>Ga0210406_10007689_pt1 | contig 10897 bp, 12 predicted proteins | sample IncBWC30MmetaG_FD_155454 | JGI IMG/M metagenome (GOLD analysis project Ga0210406, IMG submission 155454) | Forest soil microbial communities from Barre Woods Harvard Forest LTER site, Petersham, Massachusetts, United States - Inc-BW-C-30-M | ecosystem: Environmental > Terrestrial > Soil >... | reverse complement strand
GGCTGCGTTATTCGAACCGGCGGTGATTCATCCCGAGGCGTCCCCCGAGATCATTGCGCGGCACCGCACCTGGCTCGAGCCGACGTTAATGGACCCAGCCAGCGGTCTGCCCGTCTTCGCGTTTCACAGCACGGTTATAAGGACACCGCGCGCAACCATCCTGGTCGACACTTGCTCGGGCAATGACAAGGAGCGCCCGCACAAGCTGCGCTATCACCGGAAGAACTGGCCCTATCTCGCCAATCTCGTCGCCGCCGGTTTTATGCCCGAGGACATCGACTATGTGCTGTGTACGCATCTGCATGCCGATCACGTCGGTTGGAACACACGACTTATCGGCGGCCGATGGGTTCCGACCTTCCCGAACGCCCGCTACCTGTTCGCCCGCCGGGAATGGGAGCACTGGCGCGAGGCTGAATTGCGAGCCGCATACACCACCGATCCGTTCTATGAGGACAGCCCGCTACCGGTCATGGACAGTGGCCAGGCCGAGCCCCGGACTACGCCTTCGACGACAGTGTATGGATCGAGCCGTGGCCGGGGCATACACCCGGCCGCGTCTGCGTCGTGGTGCGCTCTCAGCGAGCATCCGTGGTCCTGAGTGGCCATATTATGTACACTGCGCTGCAATGCGCCGAGCCGCAGCTCAACAGCTGCTTCTGCGTTGACGCGGAAATGGCGAGAGCGACACGGCGGCGCTTCCTTGAGACCTTCGCCGATGGCCCGGTCATGATCATTGCCGCTCATTTCCCGATTGCAACTTCCGGTTGGATACGATCGCATGACGGATCGTTCCGCTTCCATTTCGATCGCCTCCGCTAAAGCAGCGGACGCAGGGAACAGAGTTCCGCCCTCGATGTTCGATGCGATAGGAGACCGAGTCGCCGGGCTGAACGCAGCCAGCGCCGATGATCCACCGGTACGTTGAAGACGAAAGATTATGACCAGCCGTAGGGACAATGCTTCCGCCAGTGAACCAAGCTCACCGGCCTGTTCCATGCACGAGGCAGACGATGTGTATATGGGCTACGCCAGAAAAGACGAGCTGACCGCCATCCTCACCGAATTGCTTGAAGCGGAGCGTGCCGGAGTGTGGGTCACCCACGAGAGCGCTCTGACAGCTCGGGGCGGACCGCTGGGGAAGCTGATGCGGGCGATAGAAAAGGACGACGCACGCTGGTGCGCTATGCTAGCGGGCCACCTCAGGAGGCTCGGCCAGCCGCCCTCCTCGAAGCTGGGCGCCTTCTACGAGAAGGCCATGGCCATCGGCGATCTTGGTGAGCGGATCGCCTTCCTGAATCGCGGTCAGGGCTGGGTCGTACGCAAACTGCGCGAGTTGCTGCCGCGGGTGCGCGATAACAGCCTGCATACCGATCTGAGCGAAATGCTGCGGTCGCACGAGGCGAACATCGCGCTTGCACCGAGGTATCCCGCTCCGCCGCATAGCACCCATCTGATCGATTCGCGCCTTTCTCCGTCCAGAGAAATCGAGCGATAAGCTCGCGAGAGGGACCAACGGTTCGAATCCCTGTGCTCCCCCCAAGGAGCCCACCTCGCCGGTGCCTTCCATGGCTGCATTAATCCGCTCGCCGCCAAAGGTTCTGCAAGGACGCGACCCATCCCCGCATGGGTCGACATACCGGAGCGCGGATGCTTTCCATCTTCGGGAGGCCATTCGCGGCAAACCGATCGGTGCTGGCGCGGTGAGCGGCCAGCCCCTTGACCGCAGCCTCTGCGGCCCGCGAGTTGCTAAGCTGTGCGCCGGCTACCCTCTTCAGGGCCTGACGAACTTTAGCACGAATTCATCCTTGGGCTGCGGCGGGTCCGGCGTGTTCTTATCTCTTGGATCATTGGGATTGCGCAGGAACTTCCCTTCCTCCACCAGCCTGAAGCCCGCCGCTTCGACTTCCTGGCGAAGGAAGGCTTCTTCGATCCGATGCAGGGTGCCGGATTCGGATATGCCGGTACCCGGCCGGCCGGCATGATCGGCGATGACGTAGAGCCCTCCGGGTTTGAGCGCGCGGAAGACGGCCCGATTCATCGCCGCGCGGTCCACGCCCAGATGTCCGAGGTCGTGATAATTGAACATCAAGGTCACCAGATCGATCTGCTCCGACGCCAAGTCCGAAGGAACGGGATCCTCGAAGGGCCGGGAGAGAGCGACGATCGGCGCGGCCGGAATGCCGGCCTCGTGGAGCCTAGCCTCGCGATCGGCCAGTGCGACCGGAGACGGCCGCGGTGCGGCCGGTGACGCCGCCGGGGTCGCGACCGGCGCGAGATTTGGGCGGCTGTTGCCCTCTGGCACGGAGGAGGATGTAGGCGCTTGGTTGGGATCGCGCGGCCGGCTCTGGCCATAAACCTTGCCGGTAGGTCCGATTGAACGGGCCAGCAACTCCGTCGTGTAGCCACCGGCGGCGCTGAGATCGAGCGCGACGATACCTGGACGGATGCCGATGAAGCCCAGCATCTGCTCCGGCTTGCGGCGCAGATCGTTCGTCCGGTCGGCCGTCGTGCGATCGGGGCTTGATAGGATCTCTATGATTTGCGCTGACGACAGCGGCGGCGAATCTTGTCCAGCCCCCGTCATATGTATGCCGAGGAGGAGGACGACGTTGGTGATGATCGCGACCAAAACGTCTTTTCGTGTGATTTTCATTGGCTTATCCGGGCCCCCGTTCCGATCGGCTGATTATACCCGGAATGAGCACGACGCGCGGCATCTTGACGAAGCGTTTGCCCAGGCCGAGACGTGGACTCTTCTCGTTGAAGGCACCAGTGAGGATAGACCCGCCGGCGGAGGAACGGGGCTTCAAACCCCCGGTTCCTGTGGCGCCGGAGTCGGCCTCTCCGTCGGAGGGAGCAATGCCGCGCGAGCCGATAAGGGTCTCGAGGTTCCTGTAACCGGCGGGACCAGGAGTTCGAATCCCTCCACCAGGGAGTCATGAACAAATCGAGCCAAGCGGCGAACTTACCACAGGCCGCAAACAGACCTACTCTGACAGGAGAGGGACTGACGGTTCGAATCCCATTCCCTCCGCCACTTACCCATTCGCCTGCGTTCATGATCGTTCGCAATTCGGCAGTTTTCCGGGACCTTCCATCTTGACACGTTCGCCGCCGTTCACCACTATCCGCCTTATGAGGATGGGTAAAAGAATGGGTTGTTAGGGATGGCACGGACGATCGGAAAGTTGACCGCGTTGGCTGTGAACCAGGCAAAGCGGCGTGGCTACTATGGCGACGGTGGTGGGCTCTTCTTACAGGTGAGTCCCGGCGGGGCGAAAAGTTGGGTGTTCCGTTTCAAGGAAGCCGGCAAGCTGCGCGAGATGGGGCTTGGTCCGACCCACACCGTGAGCCTCGCCGAAGCGCGGCAGAAAGCTCTCGAATGCCGCAAGGTTCGTCTCGACGGCCGCGATCCGATCGAGGCGCGCAGAGCGGAGCGCATGCACGCGAAGCTTGACGCGGCAAAGGCGATAACGTTCGCGGCTTGCGCCGAGCGCTACATCGCCTCGCATAAGGCCGGCTGGCGGAATCCGAAGCACGCGGCGCAATGGCCGGCGACGCTCGGCACCTATGTCTATCCCGTCTTCGGATCCCTGCCGGTGCAGGCAGTCGACGTAGGGCTGGTCATGAAGGCGATTGAGCCGATTTGGGTGGAGAAGCCCGAGACAGCGAGCCGGGTGCGCGGCCGGATCGAGAGTGTCCTCGATTGGGCGACGGCACGCGGCTATAGCCAGGGCGAAAACCCGGCACGCTGGCGCGGGCACCTCGAAAACTTGTTGCCGAAAAAATCGAAGGTCCGGCGGGTCGAGCACCATGCGGCGCTGCCGTACTCCGAGATCGCCACATTCACGGTCGAGCTGAGGCAGCAAGAGGGTGTCGCCGCTCGCGCGCTCGAATTTGCGATCCTGACGGCGGCGCGCACCGGCGAGGTTATCGGCGCCAAATGGGATGAGATCGACTCTGGCGAGCACTTATGGGTCATCCCGGCCGAGCGAATGAAAGCCGCCAAGGAACACCGCGTGCCGCTGTCAGATCCGGCGCTGGCGATCCTTGAGGAGATGCGGAAAATCCGCCAGGGCGATCATATCTTTCCCGGCGGCAAGGAGGGGCGACCGATCAGCAATATGGCGATGTCGATGCTGCTCCGCCGGATGGGCTGCGGCGAGCTGACGGTTCATGGCTTCCGCAGCACTTTCAGCGACTGGTGCAGCGAGCGCACCAACTTCCCCGCCGAGGTGCGCGAGATGGCACTGGCTCACGCCGTCAGCGACATGGTCGAAGCGGCCTACCGCCGGGGTGACCTGTTCGATAAGCGCCGCCGACTGATTCAGGCGTGGGCCAGCTACTGCAGTAAGTCGGCGGCGGGAGTGGCGATAGCGATGCAATCGGCAGCGGCAGAATAAACCTTCCAGAACCAGCGAATCTAGCTTAGCAGGTCCGCGGGCGAAGACGGGGAACCGCACACGGGCCGCCCGCGCCGACCACTCTGCAGGTGTACTCATAGATAGGAGCTATGGCGAAATCACCACCTGACACCGGCGAGAACACTCCGCCGCAGCGCATGACCTGGGACAAAGGAGGCCCGCGTCCAATGACGCCGGCGCAGGAGAGCGCGGAGTACGAGGGCTGGGAGAGGGATTGGAAGGAGCGATTTGAAAATCCCGACCGCTGGGAGAGAAGGCGCGCCGAAGAGCTCCGCAGCGCGCGATTGGTGCGCGAGGCTCAAGAGGAAAAGAGTAGGGCTGCCTGGGCGGCGTTATTTCATCGCCCTCCCTGGGAGCGAGACTCTTTCAGCCTCGACGAGATTGCCAAGAACGTCCGGGTACTCAGCCAGTTGGGGTTCGATGACGCGGCAACGGACCGCATACTGGTCGAGCTCTTCACCTCCGTGCTGCACCACGACTTTGACGGGTCCGTACTGATCTGGAGCGCCGAGCCACCGCATCTTGCCGCCTTCGACCCCGAAAAGGCGAGATGGCTCCAAGAACTGGGACACGATGGTGATGCCGCGACAATTCGAGCATGGGGATTTGCGGGATTATTATTTTTGCCGAGAGCGGTCTGTACGCGCTGGTGTGACCGCAATGGCTTGGTGTTGCCCCCGGAGTGGACCTCGGAAGATGCTGACCTGCCGAACAGCATGACAGAGCAGCCGCATCGCGACCATGACGCCGCAGTTATGCTGGTCATCCCAGATGAAAAGATTGAACCCAAGCGCCGGGATCGCGGGCCAAAGCGGGGCAGCGGGCGGTATGTATGCGCCGATCGCAAACTGTTTCCCATCATTACGAAATTGACCGACGAAGGCATGTCAGTTTATGGCGCCGTGTCAGAAATCTCAGACCGCATCTCAGGAAATGTGCAGCTCGATAGTAAAATCAGAAGGGTTGAGCGCCGGTACAGGAAGGAGACCGAGGAAAGAATAAGGTGGGCCGACTGCCGGCCTTATCCGATTAAATCCGAATAAATCCAATTACTAAGTCCAAAGCACAGGGCATTTGCTTGCATCCGTAGTCATTCGCCCGAAGGCGAGCGAAACGGAAGGACGAGCAGATGAGCATTCAAAGCACAGGTCTCCCTCGCCACGAGAGCAGTGGCACGAAGCCATTGGCTGTGCCGGTCAAGAAAGCCTGCGAGATCGTCGGCGTCGGCAACACAACGATGTACGAGCTGATAAAGCAAAAACGCGTCCGGACGATCAAGATCGGGCGCCGCACCCTTTGCATCTACGCCTCGCTTGAAACGCTTGTCACGTCAGAGACGGCATGAGACCGGCCGATTACGCCGTCAGGGAGGGCAGCGGGATCTGCGGGCGCCTGAGCTCGTTGAGAAGCCGTTCTCGCAGGCGCGCGACGTTGACTGGCTCGGTCAGCACGGCTGGACGTCCGAACTCGAACGCCGCCCCCGGGGCCCACGTGACCGACGCGTTCCTCGAGAGCAAGGGCGGTACGCTGGCGACGAAGCGGATAGCATTCGGGCGCGGCGCATCAAAGGCGGACATCAAGCCCTACGACGAGATCACATTGCACGCCGCGGCGGGCGAGCTATGAGCGAGGTCCGCTATATCAGTACGACGGCCATCAAGCAGGCCGTGAAGGGACACGAGCTCGCTGTGCTGGCGGCGCTGGACATCGATTGGGGGCCTGGTTGCGGGCATGTTCGCTGCCCTTATCCAGACCATGGCGGCGATGCCGATTGGCGCTGGGATGAGGGCAAGTGTTGCGCCTTTTGCACCTGCATTGGCAAGCGAGCAGGCGAAAAGAAATCGCATTCCATCTTTGATGTCGTCGCGCTGAAAGAAGGCATCGACTTCGAAGCGGCCAAGAGGCGTGGCCCAAATCATCGGCCGATCCGACTTGATCAAGACAAAAGGGGACGGTGAGCGTCACCAAGCTACGGACCCCGAGAGCTTGCTAAATCCGCCCCCCGACAACCGAAAGGACGATCTCGCCTGGATCTATCTCCTCTATCGCCTCGGCGTCGATCCCGATCGGCTGCCGCGCCCGAGAACTCGGGTGACAGGGATCAAAGCTCTCGGATATTTCGACTCTCCGCCGCAAGGAAAGAAGACCGACAAGCCGATTCTTGTGGCGATGACACCTTGCGCTGTTTTCGAGCAGGTCGACCGCAACGGGAAGATACACGCACATCGGATTTATCTAGCAGAAGGTGGTTTCGGTAAGGCTGATCTCGGGATCAACGCGAACGGAAAGGAACGCAATCCCAAGAAGTCAGCAAAGAAAATTGTCGAAGAAGACACCTCCGGCCGCTCGGTGCTGTGGGGCGACCCCGCAACCGCGACGGTTGCCATCATCTGCGAGGGAATAGAGACGACCGCCGCGATTGCGTTGGCGTTCCGGGCCGAGATAGAGGCCGGCCAGATCCTGATTGTAGCCTGCATCAGCGCCGCGGGGATCGAGAATTTCAAACCCTGGCCGGCGACCAAATCGGTGATCGTCGCCTCCGATCGCGACGAGGCGCCGAAGCATGACGGCCGTCCGCCGTCTTGCCGAGGCGAGCGCGCCGCTCGGGTTTTTGGGATTCGACACCATCCAGATTTTGCTGAGGACGTGGCGCTGCCGGTCTCCGTCGCGTTGCCGGGCATTCCAGGCGAGAGCGTCGACTGGCTCGACATCCTGCGCCGCGACGGTATTGACGCGGTACGTGCCGGAGTGCTGGCTGCAATCCTCTTCAAGCCGACCCAAGACGAGATTGCAGAGCAGCATCGCGCCCGAGATATGACCAGCGAAATCGATCAGGTAGCCGAAACATACCCCTTGCCTCACCTCCAGACGACGCTGCTCGCATACCGCCACACCGACAATGGTCGTGTTTGGGTCCATAAGCACGAAGGTGTTGACAAAGAGGGCGCCGCGCAGTGGACCCCAATCTGTAGCCCGTTCGGCATTCCCGCCCGTCTGCGCCACGCTGACCATGGTAACGCCTACGGACTCCGCTGCCTTGTGCAGGACATGGACGGCCGGCCACGGACGGTCGATTTCGACCGGGCCAGCCTTCCCAGGATGGCCGCGGCGGAAATTCGGTCGGCCCTCTTCGCAGCCGGGTTACGGACAGAGGTAAATGGCGACATAATCGCAGTGGACTGCCTGAAGGCAGCTGACCCCAACGGCGAGATCATCGTCGTCAGCCGGCCAGGATGGCAGGAGGTCCCGAGCCTGCCGGATCCCGTCTTCATCTGCCCGAACGGCGAGGCGATCGGGGCGCCCGACGGCCTCTTGCTGGAACTCGCAGCGTCAGTGCGAATGTCGCCCGATGTGGCCATCGCCGGGACTATAGACGGTTGGCGCCACGCGATTGAGGCGGCCTTATCAAGCGAGTGCCCTCATTGGGTGCTAGGTATAGCCGCCGGGTTCGTGGGGCCCCTGGTCTCCCTCACCGGCCTCGACACCTGTGGCGTCAATCTGTCGGGATTATCCTCTTCGGGGAAGTCGACCGGTCAACGCCTTGCCGTCTCCGCCTGGTCGACACCGGACCTGCGCCGACCTGGTCTAGCGCAATCTGCTCGCGCCACTGACAACGCCGTCGAGGCGCTCGCACACCGTGCAACCGGCACCGTACTGTCGCTAGACGACCTGGCGCACGTCAGCGGCAAGACCACTGCGCAATTCGTCTATACGATCGCTGGCGGTGCCGGTAAGCGGCGCATGACGCCCGACGGGTTCCTCCGCGACAGCTACAACTGGTCCACCTTCGCAGTTCTCTCCGCAGAGTGCAGCCTCGAGGAGATAATCCGCGCCGATGGTGATGAATGGCGCGCCGGCACGGCAGTGAGGATCGTTGATATCGATGTGACTGGCATCAATCGGCATGTCGATACAGCGACTTTTGATCTAATTAACCAGATCGAACACCACTATGGAAGCGCCGGGCCGGCCTTCGTCCGCGCCCTGGTTTCTCAGGGCCTGCAACGGCAGGCATCCGGACTGAGAAGCCGAATTCTGGTCGCGGCGAACGAGATAGCTGGCGACGGGGCCGACAGTGTCAAGCGGCGCGCGGCTATCCCATTCGCGTTGCTGCTGATCGCTGGTGAGCTCGCGAAGGGGTTCGGCATCATCCCGGAGAAGGCTCCCGTACAGGAAGCTGTCGTCTGGGCGTGGGGACGCTTCCAGCAGTCGTCCGATAGCCTTGCTCTGGATCCCGAGGCACAAGTGGTCGCGAACCTCCGCCGTTGGATTGCTGAGCGTTGGGACGTGACTCTGAAGAGCACCAAAGCCCCAGGCGGCGTCAACAACCGCGAGACGATCGCCTGGTACGACGAAACGTCGATTTATATTCCAAAGGAGAGGATCCGGGAGGCGACCGGCAATGTCCTGAAGGAATCGCACATCGGGGCCATGCTGGACCGGCGAAGCCTCCTGGCACAACGTGCGGAAGCGGATCGATTCTGCGTCCGCTGGGTGCCCCAGGTCGGCAAGGTGACGTGCTACGCTTTACGCCGATCAGAGTTGGGCCGGTCCGATTCAGTCTTCGACCCGGAGGCGTTCACCGTCCATCAGGGTGGCGCAGATGCCTGAAATCCTGGCGATGCTCGACGCCGCGATCGCGGAGGTGGGTAGAAGAGTGCACGCGACTTCCCGCAGTTCCCGTCAGGGAGACTGTCAACTAGCCGAAGCGGGATCAAGTAACCTTCTGAACTCAAATGGCTTTCCCGCTCTTCCCGTAGTTTCCGTGGAAAATGATGCTGTTCGTGACGGGACTGAAGGAGCGACCGAGAAGACACTTGCCGCCGCAAGAAATTCAGGCGACGTCGCGCGCGCAAAGTATTCCTCCCAAAACACGGGAAGTACGGGAAGTACGGGAAGTACGGGAAGTACGGGAAGTACGGGAAGTAACCAGGATTCGTGCGGGCTAGAGAGTTCCCGTAGCTTTGTGGCGCGCGGGAACTACGGGAACTTCCGCCCCTCACGCGGGAACGAAACCGGGTTGGTCGATGAAACATGTGCGACCGCCGGCGGGTTCGACGGTGTTCCTATGCAGTGGCTCGACGGACTCGCACGGATTCGCGCGGCGCCCGCGCCAACGGGGATACCCCGGGCGCAGTGGACGAAGATCATCGCGACCGCCGGCACGATCGTCGAGCGGTGGGGAAGCCAACTGGCAGCACTCGGCTGGTCCTCCGCAGATGTGTTTGGTGCTGACCCGAAGGCGCCCTGGCAGCGGCTCGACTGTATGGGGCTGATACCGTTGCTTGGTGACTCTGACGTGGTCGCCGTGACGGCCGAAGCGGCGATCCTAAAGACAGGATCCGCAGCTACACAACGTTTTTACCGTCGGCGCCCTGCACCAGGCCTACCGCTGTGGGAGCTCCTCCGATGAGGCAATCTGCGCGCGCATTAGACCGTTTTGCATCGGCGCCCTCGCCGTGCGCCCCGCTGATGGCGTCAGCTCCCGGTCAATCCAACACCGTGCGGCCGCCTGCCGAAAACACGCAAGGAACGGGGCGGAGGATCGCCCTGGCCATCCGACCCGAAAGCACTGTGCGCGACTTTCGGGGATCGACGACCCGAGACTCGAAATACCGGGCCGGACGAGATCCGCCTGATCCGGCGCTGCCAATCCATGGCGACAAAGGTTTTCGACCCCGAATTTCTGCGCCCGGCGCGCGAGTTCGTCGTCGCGGGCTGAACAGCCGCCGTGTCAGCCGGGGCGAACCGCATCATCGAGGTGTTTTGTGGTGCTCATCACGTGCTCGCCCGAAGCCCAGCGACAACGCCGCAGCCGGGAGCGACGGCGGCGCGGTGCCATGGTGGTACAATTGGTGATCGGGCCGGCTGCCATTCGCGACCTGATCGTGCTTGGCTGGCTGCGCGATGGCGAGCGTACCGATCGCCAGGCCGTCAGAGACGCGTTCGTCCGGTTCGCCAGATCGACGCTGGGTCACGCGTGACATTCTTAGCGTCCCGAGACCGGGCGGGCGCTCAAGGCCCGATCGCATGAACGGCCTTTCGCTCCTTCCATGGGCACATCGTTATGGGTAACGGGATGGGTATAGCATCAGCCGCGTCTCGAACATCGCAGGCAGAGACACTCAGTATTAGCGTCAGCCGTGGCGGACTGACTCTCCGCTCAACAGGGCTGGACCTGCCGATCATTCAGCCGCGGCGTTCGACTGGGGAGGCAGCATGACCCCGCTCTTCCGCCATTACAGCGCCATACTCGCGGACCCGCCCTGGCCGTTCGCCACCTACTCAGCAAAGGGCAAAGGGCGCAGCGCCGAGGCTCATTACGATTGCATGGCGCCCGCCGACATCAAGGCGCTGCCGGTGGCCGAATGGGCCGCGCCCGACTGCGCTCTGTTCCTATGGGCGACCGATCCGTCACTGCCACAGGCCCTGGAAGTGATCGCAAGTTGGGGATTCGTGTACAAGACCGT
>Ga0210406_10007687_pt1 | contig 10899 bp, 9 predicted proteins | sample IncBWC30MmetaG_FD_155454 | JGI IMG/M metagenome (GOLD analysis project Ga0210406, IMG submission 155454) | Forest soil microbial communities from Barre Woods Harvard Forest LTER site, Petersham, Massachusetts, United States - Inc-BW-C-30-M | ecosystem: Environmental > Terrestrial > Soil >... | reverse complement strand
ATTAAGTTACCCGAGCCGGTCACGTTGCTCAGCTTCGACGAAGGAACTGGCACCTATGCAGCTGATTCGGTAGGCGATCATCCCGCCACGCTGATGGGGCAAGCGGGTTGGGCCACCGGGTTAGTTGGCCCGTACGCGTTGGGTCTACCCGGGGTTGCCGGCAGCTACGCGGATATCACTTCTACCGTTGTCGATACCACGCAGAGCTTCTCTGTCGCTGCTTGGGTAAAACTTAACAACACGAATGGCTATCAGACTTTTGTCAGTGAGGATACTCGAGGTGGCGAAGCCGCATTCTTCCTCCAGTTACGCGCCGATTCTGGTCAATTCTCGTTCACCGTCCCGTACGATTTCTTTGTAAATCCCCAGTCCCTGTTTACACCGGTGCCGGGTCAATGGTATCACTTGGCCGGAGTTTACGATGCGAACGCGCACTCTGCCACACTCTATGTCAACGGCATCCTAACCGACCAGATTTTGTACGTAACTCCCACCGCCGCCAGCGGGCATAGTTCCGTTGGCCGGGGCCAGTTCGGCGGCGGCATGGTCGATTGGAACAATGATTCCATCGATGATGTCCGGTTTTATCAAACTGCGCTTACGGCTCCGCAAGTTCTCCAAGTGGCGCGGATTGGAAATCCTTCCCTATCGGGACCACCGCCAGTCGAACCTGCAACGCTGCACGTCGATGTGGCTCACCCGGGAGCACAGATCAATCCGGCATCTCACGGTCTCATGATCGAAGAAATCAGTCATGCATTAGATGGAGGTCTATACGGTGAATTGATTCAGAACCGGGTATTTCAAAACGACCCAAATGTCCCGGTTAATTGGGCGGCCGTACAAGAGAATGGCGGGGCCGGTTCGATCGCACTCGACACCACCCAACCGATCACCGGGACAGTCTTGACCACCAGTCTTAAAGTGAGCATCACCCAAGCTGGAAAGGTAGGTGCGGCCAACGACGGTTACTGGGGAATCCCGGTCCAACCGAACACATCCTACAACGCTTCCTTCTACGCCAAAGCGTCGGGAATGACCGGCCCGCTCACCGTGTCAGTCGAGAGCATCGATGGAAGCGTGGTGTACGCCCAAGCTCAAGTGCCGACGGTGACTGCAGACTGGGTCCAATACAACGTGACGCTGGCGACGGGGGCGGTCGCACCAACTGAGAACACGCGGTTCGTAATTTCCGCAGGCACAACCGGCACCCTGTGGCTGAATCAGGTGTCCCTGTTTCCGCCGACGTATAATCAACGTTCGAACGGAAATCGGATCGACCTGATGCGATTGATGGCTGGGCTGAACCCGGGGTTCCTGCGGTTCCCAGGCGGGAACTATCTCGAAGGGGAAACCATCGCTCAACGCTTTGAGTGGAAAAACACCATCGGACCAATCTCGCAGCGACCGGGGCATGAAAGCCCGTGGGGTTATCGGTCCGACGACGGGTTGGGTTTGCTCGAGTTTCTAGAGTGGTGCGAAGACCTGAAGATGCAGCCGTTGCTGGCGGTGTACGCGGGGTACTCGCTCGATGGCGAATTTGTTAGTCCCGGAGCCGCTCTCCAGCCGTATGTCCAGGATGCTCTCGATGAAATTCAATACATCACCGGCAGCACCAGTACACAGTGGGGAGCGCAACGCGCAGCCGATGGCCATCCGGCGCCATTCCCGCTGACCTATATAGAGGTTGGGAACGAAGATTTCTTTGACACCTCAGGGAGTTACGACGGCCGATTCACGCAATTCTTCAATGCCATCCGGCAGAATTACCCAAATCTTAAGATCATCGCGACCACCACGGTTAAGAGCAGTACACCCGATATTTACGACCAGCATTTTTACGAGACACCCAGGTCGTTTGAACAAATGGTTCATCAGTACGACAACTACAGCCGCACCGCGCCTAAGATCTTTGTGGGTGAGTATGCATCACAGGAGGGACGGCCGGTACCGGACCTTAATGCAGCATTGGGTGACGCAGCCTGGCTCACTGGTTTGGAACGCAACGCAGATGTGGTCCTTCTGGAATCGTATGCTCCGATGTTCGTCAATATTAATCCGGGAGCAAGCCAATGGCCGACCAACCTGATTGGCTATGATGCTCTGCACAGTTACGGATCGCCCTCCTACTACGCTAAAATGATGTTTAACCAAAATGGAGGCACCGTGGTGTTGCCGACGACGCTGACAACCACGGGAGGATCTAAATTCTATGAGAGCGTCTCGCAAGACAGTCAAACCGGAACCATCTATATCAAGGGCGTAAATGCGGCCAATCAGGCGCAGAAAGTGAATATCGTCCTGGATGGGATCTCCGGGGTTAAACCACAAGCGACTGCAACAGTGCTTACCTCGGCTAGCCCGCAAGACACGAACACGCTCACACAACCGAACAAGGTGGTTCCCGTCACGTCGAAAGCGAAAGTCAGTGGTAACTTCGAATTCAATTTCGCGCCGAACTCATTCACGGTTTTAGTGATCCAGACAAAGTGACCGAAAACGCTGAATGGCTGGGGCTCGTCAAAGACTGACGGGCCCCGTTCCTTCTAACGAACGCGTATCAGACGCATATGGCCTGGAGGGGAGCCGCTTTTGCGCGCTGCTAAACCTCACCGCAGGAGCGGAGAAAATAATATTCGGAGATACCGGAAAGTTTGATTAGCAGGCGGCTCCCGGAAACGGCTCCTGATAGGGCACCGGGACCGACGTGGTCTTAAATCAGGCAACGCTGTGGGTGCATTCCGCGCCAGCAGCCGTTCGCGGGAGCCGCCCGTTAAACACGGTTTTTAGCGAGGCTAGTGATTGTCTGTTAAATCTGTGGCGCTCAGTTCGGTACAGGCGAAAGCGGCTTGCCCGACGTACCTCTAGGAGTCTAAACGACAAGGCGAAGTCTGGCTCCCCTCCACGCCGCGGACGCGCCCCCGCGTTTGTTTCATGACCACCGGTTAAACCCTCGATACTTGTTCGGTTGGCTTTTCGGCCCCGGCGCCAGCACCGAGACTTCGTGCAGCCCGCAAAAGAAATGAATTCAGTGCGATCGATATCAGAGCGCCCGCGACGATCAGGCTTTGCGCTTCCGCTGGAAGCAAATGCAGGCCGATACCGAGCTCCGCTAATATGAAGGAGAATTCGCCGATCTGGGCGAGGCCCGCAGCGATGATCAGGGCGGCGCCGATCGGGTATCGCAGCAGGACGACGATCAAAAACGTGACTGCCGGCTTACCGAGCACAATCACGGCGACGACGGCCAATTCGGCGAACGGCTCGCGCATTAGAATGCCGGGATCAAAGAGCATCCCGATGGCAACGAAGAAAAGCGCATTAAAGACATCCTGCAACGGCCGCAGTTCGGCGGCCGCGCGCTCGCCATGCCCACATTCGCCAACTACCACCCCGGCGAAAAATGCTCCCAAGGCAAAAGAAAGTCCGAATCCCTCGGATGCACCAAAGCCAATACCGATGGCAGCCGCGACAATGGCTAAGGTAAAGAGTTCTCGCGATGCCGTGGCAGCAACCCGGTTGAGCAACCAGCGCAATAACCGGGCCCCTATCAACAACATGAAAAGGACGAACGCTGCGAGTTTAGCCAGCGCGATACCCAGACTCAGGAGAAGATCCCATTCTCCGTGGTTGCCTGCGGCATCACTAATCGGTTGTTCGGCGAGCAAAGAGGCCAGCGCAGGCAGTAGTACGAGGACCACCACCGTAAACAGATCCTCCACAACCAACCAACCGACGGCAATACGGCCGCTAGTGGAACTGAGCAGTCCTTGAGTTTCTAACGCCCGCAGCAACACAACCGTACTGGCTACCGACAGCGCGAGGCCTAGGACCAATCCTGCCCCGTTAGTCCAACCCCACAGCCGGCTCACACCATAACTCATAACGACGGTGGCAATGACCTGCACAAGGGCACCCGGCACAGCGACGCGACGAACCGCCAGGAGATCGCGCAGCGAAAAATGAAGGCCTACGCCAAACATTAACAGAATAACACCGATCTCCGCGAGCTGCGGAGCCAGCTTGGCATCCGCCACAAACCCGGGTGTAAACGGTCCAACAACGATCCCGGCCAGAAGATAACCAACCAGCGGCGGTAGACGGAGCCGGTTCGCGATGTAGCCGCCAATCAATGCGTACACCAATCCAACCGCGATCGTCGAGATCAGCGCAATTTCGTGATGCACGGTATCGCTTCTAGTTCCTCATCGAAGCCGACAACAACGTCTTCGGCGCGAACCGTTGGTTACTCTGACGACGCAATATCACGAAACTATTGTTATCCCCGTACATAGCCCAGGGTCCCGGCGGCACTTCGCGGAAATCGACAAATCTCCAATCGCAGGAGTCGAGATTGGAAAGGCCAAGGTAATCTCTTACTGCAGGCGAGACATCGAGGCCTGCGGATTGGTTCAGATTCGGTCTCGGCCGTTCATTACCAAATACATATTGCCAGTGATCGGTGCAGAATGGTCCGCAGTCTTCCCATTGGGCGTAGCAAATTCGATTATTGTGCCGGATCGCAATCCAATGACCTTTAAGAATTGATTGGCCATCGCGCACGAAGGTCTCTTTGAACCAAGGAATCACGTCCTTAGCCTCAGGTTTAGTGTGCCCGCCTTGTACATCATTGTAAGGCAGCGCGATGTAAAACGGGTTCTGGCGCGGGAAAAAGCTCAACGGCACAAATTTCTTCCTTACATTGAGATCGGGATCATCGTACCCGCCATAATCGATAGACCAATTCGGGTCCCACGAGCTGGCGTCGTTGGGAACCGGATTTCTAGTGGTCGGACGTTCTCCGATCCAGAAAATGGTGGTCATGATACTCAGTCGCCAGGGATAACGGCCAGGTTCACTATCAATCCCGCTCACTCGGCTGCTGAGAGGCGCAGTTACAAGCGGCTGACCAACTGTCGAAGGCGATTTTTTCGCAGTTTCTACCTTTTTTTGACCCTGCATGACCAGCAGGCCGCTTTCCCGCAGCTTTATCGCATACTTGGCAAAGTCAGTACTGCTCTCATACTGCGACTGAGCGAAACCCGACCAGGCGCAGAAGCAATACACACAGATCGAAAAGCCAGTTCGAAGCCTTCGCGTCACGAGTGCCGGAGTATAACACGAGAAAGCCGCCGCTGGCGACGAGAATGATAAACCCGATCTCTAAGACCTCTTCAAAACACAAATCTTCCGGTTTCTAACCTTCGTTGCCTTCGTTAGCTTCTGTTTAAAGGAATCCGTTCCCATGACCAACGACATTCAAGTCCTCCCTCAAACCGAGGCACAGCGTCAAGAATTCAGCTGGGGTAATCTCACCTGGTTTGCTAATCGGGCCCTAGGCAACAGCGACGATATGACGGTGGGCCGCTGTATTCTGAAGCCAGGCCGCACAAATGGCCGTCATTACCACCCCAACTGCTCGGAAACCCTGGTTGTGATTCAAGGCCGGATAAGACACACATTCACGGGAGACCGAGAAACGGAGCTGAGTGAAGGCGATACCGTTGTTATCCCCCCTAACGTCCGGCATAGCGCGACCAATATCGGCGAAATCGACGCGGTTCTTTTTATCGCCTTCTCATCAGCAGACCGCCAAACCGTGGGCGAATAGGTTGCCGGCCATTTTTATGCTGGTCACTTACAACCACGAGTACCCGAAGCATTTGCGTACCGGTTTTATCGGCTGCGGCGGACATGCTTATCGAAACGTTTATCCGACCTTTCAATATGCTCCAGTAAACCTGGTCGCCGTATGCGACCTCGATCCTGTCCGAGCAACGAACTGCGCCAAAGTCTTCGGCGCGGAGCGCCATTATTCGGATCACTTGGAGATGTTGGCGCGTGAAGAGTTGGACATCGTCTTCATTGTCACCAACGTTGATGAACACGGCCGTCCGCGATACCCGAAGTTAGCGATCGATTGTCTCAGGGCGGGTGCACACGTTTGGATTGAAAAGCCGCCCGCAAGTTCATCGGGCGAGATTCGGGAAATGATCCGGGTCAGTTCGGAAACCGAGCGCCACGTCGCTGTCGGGTTCAAAAAGATGTTTTTCCCGGCCAACGTGAAAGCAAAAGAGATTGTCAGCCGGCCGGAGTTCGGTTCGATCACTTCGGTTACGGCTCGTTACCCACAATCGTTACCTCCGTTCGAACATCGAGGTGACTCAAGGAAAATGGTCAGCTTCCTGGATCATATCGTTCATCCGCACTCGGTGTTGCGTCTGCTTGGCGGGCCGATCGAATGGATTTTTGTGAACCGTAACAGTGCTGTCGGATCAGCCATTGTCTCCATCCGCTTCACCAGCGGCGCAGCCGGCAACCTACATCTGAGCACGGGGCAATCGTCTACATCATTCCTGGAACGATTGGAAATCATTGGAGACGGCGAGAACCTGGTGGTCGAAAACAATATTCGCCTGATCCACTACCGTCGTTCCAAAAGTAAAATCGAGTACGGCCGTTCGGGCGACTATTTCGGTGCATTGACGGACGATTCCGCCCCGCTCTACTGGGAACCGGAGTTCTCGCTCGGCCAGCTGTACAACAAAGGCTTGTTTCTGCTAGGCTATGCTCCCGAGGTGATTCAGTTCACCACCCGTTTGTTGGACGGGAAAGCCCCAGTTTACGGAACGCTCAAAGATGCACTTGAGTTGCTGCAAATTTACGAAGCCTACCGGAGGCCCGATGGAATAATACACCCCATAAAAGAGTCTTCCTAAGCAACGGCCGAGACCGAAATTTTCGCCCAGACGCCCTTTATGCACCGAGTACTTGTTATTTTTGCGAGCGCCGTTGCGGTTTCATGCCAGGTATCCCTGGCAAAGGAACCGGAATCCGCACAAACCATCCAGCAACTAGCCGACGACATTGTAAATAAGCCGCCGGCTACGTATTTCTCGCTTGCCACAGAACTCTATCGTGAAGGCCAGAAAAACGAGGCGGCCTTCTGGTATTTCGTTGGCTTGGTTCGTTACCGGGCCTGGATATTAGCGACCGGCAAAGACGGCCAGTCATCCGATGAGCCATACCACCTCTCGGTACTCGCGCAGAGCGTCGGCCAATCGATTTACGCTCATGTGGACCGGGATTCTAAGGATCTCGTCAAGGCGATCGACCGTGCGCTAGTCTGGGACCTCGAACAGCCCAACGCATACACCTCAAAAGACGCCTTTAAAGCTCAATATGAAAGGGCGCGCCAAGAGCTGTTGGCCTTGCGCCAAAAGATCCAGACCGCTCCCGCTGCAATGAAACCTGAGCCGGTTGCTGGCCGGGGAATGTTTTCTTGGTAGAGGTAGGGACGACCTCCCGCTCGTCCGTTGGGATTAAAAAATCAACGATCGGAAAAACCGGAGGAGCAGCTCGTCCCTATCGCCACTGATTAAACCGACACCTCTGTTAGTTTGCTCCCGATATGTTCCTTCTCCTTCTCAAATACAAAGTTCCTATTGAACAGGTCGAACGCGTCGTACCTACTCACCGCGAATTTCTCGACCAAGGGTATCGCGCAGAAAAACTACTCGTTTCCGGACCCCAGGTGCCACGAACCGGCGGCGTCATCGTCGCTCGAGTCAAGACTCGAGAAGAGGCGGACGCACTCATTCACGAAGATCCTTTCTTTAAGGAGGCGATTGCCGATTATGAGGTGGTCGAGTTTCAGGCCGTGAAGTTCCATTCGGCGATCGGCGACTTGGTGTAGCACCTTAGGAGTTTGCCGGACCTACTAACTATCGATTGGGTCCCACGCAACAATTTGCCTGCACTTCGGCCAGCTCAATCAAGTCGCCACAATCATTCAGTCCCTTCGGACAGAGCCGATTAAACTCGGCTTAAAACAATTTTGCGTGAGCCCGGGCCGAATTCGAGTTAGTCTGTAACCGGTTGCCCCCTAAACTAATCCCCCTATGGCCTGGCCAAACGTTGCCTTCGTTCGATTGGCGCCGTGTTGTCTGATGCCGGCTTAACAGGGCGAATAACCCCCAGAAACATCACCTCATGAGCGAAGCCTCTGTAGAGATCAAGGACTTGGTAAAGACCTATACCGACGATCGGGGACGCCCGACGTTCACTGCCGTCAAGGGTATCAATTTAGATATCAAGAACGGCGAGTTCATGGTTCTAGTCGGCCCGTCCGGGTGCGGTAAATCGACTACCCTGCGAATGATCGCTGGTCTAGAAAGAGTTACCAGCGGTACCATTTCTATCGGCGGAAAAGTGGTCAACCACCTTGAACCAAAAGAGCGGGGAATCGCCATGGTTTTCCAGAGCTACGCTCTTTATCCGCACATGAACATCTTTAGGAATATGGCCTATGCGCTCGAGGTCGCAAAAAGGCCGAAAGACGAAATTTCAGAGACCGTGACCAAAACCGGGAAAGCTCTACAACTGGATCATATGATGGAGCGAAAACCCCAAGCACTTTCGGGCGGCCAAAGGCAACGAGTCGCCTTAGGGCGAGCCATTGTGCGGAATCCGAGTGTCTTTCTTTTCGACGAGCCGCTGTCAAACCTGGACGCTAAGATGAGGGTCCAGATGCGATCGGAGATCTCACGATTACATGGCGAGCTGGGAACAACGATGATCTACGTCACTCACGACCAAGTCGAAGCGATGACCATGGGAGACCGGATCTGCGTCATGCGAGACGGAGACATTATGCAGGTGGCGGACCCGCTCACGCTCTACCTCAAGCCGGACAACATGTTTGTGGCCAGCTTCATCGGCGGCCCGCCAATGAACTTGCTCCAAGGTAAGGTCCAGAAGCGAGCCGACGGCGTTTATTTTGTCGAGAACGGGGAGAAAGACGCCGTAGTGCTGCCTCTACAGGGCGAGATCCAATCGCTGGCGAGCAATCACGTTGACAAGAACGTCGTGTTCGGGATTCGCCCTGAGAATATCACCGAATCCCCAAAGGCGGGTCCGAGCATTCCGTTGACTTCAACGGTGGACGTCGCGGAACCTATGGGCTCCGAGTCGATCGTGTACCTGAAGGTAGGTTCCGGCTATCTGATTGCTCGGATCCAGGGCGAACATCTCTACCAATTGGGTCAGAAACTAACGGTGCACCTTAGCGCCGACAAAGTGACATTGTTCGATCCTGAAACCCAAAAGGTTATCCGCTAGTCGTGTTCGGTTTACCGTTATCGGCGTTTGCGGCGTTCACGACGCTGACGGCGTTTGCGGCGTTCACGACGCTGACGGCGTTTACGGCGTTAACCGCCTCGGCAACATCGGCCGTTTTTTCTCAAGACGAAGCATCTGTCTATCTGATAGGGAATGAGGAGCAACTGCTTCAACTCGATCTCGGATCGGGCAAATTGAGCAAGCCCACTTTACCTAAAGAGATCCATCAAGGCCAGATTACCGCACTCGGCCGGTCGAACGCCGGAAATATTCTGGTCCTTCAAGGGGACGACCTGCTGGCGTACGATGTAACCGCCAACAAGGCAGCGCCGGTTCTTTCTTTCGAGAAAAAGCTCTCGGTCGATGGAACCCCCGAGAAATGGAAACCAGAGGATTTTGCTTACAATCCTACTGACGGGTCGATCGTTTTCTTTACGACTGCAGGAGAAGATACCAGCCTTTGGTTCCTCCCGAAGGATCAAAAAAGCCCAAAGGCGGTCTTTGTCCGCCGAGTAGACTTCATGGAAGGGATGAGTTTCTCCCCGACAGGTCAATTATTCTTCGGATATCACGGCGATCTTTGGTGTGGCACCGTGGTTCTGGAGCCAGAGGACCTTCGGGGTAAAGGGACCGTCCATACGTATTATTTAAACGCGATCCGGATCGCTCCGCTGGCCACTTTGGAGACAGACGACGCCACACCCAGCGCTCAAGGCGTCCAGGCAACAGCGGCCGGGACAGACCGGATTTATTTGCATAGCCTGCGCTTAGGGGGCAGCGGGTTTGGAACTGTCTTGAGCGTCGTGGCTCCTAACCCAAAAGTAGCCATGGTACCATCGGATCCAAGCACGGATGGCAACCGCTCTTATTTTCAGTTGGACCAGCGCCTGGACTTGTATAAAGCGGAGCTGGCTTCGGCGAAGATTTACGCTGAGAACGGTTCGGAATCGTTACTTTGTATCAGCGGATCAGGTAAAAGGATCTTTTACCGGGGAACAGAAAAAGGCTCAGAAGAACCCGCTCTTTACCTAATTGAGAACGATCAGGAACCGAGAAAAGTTGCTCCCGATTTGAAGTAAATAATCCGTTAAGATTGAACCCCGGACAACGCTTGAGATAACAGCTTTTGCTGATCCTCCGGATACGATAACCGCGTTGCCTCATCCCGAGCTTGAGCGGACATCTTTTTCCAAGTCTTTTGCAAAATGCTAACCATCTTGTCCGGGTCGGTTTTCCGGACCAGATCGGTTAATTGATATTGCAGAGTAACCAAACAGAGCGCGTCCTCGAGAGTCTGCAGCTCAGGATCTTGACCTAAGTTCTTTTTTAAATTGAGCTCTTGCACGCGGGCAATCAGATCCGGGGCACAGCCGCTTTCAGATAAAATCTCTCCTGACTTCTGGGCGTGGAACTGTTTCAAATCGGTTCTCCACTTTAAATAACCGGCTCGAGTCATGGGGTAAGAGCTGCGCGGAATCGTCCAGCGGCAGATGTGTTGGCAACGCGCAGCTAACAATAGCGCTCGAGAAGCACTCGGTGAAAGACGCTCTACCCATTCTGTGAGGCGTTGGGCATAGAAGAGTTCGTATGGAATCGGTTTGTTATCGATGACAACCGTGTTCGGGTCAGCGCTATTCGCGTCGTCAAAACGACGAATCGCCTCCCGAAAAGCCTGTTCCTCTTTCCCCGTTCCGCTCATGGGAAGAATGACAGATAGCAAATGATAAATAGCAAGTGGGGGTTAAGGGGACGAAGGAGTCAGCTGATGACTGGAGGGGA
>Ga0210406_10007686_pt1 | contig 10899 bp, 9 predicted proteins | sample IncBWC30MmetaG_FD_155454 | JGI IMG/M metagenome (GOLD analysis project Ga0210406, IMG submission 155454) | Forest soil microbial communities from Barre Woods Harvard Forest LTER site, Petersham, Massachusetts, United States - Inc-BW-C-30-M | ecosystem: Environmental > Terrestrial > Soil >... | reverse complement strand
ACCGAGAACCGCTGCAGACTTCGATCCAGGTGCGTCGAAAACATCTTCACCATCACGATTCCAAAAACGGCGATCGCCAGCACTCCGGCCAGACGCGCCACCGCATTGTTGATTCCCGATGCCGCGCCGCTGTGATCCTTGTCGAGCGAACTCATCACCACCGTCGTTAGCGGCGCCACCGTCACTGCCATTCCTAACCCAAGCATTAGCGTCGCAGGGAAAAATGTTCGCCAGTAGCTCCCGCCGCTCGCCAGTGTCATTGCCAAAACTGCAAACCCGCCTGCCGCCACCAACGGCCCCGCAATGAGTGGCGTCCTTCCTCCATATCGGGCCACCAGGCCGCCTGACCACCCTGACAACACAAACAGCAATAGGATCACTGGCAGGCTTGCTGCGCCCGCTGCTGTTGCCGAGTATCCGTACACCTGCATCAACGCAAGGGGAAATAAAAAGAAGAAAACGCCAATCGCCGCGTAAAGCAAGAGCGTCAAAATATTCGCACCAAGAAACGAACGCGACTTGAACAATTCAAGTGAAACCATCGGCGAAGCCGCGCGCGATTCGACCCACAAGAAAACGGTCAGAAGGACCGCACCTCCCGCGAGGCTAGCCACGACAACAGGGCTGCCCCATCCAGCCTTCGACGATTCAAGCAGCCCAGTCACCAAGCCGCCAAGGCTCGCCGTCGCGAGCAACGCTCCCACCCAATCGAGCCGCTTCATTTGAGGATTCCGGCTCTCCGGTACATGCCACAGCGAAAGTGCAATCACTGCGGCAGCCAACGGAACATTCAGGAAAAATGCCCATCGCCACGACGCATGTTCGATCAACCAGCCGCCAACTACCGGGCCCAGCGCCGTGGTCATTGCCGTAAAACCAGACCACGTTCCAATCGCGCGGCCTCGTGCTTTTTCTTCAAACGACGCGCTGATGATCGCCAGGCTTCCTGGAACCAGCAGCGCTGCTCCCATTCCCTGCACCGATCGCGCGATGATCAACACGCGAATGTTTGGCGCCAAACCGCACCCAGCCGAAGCCCCCGCGAACGCTCCGACACCTATCAGAAACACCAACCGCCGTCCCAGCCAGTCTCCCAGTGCGCCACCGGCGAGAATCAACGCCGACAGAAATATGCCGTACGCCTCGATCACCCATTGCACATCCACGACACTGGCTTGAAACGTAGTCTGAAATTTCGGGGCGGCAACATTGACGATCGTGCCGTCAATAAACGCCATGCTCGATCCCAGAATCGTCGCCGCCAGAATCCACGGCCCGGCTTTCTCCGCGCAACCTTCCCCCGCGCTGCTGGAACGAATCGCCAACTCATCGCATGGCGGCTTCATGGTCGGTTAACTCTCACACCATTCGATGCTAGCTCAAACCCCATCGCTCCACTTCTACTGTTCCGGCGTGGCGCGCAAGCACTCATCCGCCAAAGCGGCTAGAGCCGCCGGGTTGGTTTCCCCGGCTGGACAACTTGATATGGGCCTCTTCCAGAAGAGACTCCAATGGGTTCTGTAGTCGTACCCGACCGCACCTCAACTGATACTTCTTGCGCGTTACCGTCCGCCACAAACGTTGCTCGGCATCGGGCTCCTGCAGGCATAAGCTCCTCCTGGCCGGGACCGGAGAGCGTGCCGCGGTTACCTTAACCAGGGTCACAGGCTATCGCCGCTCCCCCAGGGGAAACAACGACGACCAATGATGCGCTCAATCACGCACGCTCCGGATCAGGTAGTTACCCGGCCGCGATTTCTCCACTGCAGATTCGACCTCGCCGCACCGAGCCGTTGTGATCGTACCTCTAAGTGATTTTCATGAAGCTTTCGCGGGCCGCGGCCCTAAAGGGCAGTTACCAAAAAAGGGGGTGGAGGTACCCATGCGGCGGGGATGATTCGGTTTTTTCGCTCTCTTATTTCCGCTGAACACGGAGTCTCTCGTCGCCTCTGCAACTCACTTCGGCTGCAATTCGCGCACGCTCTCCAAAATTACGTGGCCGACGATTCCCAAGCTTTTCGCGCTGACCTTGTCCATCGTGTCCTGTGGCGTATGCCAATACCCCGCCGAGTTCACCAGATCAATGATGTCCGCCGACGGCACGCCGCGCTGCAAGAAAGACAAATGATCGTCATCCACCGGCGTCGTCTGATCCACAAAGATCGACCCGTACCCCAGGCGCTTCGCCGTACCCCAAATCAAGTTCGCCAGCTCTACTGTCGAGTATTGTTCCCGCTGCAACGTCAAATTTTTCCCGCCAACCAGGTCCGCCAGAATCATCGCGTGAACTTTTTTCAGATCGCCGCTGGCCGTCATTTTCGCCGCCATTTGACGGCTTCCGTAACGATTGTCCGGATCCTGCCATTGCTGGCGAACCGCCTCTTCACCGTCGAAAAACGCGATCCAAATCGAATACCGCGGACGCATTCCGCACATTCGCCGCGCCATCTCCAGCATCAAGCCGGTCGAAGATCCGCCGTCATCCGCGCCCACAAAGTTGTCCAGTCTTTTGGTGTCGTAGTGCGTTCCCAGGAGAATAATTCCCTCCCGCTCACCGGGAATTTTCGCCACGATATTTTTCATCGCCAACCGGCCGGCGGGCGTATCCGACGAAAACGAATCGGTTTCCACCGTACATCCGGAACTGGAAAGTTGCGACGTGATGTAATCCTGCGCCTGCGTAATTGCCTGCGAACCGGAAGGCCGCGGCCCGAACGAAACGAGCTTGGCAACGTGGTTGTAAGCAAGAGTTCCGTCAAACCCGCCCGTCTTTTCCGCCGGCAATGCATCGTCTGGAACCTGCGCGGCTGCGACGGGAACAGAGGCAGACGGCTTGCCTGCCGCACTGGCGTGATCGTCCGTTCCGTGGCTCTTGCAACCGGCAAACGCTGGCAGCAGCAATACGCCGCAAATCAGCAAGCGTAAACGCATTGCTCCCCGGGCCTGCCAGCACCTTTTGCTTTTCATTTTCAGCCCCTTGCTTCCGCTGCCAGCCTTTTTTCTTTGCGCCGGACCACCACCCACGAAACCGCGACGCCCACGAAATACAAAATGGTCATCACGCCCATTACCAGAAGCATCGTAACGGCGTCCGGAGTCGGCGTAACAATCGCCGCTACCACCGTGATCACCAATACCGCGTACTTGGTATTCAGAATCAGAAACTTTGGCGTAACGATTCCGAAAAGCGTCAGGAAAAAGATCAGCACCGGCAGTTCGAACACCAGGCCAAGCGCCACAATCACCAGCAGCACCAAGTCAAAATAATCGTCAATCTTGATCAGCGGCACTACTGGCCCCTGAAAGCCCACAAGAAAATTCAAGATGTGTGGCAACGCCAGAAAATACGCAAATGCAATTCCAGCCAGAAACAAAAAGACCGTCGAAAAAAGAAATCCTGTCACTGCCGATTTTTCGTTGCGATATAAAGCAGGAGCTACGAACAACCAAACTTGATACAGGATCACCGGCGAGGCCAACACGATGCCAATGTAGATGCTCAATTTGATCAGCAGGCTCAGGTAATCCGTCGGTCCGGTATAAAACAAATCGGTTTTCAGGCCATGCGCCCTTAGCGCACCTTGAATGGGCACGACAATAACCTTCACGAATCTCGGCGCCGCGAACCATCCGACTCCAGCGCCGACGAGCACCGCGAGCAGCGAATTGATGATGCGTTTGCGCAGCTCGACCAAATGCTCGAAAAACGTCATCTGCCCGCCACCCTGGTCGGGCACGACGGGTTCACTGGTAGTTGTTTCAAGCTGATTGTCGCTGGTCATTGGCGGGCCGCGGGCTAGGATCGGTCGTATGGGACTCTGCGGAGGTTCCTTCCGTAACAGGTTGGTCGCTAGCGGGTTGTTCTGTGACCGTTGCTTCGCTGGTGGCGACGGAGTCGGACTGGACTGAGGTATGTGCTTCACGCGAAACGGCCTCCGCCACCGGCGAAATGACAGGCTCAGTCGGCGTGACGGTTTCCGGCAGGATTTTCATCGTCTCGACGCCAGCGGGAGTTCCTGGTGTCGCAGGCTGCTGCTGGCTACTGGCAGCCGCGGCAGCTTCCTGGGACTTCTTGAATTCCGTCTCCCGCGCCTGCCTCTCGATGGTCCGCATCTCTTCTTCAAAAGCCATCTTGAAGTCGCTCGACGCCTTGCGAAATTCGGCCATCATTTTGCCCAGGCCGCGCGCCAATTCCGGCAGGCGGTGCGGTCCAAAGACCACTAGCACCACGATAAAGATGATCACCAGATGGGGAACGCTGAACATGGGGGCAGGTGTAGCCGCGATAGGCCTCTCTGGCATCATAGAAAGGGTACAGGACACTGTCAAACCAGTCTTTTTCTTAGCCGTGTTATACTTTTCTTATCGCAGCGGGGAAAATCGCTGATCGCGTGAGGGCCGAATGAACCAGAATCGTCGCGGCTTCGTAGTCATTTTCACAGTCTTGGTCGCATCTGCCGTATTTGGATGGATTTACGGACCTTCGGTCCGGGCCACCTCCAGCGCCGCGGAAGACAGCCAGTCGGCGGTGCGCGAATTCACCACCGTCCTCGACGTGGTTCAGGCGAACTACGCCGAACCGGTGGACGTGGACAAAGAAGTGTACCAAGGCGCCATACCCGGCATGTTGCGCGTCCTCGATCCACATTCCAGCTTTTTTGATGCTCGCCAATTTGCGCTGCTGCGCGAAGATCAGCGGGGCAAGTATTACGGCGTGGGCATGATCGTCGCGCCGCGCGAGAATCACACTGTAGTCATGGCGCCCTATGTCGGCGCGCCCGCTTACAACGCTGGCCTGCGCCCCGGCGACATGATCGTCAAAGTGGACGATAAGTCCACCGACAATCTTTCCACCACCGAAGTTGCGGATCTACTGAAGGGGCCGAAGGGCACCGTGGTCAGGATCGTCGTCACGCGCGAAGGCTTTACTGATCCACTTTCGTTTACTGTCACTCGCGGTGAAATTCCCCGTCACTCCGTGGACATCTCATTTTTGATCAAGCCGGGAATCGGCTACATCCGGCTGTCGTCGTTCAATGAGACGACCGACCGCGAAATTGAAGAATCCCTGAAGCAGCTGAACGCCAACAATCTGGACGGGCTGGTGCTGGACATGCGCGGAAATCCAGGCGGCCTCTTAAACGAAGCTGTGGCGGTAAGCGACCTTTTCCTCGACAAGAATCAGCTCATCGTCTCCCACCATGGCCGCAGCTCCCCTGAACGCCGCTACACTGCCGTGCGCGGCAATCAGGGCGTGACCATTCCGCTCGTAATTATCGTGAACAATAATTCGGCCTCGGCTACGGAAATCGTTTCCGGCGCCGTGCAGGATCATGACCGCGGATTGATCGTCGGCGAAACCACTTTTGGCAAGGGACTGGTGCAGACGGTACAGCCTTTAAGCGAGAACACCGGTCTGGCCCTCACTACCGCGCGCTACTACACTCCCAGCGGGCGGCTGATTCAGCGCGATTACAAAACAATTTCACTCTATGAATATCACTATGAGCGCAAAGTCCCTGAGCATCCGACGGAAATCAAGCTGACCGACAGTGGGCGGCAAGTGACCGGCGGCGGTGGAATCACTCCGGACATCATCGTGGCAACGCCGAAATATACCAAGTTCGAACAGGAACTTTTCCGCGCCGACGTGTTTTACCCGGCCGAAGCTGGCGTCGGCGGTTTTACGCGCGCGTTCCTGGGCACACGGCCCACGATCACGCACGAGTTCACTGCGGACGATGACGTGATGCACCAATTCCGCAACTACCTGACCAAGCGCAACGTGCGTTTCTCCGAATCCGAGATCGCTGAGAATCAGGATTGGATCAAGCGCAAGATCAAGCAGGAAGTTTTCATGTCCACTTTCGGCATGCAAGAAGGCTTCAAAGTGCTGCTGGAAGCCGACCCGCAATTGCAAAAAGGTATCGAAGCGATGCCGCAGGCGCGCGCTTTGTATCAGAACGCGAGAAAGATTGTGGCGCAACGTTCCGGCGCGGGAATCGATCAACCGTAGTTCGTTTCGTGAGGTCATAGCGCGAGCGAAAAGTCGCAAAGTGCGCAGCATCGTTTAGAAAACGCGATTCCCTTTCGCGTATTGGAATCAGTGGTATCCTTTGTTAAACTTGGAATCGCTGCTCGTGGGCGAGTAGCTCAGTTGGGAGAGCGCATCGTTCGCAACGATGAGGTCGCCGGTTCGACCCCGGTCTCGTCCACCATCTTTTCAATCACTTAGGCGACTTTCGGGACGATGCGCAGTTGCCCAAGCTGCCCAATTGGAGCCGGCAGATCAAAGCCGAGTCCAATTCTTTCAACCCATTCCAACCTGAAATCCCGTTCCTCACGGAGTTTGGTGTAACGCTCGGAAACGTGTCTCGGCGCGTGCCCGGACCAGAAGTGCCGGAGTGCTTCCGGGCATTCCGTCTTCTGTAGGTGTGTCATCCGGAAACGACGGAAAATATTGAAACCGCCTTTCACGTGTTCGAGTCCTTCAAGAATGGGATGCAGGCTGTCGCGGAGAGCATTCGTCTGTAGGAGCTGCACGCCGGTCGAGGTTGAGAAAAGTAGCCCTCTCGTTCGCATGCCAACGAAATCCCTCAGCATTCTTGCCAGAGAGCAGCACAGATCCACTTCCCTTTCGCCGCTCTTTGTTTTGAGATAAGGCTGAATTTCACCGGCCTTCGCTTTCTGTTGGATGTGCAGAGTACGAAAGTCTGGAGAGATGTGCTTGTCGATCTCAAGACCAAGCGCTTCGCCGGCGCGGAGTGGACCGCATCCAGCGAGAAGAGCATAAAGCACACGATACTGGCCGGTTGCTTTGCCGAGGATCTTTAGCATTCCCTCTGAGGTCGTAGAAGGCTGATTCTGTTCGCCGACCAGGGGCGCATCGTGCCGTAGGCCAGAAAACTGAGCGCGCCAGGAACTTCCATAGGGTTGTCGAGCCGACGGGCCTCAACATTTGGTTGCCCAATAAGCGCGACGCCGGCGCGAGGTTCACCGACAAACTTACCTTCCATCGCAGCGAGTGTTACCGGCTGGTGGTGGCCGACTGCCTCGGCCTGCTGATCGCCGGTCGGAAAGGCAACAAGGAGCGACGCGATCAACCCAACGAGCGTTCCCGCGCGTAGGTAGAGTTGAGCCTGTGTCGGATGGAGCCGTCGCAAGGTATAAAAAGCTCCCACGGCTGCAATCACGAACGAGCCGGTTACAAGCGCTGCCGCTTGATTGTGGGAGAACTGGACACAAGCCCATGGATTCAGCAGATACGCACGGAGACTCGCCATGCCGAGCAAGCCGTCGGAATCGACTTGGTAACCCAATGGATGTTGCATGAAAGCGTTCGTGACTAGAATGAAGAAGCCGGACAGCCAACTCCCTAGTGCAACCCCGACAGCGGCCACAAAGTGGTATCGCGGACCGAGCTGCTTTTCGCCCCAGATAAGCGCCCCGACAAAAGCGCTTTCCAGAAAAAACGCGAACATACTTTCCATCGCCAGGGTCTGCCCGATTACCCCTCCGGCGTATCGGGAAAAGCTGGCCCAGTTCGTACCGAACTGGAATTCCATGGGGATACCGGTGAGCGAACGGCTTGGTTATATTTTTCGTCACCTGTCTTGAGGGCGCGCCATTTCCAATACACGAGGAACAAGCCCAATCCCATCGTGAGCTGCGGGAAGAGGTAGTGATAAACAAGCGTGAAGCCGAACTGAAAGCGGCTCCAAAACGCTGGATCAGAGAGAGTTGGGTTCATCCTGCCAGAAACGGGGCCGTGCTGCGGAGTAGCACAACCCTGCAGCGAAAAGAACACCCACTAGAAGAACGAGAACACCCGCACCTCGGCAGACTCTGGCGCGCCAATCCGCCTTGTGCATTGTTTGGCTCATTCTCAAGTACCCTCTCCATGAACTTTGCTTGGATAGTCTCCTGGTCCGGGATCGCGAAAAGCATCCGGAAGATACCGAAACGTTGTCAACGTCGGGACGCTGGTAAAAAAATTACGTTTAGGGAGCGCGCCCCTTGAGCGCCGTGGACCAGTGTGGCTTCGACATCCGCGGTTGCTGACGGGCCCATCATGAAGCAGCCAAATGCAGTCTCGTTGAGCCGCACGCGACGGTAAGCCTCATGCGTGTCCGCCACAATCTGTTCGGGGTCGAGTAGCACGATGAGATGTTGAGAAAGGAAACCCAGCGCATCCACGACAAGGTCTTCTTGTGTCAGCCAAACGGCGCCGCTCTCCGCGATACCGAACCGAGCGCGGACCACGCCTACGTCGACGTCGGCGAGTTCGTGCGGGTCTTTGACAGTTTCTATTCGCCGCGTTCCGGCGATTTCCGGAACAGCAGAGCAGATGACCTTTGCCGTTGGATGCAGCGCCTTTAGTAAGGTTTCCAATTCCGCAGCGCTGGCAACGTCGTGCGCAGCCCCGCCCGCTTCGTTCAGATGTTGTTCGAACAGCTGTTGCAAATGGGCGGCGGGTCGTTGAAACACCGGGATTCCAGGATGCTCAACCTTAATATTGGGGAGGCTGGCCCGGATCGCATTGAAAATTGTTTCTCGGCTAGTTTTGTACGTTTCCATGTTCGCTCCGATTCTCGAGATACCACTCGCGGAAAGTTTGCTTGGCTACTTGAGGAAGTTCCCGATCGCGGATCCAGGGATTTAAAGAGTTGTTGTACAAAAGGAAATGCGGCGCGTGGTCCATTGCTGGTCCGGCAGCTTTCTGCAGGATGTGGTATTCCTCTGGTTGACCAAAAACATGACCGGCAACACCAAACGATAGCTTCTTCGCGAGAGGCAGGTATCCTTTCCCCGCCATCACTCTGCGCCATTTCAGAATCTGGTCGCTGATGTCGATCTTTACAGGGCAGACCTCCGAGCATGACCCACACAAGGTTGAGTGAAACGGGAGTTCGCTGTACTTGAATTCATCGAACGTTGGATCGAGGATGACGCCGATTGGCCCTGAGTAGGTTGCGCCGTACGCCAATCCGCCACTGCGTCGATACACCGGACACGTGTTCATGCAGGCGCCGCATCGTATGCACTTGAGCGAGTGCCAAAAGTCGGGCATACCGAGGCGTCGGCTCCGTCCATTGTCGACCAGCACGATGTGCAGCTCGCCGTTCTTCCTCGGTCCGCTGAAATGGGAGGAATACTGAGTGAGCGGCGCTCCTTCCGCACTACGGGCCAGAAGCCGCAGAAAAACGCCCATATCCTCCACGCGCGGAATCATCTTTTCGATCCCAATGCTGGCGATGTGCAGCGGAGGAACAGAAGCGCCAATGTCCGCATTCCCTTCATTGGTACAGACCATGAAGGTTCCGGTTTCGGCGATGGCGAAATTGCCTCCAGTCATGCCGGCACCAGCAGCCAGGAACCTGGGACGAGCGTTGTTCCGCACGACTTCCGTCAGAAAGTGTGGGTCGTCGTTATCGGGGTCAGTACCGATGGTGCGTGCGAAGAGTTGTGCCACATCCTGTCGCGTTTTGTGGATGGCCGGAAAAACGATGTGGCTGGGCGGTTGGCCATCCAGTTGTTGGATGCGTTCACCCAGATCCGATTCGACCACCTTGATTCCGCGCTTTTCTAGAAAGGGTGTCATTTGACACTCTTCCTGGAGCATGGACTTGCTTTTGATCAGTTCCTTTACACCGTGGTCGTGAAGGACGGAGTACACGATTTGATTGTGCTCAGAAGCATCTAGAGCCCAGTGGATGTGGACGCCGCGCTTCGTGGCGTTGCGCTCGAACTCTTCGAGATAGCGATCGAGGTGAGTAAGCGTATGCTCTTTGATCTTCGAGGCAAGCTCGCGGAGTTCCTCCCATTCAGGGATGGCCGCCGCTTGCTGGTTGCGGCGCTGCATCGTCCCCCACAAGAAGCGATCATGCATGGGTTCGTGGACGTGGTCTTGAATGATGAACAGCTCGGCTGCCGCGACCGGATTAACCTGTTTCACTATGCTCATATCCTGTTGCTCCTTCCTAAAATGGCCCGCCGTTCAGGACCTGAGCCACGTGGACGTATTTCAAATCGAGCCCGGCCTTCCGAGCGACGCCCTGTTGGTGCATCAAGCACGACATATCGGGCGATACAACATATTCGGCTCCATGACGAACATGATCGTGGGCCTTCTCAAGTCCCATCCTGGCGGACACGACCGCGTCGGTGACGCAGAACGTTCCGCCAAAGCCGCAGCAGTCATCCGGCCGATCCACGGGCGCGAGCACCAACCCCTTTACCTTCGAAAGAAGATTTGCTGTCTTGTCGAACGGAACGCCGACAATCTCGGATGGCTTGGCGATTCCGAGGCCGCGAACAGAACTGCAACTGTTGTGAATCGCCACCGAGTGCTGAAACTCAGCCCACGGAAAGGCGTCAACTTTCAGAATATCGTGAAGGAATTCCACTAACTCGTAGGTATGCCGGCGAACGTGCTTGACTTCATCGGTCTGTTCCATGGAATCGAAGTGACACCGCACCTGCTTCACGCAGCTTCCGGCCGGTCCAATGATGCAATCGAAATCCTTGAAGTTGTCGACAAACAGTCTCTCAGCGGCCGCAGCGTTGCGTTCATCTCCACTGTTGGACATGGGCTGTCCGCAGCATGTCTGATTCAGTGGATAACCCACATTCAGCCCGAATCGCTCCAGGAGCTGGAGCGTAGCTACCCCAACCTCGGGATAGATCATGTCGATGTAGCAAGGTATGAAAAGGCCAATTCTCATGCTCTCTGGGGTCTTTCGTCGACTCGTTGTTTCGGTTTGTGTCGCCATTTCTCTATTGCCTTTCCGTTTTACTCAGAGTCCTTCCACTTATGATTGAATTGCCCAGCATCACTGCCAGCAGTAACAACGCCGCTCCCAGAATCCCGGCCTTTCCAAAGCGGAGAACCATTGCGGC
>Ga0210406_10007685_pt1 | contig 10900 bp, 6 predicted proteins | sample IncBWC30MmetaG_FD_155454 | JGI IMG/M metagenome (GOLD analysis project Ga0210406, IMG submission 155454) | Forest soil microbial communities from Barre Woods Harvard Forest LTER site, Petersham, Massachusetts, United States - Inc-BW-C-30-M | ecosystem: Environmental > Terrestrial > Soil >... | reverse complement strand
TCATTGGTGGCGGCGCCGATTTCCTGGGCGAACTTGTAAACCTCGGTGACTACGTTGGAAATCTTGCGGAGCGCACCGTTCAGTTCGCCACCCAGATCGAGGCCTTCATTGACGATGGTCGTCGATTGATCCATGTTCTCGACAGCCTTGCGGGCTTCTTTCTGAATGCTCTGAATGAGTTCAGAAATTTCCTTGGTCGATTGCGCAGATTTTTCGGCGAGCTTGCGAACTTCGTCGGCGACGACGGCGAAACCCAGGCCGTGTTCGCCGGCGCGGGCGGCTTCGATGGCGGCGTTCAGGGCGAGCAGGTTGGTCTGCTCGGCGAGATCGTCGATGACTTCTATGATCTTGCCAATGTCGTCGGCGCGCTGGCCGAGGGCGTCGATGATCTGGCCCGAGGAACGAATCGTGTTGTTGATCTTGTTCAGGCCTTCGGTGGCCTTGTCCATGGTGGTGATGCCGCTGTGGACTTCCTCGCGCGAACGGTTCGAAATGTCGAGGAGGACCTTGGCGGTGTCGGCTACGCGCTGGATGGAGGCAACCATCTGATCAATCGAGGCCGATGTCTCGCTGACGCTGGAAGCCTGGGTCTGGGTGCTCTTCACCATGTTCTGCACGTTGACGCTCATCTCGTGCATGGTGCTGGTGACTTCATCGATAGCGGATGAAGCCTGCAGGCTGACTTTCGCGGACTCATCGGAGGCGCCGGCAACTTGATTGGAGGCGCTGGCGACCTGGGAAGCAAGATCGCGGACGCTGCGGACTAGGTTGCGCAGGCTGCGCACCATCTGCTGGAAGGCATTGCCTAAAGTGTCGTGCTTGGAGCGCGGCTCGACTTCGACGGCCAAATCGCCGGCGGCGATGGCTTCGGAGACTGTAGCCATCTCTTTGAAGTAGACGACCATCTTCGCGAAGGTGCGCGCCAGTTCTCCGATTTCATCCTGCCTCTTGATGTCGATATCGATGGTCTGGTCGAGATCGCCGTTATTGCCGATGTTGTGCGCGACCACCATCAACTGGGTGATGGGACCGGTGACGGATTGGGCGGTGCGAATTGCTACGAAGGCGCCGATGATCAGCGCAACCAACAAAGCTCCAAACGAAAAAGACTTGGTGTAGGCGGCCGCAGTTTCGTTCGATTGCTTGCGCGCGTCGAGGATGTTGCGATTTTCGTGGTCGGCTACTTCAAGGGCTTCGGTGGAATTCTTGACCCAGGAGGACGCGTCTTTCTGGAGATAGAAGATTTGCAGTTCGGCTACGGTAGCATTGCCGCTGTCGACTTCCTTGCGTTTCTCGACGAGGGGCTGAGCGAAATCCTTAGCCCAGTTTCCTTCGAGATCCTGCACCTTCGAGAGCGCAACCTTCTGCTGTTCGGATGAAGCCAGGGAGCGAGCTTTGTCGATCTTGTCGGTGAGAGTGCGGATGCCTTCGTTCATCCGATCAACTTCGCGGGTGTCGCCACTCAACAGGTAATTACTGAGAAAGAGACGGTTCTGCATCATCTGGAAGCCGACGGCAGCGGTGGCGTCTCTCGAATCGAGCGAGCTCGAGAATGCGGCATTGGCCGCTTGTTCGCGGCCCACAGCGGTCCAATTGACCGCGAACAGGATGAGGACAAGGATGCCGATCCCGCCGAAGGTAAAGTAAAGCCGTTTGCCGAGCGTCATACTGCCGCCTCCCAGCCAGTTCATTGCGCGCCTGCCGAGGGATCGAATTTGAATTCCACGATCCCGGTGGTGTCATCGGGGCCGGTGTCAAAACGCCACTTCTTGATCGCGTCCAGAGCTGCATTGGCGAGCAGGGGATGGCCGCCGACCAGCTTGGTTGCTTTGACTGAGCCGTTGGCCGCGACCGTGACCTGGACTTTCACGACGCCGGAAATGTTCATCTGCCTTGCTAACTGGGGATAGACAGGGGCGACGCGTGACTTCACCTTGCGCGGCAAATCGTCCTGCGCCCAGATTTTGGGCGCTGGGAAAAAAATCATCGCAATCAGTGCCGCGAAAATCGCGGTGGCCAGCCACGACCGGGTTCCTCGTAGGGACACAGTTCCTCCTCAAGTCAAAGAAATCCTACCCCGCATCGAGCACAGACCGTGCCGACTTTATCGTTGGGAACGTTACGAAAGTGACTAGGTTCAACTGCTTGTCGCTGAAGGAGATCAAGCTGGCGCTTCATGTGGGCAATGGATTAGAAAAAGTGACCGATCGTCTCAAAGCTAACCCCGCCGGAAGATGAGATCTCACTTTGAGACAACGGTCCCCCCAAAGTATGGGATTTCACACCTAGGCACCCATTGGGCTTATTCGCTTGACTCAATTTGAGATCGCACGTTACTTTCCCCTTATCTTCAAATAACTTGTAGAGATTTGTGTTGTTCTCCAGGTGGTGCGGTTCTGAGTCAGCAAGCCGAAGACGTGACGCTGCTTCGCGGCGTCAGTTCGCGATCGGACGAGGCGTTCCAGCAGCTGCTATTGCGCTTCTCCGGCGCGGCGGCGCGGGGCGCAACTGCCTCGGTACTGGTGCAGTTGTTTTGCCGAGAGGTCCGCGAGTTCTTTCAAGTGAGTGGAGTTTACTTCTGGCGGTCGCTGTCAGCTGACGAGATGCTAGGGGAAGAAGCCGATGGGTTAGCCGCAGCCCGCTTCCGGGGACTGCGGCTGAAGGCCAACCAAAGCGCGGTCACTGCGGAAGCCATCCGACTGCGGCGGGCCGTCTTCGTGAATTCGGTTGACCCGAATCGCTACCAAATGGCAGCAGAGTTCAAGGCTCGCGCGTTGATGGCAACGCCATTGATCGTCTCGGATCAGGTGGTGGGCGCGTTAACGTTTCTGCATGACTCCGAGCCAGAGTTTTTCAGCGACGACCTGACGGCGAAGGCAACCATTCTGGCCGGGCAGTTAGGGAGTCTGCTGGAGGCGCGGCGGCTGACGGAAGCCTCGCGCGAAGATCACCGGCGGGCAGAAATTCTGGCCGAAGTGGCGCACGCGCTGCACGGCGTACCCGACGTGAATGCTGTTATCGAAGGGCTGGCGGACCGGATTCGCATTCTGCTCCGCACACGCCTGGTATGTGTTCTGCTGCGCCAGGAAGGTCCGTTTGAATTACGCGCAGTCGCAGCAGAGAATCCGCAACTGGTCACAGTGGCGCGCTCGCGGCATGACCGGAATACGCTGCGAGTGGCGGCGGATCTGGCGACGCGCGCGGTGGCCGCAGGAGAAGTACTGACGGTTTCGATCGAGGCCTCGTCGCACGCGCTAGCTGACCTGGTGCCTTCGGGCATGCTGGTGGCGGCGCCGTTTCGCACTTCCCGAACCCAGGGCGCGATTCTGGTTTATCCGCGCCAGGACGGCGTTTTCACAGCGGACGAGCGGTCCCTGGTGTCGGCGATCGCGGGGTTTGGCGCGGTAGCGGTTGCGAACGCGGAGTTGTATGCCACGGCCCGCAGCCAGGCACATGAGCTTCATCAGTTGCTTGAGATTTCGTCCGAGTTGGGCTCGATCAAGACGCTGGACCAGTTCCTTGGGGCGTTCGTGGTGCGGGCAGCGGACTTCTTCGGCTACCGGCGGTGTTTTGTCGCACTCTACGAAGACAACGCCTTCCGGGTGCGCTGGGGCTCGGAGAGCGGTGCTTCGCGCCCGGTGTGCGAAGTCTTTCCGGAGGGCGTGGCCACCAGTGTTCTGATGTCGAAAGAGATCTTCTGGACCGACGACGCGACGCGGCTCCCGGGCGCGAATCTGGGAGCGATTCAGAAATTCAATGTGAAGCAGTTGCTGGCCGTGCCCCTGTTGGGGTCCGACGGGCGAGTGCTGGGGATGTTCGGGCTGCTCGACCGGACGGATGGGGCAGGGATCTCTCCGGAAGATTTGCGGCGGTCGCGGTCGCTCGCGGCGCAAGTTGCGGTCGCGCTTGAGGTGAAGCGCAACCTGCATTCCTCGGAGGAACTGCGTACGCGGGCGGAAACGCTGGTTGAATTGGGGCGCGAACTGGACAACTCGCTGAACCGGACGGACTTCGAGCGCCGGTTTGTGGCGCGAGCGGCGGAGTTGTTAGGGGCTGAGTCAGGCGCGCTTGCTTTGTATGAAGATTCGGCGCTCGAAACTGTAGTTCTGCATAAGGCGGGGTCCGCCGACACGCCGGGCGACCGGTCGCTGGAACGAAGGTTAAGTCATGGCTTGGAAGAGTCGCTCGCCCAGCATGAAGAGCGCTGGTACAGCGGATCGGCGCCGGAGCTGTTGGGCAGCAGCCTGGCCCATTTGTTGGGGTGGAAGGACTGTTTAATCCTGCGGTTGAAGAGTGGCTCGGCGGAAACGATCGGGGTCCTCTGCCTGGCGAATCGTGAGCAAGCACTCTCGGCGGAGGACGCTCAACTACTTCACGCGGTAGCCGGACATGCGGCGGTCAGCATTCAGAATGCGCAATTGTTCCGGCGGATGGATAAAGCGAACCGGCACTGGGTGGAAGTGTTTGACGCGATCACAGACCTGATCGTGGTGCATGACGAGTCGTACAACGTGCTGCGGGTGAACCGGTCCCTGGCAGATTTCATCGGAGTGGCCCCGCCGGAGTTGATTGGCGTGCAGATGCGGGCGCTGCTGGCGCTCGGCGAGGACACGCACACGCGACCATGCCCGTTCTGCCGGTCGATGATCGACGGGCCCGATGAATATGTTCATCGCGTGCTGGACCGGACGTACCTGGTTTCAACGTCGCGCATTCACGGGGAAAACGGGCAGCGCCGGCATACGGTGCACGTCCTGAAAGACATCAGTGACCGGCGGGAGGCGGAGCGGCGCTACCGCGAACTGTTCGACAACATCCAGGAAGGGTTGTTCTTCGCTGTCCCCGATGGGCGTTTCGTCGAGGTGAACGATGCGCTGGTGCGCATGTTGGGATATTCAAGCCGGGAAGAGCTGCTGAACATCGACGTGGCTCGCGATATCTACGCGTCCGCGCAGCGGTTGGAGCAGTTGGGCCGCACCATGCAGGAGCAGGGAGTGCTGCGCAATCACGAAGAAGTGTTGCGCCGTAGGGACGGTTTGCCAATCCACGTGTTGATCAATGCGTTTGCAGTGCAGGACTCGGAAGGGCGCCTGCTGCAATACCGTGGGTTAATGCTCGACATCACCGGGCTAAAGAATTACCAGACTGAGTTGCAACGTGAACGGGATTTCTCGGGAAAGATCCTGAACAACACGCAGAGCCTGATCCTGGTGGTAGATACGGCAGGGCTGATCAGTTACGCGAATCGTCGCTGGGACGATGCGGGGTACGACCGGCAGCAACTGCTGGGGTGCCCGCTGAAGGACTTGATCTCAACAACGCGGCAAGCGGCTCTAGAAGACAGCTTGAACGCGACGATCGCCGGATGCCAGGTCGACAATCTCGACCTGCAGGTCATGCGGGGGGATGGCCGCATGGGGCAGTTTTCAGTGAACCTCAGCCCTATGCGGGATGAGCAAGGCAACGTCACCAGCATTGTCGTAGTCATGACGGACATTACGGATGCAGCGATTTTGCAGTCGAAACTGCTGCATGCGGAGAAACTGGCAGCGGTGGGTCAGTTGGTTTCTGGTGTTGCGCACGAGGTGAATAACCCGCTGACCGCGATTCTTGGGTTTGCGGATCTGCTCATGGAGAATCCTGATTTGCCAGATGTGGCGCGCAAGGACCTGAAGGTGATCCTGCAGGAAGCGCAGCGTACCAAGCAGATTGTGCAGAATCTGTTGAGCTTTGCGCGGCAGATGCCGCCGCAGCGTAAACCAGTGCAGTTAAACAGCATTCTGCGGCGCACTGTGCAACTGCGGGCGTACGACTTCAACAGCCATGGCGTGCAGGTGGTGGAGCATCTGGATGAAAGCCTGCCTCCCATCATTGGCGACGCGCATCAGTTGCAACAGGTGTTCCTCAACATCATGAACAACGCGTACGACGCCGTGCGCGATACCGGGCGCCCGGCGCGCATCGAGATCATGACAGCATCAGTGGGAGCCGCCGTGGAGGTGTCGTTCCGCGATAACGGACATGGCATCGCGTATCCAGAACGGATTTTTGATCCCTTCTTTACGACGAAAGAAGTTGGGAAGGGAACGGGCCTAGGCCTCAGCATCTGCTACGGAATTGTGCGCGAGCACAACGGAGAAATTCTCTGCCACAACAACACCAGCAGCGAAGGGGCGACGTTTATTGTGCGCCTGCCGGCCGCTGCCGAATCCGCCTCGGTCGGGGCGGCCGTAGGAGTCGTTCAACGATGAGTCAGCCTTCATTCATGCCGGACACTTTGCCGGTACTCGTAATCGAGGATGAACCCGCAGTTCTGGGTTTTGTGCGTTCCACCCTGGAGACTTATGGATACGAAGTAGTCGGGGTCGGTTCGAGCGTGGAAGCCTTGCATTTGCTTGAGAACGGTAGTTTCCGGGGAATCGTTTCGGACATGGTGACACCAGGAGGAGTGGACGGCGCCAAAATGCATGCCTGGATCACGGCGAACCGTCCGGATCTGGCCGCCCGGCTCGTGTTTATGACCGGAGATATCGCGAACGAAGACACCGTGGCCACCCTCCGGAAGACCGGGGCGCCGTATCTCGAGAAACCCTTCCGGGTACAGGATCTGATTACCGCAGTTCAGAGAACAATGGGGAACGCTAAGTGAGTGAAGACCTACGAATCCGCCTGCTGGTAGTAGACGATGAAGAGAGCATTCGCCGGCTTTGTATGACAGTCGGCGAGGCGCTGGGCTTCGTGTGCCTGCAAGCCGAGAACGGCGAAGCCGCGATGGCGCTGCTCGAGGAACAGCCAACGCACATGATCCTGACCGATCTGGTGATGCCGCAGATGTCGGGATTGGAATTTCTGGAACGCGTCAAGAAGATGATGCCGCGCACCGAAATTGCGGTGATGACGGGGCACGGCTCGGTCGAGACCGCAGTGCAGGCCATGAAGCTGGGGGCTTACGACTACATCGCCAAGCCTTTCTCGCCGCTCGAGGAGTTGCGGCTCTTTCTACGGCGCATGGCCGAGAAAGTGCGACTGGTCGAGGAGAATCAGTTCCTGCGGGATCGCGTGGATACCGAGAGTCAGTTACACGGGATCGTGGGGTCGTCGGCGAAGATTCAGGACGTGCTGCGCATGGTTTCGCGGTTGAAGGACACGCGGACGCCGGTGCTAATTACCGGGGAAAGCGGAACCGGCAAGGAATTGGTGGCGCGGGCGATCCACTTCCGGGGCATGTTTGCCAACCGGCCCTTCGTGGCGGTCGATTGTGGATCGCTGGTACCGACCCTGATCGAGAGCGAGCTATTTGGCTATGAGAAGGGCGCGTTTACCGGAGCGCTGCGCTCCAAGACCGGTTTGTTTCAATCGGCGGATGGAGGCACGATTTTTCTGGATGAGATTGGCGAGTTGCCGCTCGAAATGCAGGCCAAGTTGTTGCGCGTGTTGCAGGAAAAAGAAGTGCGACCGGTGGGCAGCAATCAGAAGATCAAGGTGGACGTGCGCGTGATCGCGGCGACCAACCGGGATCTGGAAGCCGAATATCGCACGGGAGCGTTTCGCAAGGATCTTTACTTCCGGCTGAATGTGGTTACCCTGCACGTGCCGTCGCTGCGGGAGCGGCGTTCGGATATCCCGATGCTGGCGCACTGGTTCCTGGAACGCTTTGCGCCGGGGCGGACGGTGCAGATTACCAACGCGGCCATGAAGTCGCTGCTGCAATACGACTGGCCAGGCAATGCTCGCGAACTGGAAAACTGTGTGGAGCGGGCAGTGGCACTGGGAGATCAGCAACGGTTCGATCTGTGCGATCTGCCTCCGGCGATTGCTTCGGCTTCGCCGTCAGCGGAACCGGTGGTGGCGGGAGCGATGCCGGTGCTGAGTTCCACTGATCTCGAAGACATTGAGCGCGCGACCATTGAGCGGGTCTTCCAGCAGGTGAAAGGCGACAAGGTTTTGGCGGGCAAGATGCTCGGCATCAGCCGGGCAACGCTCTACCGTAAGCTGAAGCGCTACAACATCGGAGCGGAGGCCGGCGCTCAGGTTTCGAGTGCGGCACTGCAGTAGCTCCTTCGCGGTCTGAATTGAAGTCGCGCTCCAGAGGTTGCAGGATTCTGCGCATTTCAGCGTCCTATATCGCGGTTTTTTAGGAAACTCCTGAGACTCCAGTTTCAGATTGAGACAAGAAACGAGATCCCGAACTGCTGGGGGAACTGCTGCAAGAAGGATGAATTGAAATAGAAGGAGTTAGGCATATAGCACTTTCGTGTTTTCCATTGGATGGCTGAATGCACTTATGATCGCCGTAAAAGCGGACTCGGTTGGCTCCCTGGAAACGCATTCTTTCTAACCGGGAAGAAATGGGAGCCCAGACCCGCCTTTTACGTCGAGGTTGATCCTGGTGCATGAGGCCCCTTCTGGTGGTTTAGCGGCGCAGGCCACTCGCGTGGCCGGGCAGTCTATTGTCTCTCCTACATCCATTCCATTCCTGATCCATCGCGGAAGCCGGTCGGCTCTGCTCCAAATCCATTCGCAAATATTTCATAGGCTGCGGCGGGCGTGGCAAAGCGCAGTTCGCTCGACAGCCGGTTTCCTGAAATTCCGTAGTTCAAAAGCTAGCCGCTCGTCTGCACAAGTGGTCGAGTTCAAGCGCCGCACGGGCTGTCCAATTCCTGGACAGCCACGCGCGAACCGCGACTGGATCGTGAAACTATGAACCCAACTGGCCTGAATGAATTAACCGCGCAGTGGAACGTCGCCCGGCTGATGCATCCGGCGTACTCGGCGCTGGCGCGCGAGTTTGTCATCGAACTGGAGCCGTGCGCGGATCTCGAGAGCGGCACCGACACGCCGCCCCGCGAGTCGGTAGAGCAGGCGGGGCGCTGGCTGCGCGACATGGATGAGCGCATCCAGATTCACCAGCTCCGGCAGTTCCTGCAGACTAGCCCGTTGGCAACACCGGACGTGCTGGGTACGATGCTGACGCATCTTCTGCAGAAGTCCGAGAAGTCTCCTTCAGACCGCGACAAGATCGACTTCCTGCTGGTGCAGTTCTTCTCACAAGCCGCACCCTCACGGCTCGAAGACGCGCAAGTGACCGACGAGTATGTGGCGCGGCTGCTGGCTCCGGTGTTGGGTCCAGTGGAACTGGCGAAGCCGGCCTGGCTGAAGCCGGTGGATGCCGTGTTGGAGAACGCTCGCAAAGTGCGCACGCTCGACGAGTTGCTGCACAGCGGCGTGCTCGAGCAGGGGCGCCGGTTGAAGATCCAAAGCGGCGAGAACTATTTTGTACCAGTGGCGATGGTGACGTTTACACGCTTCAGCTTTCTGATGCGACGGCGCTTCTTCCACCTGATGCACGAAGACCTGAACGTGATCTTCGATGGCCTGCGAGAGCTAGAGGCCAAAGGGATTCAGACCATCGATTGCCGTCGCGCACAGTTTTCAGCGGAAGAGCCAATTCTGCGGTTGCGCATGATCTGCCAGTCGTGGAAGGTGATGTTCCAGGCCGAGTACTCTTCGGGACAGCCGCTGCGGATGCTGGTGGATTTGCGGGCGGCGGTCGATGATGCGCTGGGTCGTGGAGCGACGGCGACGCCGCCGGCACCAGCGGCAGCGGCGCCCGCGAAGCCGGCTTTTAAGGTGACGGCAGCTGCGGCGGCATCGAAGAAAGGTCCGGCTCCGGCACCAGCGGCGGCGAAGCCTCCAATGGCGGCCCGGGCGGCTGCGGCGACACCGGCTGCGGCGAAGAATCCAGTGGCAAGCGGCGCAAAAGCGGCTGCCGGGAAAGGCCCAGGGGCCGGCGCCCCTAAGTTCAACGTTCCAGCCGACGATACACCGGAGTTTGAAGTTTCAACCGGAGATTGGAATCCAGATTCGTCCGGGAACCAGTAACTGGGATCAGCCGATGCCAACCAGCCAATTTCATCGCAACCGCGCTGTCCTGATTGTCGCTGATGATCCGACTTTCGTGCGTAATATTTGCGAGGAGTGGGAACAGCACCCGGGCGCTGCGGTGTTGCGAGTAGTCGGCAGCCACGAATGCGTGGGAATCCAATTCGGCGACTTCCAGTTTGTCGTTGTGGGCGGAATTGAGCCGGAGATTTCGCGAGAAGTGCTAGCGGTCCTTCGGCCAGGCAACGTTCCAGTGATCGTGATCGGAACCGAGGGAGCGTCCCTCGGCGTGAGCAAGCGAAATGCCTCGAAGCTGTTAGTGCTGCCGGCATTTCCAGGCTGGCAGGATCTGCTGATCGCGTTGGGCGGAGAAGTTGCGCGGCGCGCCGAGGCTCAGGCGCGGGCCCGCCGGTCGGAGATGACCAATGCGGCCTTGCAATGTGACGCCACGCTCGGCCGCTACGTCATCGAGATGCGGCACAACCTGAACAACGCGTTGACGTCCGTGCTGGGGAATGCTGAGCTTTTGCTGCTGGATGAGACGAAGTTTACGTCCAACGAGCGAAAGCAGATCGATACGATTCGGCTCATGGCGTTGCGCATGCATGAAACATTGCAGCGGTTCTCATCCCTGGAGAAAGAACTGCGCGGGAGCAGCGAGCCCAGCGTTGAAACAGCAGCAGAGTGCATGCAACCGGATTTCAAGACGCAAGATCGTAAGACAACGGAAGAACTGCAGGGCCCACAACTGGCGCACGCGGCTGGCGCTGACTAGGGCAACCAGAACTTTCGCGCGACATAAATCGGATTGCGGCAGCTCAACCCCTCCTCCGGCTGCCGATGAATCGACCAATACAGGCTCGGCTCGCCTTGATAGGCGAGCGTATTGAACACTATGAATACGGGATTCAACCTGGGGGAGCCGGCGGCGCGTGGAGGCCAGAAGTTCCATGGCCTGTTGCTGGAACACGAGTTGTCAGAACTGCGGCTGGTTATCGAACGCAAGGCGGGAGTATTG
>Ga0210406_10007684_pt1 | contig 10900 bp, 14 predicted proteins | sample IncBWC30MmetaG_FD_155454 | JGI IMG/M metagenome (GOLD analysis project Ga0210406, IMG submission 155454) | Forest soil microbial communities from Barre Woods Harvard Forest LTER site, Petersham, Massachusetts, United States - Inc-BW-C-30-M | ecosystem: Environmental > Terrestrial > Soil >... | reverse complement strand
TGTAGCTTTAGGCCACGAGCAAGGCTGGGATACTGCGGAGTAACGCGGTTTACAACTTTGCGGCTGCCTTCCGTTTCCTGTGCGCGGCTTGGACAGCATGAGAAAACACATAAAAAGGCGGTCAGCGTCGCAGCTCGCATCCATCCACCTCTCATCAGACGAAGTATAAGGTCATTTTTCAGGCAGGCAGAACGTCACGTCGGTAACCTTTCCCCCGTGTGGCGCTCAAATCGTGTCAGAAGCGTACCGGGACGACTCCGAGTGGTGTTCGACATCGAACAGAAACCCCGCTAGAGAGATGGCGGCGCGGAGACGGCTGTGTCCTGCAATGCCTCATTGACATGTATGGTGTCACTCCCGAATCTGCGTGCGCGGTCGTTCTCGAAGCGAAGACGAGCGGCTCTGCGGACATCACCGTCGCTTAGCTCCGCAGATATAATGTTGTCGTATGGAAGGCGGTGTCCGAGAGCGAGCTGAAGCGCTGCGGCGCGAGATCGCCGAAATCCAGAAGCTGAATCTAGCGTACTTGCAGATGCCCAGTCCGGGCCCTGTCGCAATGAACGATCATGCGAGGCGCGAACAGAGATTGCAGGAAATCATGGATGAGCTAAAGTCTATGACTGAGTGGAAGGAACCCTAACCTCTCGTATCAGTTCTTCTTGGCCGCGACATCCATCGCTGCCGCAGCTTTGATTCTTTCAACGTGGACTATCTCGACCTCGGCGTCAAATAGATCGCAGACTTGCCCCGGTTTTGCGTTGCAGCGAGGACAGGTCAATGTCATCGGGCTAATGGCGATATGTTTGGTGCGCTCCGGTTGCACTTTTAGCGCGTAGCATTCCTCATGAACGGCATCCCCGTTTTCATCGGTCTTAGCAGTTTCAAGTTCCACAGGTTCGTTACACAAAGAACACCGTGGGAATCGCAAAATTGTTGGCATCAGCAGTTTTCAAGCGATGTTTGCTTATGCTGACATGGGGTTGGAAACTGTGCGATACCCTAAACACCCTACGTCTGGAAATTTGTTGGTCGCTATTCGCGCCGCCGACGCAACCCAGATGCGTGTGTATGCTCAAACGCATGGATTGTAAAATGGCTCCACAGTCTCGCCTGCACTTTCGGGTTTTTTCTGCCAGGGCTGCACGGCTCCTGAGATGCGGGTCTTTCTGTTGCTCAAACGGTAAGCCTCAAAAGCCCAAATTAGGCGAGTTAGCCCACTGCCCTTCCGTGCGCTCGTGGGGTTAAGATTGAGCGTAATCTCTAGCAATGGACAATGCTCTTCGCCAAGCCAAACTCGCGGCTCTTCAAGAGGAAATGGCGATCATCAATTTTGCAAACGGGATGTATCTGGATCGACAAACGCACAGCCTCGCAGCCGATGCGGAATATCAGTGGAGACAGGGGCGGCTAGAACAGGTTCGGAAAGAATTAGAAGACCTAACATCTCTCGCTGCATCAGTCTCGCAAATTGCAGAGCAGTCGTGAGGGACTGAACGTCGATACTGTCAATCGACACTAACGTTTGCGAAATTCTTGCGGGAGCGAATCCAGAGTCTCCTCGACTACCTTGACGAAATGTTCGCGCTTCATCCTTCACCTGTGAAGCCAATCACTCCGAGTAGCCATCGTCGCCGTCTTCATCTTCACCACGTCCTGTTCCTCTTCGTCCTCTTCTTCCCCTTCGGGCTCTTCCCTCAGGAGAATATCAGCGGGCAACCAGCGATAGGAAGATTCTGAGTCGGGGTATTCTGGGTGTAATCTGCTCATGTCCAAACGGTACGCCTCAGCGCGTCCCGCAAACGAACGCTGTGACCCTCATCTGGCTCTCTCCGCAAGAATCGGTACCAGCAGAGGACGTTAGCAACCGCTGACTCCCGCTGGATGAAGGGACGGTCCTCGCAGTCACGACATGCAGATGCCGCCCCGTTTGACGATTGCCACGCTCATGTTGGATATTGAGACGGAATGGACGTTGAACGCACTATTGACGACATCGAACAGCTAGAGGAAATGTTCGAGGCACCGGATATTAGGCCGCTGAGTGCAAGCGACATCTCGGCTGCAAATCGAAGGCACGACGAAATGCTGGCGCATAGCCCGTGGTTTCGGATTTGGCAGCAGTACGGGGTTTGCTGCCGGTCGTGAGGGCGTTTGGCCGAAGGACTCAACGTTTCCGAATGTATCTCTATTTCAGGCGAACTCTTGAGTGGCAGACTGCCATCGAGAGCGCAAACCCGCCGAAGGTCAATGAGCATTCGATCCCGGCAACGCAGAGCAGGTAAAGCTCGCCATGAAGTTTGCCGAGGTCAGGCCCAAGTGCCATCACAACCTGACCACAAATCCACGCTCTGGGCCATAGACCAACTTCTTCTTCGCCAGTTCACGAAAGGCCGAATAGCAACTTGACCGTGGCAGGCCAGTAGCATGACAAACTTCGTTGATGTGGACCGCCGAGTTCCGCCGAAGCGCCCAGTAAACCAACTTGGCTGTGGAATGGAGATCACGGCGAGACATGATCGCGGCGAGTGGCGAGCGCCTGGGCACCGTGGTATTTAAGCTCCAAGAGCCAGGATGCGTCAAATCAGAGCGTCCAGCCATATGGGGGCACTTCAGCGCCATGACCGGGCCGTTACACTCAGAACCTTGTCATTGAGTGTAACGGGGATGTTACGCCAACTGACGAACTGCATGAGCCACTGTAGTGGTGTTCTGAACGGCGCGGTTTATGCCCGCGTGTGAAATTGCAAGCGGTTTCAGGTCCTTTGGGGGAAGCTGAACTCAAATCCTGAGACAAGGTAGCTGCGACCCTCTTGGGATGCTTGCTCAGATCACCATACTAAGAGCGGCTGAGCTACGGCGTGACCTCGAAGACGACGCCAGCTCCGTACGGGCCGGCGGTGGCGGCGGTGCCGTACAGATGGCCCTTGTCGTCGAGGATGAGGTTTGCGTCGGGCTGGGCTCCGTCGGAGCCCAGGAAGGTGTGCAGAACGGTGTATTTCCACTTGCCATTCTTCGTCGGCGACAGCTTGTACACCACGCCACATCCGCACTGCGGGCTTCCTCCGTAGATGGTAGTACCGTAAAGGTTGCCCGCCTTGTCGCGCGCTACTCCGCCGCCGGGACCGTAGCCGGTCGCGCCTTGCTGAAAGTCGTAGAGTATGGTTTCCTTCCAAGTCCCATTGGCCTGCTGCGCCAGCCGGTACACCGTTCCGTCGCAACAGCCTCCGCTGACCGTTGTGCCGTACAGGGCACCGGAGCCGTCGATGGCTAGGGCCCCGCTTCCGGGGAGATATCCGTCCTTGCGGTGGTTGACGAAGGTGTGCAAAATACGCTCCTTCCAAATGCCGCCTGCTTTGGGCAAGAGCTCGTACACGGTACCAAGATGCTGTGTCCCGCCGCCCGCGGTGGTTCCATACAGATTGCCCTTGGCGTCGAGAATGAGGCCAGCGAAGGGGCCGCTCCCGTCGTTGTGGCGGGAGAAGTCGTCAATCACGGTTTCCATCCAGCCGCCGCTACCCCGGGCGACCTCGTAGACCGAGTGCCCGGTGCCATACAGATTACCTGACCTGTCGATTGCCACGCCCGCGTACGGATTGAATGCATCGTTCTGATGGCTCCCGAAACTGTACAGTACGCTCTGCGTCCAACCGCCGGAGCCGGGCGTCAGCTCGAAGACCGCGCCGGCGCCGTATTCGCCGCAGTCTTGCGATGTGCCATAAAGGTTCCCTGAAGTGTCGAAGATTAGCCCGGCCGTGGATACACAACCGTCGCTGCCGTTATTCTCGAAGCTGTATAGTATGTGTTCGCTCCACTTGCCGCTCGACTTCGGTATGAGTTCAAATACGGTGCCGTACGTGTAAAGGCCGCCCCCGCTGGTGGTGCCGTATAGGTTCCCTTTGCTGTCCAATAATAGGCTGCCCCAAGTTCCAGCTCCGTCTTGGCCGTTACCAAAAGCATGCAAGATTTTGTATTTTGGGGCGGCGTACACGTCGGGCGCGGCCGCCAGAAGGATCGCGAAAGACGCAATCAGGGCTGATAAGAGAAGACGTTTGGGTCGCACAACAATGACCTCCGCTCCGGGGACCGCTCGCCGGACAGGCTGAACCATCCTATCCCTCCGGCGCGAGATGGCCAAGAGACTTTCGGCCCGCGAGAAAGACCCCGCAGGGATAACTTCCGAAAACAGGCCGTTACACTCAAAACCCCCGGCTCGGGGTCAATAAGTGAAATGGGGATGTTACGACAGTTGGGAAGCACGGAAGAGCGCGTTCGGGATGCCAGTGCTCCGATTCTGACTCATTTCCCGCCACTACGAAGTCCAACTTGCGAAACTGCATCACTTTCACCAATAAGAAACGGGGCTCCCATTCCTGCCAAGTCATGCAACTGACTGCTATCAAATGGCAAATTCCATCCGTACAATACGGCTTCGAGCCGATAAACACCGGCTCTTAACTGGTCGAGAAATATTTTGGAATCGAACGTAAAAGAGCCAGTCACCTCTTGTCCCGGCCTCAGGAGCACAGCGTCCTTCTGCATTCGTTCAGGAAGAGTCATCCGATCAGTCGGGCTTGGTCCAAGGCACGAACCGACATAGCCGGGCTCGTAATGCTTGCCCCAACTATCTTCAAGCCGACTCCAGAGGTGAGGAGGATTACCGCACTTGACTTCCCACTGGGATCGGGGAACATATAGTGCGCCGTTGCTCACGTTCTTGATGGTGTAGTGAATTGCGATCTGATCGCCGATGTTGTAAGCCTTGCGGTCGATGTGGATACGGAAGAGGACATCGCTGCCGTGAACGAACGGTTGTTGGGCTTGCGTCTTGGCTGAGATTACACAGAGGAATAGAAGAGAAAGAAACGCCGTCACTGGTAAGCGATGCATTAGAACTGGCATTTTAGAATAGCTTATGCTAACGGGCGATTGCATTCATGTGCTTGAAACACGCCCCGCCATCTTAGCTGATGTAATCAGGCCATAGCGCTCAAAACCCCTCAATGAGCGTTATCGAGATGTTACGACAGCGATCGGGAGAAGCAGCGTAAACCTCTCTGAACGCAAAGGCTTGCACAATTGACAAACCAGCGGAAAGGGTACAAGATCGTCCGCAGGTTTCAAGTGCACTCTCCCCGGTGCCACAACCCCCTTAAGGAGCACTCCGCGATAACACTCAACAGACATTTTCGCAAAGGAGCTCTGACGGCGGTGCTCATCGCTATCGTTATGTTCGGAGGGGCAGCCAACGCGAAGGACGGGGCGTACCAGGTAATCCACAATTTTCGCGGTTATCCCGATGGCTGTCAGCCCGTAGGCGTCCCAGCTGTTGCTAAAAATGGTGATCTTTATGGTGTGACAAAATCCTGCGGTAGCTACGAACACTATGGGACGGTGTTTAAGCTGGTTGCACCGCAAAGTCGTGGCGGGGTGTGGAAAGAGAGGATTCTCTATAACTTTACCAGTGGAGAATCGGGAAACCCGACCTCGTTGATCATGGGCAAAGACGGGACTCTCTATGGGGCTGGATACAACGAAAACTATCCTGGCTTCATCTTTCGGCTGAAGCCACCCGTTAAGGGGGGAGGCTGGCAGTATGAGGTGCTCCACACGTTCAGTAACGACAGCGATGGCGTATTTGTTCAGGGAATCGCTTTGGACGCGGAGGGAAACATCTATGGCACGACAGAGTTGGGCGGCGATCTTAGCTGCGGAAACGGCATCGGCTGTGGGACAGTGTTCGAACTGCAGCGTCCAACGCAAAAGGGGGGGCAGTGGGTGCATAGCATGCTATACATGTTCGGCCAAGGCGGTAACGAGGACGCGATTGAACCGTTCGCCGGTGTAACGTTGGATAAAGAGGGGACTATCTATGGCACGACCGACGGGGGCGGAATCTACGATTATGGCACGGTGTACCGTCTAAACCCACCCACGCAGAAGGGCGGAACTTGGACGGAAGCGGTGCTTTATTCCTTCGAGCCCGGCACCAACATGGGCGCCCACCCGCACGGGCCGGTGACGTTCGATGAATCCGGCAACATGTATGGAACAACGACAATCGGAGGCGACCTGAACTGCGCGGGTGGATACGGGTGCGGGGTGATGTTCGAGCTTTCGCCGCAAGAAGGGGGAACATGGACGTATACGAATTTGTATTCGCTCCAAGGCGGCAATGACGGCGCGGGGCCTGAGAGCCAGCTGGTGCTTGACGGCAAAGGAAATTTATATGGAACGTCATCGGGCGGCTATGACGGAGTTGCGGGCAGCGCATTGCGCTTGAGCCCGCCCGTCACCGGTGGAGGGTGGACGGAGACCACGCTGTACACATTTACGACCGAGAGCGGGGGTGACTATCGCGGCTTAGCATGGGGCAAGTGGCACAGCCTCTATGGGGTAACGAACGCGGGCGGCACGTACCAAGCGGGTACGGTGTTTGAGCTTCAGCCCTGAGCGCCGGATGGAAACATCATGTCGATTCCCCCGCTAGTCTTCTCTGCCGGAAGAGCTTGGGTGAACATCAGACCGAGGCAGTCGGCCCGAAATCGGCTCGGAGTGAAGCCCTACCGCTTTCAAAAGGCGCGGCCAAATCAAAGGGTTCTCGATTATCGTGTATCTCGGAAAAACATTTCCCAAGGCGATTGTCAACTGACGAAAACAGGCCGTTACACTCAAATCCCCCAGAGCCGGGATCAATGAGCGCAATTGGCGATTACGCTCAAACCCTGTGGCGCAGGATCAATGAGTGTAATCGCGATTTATCGCCAGGTGCGACGATTGCTGGCGGCTTGGATTACTTCCGGGGAGCAGAGGGGCAACCAAGTTAGCGCTGAGGCCCTCCAAAGCAGCAGATTGAGGTCCGAATCGAAGACCGTCAGTGAAGTGGGTTTCCTAGGGTTGGCTTCATGACTAATTTGGAGTGAAGAGGGACATGAAAAACGACGTTGAGCCCAATGCGAATTCGATTAGGGAATTAGAAATAAGAGACGCACTAATCGTGCCGCTGATCACTTTGTTGCTGGCTGCGTCTTTGTTAGCACAGTCTTTTAAGACGCTATACAAGTTTACGGGCAAAGCCGATGGCGGCTTCCCCGCGGCCGATTTGGTTTTGGACGGGGCCGGTAACTTGTACGGCACAACATATGAGGGGGGCAACCTAAAGTGCCTCTATGACCAGTTCGGTTGCGGAACGGTTTTCCAGTTGAGCCCGAGCAATAAGGAGAAGGCGTTATACAGCTTCTCTGGCGGCTCGGACGGCTCAGGCACTTACGCAGCCCTAGTCCGGGATGGCAACGGCAATCTCTATGGGACTACCTATCAAGGTGGCGACTATGGGTGCGGCATCTCAAACGGTTGTGGAACTGTTTTCCAGGTAAATCCTGCCGGTAAGGAGACTACGCTTTACACCTTTACGGGAGGGGCGGACGGCGCAGCTCCCTTTGCAGGATTGGTTCGGGATAACGCGGGCAACCTCTATGGTGTCACCTCTTACGGTGGCAACGGCTCCGGCATCTATGGCCACGGAGTGGTTTTTAAGGTAGACGCTAAGGGCAAAGAGACTGTGTTGTACACCTTTTCATACCCGCCAGACGGATCGCTGCCCCAGGGACGTTTGCTTTTGGACAAGAACGGCAATCTTTTCGGCACTACCTACCTCGGTGGTACTGTGAATAGTAACTGCCCCTACGGTTGCGGAACTGTCTTCAAGTTATCGCCTGACAGCAATGGCACCTGGGCTGAGACTGTGCTCCGAAGATTCAGTGGTACGCCTGATGGCTCTAGTCCCGAAGCGGGTTTAGTGCAGGACGTGGCGGGTAATCTCTATGGCACTACGCTGACTGGTGGAAGGAATAGCCCTTATTGCTTTGGTTTCGGTGTTGGCTGTGGCACGGTGTTCAAACTGAACCCCAGCGGTAAGGAGACTGTTCTCCACAGGTTCAAGAGTTTGCGGGACGGAGCGACCCCTTGGGCGGGGCTGCTTCTGGATTCGGAGAAGCAGGTGCTCTACGGCACCACCAGATACGGTGGCATGAGCCAGTGCGGCGACCAATTCGGCGATGGTTGCGGAACCGTTTTCGCGGTGAACTTAACTACTGGCAAGGAAACCGTACTGCATACGTTCCTGGGTAAAGATGGCGCATTTCCTTTCGCGGCTTTAATCCGCGACAAGACCGGTTATCTCTATGGCACCACCTCCCAGGGTTCCCCCGACGGAACTGTGTTCGAGTTGTTGCCCAAGTGACGCAAGAACAAACAGGCTCAGTCACGGCGGACGCATGTCGCGAGGAGTGAGGCCGCAGATCGAAACGCCCGCGAAGCCCGGCGGGGCTTTCTAAATTTCCACTTGCACGGACAATTTTCGGGAAAGTTCTGAACTCAGAGTCAATGTGTGTAACTGGGATTTTTCGCCAACGATCAGGCACGCAGACTCACAAACATCAGAACTGCAACTATTTGCACGATTGACAAGGCGTCGGAAGTCCGCCAACATTATCCGCGCGGTTCAAGTACGCCGGGGCCACGTAAGAAAGTTATTTGCGGCTTGAACGGGGAGGAACCATGTCCAACCCTCAGGGACGCTCTGACTCAATCAACTTTCTCGCCCTTCTGTCTGCTGCTTGCCTGCTGCTCTGTGGTATGGCCAGCGCCGCGCCGTCCATCACTCTCTCCAAGAAAACGGGACCGCCGACGAGCCGCATTCTGGTGGCGGGTCGCGGATTCAAGCCAAACGTGGAAGTAGATATTTATTTCGACACAAGAGACGAAGCCGTCGCCGTCACCGATGCGACGGGATCATTTCCCCAGATCAGCATTCCCGCGCCCGCTTCGGCGTTGCCAGGAGACCACTGGGTGAGCGTGGTCGGTCGTTCCGGGGACAAAGCTACGCAGGCGCGATTCGATGTCCACGCTAACTGGAGACAGTTCCACCGGCTCAACATGCAGCGCATGAACCCGTTTGAGAATGTGCTCAACGTCAATAACGTTGGCAACCTGGAGTTGAAGTGGAGCTTCTTCGCCGTCGGCGAGGTGCTTTCCTCACCCACAGTGGCGAATGGTGTGGTGTATATCGGCTCGTACGACAACGACGTGTACGCGCTGAACGCCAAGACCGGCGCCAAACTGTGGAGCTACGCCACCGGCAACTGGGTGTTCTCCTGCCCCGCAGTGGTGAATGGGGTGGTGTATGTCGGCTCGGCTGACCACAACGTGTACGCGCTGAACGCCAAGACCGGCGCCAAACTGTGGAGCTATACAACCAACGCCCCCGTACAGTCCTCGCCCGCGGTGGCGAATGGGGTGGTGTATGTCGGCTCCCAGGACAACAATGTGTACGCGCTGAACGCCAAGACCGGCGCCAAACTGTGGAGCTACGCCACCGGCAACTGGGTGGTCTCATCGCCTGCGGTGACGAATGGAGTAGTGTATGTCGGCTCGAATGACGGCAACGTGTACGCGCTGAACGCCGGTACCGGCGCCAAGCTGTGGAGCTACACGGGAGGCGAGGTGCTGTCCTCGCCCGCGGTGGCGAATGGGGTGGTGTATGTGGGCACGGACGACTCGAATGGGTACTACGCGCTGAACGCCAAGACCGGCGCCAAACTGTGGAGCTACTTCGCCGGCAAAGCGTGGTCCTCGCCGGCAGTTGCGAATGGCGTGGTTTATTTGGGCGGGCTTGAACCCGTGTACGCGCTGAATGGCGAGACCGGCGCCCTGCTGTGGAGCTATACCACGGGAGGCGAGGTGCTGTCCTCGCCCGCGGTGGCGAATGGGGTAGTGTATGTCGGTGGGGGCGACTTCAACGACAACGTGTACGCGCTGAACGCTAGCACCGGCGCCAAGCTGTGGAGCTACACCACCGGCGAAGCTGCGTTTCCCTCGCCTGCAGTTGTGAACGGGATGGTCTATGTTGCCTCGGAAGACGGCAAGGTCTACGCCTTCGGCCTGCCCGACGGCGATCAGTCGAAACAAAACGCAGATGCCAAACGCCCCGACCCGAAGACGCTTCGCCCCGACTTCAGCCTCAAGCCGTCGAAGCCAGCCGTAATAACCGTCAGGCGCTAAACTCTGAGGCGTATGGCGATAACTTCCACCAACAGGCCGTTACACTCAAAACCCCCGCAGGGGTCAATGAGCGCTATCGCGATGTTTCAACAACCAACGGAGTCATCACGTACTCGCCTTTCTCTTCGGCTGCGCCTGAATTTTCCAACCGAGCCTCTTTGCCATGAGGCGAACGTAGCGCTTTTCTGACCTCAGCTCCTCTGCTGGATCAATTCGATGTTTCTTGACGGGCCTATCAGTTGAAGGTGTCTCGACGATTTTGACCCGTATTACGTCACCGACACGAAGGGGCTTTTGCCTAACCCATGAGACGTGCTCCCGAGTAGGGCTAACAAGGCCGCCCACTACCAGAAACAAGTCTGATGCTTTGTCTCCCGTTACCCAGTTGACTTTTGCCGATAGAACCCCGTCATCCCCGATGCCAGCCAGACATAGCTTCTTGCCGTTTAAAGAAACCTCGAATGCACGCATAGGAACACGATTCTAGCGGAATTTGTTGAAATAAGTTTTACCTCCCAGAGGAAGCTAGTTAAGACTCGCCTCTCGGATGGCGAAAACAGGCGGTAGCGCTCAAAACCCCTGCCAGGGGGAGTCAATGAACGGGACGGCGATTTTCACGAACAACGGAAGCAACAGAGACTGAAACGCAGAGACCGAACGCCTTCGTTCAGTCTTGCAGAAAAGAGTCGCTTAGAGGCTAATGACTGGTCGCTGCGGTTGGTTTCACGCGCCACGCCGGAATTGCCGAGGCTCCGGTCGCTAGGTGTCCGATGGTCGCTTCATCCTTGCCGTGAGTACGGCCCGCGATGATTGGTTTGTTCGGGATGGTCTCGTAGGCGTA
>Ga0210406_10007683_pt1 | contig 10900 bp, 7 predicted proteins | sample IncBWC30MmetaG_FD_155454 | JGI IMG/M metagenome (GOLD analysis project Ga0210406, IMG submission 155454) | Forest soil microbial communities from Barre Woods Harvard Forest LTER site, Petersham, Massachusetts, United States - Inc-BW-C-30-M | ecosystem: Environmental > Terrestrial > Soil >... | reverse complement strand
TCGATGCCAATGGCACCACTGTAACACCCGGCCTGATCGACAGCCATGTTCATCCCGTCGCCGGTGACTGGACGCCGCGGCAAAATCAGATCGGCTGGATCGACAGTTTCCTGCACGGTGGCGTCACCACCATGATCTCGGCGGGCGAGGTTCACATGCCTGGCCGGCCGCGCGACGTCGTCGGCCTGAAGGCGATGGCGATCTTTGCCCAGCGCGCGTTCTGGACGCTTCGTCCCGGCGGCGTGAAGGTTCACGCCGGCGCACCGGTGATCGAATGCGAAATGGTCGAGGACGACTTCAAGGAATTGGCCGCGGCCGGCGTCAAGTTGCTCGGCGAAGTCGGGCTTGGCGGCGTTAAGGACGGTCCGACCGCGCGCAAGATGGTGGGATGGGCGCGCAAGTACGGCATCCAGAGCACGATCCACACCGGCGGACCTTCAATCCCCGGTTCCGGCCTGATCGACAAGGATGTGGTGCTGGAAGCCGACACCGATGTGATCGGTCACATCAACGGCGGTCACACGGCGCTCCCCGATGATCAGATCCGGTGCATCTGCGAAGGCTGCAAGCGCGGCCTGGAGCTGGTCCACAACGGCAACGAACGCTCGGCGCTCTATACCCTGCGGATCGCGCGCGAGATGGGTGACCTCAACCGCGTCATCCTCGGCACCGATGCGCCCGCCGGCTCCGGCGTGCAGCCGCTCGGAATCTTACGCATGGTGTCGCTGTTATCGTCGCTCGGCGAAGTGCCTGCGGAAGTCGCGTTCTGCTTTGCTACCGGCAACACCGCCCGAATGCGCGCGCTGGACTGCGGCCTGATCGAGGTCGGGCGTTCGGCCGACTTTGTCATCATGGACAAGGCGCAGCATTCGGCCGGCAAGAACATCCTCGACAGCGTACAGCTCGGCGATCTCCCCGGCGTCGGCATGACCATCATCGATGGCATCGTGCGCACCCAGCGCAGCCGCAACACGCCGCCGGCGACGAAGGTGCCGGTGATTGTCGGGCACTGAGCCACGACGTATGAGGGTACGGCGCGCTGGTGCTCGATGCATTGCCTTGGATCCAAATTCAAAGAGCCATGTTAGCACTTCATTGCGAGCGCATGCGAAGGTCTCTGAACTTCGTCATTCCGGGATGGTCCGAAGGACCAGACCCGGAATCTCGAGATTCCGGGCTCGATGCTTCGCATCGCCCCGGAAAGACGAAAATTTGTTTCTACCAATCGGAGAAGCAAAATACTTTTCGTAAGAGGGCTGGACAATCCGAACTGCCCGACGGGCAAATCAACCAACGCGAGAGTTCGGCGCGATAGCGGCGTCATTGCGACACTTCGCAAAGCTTTTCCAATTTTCGTCTCAATTTTGCCCGCCGACTCAATTCACCCTCGGCGAAGATGGAGACGAATGGGGGAGCTTTAGTGTTCGGGGAGGTTAGCAACGCCCGCCCTTCCCAAGCCATTCGAAAGGAATGCGAGTCGATCCTCATGAAGGCAACTGCGCGGCCGATACGTCAACTGGTTCGCATGCGAGGGCGGTCTTACGTTGCGTTCGTATTTTGTCCCGTGGTTCCGATCATTGCCTGGCTTGAAGAAATAGACGCGACATTAGGCCAATCGCCCGGCTTCTTTGTCGGCAAGCCGGTGGTGCTTGACCTTTCCGCCGTGGACCTTAGCCAAACTGCCATCGTGCACCTCGTCTCAAGCCTCGAACAACGGAATATTCGTGTTCTTGGCATCGAGGGCGTGGACGGTGCTCGCCTTACTTCGAGTATGCCACCTTTGCTCACAGGCGGGCGCCATTGTGTACTTACGCAAAACGAGCCGAAGAAGCCTGAAACCAAACCCAAACCAATTTCCCTGCTGCTCGAAAGCCCGGTGCGTTCGGGCCAGTCGGTTTTTACCGAAGGCGACGTGACGATCCTGGGTTCGGTCAGTTCGGGCGCCGAAATTGTTGCAGGCGGCTCTATCCATATCTACGGAACGCTTCGCGGTCGTGCGATGGCGGGAGCGAATGGCAACTCCGCCGCTCGGATTTATTGTCAGAAAATCGAGGCAGAGCTGCTGGCGATCGACGGTCATTATCAAACTGCTGAAGAAATTGACCCCTCCTTGTGCAATCAACCAGCTCAGGTGCGGCTCGAAGGCAACGTCATGAAAATCACACCGCTGAATTAATGGGCTTGAGGGAGAAAAGAATGACCAAAGTCTTGGTCGTGACGTCTGGCAAAGGCGGCGTCGGTAAGACAACTTCTACTGCCGCGCTCGGTGCGGCGCTCGCCCAAATGGGAGAAAAAGTAGTGGTTGTCGACTTCGACGTCGGTTTGCGCAACCTCGACCTTGTTCTGGGCGCGGAACGGCGGGTTGTGTTTGACCTCATCAATGTGGTGCAGGGGGTCGCAAAACTCTCGCAGGCTCTCATTCGCGACAAGCGCCTGGAGAATTTGTGGTTGCTTCCCGCATCCCAAACCAGGGACAAGGATGCCCTGACGGAGGAGGGCGTCAGCGGCGTAATCGCGGACCTGCGAACCAGATTTGACTGGATTCTCTGCGATAGTCCAGCGGGCATCGAGCGAGGCGCGATGCTTGCGATGCGCTATGCGGACGAGGCGGTCATCGTCACCAATCCCGAAGTCTCTTCGGTGCGTGATTCTGACCGCATCATCGGAATGCTCGATTCAAGAACGGTGAAGGCCGAAAAGGGCGAGCGGGTGGAGAAGCATGTGCTCATAACCCGCTATGACACGGCGCGTGCTGCGCGGGGAGAAATGCTCAGCATCGAGGATATTCTTGAAATTCTCGCCACGCCGCTGCTTGGAATCATTCCGGAGAGCCAAGACGTTTTGCGTGCGTCGAACGTTGGATCTCCCGTTACTCTGAACGACGCCAGCAGCGCGCCGGCGCGCGCATACGTCGATGCAGCGCGTCGTCTGATGGGCGAAACTGTCACCATGATGGTGCCGGTCGAACGAAAAGGCTTGATGGACCGATTGTTGGGACGGAGAGCCGCATGATGAATCTGCCGCGGCTGTTCAGTGGCCGCACTGCTTCCGCGCCTGTTGCACGGGAACGGTTGCAGATTCTCCTGGCGCACGAACGCGGTTCGCGCGGTCAGCCTGATTTGCTGGAACTACTTCGGGCGGAGATCCTCGCTACAGTCTCTCGGCATGTCGTACTCGATCCGGAAAAAGTCATCGTCAGGATGGACCGAGGCAGTCACGTATCGACGCTTGAAGTCGATATTGAAGTGCCCATGATTGCTGAAAGCAATCGTAGCGCTGCGCTTGGCCTGAAATCTTGAGTGAGCGAAGAACACTCCGCACTCTCTTATGCGCGTCGCGCATTTTTCGAAGACTATTGCACCATGACCCAGGTCGGTTGAAGCAACGGGTACGCGATCAGACCCACGACCGCAGTCGCCGCAATTAACAAGGGATTGCTAACTTTCCAGCGAAACAGGATGGCGAGCGAGATCAGCGCGATCGCGGCAGTCAGCCAATCACCGATAGCGATGCGCCCGAGCAGGATGCACGCGCCCAGGATCGTTCCGATCGCCGCGGCGTAGGCACCCTTGACAAATCCCTGCACGTTGGGATTGCCGCGATGGCGCGCGAGAAGCGGCGCGGCGATCAGCACCAGCAGGAAAGACGGAAGGAAGATGCCGATCGTCGAGACGACGGAGCCCCAGAATCCGGCGACGAGATAACCGACAAAGGTCGCGGTGATGACAACGGGGCCCGGGCTGATCATGCCGATGGCAACCGCGATCAGGAACTGGCGCTGGTCCAGCCATCCGAATTGTTGCACAAGCCCCTGCTCAAGAAACGGCACGATCACGAGGCCGCTGCCGAACGTCAGCGAGCCTGCCTTGATGAAGAACAGAAAGAGCTTGCCCAGGATCGAGCCGGAGGCGGCGGGCGCCAGCTGCGCCAGCACAGGTGCCACGGTCACCGAAAGCGCCGGTGGCGTTCGCTTGAACAGGCTGCCGTAATACAGAATGCCGACGATACCCGCCCCGATGAACAGGAGCGCAACTTCGGCCTGTAGAATGACGGTGACGACCAGGCAGACCGCGGCGATCGCCCATTGCAACCAGTCCTCCATGCCAAGCTTGGCCAGCCGGTAGCAGGAATGCAGGATCAGCGCGATGACGGCTGGGCTTACGCCATAGAAGATGGCGGTTACCGGTTGGAGGTCGCCGAGATGGACATAGAGAGCGCCGAGTGCGGCCACGATGACGAAGTTTGGGAGGATGAAGGCCCATCCGCCCGCCCATGCACCCCAAAATCCGCAGCGGAGATAGCTAACGTAGATGCCGACCTGGATCGCCAGCGGTCCGGGCAGTGACTGGCAGATCGCGATGGCCTCGCGCATCTGCTCTTTCGTGAGCCACTGGCGTTCGACGACCAGCTCGCGCTCCATCTGGCCCACCAGCGCCACTGGACCTCCGAAGCCGAGAAAGCCGAGCCTGAGGAAATAACGTACCAGTTCACCGATATGCCCGTGAGGAATTGTCGTCGATGTCGTCATGTCGTGCCTCGCAAACTGAAATACCTGAAAATGTCCCTTTCCAACCTCCCTGAGGAGTCGCAGACGAACTCAACATCAGCGCAGCACTTTGGCCGAGGGCAGTTCACCACCCCCAGGGCCATCACGATTTCACCGGGCACCCACGGACTTGATTGCCGTCCCTGCTGCCGGCGCGCTCTTAACGGCTACGACGACGGCGGCATTCTCGGACAACCCTTCGATGACTTCAGCCCGTCCGTTGTCGCGGACCCCGACCTTCACTGCTTTTCGCTCGATGCGATCGTCCTTTACCGTGAAAACAAAGGTTCCTTGGGAGTCCGAACCTATCGCAGTAACCGGGACCGCAAGCACATCGTGGCGCCGATCCAGTTCAAGAGATACTTGGGCATACAGGCCCGGATAGAGTCGCTCGTCGGCGTTCGGCAGGTCGATTTCGGTTCGCATGTTGCGGGTTTCGGGATCAAGACGGTAGGCGAAACGCGTGATTGTGCCGACGATCGGCTCGCCGTTCAAACCGAATACCTTAACGGTCGCCCGGTCTCCGACCCGTATATGCAAGACATCGTTCTCCGGGACGTCGCAAAACACCCTGATGGTGTCGATCCTCTGGAGCTTGAAAAGCGGCGTCGTCCTCGTGGAGGTTGCAGCCTGAACCAGATCGCCGCGGTTCACCTGGCGCTTCGCCACTACGCCATCGAAAGGCGCCACGATCTGCGTATAGGTCAGCAGGGTCTTGATCTTCTCCACGGTCGCTGCGGCGACATCGATCTGATTGGCAGCGAGGTCGAGGTTCGCTTCCGCAACACCGAGATCCGCCCTGGCGATATCCGCGTTGGCGCGCACCTGATCGAGTGTACGGTCGCTGATGAACTGCCGTCCCTGGCCCAACTGCTCCCTGTCTTTCGCCAGGCCGATCTGAAGCGCTACGTCCGCCTTGTGGTGGTCCAGTTGGCGGCGCGCAGCCTCTCGCGAGCTTTTCCTGGATTCGAGCTGGGCCTTTGCTTCGGCAAGCTCCTGCTTCATTTCGGGAACGTCGATGACCGCGAGCACTTGGCCTGCCTTCACGTGATCGCCGATATCGACGCGAACATCGGACAGATATCCGGAGACCTTGGCGAAAAGATCGGCATCCTCGAAGGCTTCGAGCGTCGCGTTGCTTTGCACATGTTGGACCAAGGTCTCGCGGCCCGGCTTGACGACATCAACACTTGGCTGGCTCTCGGGCGCAGCAGTCGTCGCCTTCGATGGTAGCGATGCCTGGAGGTAAAGGAGCGTGCCAGCAGCCCCAGCGATGAGTACCGCCGCCGTGGCCAACACCTTCATTGCTTTCAGCCCAATCATGATTCTCACCTTGAATTCACTCAGCTGCGAGTTCGTCAATTCGATCAACCCCGCCTCGAACCGCTCGCCGCGGTCGCCCATCGAAATACGAACTCTCGGGATCGTCGGGATCGAGCGAGGCGGAAAGACGAGCATGCCTCGATTGCAGCGAGGCGAAAATTGCCGGTAGCACAACGAGCGTCGCGCAGGTTGCGCCGATCAGGCCGCCAATGACCGCCCGCCCGAGCGGCGCGGTTTGTTCGCCGCCCTCGCCTAGTCCGAGCGCCATCGGGATCATCCCGGCAATCATCGCAAAGCTGGTCATCAGGATCGGCCGCAGACGGCTGCTCGCCCCTTCGATCGCCGCCTCCCAAGGCTCACGGCCTTCGGCCCGGTAGCGCTCGGCAAAGGTGACCAGCAAGATCGCGTTGGCGACCGCGACACCGATGGCCATGATTGCGCCCATGAAGGATTGAATGTTGAGTGTCGTCCGCGTAAGCCAAAGCGCGATCGCGACGCCGGCGATGACCGCCGGAATTGTCAACCCGACCGCCAGTGACAGTCGGAACGACTGGAAATTCGCGGCCAACAGCAAAATAATGACGCCGACCGCGATCAAAAGTCCCAACCGCAGGCCGCCGAACATTTCCAACATCGGCTGAACCTGACCTCGTACGGTCACGTTCACACGCTCCGGCGGCTTGCCAGCCTCCTTGATCGCCTGTTGCACATGGGCGGCTGCACGTCCCAGATCCTCGCCCGAGATGTTCGCGCTGAGCGTCAGCATGCGCTGCTGATTATAGCGATCATATTCGCCGAGCGCTGTGCCGTCGGTGACGCTGGCGACGTTGCGCAGATCGATCTGTGCACCCGCCCGGCGCGCGATGGGCAGGTTCTTTACTTCCTCAATGGAATTCATCTGCTGCTCAGGGATGGCGACCTGCACCTGATAGCCAATCCCGCTTCGGGGGTCGGCCCAATAATTCGCGGACGTGTAGCGGCTCGACGACGTACCTGCGACAACCGATTTCGCTACGTCGTCGGTTGTTACGCCCAGAACGCCGGCTCGTTCGCGGTCGACGGTGACCTTCACGGTCGGATAATCGAGTTCTTGCTCGAACGCGAGGTCGCGCAGCGTTGGCACCTGAGCCAGTTTTTCGCGGAGCTTTTCGGCAAACTGGCGACTATCGGCGAGGTTCTGTCCGGTTACCGCTACCTCAATCGGGGTCGGCGCGCCAAAACTCATGACCCGACTGACGATATCGCTTGGTTCAAATGAGAAACGCACGCCGGCCAATTCCCGCGGCAGCTTCTGGCGCAGCCGTTCTTTCAAATCCTCGATACGGATGCCGGTGCCTGGCTTGAGCTGAACCTGCATCACCGCTTCCTCGGAGCCGGAACTCCAGAGATAGATGCTGTTGATGGGATAATTGGGCGGCTGGGTGCCGACAAAGCCCAGGCTGATTTCCACGTTGTCGGGACCTACTTCGCGCTTGATCGCTTCGAGCGTTTGCAACGCGATCTGCTCGGTGCGTTCGATGCGCGTTCCCGCCGGCGCCCGCAGGTGCAATTGAAATTGCCCGGTATCCACCACCGGGAAAATCTCGTTGCCGAGCGTGCCGCCGATTACGAGAATGATGGCGCTGCTGATGACAAGATAGGAAAGCACGACCATTCGCCGCTGGTTCATGACGCGGTGCGCGAACCGGTCATACCTGCTGCGCAGCCGGTCAAAGAACGTCTCTTGCGGCTGGTCATGCATGTCGGTGCCGCGCAACATCCAGACCGACAAAATGGGCACGAAGGTGCTGGAAAGCAGATACGACGCCACCATCGCGAAGCCGACGGCTGAGGCAAGCGGCACGAACAGATTATGCGCGGCGCCTTTCATAAAGAAGGTCGGGATGAACACCGCAAGAATGCAGAGCATCGCCACAAACCGCGGCACCGTTGTCTCGGCCGTCGCCGCGCTCGCCGCGCGAGCAAGACTAAGGCCCTCGGCAAGCCGGGTGTGAATGTTTTCGATTGTGACCGTCGCCTCGTCGACGAGGATGCCAACGGCCAAGGCCAGCCCGCCCAAGGTCATGATGTTGATGGTCTGGCCCGACATCCATAGCGCCGTCACCGATGCAAGGATCGCAAGCGGAATGTTCAGGACCACGATCAGCGCGCTACGCCAATCCCGCAGAAAGAGCAGGATCATGAGCCCCGTGAGCACCACCCCGAGCGTACCTTCGAAAAACAGTCCATCGATCGCGCGGGTCACGTAAGGGGATTGGTCGAACTGGTAGCTCACCGCAATATCGTCCGGCAGCACGGACTGGAATCGGGGCAAGTTGTCCTTGACTGCCTGAACAACAGCGAGGGTCGATGCGTCCGCCCTTTTGGTGACGGGGATGTAAACCGTGCGGCGCCCGTCGACCAGCGCGTAACCGGTCTGGATGTCGGCGCTGTCTTCGACCGTCCCGATGTCGCGGATGAAGACCGTCTGCGTGCCCTGCGAGCGGATCGGAATGTCATTGAGGCCTTTGATGTCCCCGACGACCGAATTGACCGGCACCATCGGCAAGAGGTCGCCGATACGGACGTTGCCCGACGGGCTGATGGTATTGCCGGCGCTTAGCGCTCGCACCACCTCATCGGGCGACATGTTGTAGGCGCGCAGTTTGGTGGAATCCGCGCGGATCACGATGGTGCGCTGGCTCGAGCCGAACGGCGGAGGCGCCGAAACACCCGGGAGGGTTGCGAATAACGGGCGAACCTTGAAGAGCGCGGCGTCCTGAAGTTCGGCGACGGTTTTGGTTTTGCTGGAGAAGACGAGATTGCCGACCGGCACACTGCCGCCATCGAACCGCAGCACGAAAGGCGGCACGGTTCCCGTGGGCATGAACGCCCGGGCGCGATCGACATAGGAGACCGTCTCCGCCACCGCCTGCGCCATGTTCGTACCGGGATGGAACTGAAGCTTAAGCAGCCCCATGCCCTGGATCGATTTGCTTTCGACGTGTTCGATGCCGGTGATGAAGAGGAAGTGGAATTCGTAATAGTTGACGATGAACCCTTCCATCTGCGCCGGGTCCATACCGCCGAACGGTTGCGCAACATAAATTACCGGGACGCCCAAATCAGGAAAGATGTCCCTCGCCATCCGATCGAGTGCGAAAAACCCGACCAACGCCGACGCAACGACCATCACCAGCAGCGATATCGGACGCCGCAGGGCGAAAGACACCAAGTTCATCGGGCTGCTTTCGCCCATGTGGAGCAACTGGCGTCACAAGGGCCACAAGGCAGCGGCCGCGGGTTGGCAACGAGTCTCATGCAAGATTCCATTCAATGTCGAAAGTGAAAAAGCTCTAGCTCTTCGTGCACGCCGTCTCGTCGGGCGCGGCACGCAATCCCTTGGCCAACTTCAACGCGGCGTCGTTGGTCCAAAATGCAAACCCAACCAGCGACAAACCCAACCTCGGCAACGCTAGCCCTCGCGGCTATACTGATCGTACAGCTTCGCGGCGTTGTCCCAGCGGATTGCCTCCATATAGATGTCGACATAGCGCGCGGCCGCCGCACCGTAGTCCATGTGATAGGCGTGCTCGTACATGTCGAGCACCAGCACCGGCCGACCGCCGGCCAGCGTCGTGGTGTGGTCCGCCGCCCACTGATTGACGAGCCGTTTGTCGCGGGGCGAATAGGCCAGGATAACCCAGCCCGAACCGCCGCCTTCTGCCTTGCCCATTGCGGAAAATTCCGTGCGCCAGCGATCGAGGCTGCCGAAATCGCGCGTGATGGCCTCCGCCAGCGCGCCGCTTGCGCCCGCGCCGCCGCCGAGCCCGTCGAAATATATCTCATGCAGGATCATCGAGTTCGCCGCGATCAATTCTTCACGCTTCAGGCCGTTGATCATGAAATTCGGCGCTTTCGCGAAATCGAGCTCGGCCAGTTGCGCGCCGATCGCGTTGAGGCGCTTTACGGCGCCAACGTAGTTATTCTCATAATGGCTCACGAGAACCTTTTCCGAGATGCCCTTGATCGACTTCGGGTCGAGTGACAGGGGTTTGGGTTGATATGACATTGCCTTGCCTCCGCTCGGTTGACTGCCTTGGGCGAATGCGGGGTTCCCCGCCAGCGTTGCTGTTGATGCGGCGGCAGCAACCAGTCCCGCTCCTTGAATGAAGCTTCGGCGTTCAGTTGTGATGGTCATTGGCAATCTCCTCGTGTTGGTGGCCCCGAAAGGTGAACGCGTTAGATGATGGATTCGCTACGGGCGCATGGCAGCGGTACGATTTCGATTTGCTCGAAACGCGTGACGCTGTCGCATCGGCCACGAGCATTTTAGCCCCCGGCAAAATCGGTGTCGTGCCGAGCGCGGACGATGGTCGGCGCCGCTTCGGACCCGAGCCGTGCACAAAGGACATGGGGTGAAATGGGATTCCGCGGTCATCCATGCGCAATTCTTCTCGACAGGTCGAGTGTTGCGCAGCGCTTGGACCGAAGTCTCAAGGGGAGTCTGCATTTTCCCCGTACTGAATTTCTAATTTGTGTGCGACGCAAACGCAAGCGGGAACAATTGCAAGACGTGCTCTTGCGGTCGATGCGCAGATTGATCCCGCGCCCGAACGAGGTTCGGGCGCGGTGTTCACAATTTCGTGCAGATCGGAACATTCTCCTCGATTGAATTGCAGACCACCTCGGCATCAGCGGAGCACCTTGGCCGCGGGTAGTTCACCGCCGCCGGCCGCTGCGCTTTTCGTCGGCGCTGTTTGATTGGCAAAGTCGAAAGTGAGCGTGGCGAGAAGACTTTCGCTGCGGGTCCCGAACAGGTCGCCGACCAGGCTTGACAGGGATTCGTGCGCACCTGCCCGCCCACGCGGGCCCCATCCCAAAGTAGCCAAGTTTCGCCTACGCCCAGGAAGGCAGGGTGGCGCGCACGGGGGATGAGAGATTGGGTTAATGGCAGACATGATGCGCCCTTGGTGAAAACCGGACGCGATTCTTGGGCATGTCGCCTCATGGGGAGATCGCTTCCCCATAACGAAAATACAGACGATTTGA
>Ga0210406_10007682_pt1 | contig 10901 bp, 16 predicted proteins | sample IncBWC30MmetaG_FD_155454 | JGI IMG/M metagenome (GOLD analysis project Ga0210406, IMG submission 155454) | Forest soil microbial communities from Barre Woods Harvard Forest LTER site, Petersham, Massachusetts, United States - Inc-BW-C-30-M | ecosystem: Environmental > Terrestrial > Soil >... | reverse complement strand
GCAGAATAACGGGAGACGGCCCAGGGGCGGGCGGCTTCGGGGACGAAGGTGTCGATTAATTGGGCGCGGCTGGCGTCGCGGAGGAAGGGTTCGTCGCCGAGCAGGAGGAGGGCGGGGATGGGTTTGCCTTTGGTCAGGCGGGCGAGGAGTTCTTCGTGGGAGACGCGGGGCATGCGAAGAGTGAGTTTACTTTGTTTTCGGTGGGGAGGAAACCGCGGGAGAGGAGAGAATTTGCCATAGGGGCGCGGAGAAATGCAGGGAAGGTCCGTCGTGGCCCATTACGCCGTGAAAGCGGCGGCAAGACCGCCGCACTCCAAGTTAGAAGTTTTCGGTTACAGAGGCTACTAGGCGCTGGGCGAAGTCTTTAGCTAGGCGATCTATGGCGGGATCTTGTTCCTCGAAGAAGCTTTTTATGTTGGTTGAGATTTCGTATTCGTTTCGGAAGACGAATTTGTCGGTGTGAAACAGGACTTTCTGCGTATCGGTTTGCGTCAGGGTGACCTCGCAGCGAACGGTGACGAGCATGGTGGTTGCTGCGCCGCTCCGAGTATCGAAGAGAAGTGGGACGGCTTCCAGGGTGAGGACTTTGCCGCGCAGGACGGCGTCGGCGTTGCCTGGCTCGGAGGTGATTTTGTAGGACGTAGTGGCAAGAAATTCGTGGACGGTTGCGGAGGTGAGTTTTTGCTCGATACGGTAGCCGGTGGTGGCGTTCTCGAGCGCGGGAACGGCGATGACATGAATACTTTTCGGCAGGGCATCACTGCGATTGGCGACGTGGTAGCCACAGCCAAAGCATAACGAAGTGGCGGCGAGTGTGAGTATCAGGATCTTTCTCATACGACGAGTTTTTCCGCGAGCTTGATCGCTGTGGCCGCGGGTAACCGAATATTATCGGCTGCGCCCCACAGCCACCAAGTGCCGGATTGCGCGGGATCGTCTTCAGGAAGAGCCAAGTGGACTGCGGAATCGCCTGCCGCGACGCCATTGCCTAGCGGGGAGGACTGCGGGATTTCGAGCGAAAAGCCGCTTTTGCGAAGGATTTCGACGAGACCTTCGCGAGTTTGGCCTGGTTTCAACTCGGAGGTGGCTACGAAGGTGTAGCCGTAAAAGACCGGTGCGTGCAGAACTTGAATTGACGGCACGACTTTGCTGGAAAACTGCGTGGATGCAACGGAGGCTTCGCGGCGAATGCGATCGCGAGTGGTTTGCAGATTCTCGCGGCTGGCTGCACCGTAATGATCTAACAGGTTGAAGGCGACTTGCGTGTCGAAGATCGGCTGGCCGATGGATTGAAAGGACAGAAGCTGCGAGGTTTGCGCTTCGAGCTCTTCGATGCCTGCGCGACCAGCTTCGGAAACGGGGCGAAAGAAAACGATCGCCAGGCGGGAAAGAGCCGCGGGGCCGAGAGCGTCGAGAAGTCTAGCGGCGATGAGGCCGGGAGCGGAAGGGACCGCGTACAGAGTCTTTCTTGGCTGCGAGCCTTCGGCTACGCCGTCGAGAGCGAACCGAACGCGGGCGCCGTCAACGCTGAGGGCGGCGCCGGAGAGATCGATTACGAAGGCGCCGGAATCGCGCGCGGCGGGAAGATTGCGTTCGGTGAATGCCGGGGAGCCGGCGAAGAAAATAAGCTTTGCGCGGGAGAAGGTGCCTTCCTCGACGGGTAGGATGACGGCGGGCTCGCCGGCTGCTTCGGTCAACGTGCCGACGGCTGTTTCTTCATCGACTAGAGATACATCCCAACTGGCGAAGCGGCTTTCTTCCAGCAGGGATTTTAGTTCGGCGCCGAGGAGGGAAGATGCGCCAGCGATTACGATGCGTTGAGATTCCCGAGGCGTGGACATGAATCACGCCGTACGCGAAGAAGCGACGCGGTGGCGGAGGGCGCGAACGATTTGCAAAACGACGCCGGCGACGACGTACCCTGACGCGAAGAGAGTTAAGACGACTTCGGAATATTTCCAGACTACGGCGACGAAGAGACAGAGAAGAACGATAGCGAGGGAAGGCTGGCGACGGGTCCAAGGAACGTCTTTGAAACTGTAGTAGCGGATGGTGCTGGTCATAAGGGCACCGAGAGCGGCGACAACGAAGAGCCAAACCCAGGCCCAACGCTCCTCGTGTATCGGAGTTTTTAGTCCATGAACGAAGGCCGCGATAACGCCTGCCGCGGCGGGCGTTGGAAGGCCGACGAAAGACTTTGAGCCGCCGGGCGCCATGCCCTGCACGTTGAAGCGCGCGAGTCGCCACGCGCAACAGATTAGGAAGGTAAGGCAGCAGATCCAGCCGATTTGCTCAGCGCCCAGCGTGTCCGGGCCGGGAAGGCTGCGAACGCCCCAGGCGTAAGCCATGAGAGCGGGCGCGACGCCAAAGCTGACGACGTCGGCGAGGGAATCAAATTGCACGCCAAATTCCGAGCTCGTGCCTGTCATGCGGGCGACGCGGCCGTCGAGGGAGTCGAAGAGAATGGCGAAGCCGATAGCTTTGGCGGCACGGTCGAATTGGTCAACCCCGCCGACAAGCGAGGCGACACACGCGTAGTAGCCGCAGAGCAGATTTCCTACGGTGAATATGGCCGGGAGCAAGAAAAACCCACGGCGCATTTGTTTGCTCCGCAGGCGGCGTTCCTTGAACGGAATTTCTTGCTGCTCGAAGTCAGCCATCTTATGTCCGCTTGTCAGCCAGTGATAGATTTTCTTCCGACGAAACTTGTTTTTGCGTGTTGCGCGGTTGCGCTGATTTTGCGCGCGGCGGCCAGTACGCGACGATGCTGGAGCCGCCTGCTACGTGGTCGCCGACTTTCACGAGCAACTCCGAATCGCGCGGAAGCCAGAGATCGGCGCGTGAGCCGAAGCGTACGAGGCCGATACGTTCGCCGCGGGCCACGCGGTCGCCGGGCTTTTTCCAGCAGACCACCCGACGGGCGATTAGTCCGGCAATTTGCTTGAAGATGATTTCGCCGGTGTCGGTGGCGAGAGTGATTACGTTTTGCTCGTTATCGGTGGAGGCGCATTCGCGCATGGCGGCCGAAAATTTGCCGGGGCAATAGTTCATTTTAGTGATGGTGCCGGTGGCCGGGGAGCGATTGACGTGCACGTTCCAGATGGCTAGGAAGATGCTGATGCGCTTGCCTGGGCGGCCTGCGTTTTCTTCGTCCGTGAGGACAACAACGCGGCCGTCGGCGGGCGATACGATTGCGCCGGCGCCAGCGGGAATTGCGCGTTCTGGATCGCGAAAGAAGTAAAAGATGAAGGCGGCGAGGCAGAGAAGAATTATGCCGGCAACCGTCCAACGCAGGAGCAAGAAAGCCGCGCCGAGTGCGAGGGGGGGCAGCCCGAAGTAGTAGCCTTCTTTGACCATGCTAGGTTGACGATACCACAGGGATGGCGTTCACGTGCCGCCGCCGACCCTCACGTGCTCTCTTAAAGTTAAAAGGGAAGTCGGCGAACTCACGGCTGAAACAATGGATAAACCAGGAACCTGATTGAAGGGTCGGAGGTTCGCCGTATGTACGCTGTAGCCGAGTTCGAGGGCGGTGACACTGATCAACAAGTCGGCAAGAGGAATTCGCACTCCCCGGATCTGATTTTCACCATCGAGTTGGCCTGTGCGAAGTGCTATGGATATGGTGACCGGATACACGGGCATGGCGGTCAGGAGTTCTTGAATGAATCTCTGCCGGTCTGATCTTCAGCCTGGAGTGTCGGCCCGGGCCGCGCCGTGTGCCAACTCAATCAAGGTCACAACGGAAATGCCGACCTCGACTTCACCCAAATGCTTGGACATCGCGGCCAAGACTTGCCGGGCGTTTTTGCCCTGACGTTCTGCTGTGATCAAGACGCTGGAATCAAGAATCAATCCCATGCAGGCGGGGTGAGCGGTTCACAATGAGATTCGACAGCCAATTCGACATCCTTGGCGAAGTCGGGATCGATAGTTGCCGAAGAGTCCTCGGGGAGCAGAGCAATGCATTCGAAAATGGTACGCCGCACCGGTTCCACTGGCTGAAGAACGGCAACGGGGAGTTTGTCTCTTTCGATCACAATTTCTGTGCCTGCTCGCACGCGTGCCAGGAGCGTTGCGAGATCAGTCGCCACCGCCTCCGATTCAGAAATGTGGAGGACGTGCTTTGCCATGAAGCAAGTATACACCTACAAGTAACAACGGCCGGCGGATGTCTCCGCCTACACCCCCAGTGTCGGACTCGCTATACGTAGCCTTTGGATGCCTGCAGCGCTATTGGGAGGTGGCGCGGGCGCGATGGATACGGGACGCGATACGCTCCATCTCGTCTTTGCAGTACAGCTTCATTTTCTTTAGCTTGATTTCTTCTAACAGATCTTCTGAATTGAGGTAGGGAGTTGCGGAGAGTTTTTGCAGTTCTGCTTCGTACTTTGAGTGCTGCTCGGCCAGACGCTGATACTCGGCGTCTGTTTCCAGGAGTATGTCCCGAGGGTACCGTTGCGCTGTTGCCATTGGCCCTCCTTGCGCGAATTGTAGTGTGACTACTTCATGAACGCACGTTAACACAACGAGCGGCGGAATCAAGGGGGAAGGGCTGGTAATTTCGTCCTAGTGCGACGGGTCTGTGAGTTTTTTCTGCATGCACAAAGCGTGTTCGGTTGGGTCGCGGTAGTACGACTTCCGTATCCCGGAGGATACGAAACCGTGGCGTTCGTAAAGAGCGCGGGCCGGCTGGTTGGATTCGCGGAGTTCGAGGAAGACGCTCGCGACAGTGGAACTGCGGAATTTGTCTAGGGCGGCGAGCAGGAGGGCGGTAGCGATGCCCTTGCGTCGGAAATCGCGATGGACGGCGATGTTGAGAATTTCGGCCTCGTCAGCGACTTGGCGGGCTGCCAGGAAGCCAACGAGATCGGCGTTTGTTTCGCACACTAGGAAGACGCTGCCCGGCAAACCAGCTAGCTTTGCGTAGCTTTCGGGCGGCCACTGGGCGGATTCCGTAGAATCGCGCAGGATCTGGGAGATAGATACGGCGTCGGATAAACGGAAATTGCGTATTTGCAACGGCACGGAAGCAATGGCTTTATCGTCAGCGGCCACGGTGGGACGGGTCCTTCCAGAAGAGTTCCGCGTCGGAGCGACGGATGTAATTGGCGTCCAGCGACAGGGCGTCGGTAAGGCGGCCCTGCTGGGCGAGGCGGTAGCCGATCTGGCCGATACGCGGGGCGAGGAGCGAGGAAATCCCTTGGACGGCTTCGGCTTGACCTGGGCGAGAAGTCCATTGCGGCGTTTGTGTTAGGCAGGCGGGATCGGTGGAAACCCAATCGATGTTTTCTGGACCAGCCTGGGCGATGCACCAATCCAGAAACTTGTCGGGGGCTATGACCATTTCATCGCCCAGACGCTCGAGCGCGGTGCCCTGGCGGCGGTACAGAGCGGCGAAGACCTGGCTGCGGCGAGCGTCAATGAAGGCAGCAACGTAGGGAGCCGAGCCGACGCTCTCGGCGGCTAGGGCTTCGAGGCGGGAAACTGCGGCGATAGCTCGGCCGTAGACCTCGCTCCAAGCCTTGACAGTGGTGAGCCCCACCCGTACGCCAGTGAAGGAGCCGGGGCCTGCGGAGACGGCGTAGAGTTCTACTTCAGCAAGGGTTAAGGCCGCGGGCGTTAGAACGCGGGTGATAGCAGGGAGGAGCCAGGACGAGTAGTCCTCAGGAACGGCGTGAGCTTCGGCATGAAGAAGGACGCCATCGCGCAAGAGGGCGACACCGCCGCGAGCGTCGCATGTGTCAAGGGCTAAGATGAACACGCAGAGGATTTTAGCGCAAATTCGCACGCGTGTTCGCGGCCGAATTCAATTCCTTTGGTATCCCAATGAGTTACTCGTATTCCCTTGTGCAGATGTCGATTTAGAGGATTTCGACAAGACAGCGGGAGAGCGGCTGGAATGAAGAGCAATTCTGGTGCCAAAACGGTATGTGGAAATCCCTAAGCTCCTGATTCCAGAGGATATACCTTGACTCATGGAACACAAAGGCTTACAGTAATCGGTGTATGCCTAGGGGGGCAACCGAAGCTATGGATTACAAAATCGGCGATAAGGTTGTATATCCGAACCACGGGGTGGGCTTAGTCGAGCAAATCAGCTACGGAGTTTTGAACGGACGCACGGAACGGTACTACATGATTCGCATTGTCTCCAGCGGGTTGCGAGTGATGGTACCGCAGTCAAACGCAGAGTCAGTTGGACTGCGAGCCGTAATTCGTTCTAACGACGCGACTAAGGTGCTGGGCTTCCTTGAAAAGGGTAAGCTGAATTCGCACCACGATTGGAAGCATCGCTTCAAGGAAAATTCCGAGCGTATGCGCACGGGTTCTCTCCTGGAAGTCGCCGTAGTCCTCAAGAGTTTGGTTTCCCTCAGCAGGAGCAAGCCGCTTTCCTTCCGCGAAAAGAAAATGTTGGAGCGCGCCAAGTATTTGCTAGTCAGTGAGATGGCAACCGCGCGCAACACAACGTCGGAATCGGCGGAAGGTTTGGTAGTGAAATCGCTGGCGAAGGCGAAATTGCAGTTTCCGTTGATGACGGAAAAATTTGAATAGATTTTAACTTGGGACTTTTGCGGCGGGTCGCTTATCGGCGGCCCGCCTTTTTTGTTTTTGTGAGCGCAAGAAAAAGAAAGAGTTAACGCGAGGTTACAGCTAAGAGCGAGCGGTCATGGCGAGAGCGGCCTAAGTGTCAGCCCGGCGTCACGCAGAGTTTGGGCTACTGCCGCGGCAATCTGTGGGGCGCCGGGAGTGTCGCCGTGGATGCAGATGGTTTGGGCGGTGACAGCGACCTGGCTTCCGTTGCGCGCCGTCACGGTTCCGGTCTGAGCGATGCTCAAGGCCTGGCCGCTAGCTTCCGCTGGGTCGTGGATTAAAGCGTCCTCATATTTTCGCGAGCGCAGGGTTCCGTCGGATTCGTAACGGCGGTCAGCGAACGCTTCGGCAGCAACGCGGAAGCCGGCATCGCGAAAAATATCAAGCATGGGCGAACCTGCTAAGCCGACGAGGATGACATCGCGTCGCCATCGACTGACTCCATCTGCAATTGCTTGAGCGAGCTGGCGATTGTGCACCGCTTGATTGTAAAGCGCACCGTGAGGCTTAACGTGCGTGAGCTGCACGCTACGCTGCCCGGCAATCTCTGCTAGGGTTCGGACTTGTTCATATACGGAGTCGGCTATCGCTGCCGGCGAAAGGTTCATTTCGATGCGGCCGAAATTTGCGCGATCGAGATAGCCCGGATGCGCGCCGATGGCGAGATTCCACCGAAGCGCCTGCTCGATCGTCGTGTTCATTGTTTGCACGTCGCCAGCATGCCCTCCGCAGGCGACGTTGATCGAGGTAAACGAGGGCATCAGGGCTTCCTGAGTGCCATTGGCAATGGCCTCCGGTAGCTCGCCCATATCGCAATTCAGGTCGATGCGTTTCATCCCGAAAGTAGATCCTCTGACGCCAGCAACTTCTCCTGTTCCTCCAGCAAAGAGCGCGCCGTTTCCCAGTCAACCTGTTCGAAACGAATCTCGTCGCGGGGGCGAAGTTGTCCGAGGCTGTGCAGGTCGGCAGAAATTACGTTAGCGATTTTCGCATAGCCGCCGGTGGTTTGCTGTTCCACGAACAAGATAATCGGAAAGCCTCCCGTTGTGATCTGGACGGCGCCGAGGGAAACACCTTCCGTAATCATCTCGTCGGCAGATTCCCGAGCGACAGGTTTGCCTTCGAGTCGAAGGCCCATGCGATTTGAATCCTCCGCAACACGATACGTGCCCGCGTAGAACGCTTGAAGCGATGCTTCTGGAAACGAGTCGCTTTGAGGGCCAGGCGTCACGCGTAATACTTTGCGAGGCGACAGTTGTTCGCAGGCTCTCGCGGCTATTGTTTTGTTTCGAAATGGCGCGATTTCAGGTCCGATGCGCAACACATCGCCTTTGCGCAACGCTCTGCCTTCGTAGCCCCCGAGTCCGCTCAGCAGGTGTGTGGAGGCGCTGCCTAAGAACGGCTTCACGATGATTCCACCCTGCACGCACAAATAACAGCGCGCACCCGAGCGCGTGGAACCAAGTCGAAGTGTTTGACCGGGCCTAACTTCAACCGAGGTGGAGCAATCGAGAGGCATGCCGTCAACGGTCCCCCCAAAATCGGAACCGGTCAACGCAATGATCGCGCCATGAGGGAACACGAAGGTGCCACCCAGCAGCGTCATCTCCAAAGCGGCGGCGCCCAGCGGATTGCCGACTAATCGATTTCCAAGCCGGAGGGAAATCGGATCGGCTGCGCCAGAAGTCGAGACGCCGAGAGGACCGAATCCGTCTCGACCCAGATCCTGCACCGTGGTGAGGAGGCCAGGAGCTTGCACCTGAATTTCGCTCACGCGCGCTCCAGTGCCGCGAATTGGTCTGGAGAAATTGGCGTAAACCGGACGCGATCGCCGATGGACAAGAGACTCAATTCGTTGCGGTCGGGCCGAAAGATCGAGAGGGGAGTGCGCCCGAGCAATCTCCAGCCGCCCGGCGTGGGAACAGGGTACACACCGGTTTGACTGCCGGCGATTCCCACGCTGCCCGCCGGCACGATGCGCCGCGGGGTCGCAAGACGTGGGGTCACTAGCGCGTCTGGCAGTCCGCCGAGATATGCGAATCCGGGGACGAAGCCAAGGAAATAGACCAGGTAGCTGCTTGAGGAATGCAGGGCGATAACCTGCTCGGGTGTCATTCCGTGCAAGGAGCTGATATCGCTTAAATCTGGGCCGTGCTGTCCGCCATAACACACGGGGATTTCCATTTCACGCGGCGGCGGCAGGCTCACCTTTTCGAGCCGGTCAATGTAGCTTTGGAGGATCTTTTCCAATTGGTCGTGATGGCGTTGCAGAGGATCAAATTTGACCAGGACGGAGTGGTAGGCGGGATGCAGATTGTGGACACCTGGAATCGGCTCCATTTCGAGCAATCGCAGCAATTTTCGGACCCGGTCATGAGCTTCAGGCGTGATTTGATGACCGAAGTAAATTAAGAGCGATTGATCGCTCGCCCGCTGGAATCGCGTGGCACCGGCTGCGGATTTGGGCATGCGGGAAAATTATACTGCCGATGATAATCGTGGGTGAAGCGGCAGGGTCTTTAAAAGCAGCGATGGCTTGCGCCGAACTCCCGCTTGACGCGCGGCCGAAATCGAGACGACAATCCGCGTCCGGGAGGAATAGCCGTGAAATACACAATCCCAGTCTTGCTATTGGCCTTGGCGGTTGGGGCATTCGCAGGAGCTCAGAAAAATCAGGCGAGACAGGAAAGTGATACGGCGACACGCGCGCTCATGGACGTTGAGAATAAATGGGTGGAGGCTCTCGTAAAGTCTGACATCGCGACTCTGGACTCCGTGTTCGCAGACACGTATGTCGACACCGACGAACACAGTCGTAGAAGCAATAAAGAAGACGTGTTTTCTATTCTGAAATCGGGTGGTCTGAAGCTGGACTCAATAAAGCTTTCCGACATGCAGGTACATCTTTACGGTGACGCCGCGGTCGTGATCGGCACCTCGGAGCAAGCAGGAAGTTTTTTGGGCGGCCCGCTGGCTACGAAGATAATTTTTACGAATACATTCGTCAGGCAGAACGGTAAGTGGAGAGCAGTTGCGTCGCATCGCTCCGTGGCCGCCGCATGATGCCACATCCAGCTCTTCAACCCTGATCCAGCTATTTCTATTGTCTGAAGGAAAGCGGAAATTCCAGCATCTGGTTGTCGATCGGAATGCGCAGCATTAATTGTTGCGGATTCTTGCTGCGCTCGAACCAGACCGCGCCGGAAGCTTTGCCGCTAGGCTCGATATCGCCGCGTTTAAGCGCTAGCGCGCGAATTTGCTGCGCGGTGTTGACCAGTGTTTGTTTTCCTTGCCTGCGCACCGCGTCATCTTCCGCGGATTGATGCTGAATCAAGTAGTTGGGTGCGGAGGCTGTTGGAGTCACAACACTCTTATATTCCACGTTCGTCGCAGTGAATACTGCTGCCGACGAAGATTGCGAGGGCACCTTTGCAGGGCCGGCCGTGGTTTCAGTCCAAAGCACCTGATGCGTCACGTTCTTCGCCAATTCTTCAGGATCTTGATAAAAGAGCGGCCTGCCGTGCGCGCCAATTTCGTCCAATATGAATTTCGATGGGTCGATGCTAATGGACGCGGAGGTCTCATTTGCGATTGCGACATTAGCGCGCAGCTTCCATCCGGAGTCGTGTAGGGAAACTTGTACAGTAATTCCGTTTACCGTGAGCGACTCTACCAGCCTGCCGTCGTTCATGAATTGATCGCAGCCTGGCGCGCCTTCCTCCCATCGGGATACGCCGTTTGCGAGTGCTGCGGACTTCGCGCGCTGTGCACGCTTCTGTGTTGGAATTTTCTTGAGGTACATCGCCGCCACATAGCCGGTTTGGCCGTCCGCACTCTTAATTCTTACGGTATAGCCTTCACTATTGTCGAGCACACTGACTTCTTCGCCGCACTTTAGAGTCTCTACAATCTGCAAAGGAATCGATTGCTCGGCATCCGATGTCATAGGTACGTTTGGAACGCCAGGGCAGTTGATCTTCCACGAAGGAGCCGCGACGGATGTGTCGGAGTGTGCTGGGTTCTGAGCACGTGAAGTTGGAAGCAGCAGCAATGCGAGGATGGCCGGCAAAGCGATTTTCGATAATGTTGATGTCCGCACTAAATCCCCCTTCGGGTTACAGATAAGAAGTCCCTAATCGGGCTATATCGGGAATCGTGGGGCTGTCCATGGTTCGCGTCCATAGGACGGAGGTACAGGTTTGAGTGGTTTGTTGTACAGCCGTCCGGGAGCGCTGCCTCCGTAGTGCTTGAGAGGCATGAGACTTTCTTATAGGCTCGACGCGCGGAAAATTTAATGACCATGACGT
>Ga0210406_10007681_pt1 | contig 10901 bp, 8 predicted proteins | sample IncBWC30MmetaG_FD_155454 | JGI IMG/M metagenome (GOLD analysis project Ga0210406, IMG submission 155454) | Forest soil microbial communities from Barre Woods Harvard Forest LTER site, Petersham, Massachusetts, United States - Inc-BW-C-30-M | ecosystem: Environmental > Terrestrial > Soil >... | reverse complement strand
TCGTCAATGGTCAGCGGCTCCAACGGTTGAGGATTTTCGAGCGAGGTGATGCTCTCGCCGATCTGAATGCCTTCGACGCCGGCGATAGCGACGATATCGCCCGCAACTACCGTTTCCGCTTCGTCGCGTTCGAGTCCGCGAAAAGTGTAGAGCTTGGTGATTTTGGTCGAGGTGAGTTTGCCGTCGAGTTTGCTGATACCGACCTCTTCGCCGCGATTCAGTGTGCCGTTGAATACGCGGCAAATCGCCAGGCGGCCGAGGAATTCGGAGTAGTCCAGGTTTGTGACCTGAAGCTGCAGGACGCCGGTGGGATCGCCCGTCGGAGCCGGGATTTTGTTCACGATTGCTTCGAAGAGAGGAAGCAGGTCCTTGGAATCGTCGCCAATCTTGCGATGCGCTACGCCGGCGCGCGCATTCGTATAGACGATCGGGAAATCGAGTTGGTCCTCGGTCGCGTCGAGGTCAATGAACAGGTCGTAGATTTCGTTCAGGACTTCTTCGGGACGAGCGTCGGGGCGGTCGATCTTGTTCAGAACCACCACCGGGGGCAGTTTGGCGGCGAGCGCCTTCTGGAGGACGTAGCGGGTCTGCGGCAGCGGGCCTTCGCTGGCGTCGACTAGGAGCACCACGCCGTCGACCATGCGCAGGGCGCGCTCGACCTCGCCGCCGAAATCGCTGTGGCCGGGGGTGTCGACGATGTTGATCTTGGTGTCGTGGAAAAAGAGGGCCGTGTTCTTGGCCAGAATGGTGATGCCGCGCTCGCGCTCCAGGTCGTTGGAGTCCATAACGCGTTCGACGAGTTCCTGGTTGGCACGGAAGATGCCGCTTTGCCGGAGCATGGTGTCCACGAGCGTGGTTTTGCCGTGGTCGACGTGGGCGATGATGGCGATGTTCCGAATCTCTTTGGTCATGTTGGTGAAATCGCGTTCAGACAAAAATAGCTGCTGAAACAACCAGCAGCCCGGACGAACCCTTTCTTCATCAATTCAGGTGCGGTGCTACGAACCTCTATTTTAGCAGAGGAACTCCGGGCGACCAACGGTAGGTTTTGGCCTGTGCCCACTCAGTTTCGGTTTGGACCTGTAATGAGGCCTTGCGCGGCGAATCTCAGCAGGACAGAGTTACAGGGTCGATTGCCGAGAGGAGGCTCCAAGCTCTGCATACCCTTTGTCAAAATCCCTTTGGCGGTGCCAGCGCACAACTCGGATCAGTGCAGAACTCGATAAGATTCTGTGAATTGCCTCGATTGCAGAGGGCTGAATTCCACGTTTGCGTCCGCCAAATATAGAACCGACGAAGCCAGGGTTACGTTCAAGCCATCCAATCCAAGTTCCGGCCTCCCTTTCGCCGGTGGGGCGATGGCCGATCAGGAGGGTATGACCCTTACCAGTTATTTCAAAATTCAGATACCAGCCGAAATCCTCTTGACCTGGCTGTTCGTCAGTTTTCAGGCCTCGCTTGCGAAGTTCATCGATCAGCCATTTCGCCACATCGTCTCCGAAACAGGACGGATTTATGAAATAGTCCTTCGGCTCAACCATATTAAAAGAAGTGCTGTTGAAAGTGACGACCGTTCTAATTTCCGAGTCCATGGTTCCCCTTGCGATTCTAACGCTTCTCAAGAGCAAATTGTACGATTGACTTGAAGTTGAGCCAACGCGCTCTTGCGATGTGGTATGCTCGCGGCGTTTTTACGGGGAAAGCAGGGGCTTGCCGACGTATGAGAAATTTGCAGAGGATTCTCGCGGTTGTGGGACTGTTGTGGGCCATCGTTCCAGCAGTTCGAGGGCAGGGGACGGCGCGGCCGGAGTTGCCGGCGCTGTTTGACAAGAAAGAAGTAATGATCGCGATGCGGGATGGCGTGAAGCTTCATACGGAGATTTACGCACCGAAGAACGCCAAGGAGGCGCTGCCGATTTTTCTGGAGCGCACGCCCTATGGGATTTCCGCCGAGGACAAAGGATACAGCCCGAAGCTTTACCGGTATTCGCACATGTTTGCGGACGGCTACGTGTTTGTGCTTCAGGATATTCGCGGGCGGTACGGCTCCGAGGGGCAGTTTGTGATGACCCGGCCGGTGCATGACGCCGGCAACCCCAAGGGCGTGGACGAGAGCACAGACACTTACGACACGATCGAATGGCTGGTGAAGAACGTGCCCAATAACAACGGCCGCGTGGGCACTGCGGGAATCTCCTACGGAGGCTTTCTTGCGGCGATGGCGATGGTAAATCCGCATCCCGCGCTGAAAGCGGTCTCTGAACAAGCTTGCATGGGCGATACCTGGCTGGGCGACGATTTTTTTCATAACGGGGCGTTCCGGCTAAGCTACGGCTATGAATACGCGACGGAGATGGAATCGACGAAGGAAAATTTCCAAGTCAAGTTTGATCGCGACGATTTGTACGACTGGTATCTCCACGTGGGCGCGCTCTCGAACATCAATAAGGACTACCTGCACGGCAAAATTTCTTCGTGGAACAGCTTTGTCGAACACCCTGCGTATGACGAATTCTGGAAGGAAAAATCGCTGGCGCACGCGCTGCATCAGGCGACGGTTCCGAATTTGAATGTCGCGGGATGGTGGGACCAGGAAGATTTTTACGGCCCGATGGCCACCTACGCCAATCTCGAGAAAAACGACGCGGCGCACAGGAACTATCTGGTCGTCGGCCCGTGGAATCACGGCGGCTGGGGGCACGGACCCGGCAACTGGCTGGGGCAGATTCCGTTCGCCAGCAACACGGGTGAATATTTTCGCGAGAAGGTAGAGGCGCCGTGGTTTGCCTATTGGCTGCACGACAAAGGCGAGTTGCCGCTGAAGGAGGCGCTGCTGTTTCAGACGGGCAGCAACACCTGGACACCTTTCGATGCCTGGCCGCCGCGCGATTCGAAAACGAAAAGCCTTTATTTCAACGCCGACGCGAAATTGGGTTTTGACGCGCCGAAAACGGACGCCACCGAAGCGTTTGATTCCTATGTCAGCGATCCCGCAAGTCCCGTGCCTTACCGCAACCGGCCCGTGGACGAAACCTATCCCTCCGACCATCCCGGCCGCTGGTACACCTGGTTGGTGCAGGATCAGCGCTTCGTCGAAAAGCGCCCCGATGTGTTGACTTGGAAGACGGACGTGTTGCAAGAAGATGTAACGCTCACCGGACAGGTGACCGCGAAACTCTTCGCCGCGACCACGGGATCGGACGCCGATTGGGTGGTGAAACTGATCGACGTGTATCCGGACAAACCCGACACGGAGTGGAATCTTTCAAGCTTCGAACTGATGATCGCGGACGAAATTTTCCGCGGGCGCTACCGGAATTCGTATGAAAAGCCGGAACCTATCGTGCCCGGTGAAATTACGCCTTTCACGATCGACCTGCATACCGCGGATCACGTCTTCAAAAAAGGCCACCGCATCATGGTCGAGGTGCAGAGCACGTGGTTTCCGCTTTACGACCGGAACCCGCAAAAATTCGTTCCCAACATTTTTGAAGCGAAGGATTCGGACTACCAGAAAGCGACGCAAAAGATTTACCGCTCGCAAAAATATCCGTCGCAAGTGGAGATTTCCGTGCCGGGCACTGCCGCTCACTAAATCTTTTTGCGCGGGTTTTTGGGGCTTGCAATTTTTCTGTATCTCACAACCCAACGCAATCTTGTCATCCCGAGGGACGCGCTGTTTGCGACCCGAAGGATCTCAATTGATAAAACCAGCGCGAACCTGAAGTTGAGATCCTTCGGCTATCCTTAGTCGGATAGCCTCAGGATGACATTTTCCATGTGTGCTTGAGCGTTTCTTAGTGCCGAGGAACCGGAATTTCACCGGCATGGAATTCCGTCCAGGGGCCCGCGGGCATATCGCGCAGATACGGTTCCTGCCAGGCATAGTCCGGGTGTGCCGCGAGAAACGGCTTGGCCTGAAACGTTTCTCCGCAGGGATGCCCCATGCGGGCCACGAAGCGAAGCTCCTGCGCCATCGTTGAATCGCTTGCCTTGCCCTGTACCGCGCCGCCGGGATAATTCTGCCCCCACGCCCAGATCGCGATTCCGCGAGGAGAAGCGTCTACGTGGCCGCAAAGCGTTCGCTCGTTCGCCTCTTCTTTTTTTGCGAACGAATCAAAGTGGTCGCCGAGCATTTTTTCAGCAAGCTCCACGTCCAGCTGGCCTTTGTTTTCATTCAGCAACTGCTCCCAGCGAACCCGCCGGGCATTGGGTGAAGTCTCCATATTGTTTGGATCGAACTGCGGCGTGTCCTGCTTGAGCACCTTGGGATCGCGCGCCCAGTTGGAGCCGGCAAACACGCCGTCTTTCGTGCGCCAGAGTTTGTAGGCCTTCAACCCCAGTTCGAGTTGCGCCACCTCGTTCGTTTTACGGTCGCCCAGCAGCCAATCGTTGGCGTAACCGCCGTTGTTCCCGTCCAGCATGATTTTTGTGTACTCATCAATGGACCCCGCATACTGCAGCGCTTTGCGTGCGCGCACAAATTCCGCCTTGCCGTTGGAATCCCATCCTTCGAATTGGCTGATGGTGGTCTCTGTCACCATCAGGCCATCGCTGTTGATGCCGAAGTCGTCGTCGCTGGCGATCACGCCGGGAATTCCATCCATAAGGATGCGATAACCGTTCTTCGGCTCGATATCGAAGATGATCCTCCAGCGCTCGCCGTTCATGTAGTTCGTCCAGTTGTTGTGCGCAATCACGATCTTTCCGTCTTTGGTCCAACTGCCGGTGGCCACAAACGCACTGCAATTTCCCGGGCTCTTGAGATTCGGAGGATTCGCGGTCTGTTCGCGCTTATTGAGCCAGGGCACATAATAGTCCGGCAACTCTTCGAACGCATTCATCGCCACGATATCGTAAACGTCCAGGTTCGAGCCGGTGCGTGCACTCAGGCCGTCCACGATTCCTTGAAGTTCCTGCTGGTACTCCGCATCAATTTTGGGCCAGAGCATGGTGCGCGCGGTTTCCCGGAAGAACGCCCAGTCGCGCTTGGTCGAATGCGTCATATTGGTGCTGATGGCGGGAAAAGCGTCCGAAATTTCCGGGGCAAGCAGAAAACCGTGCTGAAAACCGACACTGGCGGGGTCGCCTTCCAGATGGACGTATACCCAGCCGCCCTGCTCAAAACGGTAAGCGCCCTTCAGTCGCGGATCATCAGAGGCAGCGCGCTCCCGATTTGCCGCCAGCGTTGCGTCCTGCTCGTTCTTCGCGTTTTCGGCGTCGTTACTGGAACGGCCGGCGACCCACAAAAGGCCAGTCCCGAGCAGAAGCACGCTTAGAGCGAAGATGCGACGAATTCCATCCGACATGAGAGCTTTCTCCTTGGTTTTTCAGGGCCAAACTCACGGACTAAGAACGGCCTAAGAATACATCGGTTTATCCGCCAACGGCAGGCGACCGAAAATCATAACTCGAATTCCCATTCATCAGGTGACCAAAGCAAAGATCCTCTGATACATTCGAAAAATGCTGACTGCCATAACGCGTAAGGTTAGTTCCTCCCTCGCAAACTGCGAACTGAGCTTCATCGAACGAAAACCGATTGATATGGAAAAGGCGCGAACGCAACATCGCGCCTACGAAGCGCTCCTCGAAAAGGCCGGCGCAAAAGTGATTTCCTTGCCGGAAGAGCGGGATTTGCCGGATTCCATGTTCGTGGAAGACCCAGCGATCGTGCTCAACGAGATCGCGGTGATTTGCCCGTTGGGGACTGAGACGCGGCGGAAAGAATCGCCTTCCATTGCAACCGCCCTCGAGGCGTATCGAAAATTGGCCTATGTGAAATTGCCCGGGATGCTGGAGGGTGGCGACGTCCTGCGCATCGGCAAAAAAATCTTCGTAGGGCTGACGCAGCGCTCGAACGCCGAAGGCATCCGGCAACTGGCGGTAATTGCAGGGAATTATGGATATGAATTAACGGCTGTGCCGGTGACGGGCTGCCTGCACCTGAAGTCCGGTGTCACTTATCTCGGCCGGAACACGCTTCTCGGCAATCGCGCCTGGTTTCACTGGAAACGGTTCGAAGGATATGACTGGGTGGACGTGGATCCAGAGGAGCCTCACGCCGGCAATGCGCTGGCCGTTGGCGAATCTATCGTTTTCCCTGCATCCTTTCCGAAGACGCGCGCGCGAATCGAAGCCGCGGGTTTTCGGGTCGAGCCTCTGGACATTTCAGAATTGCAAAAGGCGGAATCCGGACTCACCTGCTCCAGCCTCCTGTTCGACGCGGCAATTTAATTTTGATAAGGTTGGGAAAGGTACTTTTGATAACTGTCCTATTTTCTTTATTTTAGATATACAGTCCTGGGACCAAAATGGCAATCCGAGGAACCTTCGCGGGCGAACCTGATTCCGCTTTTGCCGCACTGTTCCCGCAAAATGCCAATTTGCTCTCCCAATTCGCGTGGCTCATGATATCTTGGTGATTATGTTGGCTGGCGCAACGAAGCGAACCGAGACCATGGCGAAGCCGTCGATTACGACGACTACGACGAGCACTACGTCCACTAAGAGCGCTTCGGGCGACGGGAGAAACTGCTAGCCAGCGAGGAAAAGTTTCTAACCCACCCCCGAAGCGAACCGGGCGGTGGGTTTTTTCGTTTAGCCCCCTCCCGAAAGACTCCGGCGGAACAATCAGATGAGGAGCCGCGAAGATGAGTCCGGAACTGCATGAAGAAATCGTGAACGCCGATCGTGAATCCGTGACTGGCCGAGGTGCGCGGTGAGCCGTCGCGCGGATGGCCGGAAGTGGCGCGCCGGAGTTTTGGGCGCAACCGGGATGGTCGGGCAGAGATTGGTGAAGCTGCTCGCCGATCATCCCTGGTTTGAATTGACCGCGGTGGCGGCTTCGGAGCGTTCTTCCGGAAAGACGTATGCCGAAGCGGCGCGCTGGCACCTGGAAGGCCCGGTTCCGGAAGCGGCCCGAAAGCTCGTCGTGAAGGATCTGGATCCGAGTCTCGAGTGCGATTTTGTTTTTTCGGCGCTCGATTCTTCGGTCGCCGGAAAAGCCGAAGAGGATTTTGCGCGTGCCGGATATCCCGTGGTCAGCAATTCCAGAAACCACCGTATGGATGCGGATGTTCCACTACTGATTCCGGAAGTGAACGCCTCACACGTGGATTCGATTCGCTTGCAGCAGAAGAATCGCGGATATGACGGCGGCTTCATCGTGACCAATCCGAACTGTTCGACGGCGGGACTTGTGCTTGTTTTGAAGCCGCTGGCGGACGCGTTTGGACTGGAGAAGATTTTTGTGGTGACGTTGCAAGCCGTTTCCGGTGCGGGCTACCCGGGCGTCCCTTCGCTCGACATTCTCGGCAACGTCGTCCCTTTCATCAGCGGCGAAGAAGAGAAGATGGAAGCCGAGCCCCAAAAACTGCTGGGCCGCTGGGATGGATCGAGGTTTGTTGAAGCGGGCCTCGGCATCAGCGCGCATTGCAATCGCGTGCCGGTCAGCGATGGCCATCTCGAATGCGTCTCGCTGCGTCTGAAGAAAACAGCCACGCTCGATGAAGTTCGCCAGGCTTTGCGATCGTTCGAAGTTTCTCCGGAGCTGGCTTCTCTGCCGACCGGGTTAAAGCATCCCATCGTCGTGCAGGACGAAGAAGACCGCCCGCAGCCGCGCAAAGACGTGAATGCGGGTCACGGTATGGCCGCGGTAGTAGGGCGCGTTCGCGAATGCCCGTTGCTGGACTTGAAACTCACCCTGTTGTCGCACAACCTGGTGCGTGGCGCGGCCGGGGCAGCCCTGCTGAACGCGGAATTGCTCGCCGCGCGCGGGTATTTGAAGGAGAGGTCCAGCAAAGAAAGCAAGAAAGATGAAGTCTTAGCTCGCGGGTAGCTTCGCTATCAGGCGCTTAATACCGCGGAGCACGGCCGCACGATTCTTTGCGCTCAAAATCCACTTGGGCAGGCGTGACTGCAAGGACCCATTGAAATTGCGCGGCCTTTTGCGAAGCGTCTGAGAAACATATTTTTCGAGAAATTCCAAGTGCTTTTGATTAAAAGCCCAAAGGACTTCCCCGCAGCAATTCGTCTGTAGCCACAGCGGAATATAGCGATAGGGCCGACTATCGTTAAAAGCATGCCCGCCTGGCTGAATCCGCCATTCCTTCACACAATGTGAACAAAAACAATTAGCGATCAATTTTCGGTCAGAGTCTGAATAACTTGTTGAACGGACAAGTGCACACTCGTCACAGTGAGGGCAACGGATGAGGATGTTTGTCTTTGACTGCTGGAGATAAAACAGATCCTTCGGAAGTGCCTTCACTTTGGTCTCCCTCATTCTCTAGGTCGGCTTCCTCACTTACGGAACAAAATAATAGCGCACCAGGTGGAAGAAGATCGGCGCGGCGAAGCATAGCGAGTCGATGCGATCAAGGATGCCGCCGCGCCTCTCGACCACCGCGCCAAAATCCTTGATGCCGATGTCGCGCTTGATTGCGCTCATTACCAGGCTGCCAGCGAAACCCAGAATGCATATGGTGAAGGACATGCCTGCGGACTGCAGCGGCGTGAACGGCGTGGCCCACCACAACAGAGTGCCCAACGCGGTGGCGCTCACCAACCCGCCAAGGAAACCTTCCCAGGTTTTATCGGGGCTGACGCGCCAGGCAATTTTGTGTTTGCCAATCAGCTTGCCCCAGACGTACTGCAAGAGATCGTTCATCTGACCCACAATCCCCAGATACAACAGCAACCGGGCAGCGTGCCCCTCAAATCCGGGAATTTTCAGAAGCAGCAGCGCCGATGCGTGGCTCAGGCAATAGCCGCAGACCATGAGACCAAACTGAATCTTCGCGGCGCGCTCCAGGAAATGCGCGGTGTCTCCGGCAACGGCGATGCTTGTGGGAATGAAAATACATGCTAGAACAGGAATCATAATCGCAAAGACGATGTACCACTGAAAGCCCAGCACGCAATACTGCAGCGGCATGATGACGAAGAAGCTCCAGAATAGCGTGTGATGGTCGCCGCGGCGCGTGGGAACCAAGGTCAGGTATTCGCGCAGCGCGAGAAACGACAGTATGCCAAACACGACCAGCGAACCAACGGGCCCAACCAGCAAGGAAAGGGCAAACACCACGCACATCTTCCACCATGCGGCGATCTGGGCGTTGAAGTTGTCGATGGTGGAACGGCTGATATTCGAGTCGTGGCGTCGCTTGAGGGCGCGGCCGATGAAAGTCAGAATCACCAGCAGGCAGAGCAGCCCGCCAAAAAGCCACATCAATATCGCATCGTGAATCGCTGTCATCATCAGGCGGGCCCAATCCGGCGAAGGCCGCTGACAGCCTCGCGTGCGCGTTCCAGGAAAGCGTCCTTCGGCTCGTGAGGTTCCACCTGAATGGGTTTCCCGAACGTGAGGAGGCTCAGCATGGGCACGGGAAGATATTCGCCTTTGGGCAAAATGCGATTCATATTTTCCAGGTGAGCGGGAATCAACTCGACGTCAGGCCGCCGCAGGCCCAGGTGATAGAGGCCGCCACGAAATTCGCCGACCTTTTCACCGTTGCCGCGCGTGCCTTCGGGAAAAAGAATGAGCGAGTTGCGTTCGCCGAGCGCCGCGCTCAGGTCCTCGATCATCGAGCGGCCCACAAATTTGGCTTCGTCGTGGGATTTGGACTTGGCCGTGGCGCCACGCTCCACCAGGACCGCTTTAAAAACATTCTCGGCCAAATAGCGGCGAACGGAAGTCTCCTCCCAGTAGTCTCTCGCGGCGATGGGCAGCGTATGGGCGCGAATCTCCGAAGGTAAAGCGGACCAGAGCACCACGAAATCCAGATGGCTGGTGTGATTCGCAAAATAGATGCGCTGCCGGACGTCAGGTTCGCAACCGGCCCACTGCACCTGCACGCCGGTAATGCCGCGGGCGACCGCGGCCAGCAAGCTTGCTATCGGGTGAATTCCTTCGCTCATGTAGCGCCTTAACCCCATGGCTCGTGCGCGAGCACCCCAGCGATCGCGCGAAGCGGAACGCTAAGTAATGATTTCAGTACGCAATTCACGGCCTTCAGCGTAGCGCTCCATCAGGCCGGTCATCCGCCGGCACCAGGCCTCGAGGGGTTGCGGCCCGCCGAAGGAAATGAATATCGCAACGACGCTTCCCGTGGAAGAAGTCACCATGGTCCGTTCCGAATCGCTCGTAGGACTGCCGTGAGGTCCGGCGGCATCACAAAACACGGGGAGGTCTTCCAGGTTGAGATCATATTTTCCGATGCCCTTGTAGGTCTCGCCTCTGCGGCCAATGCGGAAAACAATATCAGCCTGCACTTTGGCGAGGTCATAGAGTCCGATCGGCAGCCGGCTCTCCACGGAGACGAGATTAATAATGTCCACGACGCAATTGATGCTGGGGAAGTGTTTCCCGCTGATGATGCGGCGCAGCAGCGCCTCCGCGGACCCGCGATAGCGCGCGGGATCCTTGCCCAGCGCCCTATAGCCCGCACGCGTGGCGGAAATCGCCGGCGCCTCCAGGATTGCCCGCGGATCGGCGGTTTTCAAGATGCCGCCTTCGCACAAATCCAGTTCGCCGAGAAGTTCCAGCGAGGAATCGCCAGTGCGCACGTGCGCGGTTACGCAGCCGAGCGCCACGGACGGGCATTTTTTCTTCAAGCCAGGGTCAATGGAAAGCTTCATCGCGGGAGGCTCCGGGGTTTCAAACGCGCGCTGAAATGCCGCAAAAACGGCGCCTGGTGAACCACATCATATCCGGGAATCACTTCGCGGCGGCGCCAGACGTCGAGAATCACTTCGACAACGTATTCGATATGGCTCTGCGTATACACGCGGCGCGGAATCGCCAGGCGCACCAGGTCCATGCGCGCGTGCTCGCCAAACATCAACGTGCCAATTTCGACAGAGCGAATTCCGCCTTCGAGGTAAAGCTCATTCGCAAG
>Ga0210406_10007680_pt1 | contig 10902 bp, 8 predicted proteins | sample IncBWC30MmetaG_FD_155454 | JGI IMG/M metagenome (GOLD analysis project Ga0210406, IMG submission 155454) | Forest soil microbial communities from Barre Woods Harvard Forest LTER site, Petersham, Massachusetts, United States - Inc-BW-C-30-M | ecosystem: Environmental > Terrestrial > Soil >... | reverse complement strand
GGTCGCCGACGCATGAGCCGAGCATAAGGGCGCTGCTCTACGAGTACCTGCGGCGACAGAGCGCCTCTTTGCGAAAAGAAAACCCCGGCGGGGGAGGCCGGGGCTTTCGCGGGGACGAGCGAGGGGAAAAACTCGATCGTCCAGGAAATCTCTAACAGCATCACCCAATGATCGTCCAGGTTGATAAATTTTCCGGGGCAGACCGGGCGTTTACGCCGCGGCAACCGGCTCGATCAGGCTCGAATCGTTATTCCTGACATTGCCGACGCGCGTGCTCACGGGCCAGCAGATCATGCCGTCGAAAGGGTAGGGGATCAGCATCGCCTTCAGATCCCGCACGGTCACCGGCTGTTCGCCGAGCCACGCCGGCACATCTCGGGTTTGAGCACCGCGGGCATGCGATTGTGGAGCTCGGCGCACAATTCGTTTGGCGGGGTGGTGATGACCGCGAAAGTGCGGATCCATTCCCCGGCCGGCGAATGCCAGTTCTCCCACAAACCCGCGAGCGCCATGATGCCGCGATCGGCGAGCGCGAGCGCATAGGGTTGCTTCCCGGTCGCGGTTTTGCGCCATTCATAAAAGTTGTCGACCGGCACCAGGCAGCGCCGGCGCTCGAACGCTTTGCGGAATGCCGGCTTGTTCTCGGTCCCCTCGGCCTTGGCATTGATATTGGCGAAGCCGACCTTGATGTCCCTTGGACCAGTAAGGGATCAGGCCCCAGCACAGCATGTCGAGGCTGCACTGCCCGGCCTTGGGGTCGTAGCGGACGACGGGCAGGGAGTCGGTCGGCGCCACGTTCCAGCTTGGCGGAAAATTTGGTGTCGGCCTCTCCGGCGGGATCGAGAAGACAAGCTTGATCTCGCTGACATCGGAGGAAAGGCGGGCGCGTCCACACATCACGATTGATAACCTTAATCAGCCACGAAGCGTTGGGTACATTCCAGCCCGCGTCGGTATAAAAAGGGCACGCGGAAGGTCGGCTTTCCCCTTTTGGTCCCACGCTCTAGAACACCGACAGAGATCAAATCTTCTGCCGCAGCTTGATGTTTCTTTCCCAAAAGCCTGTTTATTGCCGGCTCACTGTACTCGGTACCTCCGCCGAGCAGTTTTTTTATCATCTCCCATTTATGGGGAAACTCAGCTTCGAGATACGTGGTGCGTTTTTCCTTAGACAGTTCTTCTAGACCATAGATAATGGCGGGGGCCGTGATCAACTTCTCTGTAGTTCCCGGGCGATTACGTCGGAACGCATCTCGTTGCCATTGGATTGCTCGCGTCAGTAGGGAAATAACGTCGCGTGGTGTCACGACAGCTTTGCCGTCTTTGGTATGGTTATATATCCAGCGCAACGTTGCGCTTTGATTGGGCGGTCGGTAAATAGTGGCTACAAAGATTTTGTAAAATTGCTGGCGCTGGTACTCGATGCTTGAACGGAGAAGCGTGGAATCTATTTCGAAGCGGGTGGCGAACGCAGGGTGCGCAAAAATACGGCGCACAGTCATTGTCAGGATTTGTTCTTCTGACCATCGTAAAGTATCGGAGCGGCGTGCGGTTGCATGAGTTAATGCGGTGAATCCCTGACCCGCTACAATTTGATCCAGGATATCGTCGCGAAGAAAAACCTTCACTCGGATTCGGTCGGAGCGAAACAAGCTCAGCGTGCGAAGCAGGCCGCGAAGAGCGCGTGTTTCGGTATCAGAGCGTCGCGCAAACAGTTCGTCTAATCGATCCACCATGAGCCAGAGATATAGATCAGACTTCAGTAAGAGTTCTTCTAAACGTAGCGCGATGTTATCAATATAAGTCGGCATTCTGGGATCATCATTTGTTAAGGCGGTAAGCGCGCTCTGACGGAGTGGTGCGCCGCCCATCAATGACAACTCAAACTGTCCAACGTCCGCGGGTGGCTTCCAAGTGACCCGCGGTTTCAGGCGGGCCAAGACTGCGAGTGTCCATGCGAGAATCTGATGAAGCGTCTTCGGGTGGTCGAAGTCTGGTATCCCGGCGTCTCTATAGGCCTTCCGAAAAGCATCTATTTCGGCATTGCAGTTAGCCAGCAATTTTTTAAAACGGTCATTACGAACGAATTGTTCGTAAGCTAACGAGACGACATATATACACCAGAAATCGACGAAATCGGATTCGCTCAGCTTATCGAATTGAGTTTTATAAGCCAGAAACACAGTATCTTGGCGTTGCTGAACGCCGTGGGCTATGATTATTTTTTTGTTCGTCAACATCATTTGAGGAAGAAAATCGACGAACATTCGATAGAGGGCTGTCTTTCCTGATCCCTCCGGGAATGAGGTCGACCCGATCTGCAAGAAGGTCGTCGAACACCGAAGTTTCAACTCGCGCGGTTTCGAGCAGATTGTCCAACTCTGCTACTGTGGAGCCCAAATCAAGGCCTCCCAACAAGTCCGCAGCATCCTCGTTCGTAATCATTTTGTGAGCCTATACTGTTGACCTATTTAATACCACGAAAAGGCGGTTGCCACGAAGCGAGCGCTCGCGTTTCGGTAACCGTCAAAACTCCCACCTCTCCGGCACACGGTGAAAGGCGGCATGGCCCTTAAAGGTCCTGACGTCCGGCGGAAACCGGCGAAGCCGATCGCGCAGCGGCCGTAGCGGTCGTTGATGAGGTCGATCAGCGGAGACAGTTTCTGGCGCCGCTGATTGTCGGCCGCGAACAGGTCTGGCTGATGCCGGGCAGCGGGCACCAGGTCGCGCAGAACGAGGTCAACTCCAGAATGGGCTCTCGGGATGGATCCATCTCAGCTTACGTTCTTGGTCCCATCCTGCAGCAAGCGACCCAAGGCCCGTTCCAGTATCGACTGCTCGCTGAGCTCCGGGAAAAGATGCTTCAACTGTCGCATCAGCTTTGGCGCTGCTGCGTCCGTTTCTTCCAAAGGGACCTGCATTCCGGTTGGCAGGAGCTCCGTAGCCATCCGGCGGTTTCTCAAACGTAGCGGCGCCTGATGAGGCGCTTTTAGGGTGGTTGGTTCCTCAAGGTGATATCGTTTGAGGAAATAGGCCAACATGCACTGCCTGACCCTGACAATCTTGCTACCTCCCTTCATGCCGTACTGCTCCTCGATCAGCGCACGGCCGGGGGTATCCAGATCCGGATTCGGCACCAATTCAAGCTCGACGATCCCTTGCCACTCGGCATCGCCCGCGATTAGCGCTGCCTCGGCTGGCCAAGACTCGGCGAATACCTCCTCAATACGATCTAGAACCAATTCACCCCAATGACCGCCGGTCTCGGGTTTGATGTAGCAACGGACAGACCAGCGAAAACCATCGTGCAATAGAGCGTGGGGGAAGATGCGATGTCGCCTAGCCACCGCCGAGCGAGGTGATCGGTATAAGATTTCGACCTCGCGGACCTCTCGGATCGCGCGAATAATTGTTTGGAGGACAATGCGGTCGATGGGTCGACGATCGACATTGGGTACGATTGAGATCGGAACCGTTTCATCGCGGCGTCGAGCAAGCCGATCGAGGTAAGTCTCGGGGTCTGGGGCGGAGATCCGTGAGACGTAATCTATTGGAACACGATAGATGTTGTCGCGCGGATCTGGCTTCAGATCCGAGGCATAGCCGCGCCGATACTCGCGCAGATCCGCCTTGGCGGTCTCTTCGGACACGCCGAAATTTCTCTCGATCGAGCGGCGCGTGACCTCGCCCGCCCAGAAGAGCTCTTCGTCGATAAACGTGAGGCGTTCCGTCTTTTGATGGTCACGCGCGTCCGCGTGTTCGCGTTTTGCTCTCATCGGGCGGGGCACCAGGGTTAGCCGCGACCTCTCTCGGAGGTAGTTCGCCGGCAATATATTCGCCTCGTCCCATCCGACAAACCGACGCGCGCAAGGGCTGATCAGTCGGCGTGGGCCGGCCGGAACGGCGCCCTCAAAGCGCGGCCGATCCGGCGATCTCGCGGGTTATCGGAAGTTGGTCATGAGCGAGTTTCGTTTTTTGCATGCCGCAGACATACACCTCGATAGCCCGATGCGGGGGCTTGAAGCCGATCCCGATGCGCCCGTGGCGTTGATCCGTGACGCCTCGCGCGCGACATTCCGGAACCTTATCGATTTGGCGATCGACGAGCGGGTGGCCTTCGTGCTGATCGCCGGCGATCTCTATGATGGCGACTGGAAGGATTGGCGGACGGGCCTGTTCTTCACCGAGCAGGCGGCGAGGCTCGCCGAGGCCGGCATCTGGCTGCTTCTCATCGCTGGCAATCACGATGCGGCGTCCATCATAACGCGCAATCTCAGGTTGCCGCAGCACATCACTCTGTTTCCGCACGAGGAAAGCGGGCAGCTCGTCCTGGAAGAGCATGGCGTTGCCGTTTATGGGCAGAGCTTCGCAACCCGAGCCGTTACCCACGATCTAACCCGGAACTACCCAAAGGCGCTGCCCGGCCTGTTCAATATCGGCCTGCTGCATACATCGCTCACGGGCCGGCCTGGCCATGAGAATTACGCCCCGACCACACCCGACGCGTTGATCGCGCGCGAGTACGATTATTGGGCGCTAGGTCACGTCCACGCTCGCGAGGTCGTGCACGAGGACCCGTGGATCGTATTCCCAGGCAACCTGCAAGGTCGCCAGATCCGCGAAAGCGGACCCAAGGGGGCTACTCTCGTTACTGTCTCTGATGGCCGGGTGGCGAGGGTTGAACATCGTATTCTCGACGTCTTCCGCTGGTGCTCGATTGAGGTACCGGTCGCCGATGACCGCGATCTGGATAGCGCCTTGGAACGCATCGCCAATGCGCTTTCGACCTCGCTGCAGGCAGCTGACGGCCGGCCGATAGCCGCGCGCATAACCCTCACCGGCGCGACACCGTTACACGAGCAGCTGATCACCGAAGCCGAGCGCGTTCGGCAGGGTGTGATCGCCGAGGGCCGCCAGCACGGTATCGACGCCGTGTGGATCGAATCTGTCGTCATCGGTACGACCTCGGCAGCCGATTTCGGATCGTTGGCCACCCGGCCGGATGTCGCGGGCCGTTTGACCAAGGTCCTCGACGAGCTGGCTGGCGGTGCCTGCACTGACTTTCTTGGCGATTATCCGGGGCGGCTGCGCGATCGCATTCCCGAGGGGGCGCTTCCGGCCGAGCATCCGCTCCACGACCGCGTTGCCTTACTGACAAGAGCCCGCGAGCTGGTTCTTGCCAACTTGCTCGGGGATGTCTGACGCCATGCGTCTCACTTCGTTCACGCTCGAAAAGTACGGGAATTTCGCGAGTGCGAAGTTGGCGCTCGACCCGCGGCCCGGCTGCATCAACCTCGTCGTGGGGCCAAATGGCGGGGGAAAAACGGTGCTGCGCCAGGCATTCCATGATCTGCTGTTCGGCATTCCGGGTCAAACCCCGATGGCCTTTCTTTACGGCTATCAAGGGATGCACCTCGCTGCCGAAGGCATCGACGCGAGCGGCGCCCCCTTCGCGTTCGCGCGACGGAAGGGCATCGGAAACACTCTCGTGGACGCCGCCGGCAATGGCCTCGATCCGATCGTCCTCACTCGGTTAATCGGCGAAGCAGACGAGGCTTTGTTCGAGCGACTCTTTGGGCTCGATAGCCACTTGCTCCGCTCCGGCGCCGAAGCGATTTTTGCGTCGGGAGGCCATCTTGCCGAGGCTTTATTCGCCGCCGGCAGCGGTATCGCTTCTGTTCGGAGGCTCCGCGAGAGCTTCGAAAAAAAGCGCGATGAGCTCGCGCCTAGCAGGCAGGCCAAATCCAAGCCTTTCTATCAAGCGCTCGACAAACTCACGGGTGCTTACCGAGAGCTACATCGGGCGACAGTTCGCCCAAGAGATTGGCAGGATCTCAAGGTCAAAGTTGAATTCACGCGTGATCGGCGAGCATCGCTCACCAGTCAGCAGGCGCAGATCCGAACCGATATTGAGCGCTTGCAGCGGATCAAGCGCGTTCGGCCGTGGCTAGACCAACGGCAAGATCTACAGCGGCGGTGTGAGGCCGTGGCCGACGCACCTCGCCTTCCATCGGATACAGAGGAACGTTGGCGCAAGGCTCAGCAAGGCGTCGAGGTCGCCGAACGAGAGATGACCGCTGCCGGAGATGCATTGCGCACTCTTGCCGACGCGCTCGCCGGCGAACAGCCTGACGAGCGGGTGCTTAAGCAAGGGCCTCTCATCGAAGACATCGAGCGGGCCCAGAACCAGATCGCCTCGGACCAGCGCGACCTTCCACGCCGCGAAGCCGAGCGCAGAATGGCCGCGACCCGGATCGACAATGCTTTGGCAGCGCTCGGTCGCAGGACTTTCGATGAGATCGCAGCGATCATCCCGAACGGCCCACAGATCGCCGCGGGTCGCGATTTGGTCAAAAAACACGGGGTCCTGACAGAAAGGCGCGAGAGGGCCGCCGCCGAGGCGGCAAAACATAGCCTAGCGATCGCAGCGGCCGAAAATGAACTCGATCGCATCGGGGAGCCGTCCGATATCAGCGATCTGGCCGCTTTGGTTCGCGAAGTACGCGCCGAGGGTGAGCCGCGTCGGCGGTTATCGGCCCTTCAGACGAAACTCGCAGCGGAAGATGCCCGGCTGGCCGCGGCGCTCGCCAAGGTGCCGCTCTGGGATCAGGGGCTAGAGGCGCTCGTCGCGTTGATACCGCCGAGCCGCGAAATGATCGACCGGGCCGCGGCGACGCTCGCGACGAGTGCAAATGAGGTCAACGAAGCCCGGCGCGAGGTCGAGCGGCTTCGCGGTGGGCGCATCGAGACCGTGGAGGCCCGAAACGAGGCGCGACAAGGCAGGCCGGTGCCGGACGCTGCTGCCGTCGCGGCGGCTCGAAGCCATCGGGACCACGGCTGGTCTCTGATTCGCCGCAGCAAGTTCGAAGGCGAACGACTCGAAATGGAGATTGCGACCTATTCGGCGCCGCGCGGGCTCGTCGCAGCGTTTGAGAACGCAGTCAGCACCGCGGACGATGTTGCGGATCGCCGCGAGGAGGAAAGCACCCGACTAGCCAAAATCGCATCTCTCGACGGAACCATCGACAAGCTCGATGCACGGATCGTCGCCGCGGACGAGCGGCTCGCCGAACCGCGCCGTTACACGAGGAAGCGCTGCGGAACTGGAAGGGGCTTGCACGGCCGTTGGGTTTCGACGACGCAACTGAACCGACCGATCTGCGCGACTTTCTGACCGCGCGCGAAGCCTTACTTGATGCGCGATCAGCAAGGGAGGCCGCGCACCAAGCGCTCACGCTGGAAGCGGCTGAACAAGAGGCGGTGCGTTTACGGTTTGTCCGCCTGATGCTGCAAGATGAACCTGGCTCGCTTTCCCAGGCGGTTGCCGTCGCCGAGCAGGTCATTGAGCGCTCTACCGAGCTACGCCTGGAGCGCGACCGGATAGAGACGGAGTTGCAGACATTCCGTCGGCTGCATCGCCAAGCTGAGGACGACGAGGGTGCCGTTCGGCGGGCGCTTGAAACCTGGCAGGAGGCTTGGCGCGAATGCCTGACGAAGCTAAGGCGGCCTGCCGACGATACACCTGCCGGGCTTGAGAGAGCGATCGAACTCATTGAGGAAGCTCACCGCGAGAACCAGCGTCTTGTCGACCTGGATCATCGCGTCTCGGGGATGCGAGGGAACATCGCCACCTTCGAATCGAAGGTCACCGCGCTTGTTTCGGGGGTAGCCCCCGATCTCGATGGCCAGCCCATCGACATCGCCGCGGGAGCTCTGCGGCGCCGGCTTGACGCAAGCCGAACGATCGAAGCAAGACGGGATCAACTGCTAAGTCAGCAGAACCAGGCGATGTTACGGAACGCGCAGGCCGAGGCTAAAGAGCGCCGAGCCGTAGCGGAGCGCGAGAGCCTCCGCGAAGAAATCGGCGCCGGGTCCGACGAGGAGATTATTTCGAGGATCGAGAAGGCTACGGAACGTGCGCGGGCCGAGGCACGGCTTGAGGAATGTGAGCGCGAGCTCGCGAAAATTAGCGACGGTTGGGCCATCCACGCGGTCGAACAGGAAGTTTCCGGGGTACCGGTCGAAACCGTCGAACCCGAACTCGCCCGCCTACAGCTCGACTTCGATCGCCTCACAACGGATCGCGAGAGGCTGCCGTCGAGGAGCGGTCTCTCGCCGAGGAGTTGCGGCGGATCGAGACGGGTGAGAACGCACTTACAGCCGAGGAGAGCCGACAATCGGCGATCGCCTGCGTTACCCGGATCAGTGCCGACGCGCTGCTCTATCACGCAGCTGCATGCCTCCTACAGGCCGGGCTTGAACGTCTGCGCGGCTCCGGAGACGAGGGGCTTCTCGGGCGGATCGGGACCGTGTTTGCACGCATCACCGGCGGCGCCTATTCAGGTGTCCTTGCCGATGAAGACGATAAAGGGATACCCTATCTGATTGCGATCGAGGCCGACGGCACCACAACGAAACGCGTTCAACAGCTCTCGGAAGGCACGCGCGATCAGCTCTTCCTCGCCTTACGCATCGTGATGCTGGAGGATTACGCGGCGAAGGCACCGGCGCTGCCCTTTATCGCCGACGACCTGCTTCAGACATTTGATGATTACGGGCGCACGGCAAACGCGCTGACGGCGCTCGCCGACCTTTCCCAGCATGTTCAGGTAATCCTGTTGTCGCATCATCGGCAACTTATCGAGGTTGCCGGGACGCTGCCGGCGAATACCGTTCATTTCTGCGAGCTGCCAGCCGTTGATGCCGGCCTCGCGGGCGCGATGTCATGAGCTCCCTGAACTTTGAAATACTCCGAGACAGGTGGCCCGAGCTCGCCGAGCTAGGGCGCTTTGCCGAGGCATATGCGCATGCCGATCCGGCGAGTTCCCTTGTGAAGCTGAGGCTCTTTGCTGAGAACCTGACGAAGCGCATCTACCGCGACCTGCGCCTGCCCCGGCCGGATGAGCCGACTTTCGTTGACCTGCTCAAGAACGAGACATTCGCGGCGATCACCCCTAAGGTGGTTCTCGACAAGCTGCATGGATTGCGAATCCACGGTAACAAGGCAGCACACGGCGAACAGTGCCCAAAGCGCACTTTGGCTCCTCAAGGAAGCCCACGACCTAGCCCGCTGGCTTTGTGTCCAATATGGCGGCCGCAAAGCAGGCGAGATACCGGCTTTTCAAGCAGCCCGCGGCGCCGCAAGCGGCTGAGGCACGCGAACGCCGTCAGATCCTCGAAAAGCTTGCAGCCCAGGAAGCGCAGATGGATGCTCTTCTGCGGGAGCTTGACACCGCTCGGCAAGCCGCTACCGTCGCGGAGAGGAAAGCCGAAGAACTGCAAGCCTTGGCCGCGACGGCTAACGCAGCTGCCAACGCACTCCAGTTCGATGAGGCGACGACCCGCACACGCCTCATTGATAGTTTTCTGGCGAGCGTTGGTTGGGATGTTGCCGCCGGGTCCACCAGCACGGCCGAGGTCGGTAAGGAGGTTGAGGTAGCCCATCAACCCACGGAGTCAGGCGTCGGCTACGCCGACTATGTTCTATGGGATGACAACGGCAATCCTCTCGCCGCTATCGAAGCCAAGAAAACATCCGTCGATCCTGAACGAGGTCGCCACCAGGCCAAACTTTATGCTGATGGCCTGGAAAAGATGCATGGCCACCGGCCCGTAATTTTCTACACCAATGGTTTCGACATTTGGATTTGGGACGATGCCCAAGGTTTCCCACCACGGAAGCTGATCGGTTTCTATTCAAAGGATAGCTTGCAGCACCTCTCGAACTACCAGCGGGCTGAACGGAAGCCGCTCGATACGTTTGAGATCAACGAAGCGATCGTGAACCGCCTCTACCAGATCGAGGCCATCAAGCGCGTCGCTGAGCGGTTCAGCAACAAGCACCGCAAGGCTCTCATTGTACAAGCGACCGGTACCGGCAAGACCCGTGTGGCGATCGCGTTGACCGATCTCTTGATTCGCTCAAGCTGGGTCAAGCGCGTGCTGTTTCTCTGTGACCGGCGTGAGCTAAGAAAGCAAGCCAAGAATGCCTTCAACGATTTCCTCCCGGAGCCAATCCGGATCATAAACTCGCGCGTCCGAGCGAACGCCAGCGAACGTATATTTCTCGCCACATATCCGGCGATGCAGAAGATTTTTCAGTCGTTCGATGTCGGGTTCTTCGACCTGATCATCGCTGACGAGTCACACCGAAGCATTTACAACGTCTATGGAGACATCTTCCATTATTTCGATTGCCACCAGATTGGCCTTACCGCCACGCCGGTCGATTTTGTCACTAAGAGCACGTTTCGACTCTTCGACTGCGAAGGCCAACTGCCGACCGCTAATTATGATCTGGAGCGGGCCATCGAGGAACGCCACCTGACCCCGTTCGAGGTGTTTGAGCATACCACTCAGTTCCTCCGGGAGGGTATCAGCCTCGACACGCTCACCAAGGAGCAGATCGAGCAGCTCGAAGAACAAGGCGAAGACCCGACGCAGTATGATTTCTCCTCGGAACAGGTCGACAAGGTCATCTACAACAAGGACACCAACCGCGCGATCCTTCGCAATCTGATGGAAAATGGCCTGCGCGATGCGACAGGGCAGCTCCCTGCCAAGAGCATCATCTTCGCGCGCAACCATCTGCACGCCATTCTTCTCCGGCAGCTTTTTGACGAGATGTACCCACAATACGGCGGCAAATTCTGTCAGGTTATTGACAACTACGATCCGCGAGCTGAGCAGCTCATCGATGACCTTAAGGGCGAGGGCACCAACAACGACCTGACCATCGCCATTTCAGTCGATATGCTCGACACCGGTATCGATATCCCGGAAATCCTCAATCTGGTTTTCGCGAAGCCGATCAAGTCCCCGGTCAAATTCTGGCAGATGATCGGTCGAGGAACCCGGCTCTGCAAAGACCTTTTTGGGCTCGGCCGGCACAAGACGATCTTC
>Ga0210406_10007679_pt1 | contig 10902 bp, 12 predicted proteins | sample IncBWC30MmetaG_FD_155454 | JGI IMG/M metagenome (GOLD analysis project Ga0210406, IMG submission 155454) | Forest soil microbial communities from Barre Woods Harvard Forest LTER site, Petersham, Massachusetts, United States - Inc-BW-C-30-M | ecosystem: Environmental > Terrestrial > Soil >... | reverse complement strand
CTCCATCTCAGATCTCCGGTGGGCCAGTAGACTTCGATCATGTTGCCGTCGGGGTCGTCGAAGTAGAAGGCGAAGGACACACGGTGGTTGAATACGGACTTAATCGGGATATTCTTCTCCACAACTCGCGCGTGGAAGGATCGGAACTCGGCGAGTGAAGAGACCTTGAAGGCGATGTGGGCAAAAGCCGGGTTGGCGAACAAAGCGACTTCGTGCGACTCTTCGTTGGGGCGGCTGCTCAAAAAGGCGCTTGCACCAAGCGGATGATCAGCGGCGCTCCCGCCGACGATCTCCATGCCGAGAACATCCCTCTAGAATTCCGCAGACGCAACAGAGTTTTTGGCACGCAATCCAACGTGGTGGATGCCAGTGTTGCGACAGGTGGCCTCGTTTGCTACTTCGCTCTCTGATGAGATTTCCATTTGAACGTTAGTCATTTCGGTTCTACTTTTCCTGTGCTCATTTAACCAATTTCCGCGCCGCGACATATCGCTCGCGCTGAGAGACAAAACACTTGCCCTCGCTGTTTATTCCCCACCGCGTCGCATGCGCCTGCTGAAAAAATTCCAGTTCGACAACACTTCAGTCCAGAAAATATTCCCGGCATTTTCGTGAACGGAAAATACTTTTCTAAGTTGGTTTCAGTTCCGTTGAGTTGCAGAGTTGTTGGAGCACTTGGCAGGAATGACCCGATGAGATCGAGCACTTCCGTGGAAGCGGCGAGCCGCCCAATTATGAGTTGAAGGTCACTCTCTAAGTCCCATTGATTCGGTCGCACCTTTAGGAAAGTAGGAGTGAAGCTCCTGTCCGGATTCTGTGGATTCCTTGTGCAGCCGTTATGTCATGGAAAACACGGGCAGTAGGTGAGAGCGAAGATTAAAAGATGGCCAAGAATGTGCCGATGACAGCACCAAAATACTCTAACCCAATGTTCGAGGCGGAATTTAGGGAGAGTATAAAAGGTGATTCCTTTCCTGAAGCTAACTTCCTTGACGAATTCCTAATGAAATCCTCCGGACTTCTTTGCACCTTCGCCCCTATCTTCAGTGAAGCAGCGGCGCCACTTGGAAACAGCGTGACAAGGAATGCACTGGACACTGTTATCGTGCTGCGCCTCTGATCCGACTCTGGAGGAAACACCAATGAAATCGATTACTCGGTTAGTCACAGCAGTGGTGGCAGTTATATTCGCGGCCGCCACCCTGTGCCCCGCGCAGGACGTCAAGGCAACCGACCTGGGTAAGGGGGCGGCTTTCCATGGCAAGAAGATCGAGATGAAGGACAATGGAGAGGTCGCTTACCTCCTGTCTTTCACGGTGGGGAAAGAGTTCGAGGCCGCCACGGACGGCCTGAAGAATACCGACGTGCACCTTTTCGTCTACGACTCCTCCGGCGCGGAAGTCGCTAAGGACGACTCGCCCGGACCGAAGTGTTCGGTCAAGGTCACGCCGGAGAAGGACGGGCAGTACAAGTTCGTCATCAAGAACGCCGGCGGGGCCAACACGGTGACCTTCAACGTAAAGGTCGCCAAATGATGACTCGCCGCTTGTCAAAAAGACACTAGGATTCGCACCAAGTAGCTTTCGAAAAGCTGCGGACTATCGTCATAACGGCGATCCCTAGGAATGCGGATATTTCTAGACGCCTCGGTCGAAGAAGACTTGCAGAACATCCAGCGCCGTCTGCTGTTTCCGCACCCGTATGATCAATCCCGCATGGCCAGAGAGTGTCCAGCTGCACTACACACATACGCTTGATGCAATGAACCGTATGCGCGTAGCGAACAGCCGGAAGCCGGTTGATCTCAATACGGTCCGGTACTGTGGCCTCGCAGACGCCATTTCGCCCTGAACATTAGGTTCGAAAGATGAAATCTTTTCAGTCATTCCGCCTCGACACAGCAAACCAGTGTTTATGGCGTGGGCGAGAGCGGGTTCCCATTGCCCCGAAAGCCTTCGACGTCCTGCGTTACTTGGTCGAAAATCCGGGGCGCTTAGTCAGCCCGGAGCGAACTGCAAAAAGCTCTGGACATGAACCCGCAAGCGACCTTTGCCCATTTCACTCCGGGTAAAATTCTAATCGAGGAAAAAAAGCCGCAGCAGGCACTCGCGGAAGTTGAGAAGGAACCAAGCGATTGGGCGAAACTCACGGCCCAGGCATTGGTTTATCATGGGCTCGGTCGTGAACAGGACTCGAACTCTGCCCTAGCCGAGCTTGTCGCGAAGAATGGCACTGGCGGAGCCTATCAGATCGCTCAGGTGTATGCGTATCGCGGCGAGTCCGACAAATCATTTGAATGGCTGGAACATGCCTACAAACAGCGAGACGGCGGGTTAACCGATATCAAGACCGACCCTTTGTTCAAAAATCTGCGCCGCGACCAAAGGTTTACCGAACTGCTCAAGAAAATGCATCTGCCCGTTTAGACGTGTTCTTGACGCGAGAGTTTCGGGATCCCAGCGGCGAGGATCGGGTTCTGCGTGCACTACGCACTCTCGTGCGTGAAAAACGCCTCGTTCGCCTCGGCTAGGGAGTCTATGGCCGCGCAGTTGTCTCGCGTCTTTCCGGCGACCCAATCCTTTACAGCCAGAACGGATTTCTAGGCGCGGCACGGCAGGCTCTTACTAAGCTTGGGGTGACATTGGAGCCTTCCGAAGCCGAACGCGACTACAACGAGGGACGTTCAACACAGATCCCACTCAATCCGGTAGTACGAGTCCCTGCAAAGTGTGCCCATCCCAGCTGTCTCATTTCAAGGGTGCAGTCCACCGGTGGGGAGCCGCCAACGCTTGCAGGATGGGTGTGGTGGCAAGGGTTGTGACGACGGCCATGAGCACGAACATTGCAAAAAGTGTCGGGGAGAGAACGCCGAGGTCGAGCCCGACGTTTAGGACAACGAGCTCCATCAGGCCGCGAGTGTTCATGAGAATGCCAAGCGAGGCAGCTTCTTTGCTGTCCGATCCGGTTATGCGCGCAGCGAAAAAGCTGCCGCCGAACTTGCCCGACGATGCGATCAGAATGATGACCACACAAACCAACCAGTCGGCGGGTTCTTTCAGAAGGCCGACCTGCGTGCGCATTCCCGTGAACGCAAAAAATACAGGCAAGAAAAGCACGACGACCAGATCCTCACACTTTTCCTGGATATCGCGGGCGAGCTGAGAGTCGTGAGGAACAACCGCGCCGAGAAGAAACGCCCCGAAAAGCGCGTGAATTCCAATGCGTTCCGTAACCAGCGCCGAAACGAGCAAAGAAACACAGACGGTCGCAAACATCTGCTGTGTTGTTCTGCCTTGAGACATCTGGCGCCGGGCCAGCCACGCGGCAGCTCTTCTGGCGATCACCAGCGCAAAGAAAATGAATGCTACGGTCGCCGCGATCGTTACCAGAACCCGCCCCGGCTGCGCGCGAGCTATTCCGACCACAAGCGCAAGAAGGCACCATGCTGTGACATCGTCAACGGCGGCGCATGCCAAGGCCAGCACACCCATGCGGCTCGTTTGCATTTTGGTATCGGTTAAGATTCGCGCCAGAACCGGAAACGCAGTGACCGACATGGCTACGCCAATAAACAAAGCAAACGCGGTGAATGAAATGCCACCGTCGGCGAAACGCGGATAGAGCCAAAGCGCAAGGCCAGTGCCCAGGAGAAACGGCACAACGATGCTGGCATGCGAAATGGCTATGGAGGCCCGCGTCCGCTGCCGCAACAAACCGGTGTCCAGTTCCAATCCGACCAGAAACATAAAGAGGATGATTCCAACCTGCGCAATGACAGCCAAAAACGGCGCTATCGCCGGAGGCATGAGTCGCAAAGAAACTTGAGGCGCCAGCCAGCCGAGAAATGAGGGACCAAGCAGCAATCCGGCAACGACTTCGCCCATCACCTGCGGCTGATGCAGCCAGCGAAATATGGCGCCCAAAATGCGCGCGGAAATTACGATGACCACCAAAGCGAGGAGGACATGGAACAAAACGCTGGGCGTTTCAGCGGGCGACGGTGTTTCGACAATTCCAGGAGGTTGCGTTGTCCGGGGAGCAAAAAGCCTGAGCCCGGCGGATCGAATCAAAAGAAAGACGCCAACCGCTGCAACCAAGCTTGCGGCGTAGAAGAGGATGACGTGCGATTTTCGCATTAGGGCAGCGCAGGAAATTTTTCCGCACGTGGGAAAAGGGTGCGGCCTTTATGGTCATCGTGTCTCATTGAGGTTTCTGTGCGGCTCCTTTTCGCGTTGCAGATGTTCTTCGAGCCGCTTCGCTTGCGTCCGGCTGCGCTCAGTGCTTGCCGTGTTCCAGTAGAGAAGCCGCAGTCCGAGCGGAAGCAAGTTTACTGCCAGGAGCGAAGGCCACAACAGCTCGTATTCAGATCGCCAGTCTGCAAAGAACAACACTGCAGCGGCGACAAGCGAAGCAATCGCAACGACCTTGCGTCGCTTCACCCAGGTTGGACTTAGCTCGTCTTTTCGAGCAGCAGTGGGATGCATGATGACGAGCAGGGGAGGCTTGGCCTTCCCTTCCGCGTCGAAAATCTCGCAGCACATGAAAGGATACCGCTGCACTTCCGCTTCGCAGAATGTGCGCGCCTCTTCGAGATGGTCGAAAAGTAGAAACCGGCAATCGCCTAGGTGAGCGATTTCGCTGCCGTCGGTCGCCAGCGGGTTGGCGGTCTTCACGTCTTTGAGGAATGCGGCGCACTGCGTGGGCCCGACGAGGGAGGTCCAGTCCGCGGGCTGCCGCGTTTTGTCGTATACCTTGAATTCTCGAAAGGTGCCTTGCTGAATGGGAGCCACGGAAGTGCCTTGTCCGCTGCGGAAGCCGACGAAACAGCATTACCACAAACTAGGGAGCAGGCGGAAGGGGACAGGTGAGGCAGAACTGCGCGACCCATAGAGTACGGCGCCGCAGGGTCCTCCGAGGCCGGGTGGCCATCGCGGGTGACGGCGATGTCGAAATAAGGACAGCGACCGGAGTTTTTTGCCGGACTTTGTTTTTCTTTTTCGCTTTTTCTGAGGAACTAGTAGAAAATTCACCCCATGTCCACCGTTAACGTCAGCAAAGTCGCCGCGTTCCTGCATCTCACCGAGGCACTCGGCTGAGAACTACCCTACTGAGACTTCGAGCCTTTGGAGAATTTGGGGTTCTCGATGGTGCCATCGATGCGGAACGGGAATGACAACTTTCCGTCGATGAGCTTGGCGCCTTCCATGCGGGCGAAGGTGTTGGTGAAAAAACCTTGTTTGGTGGTGATGGCCGCGACACCTTGATACTGGAGATCGTCGGAGCCCGATAGGTTTACGCTGCCTGAGCCGTCCACATCCACTCCGTAGCCGTCAACATCGATGGATTTGCTGAAAATCCGGAGGTTTTCGAGTTCGAGATCGGTGGTGATCGAGGAGAAAGAAGCGGGATTTTCCTTGGCCGGGCCGAGATCATTGAAGCGCGCGAGCTTCATTAAGTTTGCGTTGAGCTTCAGGCTCGGCACCTCACCGTTGGTCAACTTTATGTGGCCGACTCCGCGGATTCGCGCCAACGGATTGGTGGTGTGTTCGATGGCTCCCACAAGTTTGAAATCGCCTTCCAAATTCCCAGTGAGTAGGCCGCGCAATTCGTGGAAGGCGGCCAGGAGATGGGCCACATTCAGTCCGTGAACTCGCACGTCGGCTTTAAAGGCCGGAGTGCTTTTCGCCAGGCTGACGGAGAAGTCGCCGGTTGCTTTGCCGTTGTAGATGTCTGCTTTCAGGGTGGTAAAAGAAACCGCTCTTGATTCCAAGCGGACTTTGGCTTCCATATCTGTAATTTCCACTGCGCCAAATTTCAGGTGGGTAGCTTTCCATTTGCCCAAGCCATTCAGCGCAGAGGAAGCAGGATTGACAATGGCCGCCAAGTCGACGTGATCCAGTTCACTGGAAATGTTGTGAGCTTCAAAAAAGATGGGACCCTGGGCGTCCGAAGGCAAGAGATTGGAGGCGATCAACTGGCCGCGATTGATGGTTACCTTGTCGATGATGCCGAGGGGAAAGAGGTTCTTGGAATTCGGCGTTTCTGGGTTTTCGAAGTTCCAAGGGCCGTCAGGGTCAGAGATCAGATTGATCTGAGGCTGCTCCAAGACCACGGACCTGATCACTACGTTGCGGTGCAACAGCGACCAAAAATCGAGGACGGCGTCAGCGCTGGGGACTTTCAGAATGTAGCTCGGCGGAAATAATGGCGGGCTCTTTACCGCGAAGCCGACGAAATGAATTGCCGGCTGGGGGAAGAAAGTCAGCGTTACGCGATCGATTTCGACTTTTTTACCGGTGGCCTGTTCGAAATAAGAAATGATTTGAGGCCGGTAGCGATCGAGGTTAAACCAGAAAGGGGCCAGCAAGATCGTTAGAACCAGCGCACAGATGACGATAGCGACCAAGCGAAAAGCGATTTTGAGGGGTGTGGCCATGCCGAATCGAGACCTCTGCCGGGAGATTGGGGTCCCGCCATTCTAATTGTACCCGGAGGGACGCAAGGCTGGGTGTGCGCTTCGCGACTCTAGACTTCGTGTGGCTCTGACGCGGAGTCTGCATCCAGATCCGGTGCTGATGTGTGTAAGGGGCGCCATTCCCCATGACGCGGCCGCGCGCGGCGTGTGTGACCTGCTCTCTCCTGGATGATCGGGAACGAATAGCAATCCGGCTTTTGGATCCGAGCTTTCAGATTGGTCTTGCTGTGCGGGTTGAGCCACTGGCGGCTTCGGATGGTTGCGGGGGACCGCAACGCACTCAAAATTCCTACGATTCCTTTCTCCTTCGATATTCTTCGTCCGGCCGCATAATTCGCATCCCGGCTTCTAGCTTCGGACGCGGGTTCGATCTCCACCGCCCCTACCAAACTACTTCATTCCACTCGGCTTAAAGTTCGACTTGGCAACGGCAAGCTGGAACTTCCGAGAACCGGACTTCGGAGGAATCTTGCAAGGATTTCACTTGCCCTATGCACCGTTAGAGTCTGCAGACATTAACAGATATTTTGTGACGGCGATCTCGAGGTTGAAATGCATCGCTTCTCGTCCCAACGCCTCGCGTAGCTCAGATTTCTGAACCACCTGCAGTACACCCGGGTTGAGTCCCACAAGCCAGAGTAATACCCCTCGTTCACGCTGTCTTTTCTCGCCTTCAGTTAAAGCCTTCAGGGCAGTGTATTCGAGATCGGGCACAGCGCTGAAATCAATGGCCACCATTCTGGGCTTAGCTTCATTGACCAACTTCCGGATCTTCGCGGTAATGTGCTCTGCGTTGGCAAAAAAAACCCTCCCCTCGAGCCGCAACAACAGCAGGCCTGGAAACGTCTCGTCCTCTGGGTGTTCCTTGCAACGCGGGCGAAAGACGCTTGTGCCCGGCTTGCGCCCTAAAGCGTAGACTGGCGGGTCTGCAACTTGGCAGGCAAGTCCTGCGAGCGATATCACGATGGCAACCAGAATGCCCTTGAGTGTCCCGAGAGCGATAACTCCAGCAAAAGCCGCCAATGCCCAGGTGAATTCAGTGATCCTGATCCTGCGAATTGCCCTAAATTCTGCGGGCTTAATTAATCCGATGGAGTAAACGATCACCACAGCAGCGAGTGTGGCTTGGGGCATGAGAGCAATGAGCGGTGCAAGCAGAAGCATCGTAGCCAGGGCGGCTAGTGCCGTAATCAATTCTGCCAACTGAGTGCGGGCTCCTGCGAGTCGGTTCACTGCAGTCTGGCTGGTTCCACCACCACCAGGCATTGCTCCGAGAAAAGCTCCTCCGGCGTTCGCAAGTCCTGTGGCCAGCAATTCTCGATTTGCTCCGGGAGTTGGCTCGTCACCCTTTATAAATGCCCGGCCCGCAGCGATCGTCTCTGTGAAACTCATTAACGCTATGCCTAGAGCCCCTGGCCATAGTTCTTGAGCAAGGGATAATTCCGGAAATGTGAAAGAAGGTAGCCCTTTCGGGATTTGGCCGACTAGTTCGACGCCATGCGATTGCAGCCCCAAGAGACGCGCGCCGATGATGCCCGCAGCCACAGCGATCAATGGAGCCGGCGCACGCGGAAGGAATCGTTCAAATCCGATCAACACCACAATCATCGCTATCCCGACGGCCACCGTTGTAAGTGATGCATCCGGCATCCCTCTGGCAGTGGCACCGATGTTGTGGAGGATAGAGCCCTTGGGAAAATGAATGCCAAGAATCTTTGGCACCTGGTCCAGGATAATGACGAGTCCAATTCCGGCCTTGAATCCCACCAAGACAGGTTCGGAAATGAAATTGGCGATAAATCCCAGCCTGAGGAGAGAAGCCAAAACCAAGATGGCGCCTACCAGAAGGGCCAGCATTGCAGAAGCTCGAAGAAGTGCTCCGGAATCACCATTAGGAACAACTTCACTGAGCTCCGTTGCGGTCAAGATGGCAAGCGTCGTGGTTGTGCTTACACTGAGTGGTCGGGACGTGCCCAATACTGCATAAATAATCATTGGCACAAACGCCGTGTAAAGTCCCACCTCCAGGGGCAGGCCAGCAATCGTTGCGTACGCCATCGCTTTTGGTATGACCACCGCAGCTGTCGTCAGGCCTGCTATTAGATCCGGCCGGAACCACTCTTTCTGGTAATTAGACAGCCAGTCCGCGAGCGAAAAGCTGGCGGCAATTTTTCGGCTGGTTGACAAGGTCAACTCCTAATTATGGGTGCCACTTGCTGCCTGAAGGTCTAAATCCAGATCGTTCGGTCATGGAGGTTTGTTGAGCCGATTTTAGGCGACCTATGGAGTTAGTGCTAGTAAACCACTCCTGCGGGACTAGCAGGCTTTTCTGACCGAATAGCGCCCCACTTTCCCCGAGACATTGCTTTCGAAGACCTGGAACGAGAACATGCTGGGCATGATGAGGGCAACCCACGTTACTCTCTCGGTCTCATCTGTGAGAACTAGAAAAACTGACAGAGCGTAAGGACCTAGGTCCAGGGGCACGGGTCTTAACCGTCCGTGCCTCCCTAAGACTATCGGCTTTGCGTAGCGCCTTAAGTGCAGACATACCCCGTCCCTGCTCATTAAAACGGGCCAAAAGATAGAAGACCGCGTCGATGGCACCCCAGGCGAAATTGCACCCGACTGCGGCGAGCAGTATCTCGCGAACTTGCTTGCGATCCGCCTCGAGAGCGCTAAAAGAACAGGTCACAGTGAGAACCATGATCAATCCAAAAAGAATTTCAGAGATTCGTTCCATCGGATCGAGCACGCTTTTTTTGCGAGTTGAATACAGAATCGAGCATGGCTCAAGTCTTCACTACAACTTCGGCGCCTGCCCGTCGCTCAGTGCGGAGTTTTTGATTGGAGTACATGCTTCGTGAACTGAAGCAAATACTTTATCTGAGCCGATTACATCGAGAACACAGGAATCGGAGAGAAAGCTTCTGAGATCAGGGGACAGCTCAGTGAATCCGAGGGTTACCTGCTCCCTTTCCATCCGGTCAGCCAGCTCCATGAGCATTTTCGCCGCTACATAGTCAACCTCGCCGATAGAATCGAATCGCAGGATGAACCATCGGGGGCTGGGCGGAGCGGCACTAACGAGCGAGAGCGCTTCGTGCATGAAGGATTCTGCATTGGCGTATGACAGAGGAACTTTGAAACTGCAGATCGTTAAGCTTGGCAGAGTAACATCGACTCTTATATGTATCGGCATGATGTCTTTTTCGGCCGGGCCTGATAAGCGGCCGTCTACACTTTGTAAATTGTGAACATGTTTAGCGCCCCCCGCCCAGACTATTACCGATGTTGGCTGATCCATAGCTGACGATGCGTATTCCCTCCTTCTTGGCTGCGAATTCAACTCGCGACCAGTGCTGCCACTCCGCCCTCAATACGCTCTTGCAGTCCCTCGGCTCGTAACGTGTCCCGCACTTCACCGTGAACCGCTAGCTTTAAGATGGCTCCCCGCGCTGCCAGTTCCCGATAGCCGCACTTAGTGGAGAGACACATGTAGGCCATCTTTAAACCGAGCAGAAGTAAGAATATGTGCTGCTTGCAAGCCTGCGACCTGTTCGTTTTAACAGTTCTCCAGTGGAGCGGACGGGCCTGAATGACTGCAGGACATAAAGGGCGACCAGATTTGCCCGAAGGGGGAGCTTGCTCGTTGCACGAAGATCGTGTACACTGCTTTCGTATGAAGAACATTACCCTCAGTGCGGATGAGCGACTGATTGAGCAAGCGCGCCTTTTGGCCAAATCGCAGCATAAGACGCTCAATGCTATGTTCCGCGAATGGCTGGAACAATTTACAGCACGAAGCGGCGGCACGCAGGAGTTCGACGCTCTGATGAAGCGACTGAAGCATGTACAGGCGGGCCGGCGCTTCAGTCGGGACGAGATGAATGAACGGTAGGTTCTTTCTCGATACAAACATCTTCGTTTATTCCTTTGACGCAAGCTCGCCGAAGAAGGCTGCGCAAGCCAGGAAACTGATCAGAAGTGCAATTGAGACGCGCGGCGGCATTGTCAGCTATCAAGTGGTGCAAGAGTTCTTTAACGTTGCACTGCGCCGTTTCTCAAAGCCCATGAGTGGCGTCGACGCAGAACAATACTTATCGACCACGTTTCGTCCACTCCTGTCAGTGCACTCTTCGCAAGCTTTGTATGGAGAGGCGCTACGAATTGGAGCCAGGTTCCAGCTGCCTTGGTACGATTCGTTGATCGTCGCTTCTGCAATCGAGGGTCAGTGTGGCGTTCTTTACAGTGAAGACTTTCAGGATGGACAGCAGATTGGAAGCGTCACGATCTCTAACCCCTTTGCCTGACAGAAGGACGTCCTTGGGGATCTCGAATCGCTGGCGAAGAAAACAACGGCTCAGAGGGGAGCATCCTCTAAGCCGTTTCAAGCCATTCAAAATTGGTTGCGGGGGGCAGATTTG
>Ga0210406_10007678_pt1 | contig 10902 bp, 9 predicted proteins | sample IncBWC30MmetaG_FD_155454 | JGI IMG/M metagenome (GOLD analysis project Ga0210406, IMG submission 155454) | Forest soil microbial communities from Barre Woods Harvard Forest LTER site, Petersham, Massachusetts, United States - Inc-BW-C-30-M | ecosystem: Environmental > Terrestrial > Soil >... | reverse complement strand
GACATGACGAAGGTTCCGCTGGCGCCCGGAGTGGTCAGCGGCCTCATCAACCTGCGCGGCCAAATCGTCACGGCGGTCGATCTGCGATGCTGCCTGGAACTGCAGCCCCGCCCGCCCGGCAGGCTTGCCATGAACGTCGTGGTGCGTTCTGAGGACGGTGCGGTCAGCCTTCTGGTGGACGAAATCGGCGATGTGGTCGAGGTTGAGGAAGCCACCTTCGAGCCCGCGCCCGAAACCCTGCGCGGCTCGGTACGGACCCTGATCATTGGTGTCCACAAACTCAATGACCGGCTCATGCATGTGCTGGACATCGAAAGAGCCTGCCAGATGAAGGAAGTCACAGACACCATGGCCGCCAGTCGATAGCTCTTGAGTACGGAGAGGGCGGGCTCATCAACGAAATTGTGGGGGATCAACGATTCGATAGGAAATATTAAGTCCCCGCACTAACTTGACGCGCCCACTGCATTGCTTGCCAGTAAGAATCCGCCACATCGCTGTCGCTCAGATGGAGTTCGTTGCTCAGTTCACTCACAGCTTTCCACTCCCCAGATTCTCGCGCCAACATGAGGTGATAGAAAGACCGCAGGGGGCTGGCTCCGCCCAGCAAAACCGCCTTGCATTCCTGCTCGATGGGGACGTTGTCGAGCACCTGGCGCATGGGAATCTCCAGAATGGTGTCCATTAGCGAGAGCATACCCATCAGAAACAGGTCGGAGTCTCCGTGCTGAAATTTGGGCGAGAGCAGTTCACAGAAACGGGCGCGCACCAGCGCAGCGAGCACCAAGTCGCTCGACTTCCCCTCGCCGGCGCCCAGCGTGGCCACCAGGCGAATCCAGCGGCGTACTTCCCGTTCGCCCAAAATGGAGAGTGCATGCCGCACCGAATGAATCTCGGCCGCGAATCCGAACGCGGCGGAGTTCAGATAGCGCAACAGACGGTAGCACAGCGAGGCTTCGCCCTTGACCAGATTCTCGATCTCGCGCACGTCCAACTCGGGCTGCGAAACCGCCGTCAGCATGCGCAGATAGTTGATCCGGTTGGCGGGAATTTCGCGCGCGGTGAGTATTTCCGGCCGCCGGAAGAAGTATCCCTGGAAGTACAGGAAGCCGGCTTTCTTGGTGGCGACAAACTCCTCGCGCGTTTCCACCTTCTCCGCCAACATCCGGCAGCGCCAGGGCCCGTACCGTTTCACCATGGCAGCGGCGTCACCTTCAGAAGTCTCCCGGAGGTCCACCTTGATGATGTCGGCAAGATCGGTCAGCCCTTCCCGCGGGTCGTTCACCCCGAAATCGTCCAGCGCAATCATGTATCCGGCTTCTTTGAGCCGACGGCAAGCGCCCACCACCAGTTCGTCGGCAGGGACGGTCTCCAGAACCTCGACCACGGTCTGGCCCGAAGGCAGCAACGTGATGTAGTCCTTGAGCAAGACGTCGCGCGTACAGTTCACAAACGCCCGACGCCCATCACAAAGTACGTCAAGGCCAACCAGCATGGACGTGCTCAACGCGCTGCGTGAAGCTGCGTCCGCATCCGGACTCCTGAAGAAATCTTCGACGCCGTCGCGAAACAAGAGTTCGTAGCCGAAAACCTTCTCGTCCGCCGTAAGAATCGGCTGGCGCGCGACAAACTGAGTGCCCGGCTTGGGCGCCGGTTTACCTGCGCCGGGGCTGAGAGCAGAGGAAGGGGTAGCCACTTGTTGTCCATCGGCTCAACCCCGCGGGAAGATTAGTCGCCCCATATTTGTCGCCCCATTTGTGCGAACCGTTCGGTCCAAACCCTGGCCCACATTGGATGGTTCCCGACGGTCTTCGTCCGCTCAGCGCGGGCCTGGTCCGGCTAAAGTCTGCGCCTTCTATGCCGATGAAAAGGTTGACTAGGACTGGATTGTTGTGCCGGGGTCGTGCGCGAGCTGGAGAATCTTGCCCACAAATTTCGCTGCGCAAATTATCGGAGGAAGAAAGAAATGAAATTCACACTTGGGAAGCAGCTGGGACTGGGTTTTGCATGCGTCCTTGCCCTCACGGTTCTCAGCGCGGTGCTCACTCATGTGAAGGCAAGTGCAATCAGGGAAACGCAGGATCGAGCCATGGCGGTGCGCGTCCCGACCATTGCGGCCTGTAAGGACTTGCAGAGAGACCTGAATCAGACCCAGAGCAAGACGCGCCAGGTCATCCTGGCCGGAAACCAATCAGCCAGGTGGCAGGCCGCGAAAAAGACTTTCGATTCGAATTGGGGCGACATTGGGAACGACGTCGCCAGGCTCGACGAATTGTCTTCCCAGGGGATGCTGCAGGCCAACCGCGACCGGCTCACCGAAACCAAGCAAGCGCTTCCCAGCCTCCGGCAATTCCAGGAAGCGGCTATGCAACATGCCGCGGGCAGCGACCGCAGCTCGATCATGAAAGCTGGAAACGAATTCGCCGATACCGCTACTCCCGTCACCGAGGCAATCAAGAAGCCCCTCGGCGAAATCGCGGATTCCTTCGACAAGTTACTGCAGCAAAGCCAGGAGGATATGAGCGCGGAGAATCGCTCGCTCGACCTCACCACCGCGATCGTCACGCTGGTGGCATTGGCCAATGGAATTTTTGTGGCGGTCTTCTTGAGCCGGAGAATTTGCGGCGCGACCCAGGCGGTTCTGAGCCAAGCGGAGGCAATCGCGGCCGGGGACTTGACCCGCGACGACCTGAAGGTCCATAGCCAGGACGAACTCGGTGACCTGACCACGGCCATCAATACGATGAGTGGCAGCCTGAAACGCATGATCCTGGCCATCACGGAAAACGCAGTTCAGGTGGCCGGCGCAAGCGAAGAACTCAATACCACCAGCCAGCAGATCACCGCCAACTCCGAGGAAACTTCAGCTCAGGCGGACGTGGTTTCCAAGGCGGCGCAAGCGGTCAGCCAAAACCTCCAGACCGTCGCCACCGGCGCCGAAGAGATGGGGGTCAGCATCAAGGAGATCGCCAAGAACGCCACCGAAGCCGCGAGAGTCGCCACCTCAGCCGTTAAGGTTGCCGAAACCACCACCGCCACAGTGTCCAAGCTCGGCGAGTCGTCCACCGAGATTGGCCAGGTCATAAAGGTCATCACTTCCATTGCGCAGCAGACGAACCTGCTGGCCCTGAATGCCACGATCGAAGCCGCACGCGCCGGCGAGGCGGGCAAAGGCTTTGCGGTCGTAGCCAACGAGGTGAAAGAACTGGCGAAGGAGACCGCCAAGGCAACCGAGGACATCAGCCGCAAGATCGAAGCCATCCAGACCGACACCAAAGCGGCGGTGGAGGCTATTGCATCGATCAGCGGAGTGATCAACCAGATCAACGATATCTCGAGCACGATCGCGACCGCAGTGGAAGAACAGAACGCGACCACCAACGAGATGGTGCGCAACGTGAGCGAAGCGGCCCACGGCAGCGGCGAGATCACCAGCAACATTGCCGGCGTGGCGGAGGCCGCTCAGGGTACGACGCGTGGAGCCAGCGATACCCAGAAAGCGTCCCAGCTACTGGTGGAGACGTCTACACAACTGCGCGGGCTGGTCGAGCAATTCAAGATCAATCCCGGCGAAACCGGGCGGAACGGCATGGCAGCGAGACCACTGCAGAGCCGGGCGGCGCATGCAGGCTCGTAACCTCCCCGCACCTGCTGTCCACTCGGCTGGACGGTTGGCATGCGGCTGCCTGTTCCTGGCGCCAGCCCGACAGGCATTGGGCTGCACTGTGAAACGGACTGACACGATCGGTTATGACTTCCATTCGCATCCTCGTCGTAGATGATTCGGTGGTGATTCGCAGACTGCTCTCGGATACCCTGTCGGGAGACCCCGCGTTGGAGGTGGTTGCAACGGCCAGCAACGGCCGAATTGCTCTGGCAAAGATTCCACTGCTCAAACCCGACCTGATCACCCTCGATGTCGAGATGGCTGTGATGAACGGCCTGGAGACCCTGGCAGCGCTGCGCAAGTCGTATCCCAAATTGCCGGTCATCATGTTCAGCACGCTCACCGAACGCGGGGCGGCGGCGACGCTCGACGCCCTCTCGCTCGGAGCGTCGGACTACGCCACAAAACCCAGCCATACCGGCAGTCCCGCGGTGGCAATCGAGCGTATTCGCTCCGAACTCATCCCCAAGATCAAGGCGCTGTGTGGCGCCGCTCCCTTGAAACTCCTGCCGCTACCCGGGTGTCGTCCAGCATTAAAAGATCGCCTGCGCTTCCCTCCCCCGATCGGAATCGTGGCCATCGGCACTTCGACCGGCGGTCCGAACGCCCTCGCCGAAGTCTTCCCGCGGATCCCGAACGACTTTCCGGTTCCGATTGTCGTGGTGCAGCACATGCCCCCAATTTTTACCCGCCTGCTGGCCGAGCGGCTGGCCAGCCGCTCGGCGATTCCCGTAGCAGAGGGCCGCACAGGTGTTGTTCTTTCACCCGGGCACGCCTGGATCGCGCCGGGAAACTTCCATATGAAGGTGATACGCGCCGGCGTGGACTGGCGCCTGAACTTGAGTCAGGGCCCTCAGGAGAACTCCTGCCGTCCGGCGGTCGACGTCTTGTTTCGCTCGGTCGCGGCGGCCTACGGAGCAAACGTTCTCGGTGTTGTGATGACCGGCATGGGCTCGGACGGAGTGCTGGGCTCGCAGGATATTCGCGAGGCTGGCGGAGACGTGATCATCCAGGACGAGGCTTCTTCCGTGGTCTGGGGCATGCCTGGCCTGGTGCATGCCTCGGGACTGGACGATGCCGCCTATCCTCTCGATCAGCTGGCGGCGGAGATCACGCGCCGCGTGGTCCAAAGCCGTGCTCCTCGAGCCCACTCTGATTCGAAGCACTCTGTCGCCCAGGAGCTTCCGGCAAGATGACAATCGTCCCACACACCGCCGCTGCGCCGCGTCCCCTCATCAAGAGCGAAGCTGTCGACCCCGTGTACCGGCAAATCCGCGATCTGGTGTACAAGGTTTCGGGCATCTACAAAGCCGAGGAAAAACTTTACCTTCTCGCGGATGGCTGCGGACGGCGCATGAAGCAGTTGGGCGCGCGGAGCCCCCGCGAATATTGGGGCCATCTCACCACACAACCTGGACGCGACGGGGAACTTCGGCAACTGTTGAACGAGATCACCATCGGAGAAACTTGCCTGTTTCGCAGCCAGCCCCAACTCGACGCGCTGCGAAAAGTAATCCTCCCCGAGATCGTCGCTGAAAAAACCAGGCACATAACCAGGAGGTTGCGCATCTGGAGCGCGGGCTGTTCCACCGGCGAAGAGTCCTATACGCTGGCCATGAACATGCTCGAGGAGAGTGAGCGCTCACTGAAAGGCTGGACGGTGGAGATTCTCGCCACCGACCTCAATGACCGTTCCGTGGAAACCGCCAAGGCCGGCGTCTACGGCGACTACGCCCTGCGCTCCACGCCTGAGTGTTTCAAACGCAAATATTTCTCGACCGTCGATGAGAAGAAACTGCAGGTGCGACCGGAAGTGAAAAAACTGATTACCTTCAGCCGGCTGAATCTCCAGGACGACTCCAAGATGCTGTTCATGCGTGGCATGGATCTGATTTTCTGTTGCAACGTGCTGATCTATTTTGACGGCGCCTCGAAGGCGAAGGTGATCAACCATTTTTTCACCAACCTTAATTTCGGCGGTTATTTCTTTCTCGGAACCTCGGAGTCGCTGATGAAGTTGAACGATCAGTTCCATCTGATCCATTTTCCCGGAACGATCGCGTACTGGAAACCATCCCTTAGCAGTGGCAAACTATGACCGCATCCTTCACCGCAACGATTCGTGAGCGCGTGCAGCGCATCGACACCATGCCCGCCATCCCGGCGGTCTTTCTCCCATTACTGAAGTTGTTGGGCGCTTCCGGGGAAGAGGTACAGGTGGACGAAGTCGTGCGCCTGGTGTCGTACGACAACACCATCGCCGCGCAATGCCTGCGCGTGGCCGGCTCACCCCTATTCGGACTGGCGCAGTCGCCCAAGTCCATCAAGAGCGCGGTGATAAGCCTGGGCTTGCGCCGCGTCGAAGCCATTCTGCTCACCTGTTGCCTGGGGCAAGCTTTCCCCACGGAAAAATGGGTGCTGGATCCAGCCATATTTTGGAGACATTCGCTGGGGTGCGCCATGGTGTGCCGGAAATTCAGCGAAAAGCTGGCCGCGGCCGATGGTGAGAAGGCTTACATGGCCGGGCTGCTGCATGACGTGGGGTTCATGGTCAACTGCCTGGTCTTTTCCAAGGAATTTGCCTTGGCCATGGAGCGCGCCTGCCAGGACGAGATTCCCTTGGACGAAGCGGAACTTGCCACCATGGGGTTCACCCACTGCGAGACCGGGCGGGCTCTTGCGGAAAAATGGAAACTGGCCGACGATATCATCGAAGTAATCGCCTATCATCATGCCATCGAGCAAAGCCACAAGGCACAGCCTCTGGTGGCCTTGGTCCACTTGAGCGATCTTCTCTGCCGCATGCGCGGCCTGGGTTACGGGTACTACGAACGGCGCAAAGTGGACTTAGTGTCCGACCCGGCATGGGCCATTCTCTTGAAGGAACACCACGATCTCGAAGGTGTGGACCTGGTGCGGTTCACTTTCGAACTGGACGAAGCAGTTGAGGAGATTCACGCTCTGGTAGGAACGGTGTTCGGCTCGGTTCCGCAACGAATCTGATCCGCCGCCCGGACGGTCTTGAGTCTGAAGACTCTGCCCGGCTATGTAACGCCGTCATGGTTCTCAAGCAGAGTGTCTTAGCTGTGGATCTGGAGGGAAATGACCAGGGGCAGGCCTTCGAACAGCAGCCTGACCTCAAGGGCGGGGGCGTCTGTCAACGAGTGCAGATTATAGGCGCTGCCGGTCACTACGGTGGGTGGAGAGAGCATACAACCTTCACCCATGACCGCAATCTTGTGCTTGAAGTTGCCAGCCACCATATTGCAGACTTCGCCGATCGCGTCCAACACTTCTGGTCCGACTTCGTCTAGTTTTGCGCCCAGCATCCTGGAAGTTATGAGCGCGGCCGCTTTCCCACTGCAACGAACGCTGAACACGCCGCTCAGTTGCCCCGCCAGTCCCACCATGGAAGTAACGTCCAAGAGTGTTTGCTCCGCGGTTGCTGGTACCGCCAGTTGGCAGCCCAGCATGAGCTCGAAGACTTCCCTCGCCGCCACTTCGATCAGCGGAATCCAGTTTTCGTGGCTGCCGATTGCAGTGGTCGACTGACTCACAGATTTCATGACTTAGCTGCCAGAACCGGGACAATATGTTCCTTCACCTGCTCCGGCGTAAAAGGCTTGCGGATGTAGCCACGCGCCCCGCAGGATAGGGCCTGCACTACATGAGCCTCGCTGCCCTCCGTTGTAATCATGACCACGGGCACGTCTTTCCCGTTCTCGATTCCGGAGACCTGCTTGACGAATTCCAGCCCGTCCATCACCGGCATATTGATGTCACAGAGGATGAGATCGACCCGGTTCTCCTTTAGAACAGCCAGCGCCTCGGCCCCGTTCCCGGCCTGCAGAACATCGGTCAGGTCGATGCCTGCCTGGCGCAGCGAGCGCTCCACGATCTTGCGCATGACCGAAGAGTCGTCAACGATGAGAGCACGTATAGGCATAATGATGTACTTAGTCTCCTCCGGGAAAACGACTGGTTGTTCGTCCTTTTATGTACGCTTTTTGGGTATATCGGCGCGGAGTGATAGGACTTTAGGACTCGGAACGATTCGGCCGGGCCCGCCAGGCTTACCTCCCGTCGGCTCGCGTCGTCCCTCTTGGAATATAATGTGGCGACTTGGAAGGCTTGATCCTAGCCGCCGGTGAAGCCGGCGCCGCATTGCTGGAAACCATCAAGGCTCGGCTCAACCCGAAGACTGCATGACGCCGGAGCAACGCCCCATAACCGCAAAGCGAATAAGGGCCGCATCCCTGTGGCCTGCAAATGTCCCACCCTGATAGCGCGTTCCGCCGGTTGGTCCTGCATTTGTGTGCGGCCTTTATTTATTTTCCGGAGGCTCTGGGTCTGTTCCACCGCCACGGATTGAAATCGATCTTTGTTCTTCACTGGATCAGGCAGCCGTTGGTTCAAAAACCCCACAAGCCTGTCAGTCTGCCGAACTGGTGAAGCCCGCATGTTAGGCTTTTGCGAGCCTGGAGACGCTAAAGTTGATTGGCCGGGTCTTTAAAGCATTTCAATACCGCGATTTCCGTCTGATGTGGTTTGGCGCCTGCACGTCCAGCATCGGCACCTGGATGCAAATCGTAGCCCAGGGTTGGCTGGTTTACCGGCTCAGCCACTCGGCGTTCTTGCTGGCGTTGGATCAGTTTCTCGGTGGAATTCCCATCTTTCTGTTCTCGCTGATCGGAGGAGTGGTGGCCGATCGCCTGGAGCGCCGGAAAATTCTGCTCGGCTCCCAGTATGTCCAGATGGCTACCGCCGCGACTCTCACCCTTCTCGTGGCGACTGGTTTAGTACACGTCTGGCACATCCTCTGCCTTTCGTTCATTTCAGGTTTCGCACAGGCTTTCGGCGGTCCGGCCTACCAGGCACTGATTCCCACGCTGGTGGAGAAGGAAGACATGCCGAACGCCATCGCGCTGAATTCGATCCAGTTTAACGTGGCGGTTATGGTCGGACCCGCACTCGCCGGGCAGGCGTTGGCGAGGCTGGGAGAAAAGTGGTGCTTCGGGCTGAATGCACTTTCCTTCCTGGCGCCCATCGTGTCGCTGTCGATTATCAGCGCCCGCTTCCTGCCGCTGAAGACCACGGAGTCGATGTTCGCCAGCCTGAAGCAGGGCATTCAGTTCACCCGCAAGCAGAGTTCCATGGAAGCGCTGATTGTGCTGGCCTTCTGCATGACGGCTCTCAGTATGCCCATGCGCACCTACATTCCCGTTTTCGTGAAGGACATCTTCCATCGAGGTCCGGAAACCTACGGCAATCTGCTCGCGCTCATGGGACTCGGTTCGATTTGTGGCTCGCTGGCCATCGCGAGCGCGGGCAATTTTAGAAAAAAGGGGCTAGTCGCTCTCGGCGCCCTCGCTTGCCTGGGCACAGGGATTTCTGTGTTTGCCCTTTCGAAGTCGTTGACGGTGAGCGGCGCCATGCTGGTGCTGGTGGGCGCTTCCATGATGGCTGTCTTTGCCACGGTAAATTCGCTGGTGCAGTTGATCACCACGAACGAAATGCGCGGGCGCGTGATGAGCGTATACAATTTCGCATTTCGCGGCGGCATGCCTATGGGGAATCTGCTGTCGGGATGGCTGGTTCCGCTGTTTACAGCGCCGGTGGTGCTCACCGTGAACGGATTGCTGCTTATTCTGGTAGCCCTTTACTTCCTGATAGTGCAACGCCGGCTGGCTGCGCTTTGAGAGCGTACACCAGGTCATGAACATGATGGCCGGAACCTGCGATGAAGCTAGTCGACTCGTCTGCTGCGCGCTCGCCGGGGCTTCGGCTTGGGCTTCGTCTTGTTCTTCATCATGTTCTTGCCCTTGAGATTGAGCGCCACCGCAGCGCCGATGAGATCCTTCAAGGCCGCCTCATCGACCTTGTCGCCCTGGTGGATGTCGATGGCTCGCCTGACATTCCCCTCGAGGCTGGAGTTGAATAGACCTGAGGGGTCCTTCAACGCAGCCCCCTTGGCAAATGTCATCTTTACGACGTTTTTGTAAGTCTCTCCCGTGCAGACGATGCCGCCGTGGGAAAAGACGGGAGTCCCCATCCACTTCCATTCTTCGACGATCTCAGGGTCTGCCTCGTGAACGATTCCGCGCACTTTCGCGAGCGTCTTCCCGCGCCAGTCCCCAAGTTCCTTAATCTTCTCGTCGATGAGTGCAGAAGCAGATTCCACCGCGGCGGGCCCTTTCATGTACACCTCCAACTCTCGCACCTAATTTAGCGGCGCTCAGCGTAACCTGCAACCTCCGCAAGTGTAGGGACGGACGCCCTGGTCCGCTCCGCCGAGCGAAGCGAGGCGCGCAAAAAGTGACGAAATGACTCTGCCCTCGCTGTCACCGACGCTGGCTGGCGAATCTTCGAGTCAGCCTTGGAGAGGGTCCGTCGCAGCTTCAGACTTCGGTTTTACCGGTACGTCGTAATGCCTGAGCATGCGGCTGGCTTCGCTCATTGTTTCGGCTTCCCAACAGTCCGTAGCCCGCATCTCGTCAGTCGGATGTTGCATTGCGGCGGACGTCGAGCAGTTCGTGCCACGAAGTTGGTCCTTCGCTGCCCGCGGCATAGTTAGGGAAGACCGGCGCCGGTAAATGCGCCCACGCTTCTTCAATCGGGGTAATCAGCCGCCACTCCGCCTCTACTTCGTCCCGGCGCGTAAATAGCGTTGCATCGCCACGCATCGAGTCGAGCAGGAGAGTTTCATATGCTACCGGCCCCTTCGAACCAAAGCTCGCTTGATAAGAGAAGTTAGCCTGAACCGTTACCGTCCGCACCTGGGTTCCTGGTCGCTTCGCGTCGAATGCGATGGAGATTCCCTCGTCCGGCTGAATGTTGATGGTGATTACATTCGGATCAATATCCGACGACGTGCTCGCAAACAATGCTTGGGGCGTCGGTTTGAGATGCACTCGGATCTCAGTCAGATTTCGTGCAAGACGCTTCCCCGTTCGGATGTAGAAAGGAACTCCAGCCCAACGCCAGTTCTCGATGTGAAACTTCACTGCGGCGTAGGTTTCGATCATGGAACGGGGATTCACTCCCGGCTCTTGCCGATAACCCAGTACGCGTTTCCCGTCAATCACGCCGGAAGCATACTGCCCTCGAGCAGTGAATCGTGCCACATCATCGACACTCATCGGCCGAATGGATCGAAATACCTGCACCTTCTGTTCACGCACGGAATCCGCATCAAACGCCAACGGCGGCTCCATCGCAGTCAGCGCCAGCAATTG
>Ga0210406_10007675_pt1 | contig 10905 bp, 10 predicted proteins | sample IncBWC30MmetaG_FD_155454 | JGI IMG/M metagenome (GOLD analysis project Ga0210406, IMG submission 155454) | Forest soil microbial communities from Barre Woods Harvard Forest LTER site, Petersham, Massachusetts, United States - Inc-BW-C-30-M | ecosystem: Environmental > Terrestrial > Soil >... | reverse complement strand
GTTGGTCCACGACAGCGAACGACCAAGAGGCGAACGACTGGCAGTCGTTTGCCCGCCACGATGCGCAGGGCGCGAGGCCGAGCCGCCCATCGGGGTTCCTCGGCCGGTTGAGGCCCAGGATCGGTCTGCAGACGGCCTGCGCCGGCATGGGCGCGCTGGCGCTGGCACTGATCATCTGGCGCACTGATGTGGTGCGCCTGCTGCCGCAGACCGCTTCATTCTACAAGATGGTAGGCCTCGACGTGAACCTGCGCGGGGTATTATTCAAAGACGTCAAGGTCACGACGGAAACCGTGGATGGCAAGCCGGTGCTGGTGATCGAGGGCGTCATCGTCGGCGAGACCAAGAAGCCGGTCGAATTGCCGCAGCTGCGCTTTTCCGTTCGCGACGCCCAAGGCGCCGAAATCTACGCCTGGAATACGGTGCTGGACCAGCCCGTGTTGAACCCGGGTGAACGCGCCTGGTTCAAATCGCGCCTGGCCTCGCCGCCCCCCGAAGGACGCAATATCGATATACGCTTCTTCAACCGCCGGGATCTCGCCGGCGGCAGGGCGTAACAAGTCAGGCGCGAGCGATGCCGCGGATATTGATCGCCGACGACGAAGATTCCATGCGCGCGCTGGTGGCGCGGGCGATCGGCATGGACGGCCACGACATCGTCACCGCCCAGGACGGCGCCGAAGCGCTGGAAATACTGATCCGCGAGGAAGGTGCCTTCGATCTCCTGCTCACCGACATCCAGATGCCGGTGATGGACGGGATTGCGCTCGCGCTTTCGGCCGCGCGCGATTTCCCCAAGCTGACGATTTTGCTGATGACGGGCTTTGCCGATCAGCGCGAACGCGCTTCCAATCTCAACGCCATCGCGCATGATGTGATCACAAAGCCGTTTTCGGTGGCCGATATCCGCGCCGCGGTCGCCGACGCGCTGGCGGCGAGGAAGGCGGAGTAGTTTCGAAGCTGCGTCGAAAGACGCCGCATCCACAACTAGCCACGCCCTCACCTCGTCATACCCCGAAGGCGGGGTATCCAGTACGCTGCGGCCTATCATTCAATAGTGAGAGCTCTGGAATACTGGATCGCCCGCTTTCGCGGGCGATGACAGCGGGGGATAGCCGCTCAATAATCCTTCAAGAGCCGCTCGATATAATCGAGCTCGATCTGCGGTCGCGCCGGATCGGCGAGGCGGCGGCGGAGTTCTTCCAGAATCCGCCGCACCCGCTGCACATCGATCTCGCCGGGAATCTTCACCGTCAGATCGTCGCCGAATTCGCGGCCATGCAGCGGCCGGCCCAACGGATCGGTCGCGTTGCCGCCGCTCTGCTGCCTTCCGACACGATTGCCCGGGCCGTCCTGGCCGTCGCCATCGCCCTGCTGCATGGCGTCCGCTAGGCTCTGCGCGCCCTTGCGCAGCGCTTCCAGCGCTTTGCCTTGCGAATCCACCGCGGCATCGGCGTTGCCTTCGCCGAGCCTGCCGCCGGCGTCGCCCATCGCGGTGTCGGCCTCGCCAAGGCCATCCTCACCGTCGCCCTGGTCGCCTTGCTGGCCCTGTTCGCCTTGCTGGCCCTGTTCGCCCTGCTCGCCGCGTTGGCCTTTTTCGCCGCGCTGACCCTGGGTCATGCCGCGCCTGGCGAGCTCCTCCTGCAATTTCTTAAGCCGGTCGCGCAGGCCCTGCTGGTCCTGCTGCAAATCGCTCATGCTTTGGTCGCCCTGCTTGCCGCGCGCCCGGTCGCGACGGGAGTCCTGGCCCTGCTTGAAGGTCCGGTCACGCAACTGCTGCTGCTTGCGGATCATGTCGCCAAGCTCGTTGAGCGCCTGCTCCATGTCGTTGTCGCCGGACTGACCTGGCTGCGCCATCTGCAGGTTCTCCAGCATCTGCTGGAGCTGTTCGAGCAATTGCCGCGCGGCGTCCTTGTCGCCGGAACGCGACAGCCGCTCCATCCGCTCGATCATGTTGTTGAGGTCCTGCTGGCGCAGGATCTTGGTATTCGGATCGAGCGGCCGGGCCAGGGCTTGCGGATTGTTGCGCAGCTGCTCGGCCAACTGGCGCATGAAATTATCCAGCGCCGCGCGCAAATCCTGGGTCAGCTTCTTGATCTCTTCGTCGCTGGCGCCGCGCTCCAGCGCCTGCTTGAGCGCTTCCTGCGCGGCACGCAACGCCTTGTCGACATCGGTGATGTTGCCGTCCTCGATGGTAACGGCGAGCGCCCAGAGGCTCGCGACAACCTCGCGCAAGGCATCGTCGCTGCGGGCCGCCTCCAACTGCCGGGTGACGCTGTAGAGACCGAGATATTGCCCGGCTTCGTCCGCCATGAACAGTTCAGGCGCGATCATCAACGCATCGAGCGCGGTATAGACCTCCGGATTGGCGTTGGCGTCGAGCGCCAGGATGCGGCGTTGCTCGATCAACGCGCGCGCCAAGGGCTTGGTGAACAGCCGCTCGGGCAGGCGCATGTTGAACGGTTCGCTCTTGCCCTCATTGCCGGCCTCATCCTTCGCCGTCAGCGTCAACGTGACGTCGGCGCCGGCATAGGGGTCTTCGCTAAGATCCTTGACCGTCTGGCCGACGCCGTTGCGGGTCCGCGCGTTCGGCAGCATCAGCGAAAATTGCGGCGGGGCGAACAGCGGGCGTGCTTCCGGCGTTGCCTTCTCCTGCGTTGCGCCCTTGTCCTGCGATCCCTTCTCCGTTCCCTTGGGCGCCTCGGGGGGACGCGCGGCGAAATGCGCCTGCGCTTCGGTGACGCCGTAATCGTCCTCGATCTTGTAGGCTATCTGCAGCGAGCCGCGGGCCTGGCGCTCCGGATCCTTGGCCAGCGCAATGGTCGGGGCGCGATCGGGGATGGCGGTGAATTTCCATTGCGGCTGACCTGAGGGTGCGCGGACGTGCACCGTGCCGTCGCCGGCGATCACGAAGTGCTTTTCATTGGTGCCCTTGGGGGCCTGTTCGGCCGGCGCGGCCTCGGTCACGCCGCCGCCTGAGACCACATCGAGCGAGCCGCCGCTTGAGCGGACGATCAGCGTGGAGCCCGCCGGGACCGGCAACGGTCCGGCCGCCGGGATCGCGGCGTCCTTGTTTGCCGCGGACAGAATGATCGGAGGCTTGCCGGTGTAGATCGGCGGTGTCACCCAGGCGTCGACCCTGACATTGGCCGGCGACAATACGCCGTTCCAGTCGAACGCCGCGGCCACCCTCATGGCGCGCTCGTCGCCCGCGGCGACATAGGTCGCAACCAGCATCACCACGACCAGCGCGCGCAGCGCCCAGGGATCGTGGATCGTAAGCCGCGGCGACGGCAGGCCGGCGCGGATGCGCTTGATCGAGGCGAGCGTGCGCTCGCGCTGCGCCTGCCACAGCGCCTGCGCCACGGGGTCCTGCGTGACCAGCGTATCGGTGAGCGCGGTAGCGGGGCGATGGGGGATGCCGGAGCCCCGATCGAGCCGGGCCAAGCCCTGTTCGCGGCTCGGCCAGCGAAACCTCCAGAGCGGAAACAGCACGCCAAGCGCGAGCGCCAGGAACAAGCCGAAGCCGACGATGCGTGCAACGAACGGCAGCGCCAGCCACAGACCGGCCCAGGACACCACCAGAAACAGCCCGGTGACGGTCAAAAGCCGCGCCAAATGCGGCCAGCCGCGTTCCCACGCAATGGCGTATCTTGCCCGTCGGAGGGCCTGCGTCAGCTTGAGCCGCGAAATGGCGTCGGGATCGCGCGCTGGTTCTGAGGGGTCGGGGGTGGCGCCGCTCAACAATCTCTCCGGGTTGACCGAATAACAGCTTAGCACAAAGGCGGCCGTGAGGCACCCGTTCCTGTACGGTATCCCACACCCCAAAACACGCATAACACGAAGGCGTGACTACCCTGCTGCCTCCCCGTAACGTCGGCCGCCGAACCATCGGGAAACGTCGGAGGAAAGCTCATGGACCAGAAAACACACGACAAGGGACTGGAAATTCGCAAAGCCGTGCTCGGCGAGGCCTATGTCTCGAACGCCCTGAAAAATGCCGACAGTTTCAACAAGCCGTTCCAGGAGCTGGTCACCGAATATTGCTGGGGCGCGGTCTGGGGCCGCGAAGAGCTGCCGCGCAAGACCCGCAGCATGCTCAATCTCGCGATGATCTCGATCCTCAACCGTCCCCACGAATTGCGGGTCCACATCAAGGGCGCGCTGGTCAATGGCGTCACCAAGGACGAGATCCGCGAGATCTTCATGCAGGTTGCGATCTATGCCGGCGTGCCCGCCGGCGTCGACAGTTTTCGGATCGCGCGCGAAGTGTTCGCCGAACTCGACAAGGGCTGAGGGCGCATCATCATGGACATCGGATTTATCGGCCTGGGGAAGATGGGCTTTCCCATGGCTCGCCGACTGATCGAGGCCAAGCATCAGCTCGTTGTGTTCGACACGAGAAAAGAGGCGGCCGACAGGCTGGTCGCGATGGGTGCAAAGGCCGCATCGTCACCGAAAGAGGTCGCCGACCGCGTCGAGAGCGTGATGGCGAGCCTGCCGTCGCTGCAGGCCTCGCTCGAGGTCGCGACCGGACATAGCGGCGTGATCGAAGGCAATCGCGTCAAGCGCTTCGTCGATCTGTCCACCGTCGGCTCGCACATGGCGGTGCGGATTCACGATTTGCTCAAAAAGCGCGACATCGTGCAGCTCGACAGCCCCGTCTCGGGCGGCGTCGGCGGCGCGGAGAAGGGAACGCTTGCGGTGATGGTGTCGGGCCCGAAGGCCGATGCCGAAGCGGTGAGGCCTGCGCTCGAAATCATCGGCAAGGTGTTTTTTATCGGCGAGAAACCCGGCTCGGCCCAGACCATGAAGCTCGCCAACAATTTCTTGTCGGCGACCGCCGTGGTCGCGACCTCGGAAGCCGTGGTGATGGGCGTCAAGTCCGGGCTCGACCCCAACGTCATGATCGAGGTGATCAATGCGGGATCGGGCATGAACACGGCGAGCCGCGACAAGTTTCCGCGCGCGATCCTGCCGCGCACCTTCGATTTCGGTTTCGCGACCGGGCTGATGGTGAAGGACGTCCGGCTGTGCCTCGAAGAGATGAAGTCGCTGGGACTGTCGATGGAAGTCGCCGAAGCGGTTGGCCGGCTGTGGGAGATCGTGATCCGCGACATGGGCGCGGAGTCCGATTTCACCACCGCGATCAAGCCGATCGAGAAAGCGGCGGGTGTGGTGGTGGGTGGCGCAAAAGGAAGCCACGCGGCCAAATAGGGGGCGCGTTCCCCGGATGCTGCGCAGCGCGCCGCCCTTGCGGCGTGGTGCGCTGCTGATCCGGGGTCCATCCTGTCTAGCCAATATGGGTCCCGGTTCTGCGGAGCAGCGTGAAGAACGCTGCACCGCGCCCGGGACACGAGGCACTCACAGCCACGGCGCTGGTCTATCCATCGCGATCAACTCATCTACGTCGACGCGGGGCCGCACCACCGCGTATTGATCGCCCTTGACCAGCACTTCAGGTACTAAAGCGCGGGTGTTGTAGCTGCCGGACTGCACCGCGCCATAGGCGCCGGCGGTCATAATCGCCAGGAGGTCGCCGGCCTTCGGCTCGCTCATCGTGCGGTCGAGCGCGAGGTAGTCGCCGCTCTCGCAGACCGGGCCGACCACGTCGGCGACGATCCGGTTCGCGCCCGCTGCAGGCTCGACCACTGGCAGGATGTCGTGATGGGCCTCATAGAGCGTCGGCCGGATCAGGTCGTTCATCGCGGCGTCGATGATGACGAAATTCTTGGCCTCACCATGCTTCAGATAGATCACCCGGGTAACGAGGATGCCGGCATTGCCGACGATCATCCGTCCCGGCTCGAACATCAGCGTGCAGCCGAGATTATGGGTCACCCGCTTGACCATCGCCGCATAGACATCGGGCGCCGGAGGGGCTTCGCGATCCATGTAATAGGGAATGCCGAGCCCGCCGCCGAAATCGACATGCGAGATGGTATGGCCGTCGGCGCGCAGCGTCTGCACGAACTCGGACAGAATCCGGAACGCGGTCTCCATCTTGCCGAGATCGGTGATCTGGCTGCCGATATGCACGTCGGCGCCGGTCACCTCGATTCCCGGCAGCTTTGCCGCGCGGGCATAGACCTCGCGCGCCTGGCTCAGCGGAATGCCGAACTTGTTCTCGGATTTTCCGGTGGAGATTTTTGCGTGGGTGCCGGCATCGACGTCGGGATTGACCCGTATTGAAAAGCGCGCGGTCCTGCCCGTCTCGACCGCCAGCCGCGACAACAGTTCGAGCTCGGGCTCGGACTCGACGTTGATGCAGAGAATGTCGGCTGCGAGGGCCGCGCGCAGCTCCGCTTCGGTCTTGCCGATGCCGGAGAACAGGATTTTTTGCGGCGGGATGCCGGCCGCCAGCGCGCGCTTTAATTCGCCGCCCGAGACCACGTCGGCGCCGGCGCCAAGCTTTGCCAGCGTGCGCAGCACCGATTGGTTGGAATTGGCCTTCATGGCGTAGCACACCAAAACCTTCTCGCCGGCGAAGGCCTCGGTGAACACGCGGTAATGCCGTTCCAGCGTCGCCGTCGAATAGCAATAGAACGGCGTGCCGACCGTATTGGCGAGATCGGACAGATTGACCGCCTCGGCGTGAAGAACGCCGTTGCTGTAGTCGAAGTGATTCATGACGAGTGCCGCATTTCGATTTGAAGTTCCTGATCGAACCTGCCGCTCATGGTGCAGGAACTTCAGATCGGCGTCACTGGTGATCCGGCCCGAGCAGCGGATCGAGAACGAACGACCGTTTACTGCCTTTCGGAGCGGTCAGCGGCGCATCGGCCCCGTAATTCGGATTGAACACGCTCGGCCTGCTCGCAGCCTCGGTTTCGCTGTCGGCGGCCGCGGCAGCCGACGGCGACGGCGCGCTCGGCGGCAGGTCCAAGGGCCCCTTGCGCCCGCATCCCCCAAGCGCGAGCACCGCCGCGCTCACCAGAATAATGGCCCATCCCGAAGACGTCGGGCGGAAATTGCTAGTCACGATGACATCCCCAATGCAGGCCGCACCATACAAAGATTGCCCCGTTCTGGCGAGAGGAGGAGTGCGATGGAATTGCAGCGAAATTTAAGTGCTCAGCCCAATTTTCGCTGCTTTTCGAGCCGCTTCAGCCAGGCCTTGGCTTGTGCCAGCACGTTCTTCGGCGCGGTGCCGCCAAAGCTCGTCCGGCTCTTCACCGAGGCTTCCACCGAAAGGACCTTGAGAGCCTCGGCCGTAATCCTGGGTTCGACCTCCTGCATCGCCTCCAGCGGCAACTCGTGCAATGCAACGCCCTGCTTCGACGCTAGCGCCACGATGCGCCCGGTGACGTGATGGGCGTCGCGGAACGGCATCTTCAAGTTCCGCACCAGCCAGTCGGCGAGATCGGTCGCGGTGGCGTGGCCTTCGCCGGCGGCACTCTTCATCCGCGCCTCATCGGGCTTGAGATCGCCGACCATCCCGGTCATGGCACGGACGGCGAGCGACAGCGCACTGAGCGCCCCCATGGTGCCCTCTTTGTCCTCCTGCATGTCCTTTTGGTAGGCCAGCGGCAGGCCCTTCATCACGATCAACAGCGCGGTGAGCGCGCCGATCACCCGCCCGGTCTTGGCGCGCACCAGTTCGGCTGCGTCCGGGTTGCGCTTCTGCGGCATGATCGAGGAGCCGGTGGTGAACTTGTCCGATAGCCGTACGAGGCCAACCAGCGGCGAGGTCCAGACCACGATCTCCTCAGCAAAACGCGACAGATGCACCGCCGCGATCGACGCCGCCGCCAATGTCTCCAGCACGAAGTCGCGGTCGGAGACCGCATCGAGCGAATTAGCCATCGGCCGGTCGAAGCCGAGCGCGTGCGCGGTCGCGTCGCGGTCGATCGGGAACGACGTGCCGGCGAGCGCGGCGGCGCCGAGCGGCGATTCGTTGAGGCGCTTGCGCGCATCCACAAAGCGGCCGCGATCGCGCGACGCCATCTCGACATAGGCGAGCAGATGATGTCCGAACGTCACGGGCTGCGCGGTCTGCAGGTGGGTAAAGCCCGGCATCACGGTAGCGGCATGTTCGATCGCCCGCTCCACCAGCGCGCGCTGGAAGGCGGCCAGCGCCGCGTCCAGCTCGTCGATCGTGTCGCGGACGTAGAGGCGGAAATCGGTCGCCACTTGATCATTGCGCGAGCGCGCGGTGTGCAGCCGGCCTGCGGCCGGACCGATCAATTCGCCAAGCCTGTTCTCGACATTCATGTGAATGTCCTCGAGCGCGCGCTTGAAGTCGAACGATCCCTTGCCGATCTCTGACAAAATCGTGTCTAGACCCTTGCCGATATTCTTTGCATCAACGGCCGTTATGATGCCTTGTGCGGCGAGCATCGCCGCGTGGGCCTTGGACGCGGCGATGTCCTGGGCATAAAGGTGACGATCGACGTCGATGGAGACGTTGATTTCCTCCATGATCGCGTCGGGACGCTCCGAGAATCGGCCGCCCCACATCTTGTTGCTCATGTCTTGCCGCTCATGACTTATTGTTCATGACTTGCCATTCAGCGTCACACCCGCGCGGAGCAGTTTGTGCCTGCCGGCTAAAACCGGCCGCTCTGCATAGCCGTAACTGATACAGGATGACAAACGATATGCCTGAACCGCCCTCGCCCCAGCCCGCCGTCACGCGCCGGATTCCGCTTGCGATCGGCGCGGTGCTGATCGGGGTGGGAGTAGGATTTGCCGTCATATACGGGGTCCGCGGGCTCGCACGCGACGCGGCCGGCGATCCTGCTTGCCGCCCCGCCGTCGATGTGGCGCGCAAGATTGCGCCCCTGGCGCATGGTGAAGTGGCGGCGCTGACGATGGCGACCGTGCCGTTGCGGCTGCCGGACCTCGCCTTCCAGGATGCCGACGGCAAGCCAAGAAAACTCTCCGACTGGCGCGGAAAGACCGTGCTGGTGAACCTGTGGGCCACCTGGTGCGTGCCCTGCCGCAAGGAAATGCCGGCGCTGGAGGGCCTGCAAACCAGGCTTGGGGGTGCGAATTTCGAGGTGGTCGCCATCAATATCGACACCCGCGACCCCGAAAAGCCGAAGAATTTCTTAAAAGAGGCCAATCTGACCCGGCTCGGCTATTTCAGCGATCAAAAAGCCAAGGTTTTTCAGGATCTTAAGCAAATAGGCCGGGCGCTGGGGATGCCGACCTCGGTGCTGGTGGATGGCCAGGGTTGCGAGATCGGCACCATTGCCGGCCCGGCGGAATGGGGCAGCGACGACGCCATCAAGCTGATCAAGGCCGCGTTGCAGCCGGCCGCCGGCTATTAAATCGGGCCGTCATTCCGGGGCGATGCGAAGCATCGAACTACGATGCGCAATTGCGCATCGGAGAATCTCGGGATTCCCCGATGTGCAATTGCACATCTGAGGTCTGGTCCTTCGGACCATCCCGGAATGACAGGGGAATCAAATTAAGCCGCGATATTGAGGTTGCCGCCGACGCCGGGGCCAACATTGCCGAGCGAGAGGGTTTGCTGGCCGGCGCCGAGCAATGTCAGAACCGTCGACTTCTCAGTATCGAGGTTCGATTTCAGCACGGAGTTCGCAACCTGCTGCTGCACCGCCCCCGCCTGAGACGCCAGAATGGCCGCTACCAGACTCATGTCCATACGCAATACCCCAGGGCACGATGGCACCCTACCGGGCGGTGGTTAACGAATGCTGGAGATCGGGGCGATGGCGGTACGTAGGATGGGTTGAGCCAACGGGTCGCGCGAATGCGCGCCCGATGATAAACTCCGCGATACCCACTCAATGGCTGTCAATGAGGTGATGGGTTTCGCTTGGCTCAACCCATCCTACGAATCACGGCTTGGATGCCCTAACGCGTCGGAACCGGCTTGGCGCCGCGATAGTCGTAGAAACCGCGCTGGGTCTTGCGCCCCAGCCAGCCGGCCTCGACATATTTCACGAGCAGCGGGCAGGGCCGGTATTTGGAGTCCGCCAGGCCCTCATGCAGCACCTGCATGATCGACAGACAGGTGTCGAGGCCGATGAAGTCGGCCAATTCCAGCGGCCCCATCGGATGGTGCGCCCCTAGCTTCATCGCCGCATCGATGGCCTCGACGTTGCCGACGCCCTCATAGAGCGTGTAGATCGCCTCGTTGATCATCGGCAGCAGGATACGGTTGACGATGAAGGCCGGGAAATCCTCCGATACCGCGATCTGCTTGCCGAGCCTCGTCACGAACTCCTTGGCCGCCTCGAACGTCGAATCGTCGGTGGCGATGCCGCGGATCAGCTCGACCAGCTCCATCAACGGCACCGGATTCATGAAGTGGATGCCGATGAAGCGTTCGGGGCGGTCGGTCGAGGCGGCTAGCCGCGTGATCGAGATCGACGAGGTGTTGGAGGCGACGATCGCTTCCGGCTTCAGCACCGCGCAGACGTCGTGGAAGATCTTGCGCTTGACCTCTTCCCTCTCGACCGCGCTTTCGATCACGAGGTCGCAATCGGCAAGCCCGTCCATGGTCTCGGCCGCAACGATCCTCTTCAGTGCCTGATTGCGCGCGTCCTCGGAAATGGCCTTTTTCGCGACCTGGCGCGACAGATTGCCGTTGATGGTCGCCATTGCCGACTTCAGGCGATCGGCGGAGACGTCGTTGAGCACGACGTCCAACCCGGCCAGCGCCGCCACATGCGCAATCCCGTTGCCCATCTGGCCCGAGCCGATCACGCCGACCTTCTTGATCAAAGCTACCATCTTGTCATCCACCGGAACGGGGCGCGACAGGCGCCTGCCCTTTCATCCCCTAAACTACACACTGGCCGAAGCTTTCGCATCAGGCCGGTAGAATCATCGTTACTTTCCGAGCTTGCCGAGCGCTTCGGTAAGCTCCGGAACCGCCTGGTATAGGTCCGCGACCAGGCCATAATCCGCGACCTGGAATATCGGCGC
>Ga0210406_10007674_pt1 | contig 10905 bp, 9 predicted proteins | sample IncBWC30MmetaG_FD_155454 | JGI IMG/M metagenome (GOLD analysis project Ga0210406, IMG submission 155454) | Forest soil microbial communities from Barre Woods Harvard Forest LTER site, Petersham, Massachusetts, United States - Inc-BW-C-30-M | ecosystem: Environmental > Terrestrial > Soil >... | reverse complement strand
ACAGTTTTTCCTCCTCCTGAAACTCCCGCGGGTGCACGCATCTCCGGCTCCCCCGCAACTTGACCGGGTGCTTCAAGTGCAGCATTTCGTGGTAGAGAATGTATTCAACCGCGTAGCGCGGCACGCGCGGATGGTCGAAGACGCGGCTGATGACGATGGCGTTGTGTGCCGGATCGTAGTGGCCGAGACTGCTACGGGCGTGGTTCCGGCTCCAGGTGAGTTGCGGGCGCCCCAGGAGTCCGTGGAAGAAGCGGCGGTTGAGGTCGTCGAAAATTTCTTCCAGATGGTAGTGATGGCCGCGGGCGGAGCGGATGTGCTTGCGTCCGCGCATCTGGCGGACGAGCCGGGCCTTGGCGGCAACGTCGTGGCCGGCGATATAGCGGCGATAACGGGCGCTGTGGGCACGATCGACCGGCTGACGATAAAGTTTGGCGAGCAGGATGTGGGCGATCGAATGCAGCACGGTTTCGGGAGCGCCTTCGAGCAGATCGGAGATGCGGATGTAGAGCTCTCCCTGTCGGAGGCGGATGGTGTTATTGATGGAGACGAAAGCATAGAAGCGAACATGCATCGGTGGCGCGGGCGTGCGGGGACGGAGTTCGCGATAGGCTTCGTGAAAGATTTCGGCGAGCTTTGGGGACACGTTGAGGGAAGAGTAGCAGAGGCAGCTATCAGCCGTCAGCGCTCAGCCGTCAGTAAGAGACCTACCCGAGTTGTGCTGCGACACTCTATTGGTCGACACACTGCAAGGTCACGCCGTTCTTGAGGCACGAGATGTTGTCCGTTGCCTGATTCGCGTTTTGTTTTTTGGAGATGAAAGAGTGGCTGCCGCCGTTTTGCGAATCCGGGCCGCGATAGACCACCCGGCCATGGAAGAACGGATCGAGGACCATGCCGAAAAACGCGCCCAATCCTCCAAACAGTCCCGCGTCGAGAAGCGCAGTACCGCCGCGCCCTAGCCCTGGGACAGGGTCGCCAGCTGCTCCAATGGCCGCCCCGGCGCCGGCTCCAACAACAAGCCCGATGGCTGGGCCGTTATGGGTCAGGTACACGGCCTCGATCTCGTCCCGTAGATATACCTTGCGTCGAGATAGCAGACCTCCTCTGGAAGTGCAAAACAGTTGGTCGTCTGAAGCTCCATCGAAAAAGCAATGCCCGAACGTCCGCCTGTTCTTGAGCGTGACCTTGATTTTAGTTCCACTGCGAAGGGCTTGTACCGCCTCCCAGTCGCCAGTCTGTGACATTGCACTCGACGCAATCAGGAGTGGCGCGAGTAGGAACGGAATGATTTTTGTGTATGTCATAACGGAATCCTAGTGATCATGAGTAAACGGAATAGGTCTGCTTGTGACAGTTTTTCGAGTGTCACATCGCCAGGACAGCGGGCGGCGTCAAACTCCCGCGTCACCACGCCGGTTCGGGTTTAAGGTTTGGGGTGTCCCCGGAATCAGTACGTTTCGCTGAAGATGCTGACTGCACGATCAACGGCCGCTGGAGGACCATTTCGACCCTGGTGCCGACGGGCAGGGAAATTTCATCACCGCGCGTGAACAACACTTTGGCCAAGCCAAGCCCGGCGCCAATCAGAGCACCCTGGCCGACGCCAATGCCGACATGGCGAATCGATCCGACAAGAACGCCTGCACCCGTTGCCTTGGCCACGGTATAGACGTCGGCATCGATTTGGTCCACTGGTTCCAGCGTGCCTTCGTTGTTGACCGTACGGTTCCTGCTCGATCCGGGCAGGCTTTGCAGGCTTCCAACCACTGAAAGCTCGCGGTTGTCGGGGAGAATCAACTGCGTGAATCGGAGACGCATCTGGGCGCGGCCTTGGACGCGTCCTGGCCTGCGCTCGTCGGCGACCACTCCCATCACCCGAGTATGTTCTGGGATCACCACGCGGCTGTTCTCGACGACTGGAAATGCAGTCTCGAGATAGACGCCCGACCCAGGCGTTGAGGAGGTGGTGTGCAGAGGGCTGATCAGTTTCATGAGCAGATGCGTGCCGGCGGGGATCGTAATGACTTCCGGCTTGGGCTCGCCGGTGCGGTTCGAGTCGGAGAGAAGCAGGCTGTGCTGCGCCCCGCTCCAGCGCGCAAGAACGAGGAGGCTACAGGTCAACAGCAGAAGGCGGTTTTGATTGACGTGTTTCATGAGCGGATCGTAACCCCGAGCGAGCGGGAAGAGTCGCAGGCTTGTGACACTTCTGCGAGTGCCACATTGACGAAAGAGCCAGACTGCACTCAGGTAAGGACATGCTTCCGCTCTCCTCAGTTCCGACCGGCGCGGAGAGCACATGGCTTGCAGGTCTGTGGGGCGCGAGCCTCGAGAACAGCCCGAAGTGTGCGCGGCATGTGTTTCGGAACTTCGAAGATGGCAACCTGCGACACGTTGTCAGCACCGCGATACGAAATGCGGAAGTAGTGCCGGTGGCGGCGCATCTTGACGAGCCCGACCCCAATCGCGGGCAGAACTCCCAGATGACGAGTTACTTCTGTCGAATATTCGAACGACTGGATATCAGCGTATGGAATTAAGAGTTTCGCGCCCGAAGACTCGAAGGTGAGCGATTTCTCGGAAGTGGTGTCTAACCGCCCGACAACACCCACGCGCAAAGCCGGAGCGGTGCCGCCGGCGTACATCACTTGGTCGTCCTCGACCGCGGCCATCGGCAGCGCCAAGGCTAAGAGCAAACAGAGAGTCGCCAATTTCTTCATGCTGAACCTCCTCTGGTTTCAACAAGTACATACTGATTGATCGGGCGGATCTCGGGAGATTGGGTTGTGACACTTTCGCAAGTGTTACGAGGTGAGAGGATTCTGGATGAACTCAACGTAGCGCCTAAGTTCCGCGATTGAAGGTTCGGATAACAAGGGGAAGGGAATTGCGCGGCAGCCCGCGGGCAATTCGGTCGCGGTAACGGAATCGCAGACCACGGCCGCCGTCTGCTTCAGCCCGCGCTGCCAGTTCGCTTTGCGTGCGTCCCGAAATACCAGGGCGTCCGGGTGGAAGCCCGCGGCATTCAGCATGGTGCGCGCCAGTTTTAAGAAGTCTGGCCATCTCGAGGCAATGCCGATCAAAGTGCCTGGCGGAGCCGGCAGCCATCCGGCAAGCGAAGTTGGTACCGACCGGAAATGCAGCGTGAGCACGTCGACGCCTTCTGGCAGCGCCTGCCGCACGGCTGCGCGATTCGGAAGCACGACTGGAATGGCGCCGTCCAGAGTCTTCGGGTAGTCGTGCGGATTGCAACTTTGGACCGGAAAAGTCACGGCCTGCCCGATCTCCGCCGCGACAATTCGTCTGAGCTCTTCCTCCGGCTCAATCAACAGGAAATGATCGGGCGGCTGGAGTTCCAGCCATTGCCGCAGGCGGGAGCGCACGGTGCTAAGAGGAGCGCCGAGTTCGCGGGCTGAGCGAAAAAGCTTGGCAATCAACTGATCGAGCGCGAGCGCCGACGATGGAGCCAAGTCGGGCTTACGCTCGCGGACATAGACGCCGCTTCCGTGGCGAAACTCAACCCAGCGCTCCCGTTCGAGCTGGCGGTAGCCTGCACTGACCGTGTTGGGATGAAGACGGAATCGCCGTGCCAGTTCCCGCGTGCTCGGCAAGCGTTGGCCCGGCGCTAGGTCGTCGCTGAGGATCCCGAGGATGACCTGCGTTACGAGTTGTTCGCGGATGGTAACTTCGCTGCCGCGGGCAAACCAGAGTTGCATGACGGGCTATCTTACCGGAAGCCCTAAGAGCTAACCACAGGGGGCACGGGGGAACACGGGGAAGCACAGGGGGACCGCGTCGTTCTAGTTCTTCTTCTTGTTACGCTTCATGTATTCCCCAACTTCGGCGAGGGTCTTGCGGTGGTCGTCAGCGCTCGAATCTACGGTGTCTAGCGCGTCGGTCAGCAGGAATTCGTACTGGCTCGCTTCGGCGGCATTGGTGTTCGCGGCGTTTTTGAGGGCGCGCAGCTTGGATTGAAATTCGGTGTCGGCTTCAATAATAACTTTCAGCGGCTTGCGGATATCGTTTTTGCGGCCAACGTACATGTCGATGTTGTCGTTGAGTTCGTCATAAACGTCCAGGAAATCCTCCAGCATGTCATGAGTCTGGCGGGCGCGGTCGGTCGTCTTCGGATCGCTGCGCATTTGCTCAAGCTTGGTCATACGATCCCGGGAAAACTTAACGTAAAGCTTTAAGCGCTCATCGGGATCGAGCATGGCGTCGCGGAGCTGGTCAATCTCCAGCGGATTGAGGGGATCGCGGCGGCGCTGGGCCGAAAGCGGAGACCGATTCGCAGCCACGAGCGGAAAAATGAGCAGCATCGCTAATCCGAACGCAGTGCGGCAGCGCGCCTTCATTTCTTCTCCTTCTTGTTCTCTTTCTTGCTTTCTTTGGCGAACATATCTTTAAGCAGGGTGGTGCGGACATCTTCGAGGCGCCGGATGGCCTGCTCGACCGGAGGCTGGTCCTCGAAGGCGAGAGTGCGCTTGATGTCACGCAGCTTCTCCGCCATCTTTCGGGTGTCGATCTCGATATTCTTGAGGTGCTTCTTGGTCTGCGTCGCGGCGTCGCGAGCTTTCTCAGAGTAGGTAACGATGTCATCGACGGCGGCACGGCCTTGTTCGATGTTGCCCTCGCCATAGAGCTTGTCAGCATTGCGAAGCTGATGCTGTGCGATCCGGATGCCGAGTGCGGTGCGGTCCTCGGGACGCGCGCTTTCGAAGCGTGCTTTGAGTTCGTCTACGGTTTCGTCTTTGGCGGCCGCGCACACGACGAGCGTAAAGACTATGAGAAATATCGAAATGGTCAGCCGGCGCATGGTCGTCAACGCTTCTTGGGCTCGATCGCGATCAGGCGATGTCGAGCTTGCCACTCCTGATCGGGATACTTACCGTTGGCCACATCCAGAAAGCGATGATAATCGACTGCGGCCAGTTTGTAGTCACGCAGATGGTCATAAGCGGAGGCCCGAAGAAAAAAACAGATCGCGGGCAACTCCGCATTTAGAAGGGTGCGCCCATTGAGGGCTCGGATCGTCAGTTCGTAGTTCTTGTTCTCGCTGGCGGCAAAGGCGAGATCCACGTAAACATCGGGCGAATCGCGCTTCAATCGGAGAGCGGTCAGAAATTCCTGTTGAGCTTCCGGGAACTTTTTCTGGCGCAGCAAGGCCTGTCCCAGGCCACGATGCAATTCGGAGTCCTTCGGTTGAGCTGTGACCAGAGCGCGATATGTGTTTTCTGCGAGATCATTTTTTCCGGCACTCGAATAAAGGTCAGCAATTTCGCGCTGTGCCTCGGAGTCCGTAGGGGCGAGTTTCAGCGCCGTCTGGATTTCCGTGATGGCATCGTCTTTCTTATCCTGCGCGGCCAGGACTCGCCCCAGTTGGAGATGAATGCCGGCGTCATCGGGGCGCTCGGTGGCGAGCCGTCGCAGCAGGGGCTCGGCGTCGCTTAAGCGGCCGGACTTCATGTAAATGTTGGTCAGGCCCATCGCGGCTTCTGTTGAGTTTGAATCGAGCGCCAGGACTTGTTTGTATTCCGCTTCGGCGTCGGAGAATTCTTTTTGCCGCTCGTGCAGCAGACCGGCAGAAAGATGAGGTTCCGGATCCTTCGGTGTAAGCTCGGAGGCCTTACGGTAAGCCGCGAGCGCGTCTTCCGGCTTGGTACTTTCCAGCAGATGTGCGAGCGCGAGCCAGGCACGAGCTTGGCCTTCTTCTGGCTGAGCCGTGGGTTTGAGTGTGGTGGCAGCGCGCAGATAACGCTCGGCCTCGGGGCTGTTGAAGCGGACCAGCATCAATCCCAGGTTCAGGTTTGTCTCGAATACTTCGGGCTTGGCGGCGACCGACTGCCGGTAGGCATGGATCGAATCCTCAACGCGGCCCAGGCGATTGAGAGCAAATCCGAGATCGAACCATGCCTGATAGTTCTTGGGATCTTTATCGATAGCCTGCTTCAGCAGGGTTTCCGCGGCGGTGAAATCGTTTTTCTGGATGTCATCTTCGGCCTGCGCGATTTCCGGAGGTGTGTCGTCGATGCGTTCTTTGTAATGGCGGACGGTGGTGTGCGTTTGCGCAGCGGCGGCCGCGGTCAGGGCAATGAGCAGGATCGCGTTTGCGAACCGGTGATTCATGTGCGGGCCGCTGGCGCCGGGCGAGGGCGCCCGGCTCTCCACGAGTATTCTACCGGTCGCCATGGCGTGCGCCGTTCCCGTTCAAGACCCGCTTCAGGTACTGTCCCGTGTAAGAGTTTTTCAGCTCGGCGATCGCTTCGGGCGTTCCGAAGCCGACAAGGTTCCCACCGCGATCGCCGCCTTCCGGACCGAGGTCAATGACCCAGTCCGCGGTCTTGATCACTTCAAGATTATGCTCGATGACGACGATTGACCCTCCCGCATCGATTAGACGGCGGAAAGCAGAAAGTAGCTTGCTGACATCGTCAAAGTGCAGGCCGGTAGTAGGCTCATCGAAAATATAAAGCATGCGGCGCTTGCGTTTGGGCCCGTCACCGCCCTCGCCGGGGTGGTTGGCCGGGCGGGCTCCAGGTTGAAGATGCGCGGCCAGCTTCATGCGCTGCGCCTCTCCTCCGGAGAGCGTGGTGGCCGACTGGCCGAGACGCAGGTAGCCGAGGCCGACTTCGTCGAGTACGCGTAATTTTTCCGTGAGCCGCGGAACCTCGGCGAAGAACTTGAGCGCCTCGCGAATGGTGAGGTTCAGTACCTCGTGAATATTCTTGCCTTTGTAGTGTATTTCTAGCACTTGCGGCTTGTAGCGCGTGCCCTTGCATTCATCGCAGATCAGCTCCACGTCGGCGAGAAACTGCATCTCGACGGTGACCGTGCCGTCACCCTGACAGTTTTCGCAGCGGCCACCCGGAACATTAAAAGAAAAATGCCCGGCAGGGAAGCCGCGCTTCCGCGCTTCCGGCAGCGAGGCAAATAATTCGCGGATGATGTCGAAAGCCTTAATGTACGTGACGGGATTCGACCGCGGAGTGCGGCCGATGGGCGATTGATCGACGAGGACGACCTCGTCAAGAAACTCGTCGCCTTCGACGCTGTCCCACAGAACCGCGCCGGAGGCACCGCCGTTCGTCTGCCGCTTTGCCGTGGCCAACGCCTGATAGAGAACGTCGTGCAGCAATGAAGATTTTCCCGAGCCTGAAACGCCGGTAATCGCCACCAGCACGCCGAGCGGGATTTCAAGGTCGATGTGCTTCAGGTTGTGTGCCCGAGCGCCGGTGATGCGGAGTTTGTGCAACCCTGGTTGGCGGCGTTTCGGCGGAATCTGGATGTGAAGTTCGTCGGCGAGGTAACGGCCGGTGAGTGAGTGCGGCATCTTTATGATCTCGTTGTAGGTGCCGGCGCCGACGACTTTTCCGCCATTTTCTCCGGCGCCGGGGCCGAGGTCGAGAATGCGGTCGGCGGCGCGCATGATGTCGGGATCGTGCTCGACGACGAGAATAGTGTTTCCCAGGTCGCGCAGGTCATGCAGGATCTTGATGAGCCGGTGCGTATCGCGGCTGTGCAGACCGATGGACGGCTCGTCGAGCACATACAGCGTTCCGACCAGACGCGAGCCGAGGGAAGTCGCGAGCTGAATGCGCTGCGCCTCACCTCCCGAAAGCGTGGAGGCAAGACGGTCAAGCGTGAGGTACTCGAGTCCGACTTCGTTGAGGAATCGCAGGCGCTCTCGAAGTTCGATAAGCAGCTTGTCGGCAATCGACGCTTGTTGAGTCGAGAGCTGGAGCTGAGCGAAGAAGCGGGCTGCCTCTTCGACCGTCATACTGCATACCTGGCAGACGTTTTTGCCGTCGATCTTCACCTGGCGCGCTTCTACGCGGAGGCGAGTCCCCCCGCAAGCGGAGCAAAGCGAGTATCCGCGATATCGGCTGAGAAAGACGCGGACGTGCAGCTTGTACTTCTTGCGCTCGAGATGCTTGAAGAAGCCACGGACTCCGCCGAAACTGCCGTCACCATCGACAATAAGTTTTTGCTGCTCGGCATCGAGTTCGTACCAGGGCACGTCCAGAGGAATCTCGGCCTGACGCGCGAAGCGCTTGAGCTCCGTGAACAGCGTCCTGTACTTTGGCTTAGTCCAGGGCTCGATCGCACCTTCGTTCAGAGTCTTGCCCTTGTCGGGGATGACTAGGTCAAGATCGAAATCGATGGTATTGCCGAAGCCCTGGCAACGCGGGCAAGCGCCGTAAGGATTGTTGAATGAGAACAGCCGCGGCTCCGGCTCTTCGTAGCGACTGCCGTCGTTCTTGCACTCGAAGCGCTGGGAGAAACGCAGCCGCTGAGAAACTTTGCCGTTGTCGTCGCCATCCCGAACTGCGGTTTCGAGAATCACTTCGCCCGCTTCGCGATAGCCGATCTCGACGGCATCGACGATGCGGGAGCGCTGATCGGCGGAGACGACCAGGCGATCCACCAGACCGAACACTGGTTCGGAAAAGTTAACGTCGAGCAGCGACTCCGGAGTCGAGAACTCGAAGACCTGGCCGTTTTGAAACAGCCGGTTGAAGCCGCGTTTGCGCAGATCGAAGAGCCGGGTCTTAATCGCGTCGGATGGCAGACTGGATTCGGTCGACTTTCTCTTAGCGCGAGACTTCTTGGGCCCCTTTTCTTCTGCAGCCGGCACATGCGTCTGAATCGGAAAGAACACATTCAGTCGAGTGCCCTCGCCCAAAGCCAGCAGACGGTCAACAACCTCGTCCACTGTATCTTTCTTTACTTCCTGGCCGCAGAGCAGGCAGTAAGTGCGTCCGACTCGGGCGAAGAGCAGCCGCAGGTAATCGAAGATTTCAGTAGCGGTTGCGACAGTAGAACGCGGATTACGCGTCGAATTCTTCTGCTTGATCGCAACCGCGGGCGCGATTCCGTCGATCACATCGACGTCCGGCTTCTCGATCCGCTCCAGAAACTGCCGCGCATATGCGGACAACGACTCCACGTAACGCCGCTGCCCTTCGGCATAGATCGTGTCGAAGGCGAGCGACGATTTGCCGGAGCCGGACACACCCGTAACTACGGTCAGAGTGTTGTGCTCGATTTCAAAATCAATGTTCTTGAGGTTATGAACCCGGGCCCCGCGAACAACAATGCTATCTGTGGACATCTTCCCCTGGCACTAGAGCCTGTACTACAGATGGATCAGAACCGCTACCGAATCTTTCTATTATAAAGCGTGGCTAGCCGGGAATCGGTGCTTGCCAGTGGAAACCGAAGTATGGCGAAGGGAATAGGGGTCCTTCGACTGCGCAGTTACTTCACTTCGTGAACTACCTGCTGCGCTCAGGATGACAGCTCCTACCCAGACGCCGCAGCTCAGTCACCGCACTCTCTTGCCCGTCCGATCAGCAACTCGCGTTCGCGATTGTTGCGCGTGAGCGCGGCGGCGCGCTCGAACTCTGCGCGCGCCTCGTCCGTGCGACCGAGCTTCTTGAGTAGGTCGCCGCGCACGCTCGGCAAGAGGTGGTAGCTTTCGAGCGACGGTTCGGAAGTGAGCGCGTCGACGAGTTCGAGGCCTGCCGCCGGACCGAAGGCCATGGCTAGCGCCACCGCACGGTTCAGCTCCACTACGGGCGATGGCGCCTGCCGAGCGAGGTCCGTATAGAGCGCCAGGATTTGTACCCAGTTCGTCTCTTCCGGGGTCCGCGCTCGTGCGTGACACGCGGCGATCGCCGCCTGCAGTGCATACGGTCCCGGTAGGACACCGTCGTCTCCATCACGAAATTTCTCTGCGCGGGCGTTCTCTGCGCGGGCGATGGCCGCGAGTCCACGACCAATCAGGAGTTGATCCCAGCGCGCGCGGTTTTGATCCATCAGCAGGATCGGTTCTCCTGATGGGCCCGCGCGGGCCCCAGAGCGCGATGCCTGGATCTCCATCAGCGCGACCAAGCCGTGGACCTCCGGCTCCCGCGGCGCGAGCTCAGCCAGGATTCGCCCCAGGCGCAGTGCATCTTCGCAGAGCGCGGGCCGCATCCAGTCGTCACCAGCCGTCGCCGAATAGCCCTCATTGAAGATCAGATAGATGACCTCGAGCACCGACGACAAACGGGCGGAGAGCTCGGGGCCTCGCGGGACCTCGAAAGGAACGCGCTTTTCGGCGAGCGTGCGTTTGGCTCGGACAATGCGCTGAGCGATGGTCGGTTCCGGGACGAGGAACGCGCGCGCGATCTCAACCGTCGTCAGACCTCCGAGCAAGCGGAGCGTGAGCGCAGCTCGTGCTTCGGTCGAGAGCACGGGATGACACGAAACAAAAACCAGGCGCAGCAGGTCGTCACCGACATCATCATCGAGAGCTGAAGTAAGATCCGGCACGACCATCTCTCTGGTTGCGAACTCGCGGCCGAGTTCCTCGTGCTTGCGTTCGAGCAGCGTACTTCGTCGGAAGTGATCGATCGCGCGATGCTTGGCCGCGGCCATAAGCCAGGCTCCCGGGTTGTCCGGGACGCCTGACTTCGGCCACTGCTCGAGCGCAGCGACGAGAGCATCCTGCGCGAGGTCCTCGGCGATGCCGATATCGCGCACAATTCGCGCGAGGCCGGCGATGAGCCTCGGCGACTCGATTCTCCAGACGGCGTCAATCGCACCGTTGATCGAACCTTTGATCGAACCTTGGCTCGGACCTTGGCTCGGACCTTTGCTCGAATTAGGTGTGTCGGTAGCCACTGCTACTGATCACATCATGCTTTGATCCGGGTACGCAAGCTCTGGTCAGTCTCTGAAACAGTTCAGGTTTCCGAGCTAAGCGGTCTTCCTCCCCGACCGCTCATCGAGACATCGCGCCGCGAAGTCCTCCGGCCCGAATATCTGGCGAACCTGTAGCTCGCCCTCCCATTCCGGCCAGTATTTGCGGTGAAGCTCCATGAAGCGGACCGCTCCTTCGATCGCCTCTTCCTTCGATTTCAA
>Ga0210406_10007673_pt1 | contig 10906 bp, 5 predicted proteins | sample IncBWC30MmetaG_FD_155454 | JGI IMG/M metagenome (GOLD analysis project Ga0210406, IMG submission 155454) | Forest soil microbial communities from Barre Woods Harvard Forest LTER site, Petersham, Massachusetts, United States - Inc-BW-C-30-M | ecosystem: Environmental > Terrestrial > Soil >... | reverse complement strand
GTCCAGACCGAGACATCCAGCACACCCTTGCCTGCGACGGTCAGCGGCGCGGGCTCGTCAGTCGCCCAGAGTACGGCGTTGCGCAGTAGCCGCGCCTGGTCGAAGTTCAACGTCTCCCAAAATGTTCGGTCGATGTCCCCGGGCAAATACACGACGCGGCCTTTGCCTACATGGCGTAGGATGACGCCGGGCTGTCCAGGCGGCGCGTCCTTGCGTGGGAAAACCTCTTCCATGGGTAGATCTGGGTAGGTTGGCACCACCTGCAAGGGGAATGTCCCATCGCCAATGGGTGTCACAGCAACTTGATTCACGCCGTTGATGATGCGGACGGCGTTCTCCAGATCCTTAAGGATCGGGTGGTACTGTCCGGACGTATCCTCATTCAGGCTCAGGTAGGAGTTCAGCATCGGCCCCTCGACCTTACCTGCGTAGTTGACGCCGAAGATCGAGGCGAGGCCGAAGTTCTCCTGGCGCACACCCCACTCGTTATAGAGCGAGGTTTCATACGTTGCAACCAGACTGCCGCCGCTCTTTACAAAGTCCTCAAGCTGATTGCACTGCGCTGTTGAGAGAGCTGCGATGTTGGGAAGAATGAGCGTGCGAAACTGCTTGATGTGGCCGGGATCAAGCAGATGGTCGTGCACCATCTCGAAGGGGATGCGTGCTTCAACGAGCGCCTGATAGAAGCCCAAAGCAGCGTCCTCGACCTTGGCGCGTGCGTCGTCGCCCCCGTAGTAGGTAGCGGTCTGCTGCGAGTAGACCAGGCCTACCCTGGCGAGCGGACGCTCATTGCGCAGGTAAGTTTCATTTTTTGCGTGCCATTTGTAGATGTCCTCAACCACTGGCATCCACCGCGAATCGATCACTTTGCAGTCAAACTTCGTGAACCATGGTCGTAGGTCATGCGCGATGCCGTCCGCGACCCACAGGCGGATCTCATCATCGCTCTGGACAGAGTCCTTCCAGCGGTACTTGTCCTCGAGTCCCATGCTGAAGATGCCGACGATCGCCTTGCGACCCATCGTGGCCCGATATTCTTTGCCGTTCTTGCCGTTTGCCCACGGCGGCATCAAACCGGCGCGACCCTGACGGTCGGCGAAGAGCGTGGGAGCCAGTTCTCCGACGGTCTTCATGTCGAGCTCGCTCAACGCGCCGCCGCCCGCGTTGGCGATGTAGCTTGCATTGGGATTGATGTGCTGGATTTTGTCATTCCACAACCGCCAAAGCTCGAAGAGCCGCTGCTGGCGCCAGACGATGTACTGACGCCGTCCCGGATTCTGTGGGTTATGCGTGCGTGGCAGGTCCATGCCGCTGAAGGCGCGAAAATTCTTTTGGCAGTTCTCGCAGTAACACATGCCCGATCCCGCCCAGCGATTGGTGAATATACCGTCGACCATGTACTTCGTCATGATCTCTTCGTGAACTGCGGTCAAAAACTCGAAGTTGTACGGCCCCAGGGCGCAGGTCAGCCAGAAGTCTTTGTCGGATGGGTGGCGAACCATGTTGCCGTTCTTGTCAACCATGATCCAGTCCGGATGCGCATCGAAGACATCCTGGTGGCAGGCGTGCGCGTCCGTCCGTGCGACAACGACCATGCCGAGCGCGCGGCAACTCTTCTGCAGATCGCCAAAGGTGTCCATCTTGCCGAGCCACTTACTGCGATAGTGGAAGGGAACCTGCGTGGGATAAAAAGCGACTGCACCGCCAGCGTTCAGGGTGACGGCCTCGATGTGAAGGCGCTTGAAGTAGTCCAACCAGAACTGTGGATCGTAGTTTCCCGGGTCGTCCTCGGCAAAGCCGATCTGCGCCCATCTCATCGGCTTGTCGTACCAGCCAGCCTGCGGCGCGTCCGTGAAAGATTCTGCCCATGCACCGATACCAGGCCTGAATAGTGCTGCGGCCGTTGTGGCGGCTGTGTATCCCAAAAACGTTCGCCGGCTGCTTGCCATCCTTATATTCCTCTACTTCCCTGCCATCGTTATACGGGCTGCTTATTTCCATCCTCTAGCGCAAGGCAATGACAACAGCATCTCTGGCCGCTACATTGACGGCTATTTGTTGCCCTGCAACCTTGATGTTGACGTTACCCCACTTATCCTCTCCCGAAGAAAACCGGCCTAAACCTGGATTGAGCGAGACAGTGACTGTACGCGCCATCGTAGTTGGATTCGTTACCCACAGATACGTTCCCCCCGCACCCTGGTGAACACGGGCCTGAACCTCATTGTCATCGACAGTCAGTCTCGGTGTAATTCCGGCCGTCTTGAGGAAACCGGCGAACAACGTCCGCGTCTCCTTGCCGTGATGCAAATAGTAGCCGCTGCCCGGGAAGGAGCCCATCAGCAGAGTACGACCGCTCCCTACGTTGTTTTCTACTGCCGCGATTGAACCGTTTGGATAGTGACCAACGGCCTTGCCACCCTTGGTTTCGTATTGCTGGAAGAAGTAGCGGCCGTAGATGTTATTGTCCTTCACCTCCATCTTGAGATTGTCATGGATGTCGGCTAAGAACTCGACGTAGGTCTCGCGAGCCCCGAAGACCTCATCCAACCCGTAGTTTGGCTGCACCTGGCCCACATGACCATGCTCACCGAAGTATGCGGGGAGCCCTTCGCAGATGAGAGTTCCGCCCCTTCGGACGTACTCCTTCAGTTTGGCTACCGTCTCCGGCTTCATCATCACCGGATAGGCCAGATAAACCAATTTATACTCATCAATGTTTTCGAGCGCGACGAAGTCCGGCTGAATGTTCTGGTCGAAGAAGGCCTGGTACGCGCCGCGAAGTGACTCCGCATAGAAATCCGTGGAGAGCTGCTGAACGTAGTTGAAGAGCTCGGCCTCGGGAACGAAGAGCAGGCCGACGTCGCCACGTATTGGCCGCGACTTCCAAATCTCAGGATTGGCGTTGGCCCAGCGCAAAGTCTTGCCAACCATCTGAGCGCGTGGCGTCACTGATCCATCCATCCCTATGGCCCCAAAGGCTCCGAAGAGTGGACCGTCAAGCAGAGGCCGATACCGGCAGTAGAGCAGTCCTCGGGCGCCGCCGGCGAAGGAGATCATGTTCCAGATGCGCACGTCCTCTGGCTCAGTGACGCGGCCGTCTTCCCGGGGCTTGCTGATCAGTTGGGGCTGCATCCACAGCGGACCGCCCTGTGCTTCCGCATGCCAGAACGGTTTCCCGCGTGCGCCGGCTCGCGTCAGATCGAAGGACTGCCACTGCCGCCAGGGTTCTGTGCCGTGACGCGACTGCACCCATGTCAGACCGTAGACATCGACGCGTTTGGCTGCCATCCATTCGTTGTGGCTGGCAGACGGATAACTTTCCAGAGTCCCCGCAACGCCGTGACAGGTTACGAGATGCTTAGGATCGAGGCGACGATAGAGTTCTATGCGCCAGTCAAACAGGTTGTAGGCCTTATCGATTCGATGCTGCAACCAGTCCAGGCTTTCGGGATAGCCACTGAAATCGTGCGGTGGCTCGACGTCCTCCCACTCCGCGAAGCTTGGCCGATGCCATGTCTTGCAGACCGCGTCGAGTGATCCGTATTTCGTCTTCAACCATTCGTGCAACTTCTTCTTGCTCGCCTCGCAGAAGCAGTTCATCTTGCCAATGCGGCCCCCGTCGTAAGTCGTCTCATTCCACAAGTCATAGCCGAGCAGCGCAGGATGGTTACGATAATGCTCGATGAGTTTGGTGTGGAAGTTTTCCACCAGAACCTTAACCTCTGGATTGTCCAGGCATAGCCCGGGAAACCCGCCTATGCCGCTGCTAGCGGAGACGCTGCTGTGAGCGATTGAGTCGTCGCTTGCCCTATAACGAGCATCCGGGAACTTGCGAAAGGCCCATTCCGGTGCGGCGGTATCGAGAGTCGCGATGATGACCTTGATACCGTTTTGTGCGGCAAGATCCATCATCTTGTCGTAGTCCGCCCAGTCCCACTTGCCCGGCGCCACTTCGAGTGCCGACCACATGAACCAATGGCGGAAGGTATTCATACCGAGTTGCGCGGCGGTTTTATGATCGCTCGCCCAATCTTCTACGGGCGGATTGGACTTGCGAAAGTAGACCCCTCCCGCCGGAAATACAGAGCCCATGTTGACCTCGACGGTAGGCATCGTCGCCGCGGTGGCCGTCTCCTGTCCAAGCAGCGAATGGCCAACGGCGGAGGACGCAGTCATCATCGCGGTGGAAAGGAGGAAGTCCCGTCGAGTTACTTCGTTGCTGTCGTTCATCGTGGTTGCTCCGGTGTGCGCGTTGCTTGCAGTGTCTTGTTAGCATCGGTGGCGTGCCTGTCAAACCGTCTCACAGCTTGTCTGCCTCAGAATAGCCATCAATAATAGATCTTCATCGAGAGCTGGATCTGCCGCCCAGTCGCCGAGCCGTTGGAGAGTTTTCCGAAGTTCGCGTTGCTCGCGTTACAGGCAGCTCCTGGGGCGCCCTGACAGGTTAAGGTCACGTCGTTCGCTGCGGGCAATGTGAAGGAAGGCGTGTTAGTGGTGTCGAAGAACTCCGCTCGGAACTGCGCATAAATCCGCTCAGAGAAGTGAAAGTCTTTGAAGATCGACGAGTCGAGATTTCTGTACCCAGGCCCGGTTGTCGGGAAGTGGCCGCAGTCGCCGAAGGTTTGTACGTTTTGACCCTGCGCACCTACTACGGTCACAGGCACTGTGAAGGCCGCAGGATTGAAGTAGCCGTTGACACCTGGATTGGGGAGTTTCTTCGGTACACCTGGAACGCAGCTCGCCACGTTGTAAGTGTTGAAGACAGGCGGCAAAACGTTGGTGCGAATGTCCGTCGGGAAACCCGTGCGCAAGCTTCCAATGCCATTGATGATCCAGCCCCCCACGAAAGCGTCAACAATGCCTCCACGATTGAGGAACGTCTTATTTTTGCCGAACGGCAACTCGTAGCTCGCGCTCACAGTCGCGTTATGCGTGACGTTGATTGGCGCCAATCCGTTCTCACGCCGCGGCTCGTAGGTGCTGATTGCGATGGAGGTTCCTCCGTTTTGGCTGAAAGCGTTGGGACCGCTGCCGCCAGTCTCCAGATTCTTCTGGAATGTGTAGTTCGCTAGAACGCTAAGACCATGATTGGGTCGCATCTCGAACTTGACGTTCCCCGCGTTGTAGTTGGAGGTTGCCGTCGAGAAGACCGCCAGGATCTGGCCGTTGATGTAAGGGAACGGGCGGTTTGCCTGCTTATTAAGCCCGGCAATAGCCTGCGAGAAAGGAATCTGGTTCTGGTCCTGAAAGAGCGTAGCCAGGTCCTGACCCTTCGCTCCGCTGTACGAGACCTCCAAGACTGCCTTGTTGGTCAGCTGGTATTGCAGATCCAGATTGTACTGCTGCAACATCGGGTTGAGCGCATGATTGAATGCCTGCGTGCGGAACGAAGTGCCAAGCGGATGGGCGGCTGTAAATCCGCTGAGGTCCGTGCCGACGGGCAATGCCTTGATGGGCGTGTTGATCGTGAACGGTGGCGTCACCGTCGCGGCTGCGGAAACGTTGGGCAGCGAGACCAGGGGGATGTTTGGCGGATTGTCGGAGAACTGCGTGATCTGCTGGTTTTGATCCTTGAGCCCGTAAAAGATACCGTAGCCGCCACGCGCAACAAACTTGGACGTGATCTGATACGAGGCACCGACGCGCGGTCCCCAGTTGTTGTGGTCGCCATCTACAATTGCGCAGCTATAGCCACCGGTGCAAGGTAGGGCATATTGGCCAGTGCGAATGTCGAACAGACTGCCGGCATTACGGTAGTCGGTAGGCTGCGTATAGAGTTCGTATCGAATGCCGACGTTCAGCACGAGCTTCGGACGTATCTTCCAGTCGTCCTGCACAAAGCCGCCAAAGTAAGAGTCGCGCTGCCGGCCCCACTCCAGCATGGGCGCACCCAGGATGCTCGAAGGATAGCCCATCAGAAAGTCCGCGAACGGCAGGCCAGAACCCGCTGAATCCGAACTCGAGCTGAAGATCGCTCCGTAATATTCCTGCGCAAAAAACGGAGAGCCGCGCAGCGTGTTGAGTCGAGCATTGCGCAGATCGACCCCGAATTTGAAGGCGTGCCTGCCGCGGGTCCATGTCACGTTGTCGCCAAGCTGGCCGCGGGTCTCGATGTTGTTGTTCAGATCGCCACCGCCAATCGTCGTGAACTCCTGGGTGCCGGACTGGACGCCGGAGAAGTTGAAGTTGATTGTGCCGAAGCCCAGCACCGGCCCAGGGAAGAGGGCGAAGTTGTTCTGCTGGGCGAACGGAACGCCGGCCTGCCCGGTGCCGGAGAGGCTGCCATTATGACGGATCAGACCGAATCGCACCTCGTTGATCAGGTTGGGAGTGATGATGTGGACGTCAGTCAGGGCCAACTGCATGGAGTTGTCGACTGCCGGTGACCCGCCGCCGAGAAAACCCGGAAACAGGCCGATGGCCGGCTTTGTGTTGTTGTTCTTGGAGAAGCTCCCGTAAAGGGTGTTCTTCGTGGAGATGGTGTAGTCGATGCGGATGTCACCTTGATCGGTGTTCGAAAACTGGGGCGCCTGGTAGAAATAGTTGCGCGACAGATCTCCCGGGTTGCCAAAGTTCGTAGCCGGGATCAGGCTTGTGATAGCCAGCGAGGTCTGGTTCAGCATCGACGCGGGAATTTTGTTGCCTGGAAATTGAGTGGCGATTACGTTCCCGTTTGGACCGATGTGCCGTGTCGTCGGATCAAAGATCTTGATGGGGCTGCTCGAAAAATCTCCGGTCCGAAAAGCAGCGGGGGGAAGATTGGAGATCGAACTGCCCGACCGCGTACTCTGCCTCGTTCCCTGATAGTCAACGAAGAAGAACAGCTTCTTCTTGAGAATGGGACCGCCCAGCGTAGCGCCGAACTGGTTCTGATGGAATGGGGGCCGCGGCTGACCGGCCAGATTGGTGAAGTAATTGTTTGCGTCGAAGACATTGTTGCGCAGAAATTCGAAGACGACACCATGAAATTGGTTGGTGCCGTTCTTGAGCGTGGTATTGACGACGGAACCTGCGGCGTGGCCGAACTCGGCCGGGAAGTTGTTGGTCTCGACTTTGAACTCCTGGACAGCGTCCACTGAAGGAACAATTGCGATACCGGTGCGTCCGATGTTTCCCGCGTTCGTGACCGTATTGTTGTCCACACCATCGAGCGACACGTCGACCGCAGTGAATCGACCGCCGCCCGCAATAAATGGAAGGTTCGACTGCACGCCGAAGAGCGGCGTCGTGTTCCCTACCAGCAGACCCAGGGTATAGGGATTGCGGCCATTCAGCGGCATGCTGAGAATCTGCTTCTCTTCGACGACCTGCCCTAAGGAGGAGGTGACCGAGTCGACCAGCGGCGCTGCAGCCTCGACTTCAATCGACTGACCGACAGCGCCTACCTGCATGCTGATGGTAAGATTCAACGTCTGGTCGACGAGCAGTGTGATGCCGGTCAGGGTCTTGTCTGCGAAGCCTTGAGCCGAAACGGCGATCGCGTATTCGCCCGGTGGAATAACGGGTGCGCTGAAATCGCCTGTCTGGTTCGTCGTGGTGTCCCTGGTGGTACCATTTGCGATCAATGTCAGCTTGACTCTGGCGTTCGCTACTACTGCTCCTGAACCGTCTGTGACCTGACCAACAATCGTGCCGGTCGAGGTCTGTGCCAGAAGCGTACTGGAACACACGATTAGAAACGAGAGAAGCACAAGTTTCGTTTTGCCAGAACCCATCGCGAATCTCCTTGGATCGCCAAGGCCCAAAGGAAAGGGCCGATGGCGACGTCTAGCCATATAGGTACATTGGACTGACCTTTATTGAAGCAGCTAGACAATACGGATTGAGTGATTCCTCTGTCAAGCAAATTTTGTTTCTAAAATATTTTGAGCGGCTTCACGCCTTAAGGATGCTCGATGGCCACGCCAGCCTGTCCGTTTCAATCACAGTCCAACAAGGGAGAGCTTCACAGAATTCTCAATTACAGCGGTTTCTCAGTGCTGACGAGTGTTCGTTGCTTCGGGCCGACCTCTCATGCGACTAACACCCGACCCAAGTTTTGGCACTGGTTTTGTGAAGCAGCGACTCACAGAGTTTTGTTCAATGCCCCTGAGCGTACTATGCCGGCCTGTCTCGCCGAGAATGAGCCCTAGAGGCTTTCTCGGTATCGACGGAGTGTGATGTAATCGCTAAGCAACCGAGGAGAGCCTTTTGAAACATATCGCCAAGAGCGTCAAGCCAATTCAGCGAACGACTCTCGCCACGGCGGCTTTCGAGCAACTGATCGCCAATGTCGTCAACGGAACATGGAAGGCAGGAGACCGACTCCCTGCGGAGCGGGATCTTTGCCAGCAGTTTGGGATTGCTCGTACCTCGCTTCGCGAAGCAATGAAGGCGATGGAACTCGTCGGTATGCTGAACAGCCGGGTGGGCGATGGAACATTTGTCTGTCCGCGGTCGGAGTTTTTATCACGACCCATGATGTGGGCCTTCACGGAGATGGACAAGACAGAACTGAACGACGTCATGCAGGCCCGCCTCATCATTGAAGAGGGATTGGCCGGTCTGGCTGCGGAGCACGGCACGAATGCTCAAATTGACGCGATCAATAAGACGGTTCAGGCGATGGGCGATTGCATCGCCAGAAACGAATCGGTGCTGGACGCCGATATGGCGTTTCATATGGCCGTGTCGGACGCGGCCGGCAATCCGCTGCTCTCGAACTCACTGCAGATGCTGCGAAACCTTATGCGCCATGGCATTCAGTTCAAACTGCTGCTACCGGGTGTCTCTCCGACTATTCTGAAGGACCATCTGGCGATTTATCAGGCCATCAAGAAACGTAACCCCGCCGCGGCGAAGAAAGCCATGCGACATCACTTGCTTGAAACCATGAAGCTCGTGAGTTTTGCCATCAAGCAACACCAACGCTAGTAGGTTTGGCAGCAAGCTTATGTGAGGTGAAGAATATAAGTGTAGGCAAGGACAATCAGCCCGCCTGCTGCAAGAAGTATCACGCTGTGCCGTAAGGTGAAGCGAAAGAGCTTCCCTTGCTCCAGCGTAGAAAGACCTGTTGCACCCGCAGCGATGGCGATGGTTTGCAGGCTGATCATCTTGCCCAGCGTGCCGCCTGAAGAGTTCGCTGCAGCCATGAGCGTCGGAGACACGCCGACGCTCTTAGCCGTGATGACTTGGAGCGTGCCGAAGAGGGCGTTCGCCGAGGTGTCGGAACCCGTAAGGAAGACCCCGAGCCAGCCAAGCATGATGCTGAAGAACGGAAAGATCTTGCCGGTCTTGGCCAGTGCGAGTCCAAGCGTCGCCGTGGCGCCTGCGTAGTTCATCAGGAAGGCTATCGCGAGCACCGAAGAAATCGTCAGCACCGGAAAACGAAGTTGTTGCACTACAGCGAGCAGGGTTTTGCCGAATTGCGCCAGCGTCATCCGGAGGATTAAGGCGGAGAGCAAAGCGGCAACCATGCACGCCGTTCCAGACGCAGCCAGCATATTGAATGTATAGGAGGCATGATATGGCGTCGGAGCGCTCGTTACAGGCGGAATACGAATGACCAGATCGTTAAGATAGGGCCAGCCAAACGTAGACGTCGCTCTATTGAGAAAGGTTTGCATGGAGTGCGTGCCCCAAACCAGGACACAGACAATGAGCAACGCATAGGGTGTCCAGGCACGCATCACGGTTGAGACAGGGTATCGCGGAAGAATACGCACTTGCACCGGATGGACCGTGTCAATCGAATCATCAGCCCCAAGCCGCGAAAACCTCTTCAGCGCAAGTGGATCGATCGATCCGGCCGATCTTTCGAATGAAGTTGTCCTCTTCGTATAGGCAACGATCACGCTCATGACAATGATCGCAGCGAGAATATCTGCCAGCTGAGGACCGAAGTACGTCGCAATCAAATACTGCGAAATCGCGAACACTAAACCGGAGAGCAACGCTGGTGCGACAACCCCGCGCAATATCTTGAATCCGCCAACTGCGGCTAACATATAGATCGGCGTTGCAATCGCGAGTGGTGCGCAAATGAGCGCAGTCAGAGTGGATAGTTTTCCGAGAGGAAGACCAGTCGTCCCAGCCAGCGTGAGCAGCGGAATACCGAGCGACCCAAAGGCAACGGGTGCAGTATTCGTGAGCAGGCAAATTGCAGATGCGCTGTAAGGGGAAAATCCCAAACCGATCAGCATGCAAGCGGCGATCGCCACTGGTGTTCCAAACCCAGCCGCGCCCTCTAAAAAACCGCCGAAAGCGAAGGCTACAAGCAACGCCTGCAGTCTTGGATCGGGCGTGAGCAATTCGATGGAACCTTTGATGACTTCGAAGTTGCCGGTGTCTACCGTAATTCGAAAGAGCACAATTGCCCAGAAGATGACCCAACATATTGGAAACACGCCGAAGGCCGCCCCGTTCGATGCTGCGGCGACCGCCGTTGATACTGGCATCCGATACGCCAGCGTAGCGATGCAGAAGGTGACACAAAGCCCACTGAGGCTTGCGATCCAGGCTGGCCGCCTCAACAATCCCAAAAGAACCAACATCGTTACGATTGGGGCTGCGGCTATCAGAGACGAACCCAGCGTTCCAATTCCGAACAATAAATATGTCTGTTGCCACATCGTCAATTATGTCTCCGGGATTACGGTCAGACTCAGCAGCCACCATGATTCTGCGACCTTTGGTTATAAGAACCGTCGAATTGGCTTCTGCCAATTCGGCCTGATACTACCTAAAGGTAAGACCATTGGTCAACTAGGCTTAGTTTGATTTGTTCGACTACGTCCCGAGAACATCCCTAGCCTTTGGGAGAAACTGGAGTGCCCGGCTTGCTTTGTACCAGTGACTGAGAGACACACTGGAACGAGGAGAGCATATGGCACGAGGCAAGAGGTATCAGGCAGAGCAGGTGGTG
>Ga0210406_10007671_pt1 | contig 10909 bp, 5 predicted proteins | sample IncBWC30MmetaG_FD_155454 | JGI IMG/M metagenome (GOLD analysis project Ga0210406, IMG submission 155454) | Forest soil microbial communities from Barre Woods Harvard Forest LTER site, Petersham, Massachusetts, United States - Inc-BW-C-30-M | ecosystem: Environmental > Terrestrial > Soil >... | reverse complement strand
CGTCTCCTGGTGGGGTCGCGAAATCCACATCCCCGCCGAATGGAAGGGCAAACGCATCTTCCTCCACATCCGCGGCGCCCGCCTCCGCGCCGAGGTCTTCCTCAACAAAAAACTTGTCGGCTACTCCATCATGGAGGAGCTCCCCTTCGAGTGCGACCTCACCCACGCCGCAGACCCCGGCGGCCTGAACCTCATCGCCATCCGCCTCACCAACCCCTTCGGCCGCTACGACTGGGTCGACGGCCTCAACGCCCAGTGGGGAGCCGTCAAACTCTACCGCTCCCACGGCTTCGCCGGCCTCGACCGCGGCATGACTCTCAGTGCGCATGATTCGCAAATAAGAATCACCGATGCATGGGTACTCAATCGACCTGAGAGCAAAACAATCTCTGCCTTTGCGACGGTTGAATTCCCTATGTCGTCCTCGAACGTTGTAGTCCTCGTCTTTGAAGTCATCGATCCCCAAACGAACGCCGTACTAGATAAGAAGAGCCAATCGTTCAGCGTCGAGGGCGCAGGGTCCTGCTACGCTAGTGTCCAACCCACCGAGGTCCAAATTCTATGTCCGGAAGCGGAGATATGGGACTTGGAAAATCCGCGTCTCTATCATCTTCGTGTCACGGCGCAAAGAGGTCAGTCCGACACTCGCACCATCCCCTTCGGCTTCCGCACCTTCGCCCCCTCTGGCCTCGGCACCAACGCCATCTTCCGCCTCAACAACCGCCGCATCAAGCTTTACAGCTCCATCTCCTGGGGCTTCTGGGGACTGAACGGTCTCTTCCCCACCCCCGAGCTAGCCGAAAAAGAAGTCACCCAAGCCAAAAAATTAAATCTCAACTGCCTCAACTTCCACCGCAACCTCGCCAAGGAAGATGTCCTTCGCGCCCACGACCGCCTCGGCCTCCTCCGCTACCTTGAGCCCGGAGCAGGCAAACTCGCCATCGGCGCTCCAGCCCCTACTCAATCCGGAGAAGGCGCCATCGCCAACCCCGGCGTCAAGCTCGCCAAGCCGCAATCCGAAGCTGACAAGTTCGCCCAGCGCTTCATGTTCGTCAAGTGCGTTGAAATGGTCAAAGCCTACCGCTCGCACCCTTCGATCATCCAGTACACCCTCCAAAACGAGATCGGCGCCGACCTCAACAACCCCGCAGTCTTCGAAGTCCTCGAAGCCATGCACAAAGAAGATCCCAGCCGCGCCGTAGTCCTCAACGACGGCTTCTCTCCCCCGCCCCGCAACGCCGCACAGGCCTGGTACGAACCCTGGAACGATACGATTCACCGCTCCGACAAGGAGCCCTTCGCCCTCTGGTGGAACAATCATCAGGGCGCCGGCGACCAATGGTACGACGAGTTCTACAAATCGCCCACCGACTTCACCTACCGCTCGCCCTACCACCAATACCTCACCGAATTCGGCGAGATGGAAGGCTGCGCCACCCCCGACAACCACGCCCTCATGATCCACCAGATCTCCGAGACCTACCTCATGTACGGCGGCAACAGCTACGACCTCACCGACCACAAAGAGATCCTCGCCGCCTACGATGCGTTCTTAGATAAATGGAAATTCCGCCTGGACTTCCCCACCGCCGAGCATCTCTTCAACGCCCTCGGCAAAAAGTGCTACGACACTTGGGCTAACTACCTCGAAAACGCCCGCATCTCCGATGACCTCGACTTCGCCGTCATCTCCGGCTGGGAGACCACCGCCATCGAAAACCACTCCGGCATCGTCGACAACCTCCGCAACTTCAAATCCGACCCGACGCCCATCAGCGCCACGCTCCAGCCCATCCGCCCCGTAGCCAAACAACGCAGCGCCTGCACAGCACGCGGCCAGTCCGCCACCTTCGACCTCTACCTCCTCAACGACACGCCGCAACCCGCCACCGGCACGCTCAGCTTCACCGCCATCACGCCTTCCAACAAACTCCTCAAGCTAGCCGAATTCCCCGCGCCCGCACAGGTCCCCGACCAGTTCAGCTACCTCCTTAAAGAAGCCCTCCAAACCCCACCCCTCACCGAAGAAGGCCTCTACCGCTTCAAATTCGCACTCAGCTCTTCACCGCTCTCCACCCAAACCAAAGAGATCTGGGTTGCACACCCTAACCCCCCGATTCCTATCAAGGACTTTTATGAGGGACCGTCGCCATTTCGTGGCTTACCGACGAGAATCGCCATCTCCGGTATCAGCATGGAGCTACGTAAACAACTCTCGACCCTGATCGGAGCACCAGTACAAAACTTCGTGCAAGGCGAACGCTACGAAGTCATCATCACATCCGGTCTCACCGCTCACACCTCAGCAAATCAAAACTCAGGCGACACCACCGGCCTCGAAGCCCAACCCGCAGCCAGACCCAGCAGCGCCCCCGGAGTCGGCCGCCCCGAGCCCGGTGAATCCGCCACCATCACACAGCAAGGCCACATCGACCCCGCAGTTCTCGAAGCCGTCCGCACCGGCACGCCCCTTCTCGCCATCCCGCAGGCCGACACCCTCTCCGACGGCGTAGCCAAACAACTCGCCGCCGCCGGAGCCTTCACCTACAACGGCACGGTCGGCGACTTCCGCGCCCCCTGGATGGGCAACTGGTACTTCGTCCGCGAGCACCCCATCTACTCCGGCCTCCCCGTCAACCAGGCCATGGGCATCCACTACCAGGCCAAAGGCCGTCAGTCGAACGGCCTCCTCATCGACAAACATCCAGACGGCGCCAACGTAGAAATCATCGCCGCCTACGGCCGCGACCACGACCGCAACATTGGCGCGGGCACCTTCACCGCCACGCTAGGCAAAACAAAAATCCTCTACCACCGCGTCCCCGAACTCCACCCAGTCCTCCAACAGCGCTTCCTCGCCAATGCCCTAGCCTGGCTCACCAGTTAACAACACTTAAAACAGAAGAGGCAGCCCTAGCGAGCTGCCTCTTTCCGCAGTCAACCTCGGTTTATTTATGTGGCGCCGTGTGGTGCACTGGAGCCTTAGCCGGCGCCTTCTTCGCCAACACCACTGCCCCGTCACTCATGATGATCATCAGCGGCTTCGGCGTGTAAGAATCGAAAGTCCCGCTCAGCGTCACCTTCTGACCGACAGCAGTCGCCGCAGTAATCTCATCCGCAAGCTTCTTGGCAGCAGCCGGAGGCAATTTCTCCTCGGGTGCCTTCATGTTGAAGGTGAAATCAGGGGTCTTCGACTGCACCGCATCTTCCGAAACCGCAACCTTAAGAACCGTGGGCGAGGACTCGATCACCAGCGCATCAGGAAGCGTCGTAGATTTGCCCTTCATCGAGTTCCAGACTTTTTCGGCGTCTTCAGTCTTGCCATTGGCCAGAACAAACTCTCTGTCGCTCATCGCCAGCTTCGGCAGATCTGCTTCCGGAGTCGAGGTAACCAAGTCGTGGGCCATATCCTCGGGCTTCGGAGCCGGCTTGATGCTGAAGCTGGCCGGAGGATCGAGGCTCGTCTGCGCAGCTGCCAAAACCGCATCGTAGCCCTCATCCGAGCCGTGGTATTTCTTGTAGCAATACTTCGCAGTCGGAAGCATCTGCGTCTTGTACGGCTCCGGAGCGAACGCCACAAACCGCGAAATGTACCAGGTGCAATTCAACAGGTCCGGCGGAGTCGACTGCAGATAAGCGAGCCCCAGGAAGTACGTGTCCTGCAGCAGTGGACCAGGCTTGGTCGTATCCGCTGCCGGCACGCCCGACAGTTCCTGCTTGAAGTTGGTAACCGCCGTCGCCCCGTCCTTCTTGTTCAGCGCAGCCATCGCAATCGCACGGTAGAAGACAGGCTTTGCCTGCGCCTGCAGCGCAGCGAAGTCCGCAGCACTGGTTTCGGCCGGCTTGGTGACTGCCAGCCCCTTCTGGCCATACTCAGCCGCCTTGTCCAGCGCCGCCTGCTTGGCCGTCGGATCGGTGATCGCGTCTGCACCCGTCAGGCGGAAGTAGGTCTCAAAGGTTAAAGCCCGAAGGTTGTTCGGATCCACCTGCAACAGCCGGTCAGCCGCATCCAGGGTCTTTGCCGGGTCGAACGCACTGTACGCCAGCATCAGCTGCTCCAGCGTGGCCCCCTTCACCGCGGACTGCGGATAGGCCGTCAGATAAGCCTCAAGTGCCGCTGCTTTGGCCTTCGGATCGGTCTGCGTGATCGCGCTGTTGTATGCGTTGTATTCCGCAGGAGACATCTGCACGCCGCCACCCGCAGGCTGCTGGGAACCAAGGTTGACCTGGGTTTGTGCTGCTACGGTACGTGCCACACATGCCATGCCGGCAACGGCCAGGAGAGACGCAACGACTACCTTCTTCATTCCATACTCCTCAATAAATCTTCTCTTTCAAATGTGTCACCGATGCTTCCGGAGTCACTTGTACCGAGACGAAACCTAAACCTGATCATAGAGCATCCGGTTGTAGTTCTCGCCGTGCCCAACCCTTCGGTCAAGCGATTGAAGTGTTCGTGGCATCTCGGGATGATGATGCGGATTATAGAAACGCTGTTGCTCAAAACGCAAGCATACATGTACTTTTGCAGTAAGAAACACATTTTTCTTCAGCGCCCTCACCACTTCCCCTGTCAAAGCCCGTAGACCTGAAGTCACAAACCAACGACCACCCTCCAGCACTTTACCATCGAATGGCCTACGTGAAGATAAGTGCTTTTGGAGACTTCACCCCATGCTCCTACAACCATCTTGTGATGTTCGGCCTAAGCCTGACGGGTTCCCACTAGCCTCGCGATGTATGCTCTGGAAATCATCGCAGTGAGTGCCATTTTGCCGCAGACCGATTTCGCAGTCGCACGCTCGACGCCCACAAATGGATTTACTAGGATTAACCAGGCGCAGCTCCAAATGCATTGATGTCCTGCTACCCTTACCCATTGATAGTGTTATGACCTCCTTATCCACAACATCTAGTGTTAGTCCCGTTGATTCCGGCCGGAAACGCAGCTAAAGTTATCTCAGTCATATTAGACAGGCGAGGCCTCCCATAACCCTTCGCCCCAAGAGGTCGCATTTGCTCAAGCTCAAGAAGGTTCAGATACTCGGCTTCAAGTCCTTCTGTGATCGCACCGAGGTCCAGCTCTCCGGCGAAGGCATCGCCGCCATCGTGGGACCCAACGGCTGCGGCAAGTCCAACATCTCTGACGCCATCACCTGGGTTCTCGGCGAGCAGTCCGCCAAATCCCTCCGGGGCATCAAGATGGAGGACGTCATCTTCGCCGGCACCCGCGACCGCAAGCCCACCGGAATGGCCGAGGTCTCCCTCACCCTCGTCGATCCCGAGATCTACGACGGAGCCAGCCTCGACGGCGAACCCGAGATCGTCATCGACGAAGCCACTCCCACCGACTGGGACGAAACCACCCTCCGCCAGCAAAACGCCACCGAGACCGAGGAGGCCGTCGCCGAAGCCCAGCCCGGCACCCTCATCGAAGGCGAAGCCAAAGGTCCCCACATCCTCCCGCCTCCAACGGAGGCAGACGCCGCCGCCGAACTCGTCAACCCTAACAACGTCATCCTGAAGATCCGCCGCCGCAAGTTTGGCCGAGCCCCAATCCGCGCCGGCGAACTCACCATCACTCGCCGCCTCTTCCGCTCCGGCGACAGCGAATACCTCCTCAATGGCAAGATCTGTCGCCTGCGCGACATTCAGGACATCTTCATGGGTACCGGCCTGGGTGGCGAGTCGTACGCCATCATTGGCCAGGAGCGCATCGGTCAGCTCCTAAGCTCCAAGCCCCTCGATCGTCGCGCCATCCTCGAAGAGGCCGCTGGCATCACTCGCTTCAAAACCAAAAAACGCCTCGCCGAACTCCGCCTCGAAGCCGCCCGTCTCAACCTCTCCCGCGTCAACGACATCTTCGACGAGGTCACCCGTCAGATGACCAGCCTCAAGCGTCAGGCCTCCAAGGCCGAGCGCTACGGCGCACTCCGCGATGAACTCCGCACCCGCCTCCGCGTCGTTCTCGCCAGCCGCATGTCCCAGCTGGACAGCGAGCAGACCGCCACTACCGAAAAGATTACCGCGCTCGCAACCCAGATCGACGCGCAAGCCGCCACCGTCGAGACCATGGACACGGCCCACACGGAAGGCGTCCGCACCGGCTATACCCTCGACCAGCAGATTCGCGACGCGGGCGCCCAGGCCAACCAGTCTGCCGTCGAACTTGAGCGCATCACCGCCCGCACCGCCGCCAACGCCGACCGCATCGCCGAGCTCACCGGCCGCCTCGCCACCGGCGCCGACGACCTCTCGCAGGCCCGCGAACAACTAGCCAGCCTCTCCGGCGAACTCGAACAGCACCGCAGCTTCCTCGAGAACGCCACTGCCGAATCCGCAGGCTCTCGCGAGGCCGCGCAGACCCATCAAGGCCAGGCCCAGGAGGCCGTCCGCGCCGTTGCGGCAGCCGAACAGCAGGCCGAACAAAATCGCCGCGCGTCCATGCAGCTGATGCAACGCATCGGACAAACTCGCAACGAAGAGGCCCAGGCCGCCGCCGCCCTCGCCGGCCTCGAGCGCGAAGCCGAACGCCTGGTCTCCGAGTCCGACATCGCAAAGCAGGAGCTCGACACCCTAGGCCTGCAGCGCGGTCAGGTCAAACTCTCGTTCGAGTCCGTCACCGAGCGCCTGAAGCGTCTCGAAGCCGAGATCGCCGAACTCCGCCTCCAGATCGAAGCCAGCCGCGCCGAAGAGTCGCAGTCCAAGCGCCGCGGCGACCAGCTGCGCGGCGAAGTCGCAACCCTCAACGGCCGTCGCAACTCCCTCGAAGGCCTCATCAAGGAGCACAGCTACTCCACCGACACCGTTCGCAACATCTTCAAGACCGACACCTACAAGCAGAACACCAACGGCATGGCCGCCGTAGGCACCCTCGCCGACTTCCTCGAAGTCGATGGTAAGTACGAGAGCGTAGTCGACGAGTTCCTCCGCGACGAGCTCAACTACATCGTAGTCAAATCCTGGGACGCCGCCGATGCCGGCATGCACCTCCTCCAGACCGACGTCAGCGGCCGCGCCACCTTTCTCGTTCACCCCAACGACGCCCAGGCCAACTTCGCCTTCGCCGAAGGCATGCAGAGCGCGGCCCAGACCAACATCGAGGGTATGGAAGGCGTAGTCCCGCTCAAAGAGTGTGTCCGCGTCCTCGACGGCTTCGGCAGGTCTCTCGAAGTCATCCTGCCCAAGCTCCGCGAAGGCTTCGTCGCGCCTGACTCCTACACCGCCCGCTCGCTGGCACTCTCAAATCCTCAAGCTTTCTTCCTCTCCCCCTCCGGCGAAACCTTCCATAACGTCACTGTCACCGGCGGCCGGCCCCGTGCACAAGGCCCACTTGCCCTCAAGCGCGAACTCGTCGAGGTCCAGCAAAAAGTCGAGAAGGCCGAGCAGGAGCTGGCCCAGACCGATCTCCACACCGCCGACCTCCAGCACCAGATCGCCGCCCTCAACGCGACCATCGAAGGCAAAACCCACGAGCGCCGCGACGCCGAGCGCGAGTCCGCTAACTCCGGAGCAGCTCTCCGCCAGATGGAGTCCGAGGTCGCCCGCATCGAACGCCGCCTGCAGGACTGGGCTCTCACCAGCGAGCGCAATCGCGACGCCCGCACCCAGAAAGCCGACCTCATCGCCCGCCGTCAACAAGAAGCGGCAGCATTCGAGAACGAGCGCATCACCCTCGAAACCAGTCTCACTGCGCTTCAGGAACAGCTCGACCAACTCCGCAGCCGCCGCGAAGAACTTCAACAAGCAGCCGCCACCGCCTCCGCTGCATTAGCCGGCCTCGAAGAACGCCGCCGCAACGCCGCCGCCAACTTCGAGCAGACCAACCGCATCTACAACGGCCAAAGCCAGCGCATCCAGCAGCTCGAACAGCAACTCGAAGCCTCTGCCGCGGAAAAACTCCGCCGCGAAGAAGAGACCGCAGCCCTCGCCGTTCAGCACACCGAACTCTCCGAGCTTCGCGCCACCGCGATTGCCGAAGGCGCCCGCCTCACCACCGAAGCAGCCGAGCTCCGCACCGCCATGGCCGAGCTCGATCAGCGACTCCGTACTCTGCGCCACGAGACCGAAGCCCTCCGCGAACAACGTGCTGCCCTCACCGCCCGCGCCGCAAAACTCGCCTCCGACATCGAGCACATCGACGCCACCTGTCTCAACGACCTTGGCACCGAAGCCATCACTCTCCGTGAAGACCAGACCATCGCTCGCATCGAAGGCGATGCCCTCCACACCGAAGAAGAAGAATCCCGTGCCCTCAAGCAAAAGCTCGAAGCCATGGGACCGGTCAACATGATGGCCCTCGAGGAGTACAACGAGACCGTCACCCGCCACAGCTTCCTCGAAACCCAGCGCAAGGACCTCCTCGATTCCATCGAAAACACCCAAGCCTCCATCAAAGAGATCGACGACGTCTCCCGCATGAAGTTTGACGAGGCCTTCAAGGTCATCAACGAAAACTTCTCCGTCACCTTCAGCAAACTCTTCGGAGGCGGCCAGGCCTTCATGAAGCTCACCGATGCGGAAAACACCAACGAGAGCGGCATCGACATCGTCGCCTCGCCGCCGGGCAAGAAGCTGCAAAACATCCTCCTGCTCTCCGGTGGAGAAAAAGCCCTCACCGCCCTCTCGCTTCTGGTCGGCATCTTCCAGTTCCAACCCGCACCCTTCTGCATTCTCGACGAAGTCGACGCACCCCTCGACGAGACCAACGTAGGCCGCTTCGCCAAACTGATTCACGAAATGAGTGCCTCCACGCAGTTCGTGGTCATCACTCACAGCAAACGCACTATGGCCCAGGCCGACGTGATCTACGGTGTCACCATGCAGGAGCCCGGCGTCTCGAAGATCGTCAGCGTCAATCTCAACCGCCGCGATGCTTCAGACAATCGCCGCGCCGTAGCCTGACGTCATCACCCATACTTCCCTTTTGCGCAGCTGGAGCGATCCACACTCGCTCCAGCGTTTTTTCCATAAACAGAGCACGCTCGACCCCGTCATAGAATCATCCAGACTCGCTAGCGTTCGGTGTACCTGCTCGTTCCTCTTTGAAAGCGGTTACCCTACAAAAGGCACATGTACATCCCACTCACAACCGCTCTCCTCGCACTGCTGACCGTAGCGATGCTTCTTCTCAGGATCTTCTGGTCGCGTGTACCTCCACGATTGAGATTCCTTCTCATCCGTGCGTCGATCGCCATAATCATCCTTCATGGCCTCTTCGTCGTAACGAAATGGAACACCACCTCCGATCGGCTGAACGCCGTCATCAACTGGATGGCAGTGGCCGGCTACGAACTACTCGTATTGCTCTTCTCCCGTCTGTCTCCCCGTTGGCTCACTCTGCCAAGCACGATCATTCTGTTGGTCCCCCTGTTTGCATCCAGCATCCTGGTCCCTCTCACCCACATCTTCGAGGCGGCTCCCCGCAAGAACGCCTCGCTCGGAGATAATCTCTTCTCCGAGGTCAGCCCGTGGTCGAATGTCGAAGGTGGCAATAAAGGTGTCGACGTAGTCATTTACTACTCTCCCCGCTTCGCTCCGTTTTTTCGTCACAAGCTCCAAACCATTCCGTTCAACGATCAGGAGTGCGACTCATTCGCAGCCTCTGCCGTAGCTTTTCCGGCTAAGAAGGTGGTCCTCGGTCACTGCCCGAACTGGCCCTCTCAAACCCCGGGAACGGTCGAAAAGCGCCTTCCTCTTCGCTAAACACATGGATCGTTTTCCTATTCCAAGAGGTGATACCGTCAACCTGATGCCCACAGCCCTTCTCCAGACCGATCTCGGCGATCTTCCCCTTTCAGCCCGCGGCAAGGTTCGCGACATCTACGCCCTCTCAGGCGATCAACTCCTCTTCGTCGCCAGCGACCGCATCTCCGCATTCGACCATGTTCTGGGCAGCGGAATACCCGACAAGGGAAAGATCCTTACCCAGCTCTCCCTCTTCTGGTTCGACTTCCTCAAGTCCACCGTCCCGAACCATCTCATCACCGCAGACGCCACCCGGTTTCCCCGCGACCTGCAGCCTTATCTCAATCAACTCGCCGGTCGCAGCATGCTCGTCAAGCGAGCGAAGATGTTTCCCGTAGAGTGCGTCGTGCGCGGCTATCTCTCCGGGTCCGGATGGAAGGACTACCAGAAGACCGGCGCGATCTGCGGCATCAAGCTGCCTTCCGGCCTCCGCGAATCCGATCGCCTCCCCGAACCCATCTTTACCCCTGCCGCTAAAATCAACACCGGCGGCCACGACGAAAACATCTCCTATAAAACCGTGGAACAAACCATAGGCCCGACCCACGCCAATACGCTTCGCACTCTTACCCTGGACATCTACGACAAAGCCACGAAACACGCAGCCGACAAAGGCCTGATCCTTGCCGACACCAAGTTCGAGTTTGGTCTGCTAGGCGACACAATCATCCTCGCCGACGAAGTTCTCACACCCGACTCCTCCCGCTACTGGCCCGCAGGAACCTACAACCCCGGAGGCCCTCAACCTTCCTTCGACAAGCAGTACGTCCGCGATTACCTCGAATCCATCCATTGGAACAAACAGGCTCCCGCACCCGCGCTCCCGGACGAAGTCGTCTCCCGTACCCGCGAAAAGTATCTCGAAGCCTTCAGCCTGATTACCGGCCGTGCCGATCTCGCTAATACCTAAAACCGCATGAACCTCTTCGACTGGTTTCTCATCGCGATGCTCGCCTTCTCCACCATCATGGCCTTCCTGCGCGGCATCATCCTGGAGCTCTTCTCTCTCGGCGGCCTGATCGCTGGAATTCTACTTGCCAGCTGGAACTACAAGCACATCGCGATTCTTGTCGAACGCCTCATCACCACGCCCGCCACTGCCGAGATCGTCGCCTTTCTTCTCATCATCATCGGGGTGATGGTTCTCTGCACCCTCGTCGGC
>Ga0210406_10007668_pt1 | contig 10912 bp, 9 predicted proteins | sample IncBWC30MmetaG_FD_155454 | JGI IMG/M metagenome (GOLD analysis project Ga0210406, IMG submission 155454) | Forest soil microbial communities from Barre Woods Harvard Forest LTER site, Petersham, Massachusetts, United States - Inc-BW-C-30-M | ecosystem: Environmental > Terrestrial > Soil >... | reverse complement strand
AACCCAATACGCAAATGCGGAGTATCCAAGCACCACCGGAGTGACGACGGTTGCGCCGATGAGTACAAACTCTTGGCTCGCGGAAGATGATGCGGCGTCCCAAAGGGAAACACTAAAGGGGACAATGTTGGGAAACACAATCAAAGCCATCCCCGAGATGCCTACAACAAAGAGAAATAAGCCAAGAACTAAGGGGATTGCCGGCCTCACCCTTTCGGTCAGCACAGCCAACGCTCCTACTGCAATAGCAAACAAACCAAGAAGGCAAGGCAGAGCGACTGGGTGTAACGTCCACTGCGAGCGCACGCCTGGCTGAATTTGTGCCGAATAGAGGCAAGCAATGCCGAACAAGACGGCGAAAACCGGTGCGGAAACGCGGAGGGACCGGCGAGCAAACTCCTGTAACAACAAATTGGACTTCAGTCTGAGCCACCCTCCTCCAAGCACGGTGTACCCGACTGCAAGAGTGACCCCGCTGATCATGGGGAGAGGATGAAGGATGTCTAGAACGCTTCCGGTGAAGCGCAAATCGCGGACTTTGACTCCTTGGATCAGACATCCTGCAATCAACCCCTGCATGAACGCAGCGACTAGCGACCCAATTGCGAACGCCACGTCCCATTTACGGCGATGCCGACTGGTTTGTACGCGGAATTCAAATGAGACGCCGCGAAAGCCCAGTGCAAGCAACATGAGTATGACGGGAAGGTACAGCGCCGGCAGCAGAATCGAATATGCAATCGGAAATGCCGCGAGCAGCGTTATGCCCGCCATGATGATCCATGTCTCGTTGCCGTCCCATGTCGGCGTAATCGAATCGACCATGTGGTCACGAGACGCCGGGTCTGGTTGGAACAGAAGCAATATCCCGACTCCCAGATCGAATCCGTCAAGGAACACGTAGAGCGTTAGAGCGAAGGCGAGAAAGGTGGCCGAGAAGAGTGGGAGATCCATTTGCGTCAACTCCTTAGTGCCGGCTCGCTCTCGATTGCTCGCCTCGCGTTGTCCAAAACGTGTGGACGAAACGCGTTCTTGAGAGAACCTGAGGCTTCGGCATAGGATGGGGCTTCAGCCGGACCCCGTCCGATAATGCGAACAGTAAAGATCAAGAAGGCGCTGAGGAAGACTGTATAAACGCAAACGAACGCAATCAGAGTCGACAACAAGGCCTGAGCGGGAACAGGAGATACCGCGTCTGCGGTCCTCAAGATGCCATAGATCACCCACGGTTGGCGGCCCGTTTCCGCAAGATACCAGCCAGCCAGCGTGGCTATAATGCCCGACGGCGTCATAAAGACCAGCAACCAAAGGAACCAGCGGGAAGTGAAAAGTCTCCCCTGAAATCTCAACCACAGTGAAGCAACTCCCATAACGAACATGATTATTGCCAGGCCGTACATGGTTCGAAAGGCATAGAACACCATTCCCATAATGGGCTGGCGATCACGGGGCGTATTTTTTAGACCTTGAACGCGTCCTTCGAGACTGTGGGTCAGCCAGATACTCCCAAGGTAGGGCATTCCGAGTGCGAATCGATTTTGCTGGTTCTTTTGATCGGGGATGATGAACCAGTAGTAAGGGGCTGGGGACTGAGATTGTTTTTCCCAGAAGCCTTCCGCCGCCTGCATCTTCGACGGCTGGTACTTGATCATGGTGCCGTAAAGAATATCTCCGAGGAAAACCTGCCCGGCGATCAACACAGCTGCGAACGCGGTTCCCAAAGCGACCGTCCTGCGTGCAAAATCTAGATGTTTCCTTCGGAGCAGATACCATGCCCCCACTCCAGCAACCATGAAGGATGCCGTTAGGTAGGCTGCAGTGAGCATGTGAGGCAACCGATAGGGCCAGGAAGGGTTCACGACCACATGAAGCCAATCCACGACGGTTAGGCGGCCATCATGTATGGTGATGCCCGCTGGTGTCTGCATCCAGCTGTTTGCGGATAGAATCCATGACGCTGATAGAAGCGTACCTATGGCTACCATGCAGGTTGCAAAAAAGTGCAGCTTGGGGCCGACGCGGTGAAGACCAAAAAGCATGATTCCCAGAAACCCAGCTTCTAGGAAGAAAGCCGTCAACACTTCCAAAGCGATCATCGGTCCGATCGCCGGTCCAGCGATCTCCGCGAAGTGCGAAAACCCGAGACCAAACTCGAATGAGAGTACGATTCCGGTGACGACTCCAATCCCGAAGCTCATTGCAAAGATGCTGAGCCAAAATTTGTAAATTTGGAGATACAAGGGATTCTTGTTCTTCAGCCAGAGCGCCTCAATCACCGCCAGGAAAGAAGCGAGACCAATAGACATCGTCGGAAAGATGATGTGAAAGCTCACGGTAAAGGCAAACTGAATTCTGGCAAGAATGGATGGATCGAGTTTCATAGGCCTATCTCCTCGCCAGTAAATGCAGAACACGTAAGGACAGCGACGGCTACAAAAAGGACCAGCCCCGCAATGGCAAATCGAAGCCCGAATACGCCGATGATGGTGAAGAAGAAACCTGTGCCCACGATTGCTGCACCTGTTGCTCCCGCGGCTCGGCGAAAGTTCTTTATGCTCGTCATCATCAGACCTCACAATGTTCGAAAGTGGATCAAAATTTGTACCCAGCCCACAGAGCCCAGTAATTCAAGTTGCGTCCTGGCTGGGTTTCCTTCAGAAAACGTCCCGCATAAAAATTTCCGTAATCTCCCTGAAACCAAAGATGTCGGTTCACCTGCCATCGCACTTCCGTGCCGGGCCTGTGGCCGACGAAGCGTGCCCGACTGTTACCCGCGGCTCTGATCAGGAAGCCTGGAAGTGCGTAAACACCATCTTCAAGACTCTCCCGCCACTGGACAATCCAGTCGAACGAGGCTGTGACGTTATGCGGGAAAGTCGCATCAATTTGCGGGTGGAGATCGATAAAGTTGACAGCACCTGGACCAGTAGTAGTAGCCACCACGCCGAAATAGCTTCCGGTAGGGAATAAGGGGTTAAAGGTTCCGAGTGTGTTCGGATTCGAGATCGGGTGGTCTCCGCTGGAGATGTCAGCCTTAACGCTGAATCGGGGCTTTAGCGCAATCGTCGGAAGGCGATAACCAGTCTCAGATGATGCGGTCCAAGCGCGAATATTCGCAGAGCCAAACGTGCCAAACTGCGCGAGCGCCTCGTAGTCGAAATCCCAACCTGGTCGTTCGGTGGCGATCGGATGTGAAAACCGTGCGCCGAGCGAATGGCGCACTTCCTGTGCGGTGCCGCGTTGAAACGTCGCCTGCGCCCGATCGAGGCCTAAGTAATAAGTGTCCAACAGAGTGTTATGGGGCAGCGGCCGGGTTGCGTATATGCCCCAAAAACCGACGGCGTGGTTTGGTGAATTGTCGAAGAACCCAGGATTGTCCTCATCCGGACGCACGGCGAATCCATCAAATTGCCACGAGTGAGTGAATGTCTGAAGGCGAAATCCGGTAAAACTCATTCGAACGTTGGGACCCTCGCGCACATCGATCAGCCGTCCCGAGCCGTATTCCAGCTCTTGCCGACCGACCAGAAATCTTAGAGAGCTGTCCTGAACAGTAGTGCTCAACTCCAAGAACGCTGCCTGGAAATCGAGTTTCTTTTCATCGAAGGGGCGGGGGCCTCCGTTGCGAAAAGAGTTCAAACCACTCTTCAACTCCACAAACGTGCGTACGTGCTTGCCGTAATGAACGTCAAAATAAAGAATATATCGCTCGTTTAGATACCCGTTCATGAACGGATCTTGGCCCCAGTTGTCGTTTCCAATTTGCTCCCACATCTCTCGGGCTTCCCCGCCTATCGTCATGAACCAGTTGCCATTGTTTCGAATCGGAATGTATTTGATCGGGTCCCAGAAATCCTGGCGAAGACTTGAGTCTCGCAGGAAACTCCAATCCTCATCCTCCCTCAGTAGCTGGTAGCTGCGTCCCTGAGTCACTGGAGGGGCAGTCTCAACGGACTGAGCGCGAGCTTGCAGCGCTCCAAAAGCAAGTGCGACCGCGAGCATGGATGCCGTACGCATTGAACTACCTCAGTGGGCTGAACCCTGTTTGTTGGGCGAGTGGATCTCAGCAACATAGCCACCCGGAAACTGCAGGATTGTCGCCGTGCGATCGTCCGCCACATAGGATGGAACTAATACACTGGCTCCGGCAGCTTTGGCTTTCACCAGCGTTTTGTCCACATCCGAAACTTCGTATCCCGTCATCTCACGCCCGTACGGATACGGAAGATGACCATCCGTAACGAGGACAGTTACCTTACCGAAATTCGATTGGATTCGAATTCTTCGGTAGGTGTCCTTGGGTCTTCCTATCTCAACTCCGGGCGCATGCTCATTGTCGCCAATGACTTTCCCGTGACTAAATGCGAGAAAGCTTTGAACGAACGCAGCTACTCTGTCAGCTGAGACATAGACGCGATTTTCGGGCACAGACGCCAGCGGCTCGTAGGAAGGCGGGGTCGTGTGCCAGTAGAGCTGCATATTCACCCCGCCGGGCCACTGGATTACAGCATCTCGGCCAATCGGATCATTGAACGGTGTCACCAGAACATCCGCGCCTGCAGATTGCGCGGCACTCACCGCGCCATCGAGATCAGTCACCAAGTAGCCGCTACGTTCTACACCAAACGGATACGGAATCGGCGTCTTAAAACCGAAGACCGAAACGGTTCCAACAGGAGTCAGCACCAACTGCGACATAGTGCTGCTGGTGGTGGGGGTAACTGTAAATACTCCCTGTTTAGTGGTCGTGCCGCCAAAGGTAGCAATCAGGCTCGCCACAAAAGGATCAAAATCCTCTGGTGACACATACACATGCGTGGTGTCGTACTGCGGCGCCACGGCAACTTCCATTCCGCTTCCCTGAACGGTCTGGGCCAAGACAAAGTGGCCCAGAAGTTGGAAGAACAAGACCACGCTGGCGACTGAGCAAACCCTCTTCTTCATCCGCATTAATTACTCCTCATTCGAAACACTTCAGTAAGCGTTTCAGTCTTCACGGAATCTCGGCTGGATGGGCGATCATAGGACTCACCGACAAGGCAAACGGAAGCAGCATGCGAGACGTTGATATTCTTCGTGTGCACCCAGATGCCGAGTTGTTCTCCGAGAACCATGCCAAGTAAACCCAGCAGAGCGACGATCGGGGGCGCAGGACTTTTTACGCGGATAAGACCATACAGAACTCCCACTCCGAGCCCCACGACAAAAGAAATGAACAAAACTTTCATAACTATTCCCTTGCTAGAACGCGAAGCAGTCGCAGCCCAGCTCCCATAAGCCAAGGTCACTCAGCACCTGGAGATGCGATCGGTTCCTGACATCTGCCGATGCCTCAACATGCGAACAGGCAGCCGGGTGAGATACACCAAGAGTTTGGTCCAGGGCCTTCGCGTAACCTCCATATTCTTTGACAGGAGACCAGCTTGGGCTCACTGGGAGTGCAGGCGGCGAGAGTTTTGAGAATTCTTCGCTCGCATAAGCGACCTTCCCGCCTACGATCGTAAGTACCGATTCGAGATGCTTAATCTCTTCTTCCGGAATCGAAAAGTAGTCGGCCGAGAGAACAGCCAAGTCGGCGAGTTGGCCGGGGGCAATCGCGCCTTTCAGACCTTCTTCGTTTGAAAACCAGGTTCCACCGACCGTGAACAGCCGCAGCGCCTCTGTACGGTCCATGCGGTTCTTTTCCGGATATAGCTGCAAGCCGCCAAGCGTCTTGCCGGTGGTCAACCAATAAAGGGAGAGGTAGGGATTGTAGCTGGAGACACGCGTGGCGTCGGTTCCCGCCCCGACAGGTATTCCTCGTTCGAGCATGCGTCGGATCGGCGGAGTGCGCTCAGCTTGTTTGGCTCCGTAGCGATCCACAAAGTATTCGCCCTGGAACGCCATCCGGTTCTGCACAGCGATCCCGCCTTCGAGTGCCTTGACGCGATCGAGGCTCTGATCGGAGATGGTTTCGCAGTGATCGAAGAACCAGTGCAGCCCGTTGAAGGGGATCTCGCGATTCACCTCCTGAAAGACAGCCAGGGCGCGCGAAATTGTCTCGTTGTACGTGGCGTGCAGCCGGAACGGCCAGCGGTTCTCGACCAAGTGCCGGATCACCGCCTTCAGCTCACTTTCCATAATTGGCTGCATATCCGGCCGAGATTGGAAGAAATCTTCGAAGTCGGCTGCCGAATAAACGAGCATCTCGCCGGCGCCGTTCATGCGATAAAACTCATCGCCCTCTCCTGGTCGGATGATCTTCGCCCAGTTTTGAAAGTCAGCAAGCTCGCCCTTTGGGTGCTGCGTGAAGAGGTTGTAGGCAAAGCGAAGCGTGAGTTCGCCTTTGCGATGCAGTTCGTTGATGACGGCATAGTCGTCGGGATAATTCTGGAAACCGCCGCCGGCGTCGATGACGCTCGTAAGGCCAAATCGATTCAACTCGCGCATGAAGAGGCGGGTTGAGTTAGCTTGATCTTCCCGCGACAGTTTTGGACCCTTGCCGAGGGTCGAATACAGAATGGTCGCATTCGGCTTTGCGATCAGGGCACCGGTTGGGTTTCCGTGTCTGTCGCGTTGGATCTCGGCGGCAGAGGGATCGGGAGTCTCTTTTGTATAACCTACTGCGCGAAGAGCTGCACCGTTCAGCAGCGCGCAATCGTACAGGTGAAGCACAAACACAGGGGTATCCGGCGCGACGGCGTTGATCTCATCCAGAGTTGGCATCCGGCGCTCGGCGAACTGAAATTCCGTCCAGCCCCCGACTACGCGTACCCATTGCGGAGCGGGCGTGCGCTGCGCTTGTTCCTTCAGCATCCGGAGGGCATCTGCGAGAGATGGAACGCCGTCCCAGCGGAGCTCCATGTTGTAGTTCAAGCCGCCACGAATCGGATGCATGTGCGAGTCATTCAGGCCGGGAATGACGGTACGGCCTTTCCCGTCGATGACTCTCGTCTCAGGCCCCCGCAGCGGAAGAATCTCCTCGTCCTTGCCCACACTTGAAATCTTTCCACCCGTTATAGCGATCGCTTCGACAAACGATGGCACTCCGTTCGTCGCGACCTTTGCATTGTGGAGGATCGTGTCTGCGAACATGAGAATCTCCTTCCGCGATTCGGGGTAAGGTTTCGAGAGGGCAGGGACTGGCCCGCCCTCTGCGTTAACTATTTATGTGCGGTTGCGGCGACAGGAATTGCGTACTCGGGAAACTTTGTCGGTGGAGCGCCGTGCACCATCGTGTAGGCGTACTCCACACCGATGCCATATGCTCCGAAGTGCGACTTCACAATATCCATGACAGCGTCGTACGTTCCCCGGAAGGCCCAGTCGCGCTGCCACTCCAGCATCGTCGAGAGGGCCGTCACGGGCTTGGCGCCAGCTTGAATGACTCTCTTCATCGCGTTGTCGTGCGCGAGTTGGCTGACGTCCCCACAGCAGTCCTCGACTACGTACACCTCGTAACCGTCGTGAATCGCCTGGACCGTTGGGAGAGCCACGCAGGTCTCTGTCCATAGGCCCGCCAACACAATCTTCCTGCGGCCAGTCTTCTCAATCGCCGCAACGAAGTTCCTGTCGTCCCAGGAGTTCATCGATGAACGCTCAATGGGCTCCTGGTTTGGAAATACGGCACGCAGCTGAGGCCACATATTTCCGCTGAAGGACTTCGTTTCGACAGTCGTGAGCACGACCGGCACTTCGAACACGCGTGCTGCTTTACCCAACGCCACAGCGCTGTTGATAATCGATTGGCGATCGAAGTTGCTGGTCCCGAACAGCATTTGCGGCTGATGGTCAATCAACGTCACGACGCAATTGTCCGGAGTCAAGAGTCCCTTCTCACTCAGTTTTGGGCGATTACCGTTTGATCCTGCACTCGACATAATTGATCCCCTTAAACATTCATGTTCAAAAGTACGGTCGCTCTGCGACCGATCTGGATTCCCTTGAATGCAAACAGGGGGCCATTCGAAATTTCGGTTCATTTCAACGCGAACCCGCGAGCAGTTAACAGCCTTCCATTAGTCGCGTGGGAGAGAAATCCTGCCGAAGCGGTGCAGTTGAGTCAGATGGTGTGGTTTTTGGCGGGCGACGCTCGTATGACATCCTGCTGCAGCTAACATAAAGAAACCGCAAGAGGAATCAGAATCCTTCATCAGTAACGCAACGATCCTAGTCATTGCAGGAACCCGCTGGCTAAGTGGTGTAACCGTCCGGCATGAAGAGAATGATTGTCGAGGTTGCGCTCGTCGCTACTCGCGAAATTAGTCTCATTACCCTCAGGAAAAACTTGCCGTGATTGTTCAGATAGCGACGCGTGGCGCTATGTGGCCAGAGGACGTTGGTTATTTCGAACAATGTGCTGAGCACGCCGGATGTGGCGCTGAAGGATCTAGCAGTGGGGCGGCATACGAAGACTTTGTTTGAAACGGCCGTGAGAAATGCCGCACGGACAAGGCACCCATTTCAGCCAACGTTTCAAGGCGTATCTTTCGTTCAAGGTTAGAGGCGATGTACTCGCAAATCCGCTGAGTGCGCACTGGAGATAGGGCTCCATGCACTCCATGGACACGCTCAGAAAATGGGATCAACGCTTCTCGTTTCCTGGTGCACCCGGAAAACACCCCAAGTTGGGGAGCGCCACTCATCGGCCGCTTGGCAACTAGATTGCACGTGACCCTCTGGAGACAAGAAGCGTGCGCCAAGGTCACGTCACAGAGCTAGCTAAATCCATACCTTAAGAGAGGGACACATTGAAAAGAATCACATTCACTGCGCTTCTACTGATTGGGCTGTATGTGGTAGGAAGTCCAGTGGCCGTTGCTCAAGATACATCTTCGCAATCGTCCGCTGCCGACAACACTGCGGACGCGATAACCGATCAAGAGTTGACCCTGCTACGCCGGGATATCCGCTCAATCAAGAAACAACTCATTACTGCGAATTTAACGCTCACGGACAGTGAAGCTACCAAGTTCTGGCAGGTGTATGAGGAATACTCGGCAGATATGGGGAAGATCATCGATACGAGAACGGCGATCATCAAAGAGTATTCCAACGAATATGGAACCCTGACCGATGCCCAGGCAGACAGTCTGATTCGCCGATGGCTGGACGCGGACATCGAACTCGCAAAACTTCGTCAGCGGTATGTACCTATCTTTCGAAAAATATTGTCCGGGAAGACAGTGGCTACCTTTTTTCAACTCGACCGCCGCATCAGCATGATGATCGACCTGCAGATCACTTCGCAACTTCCCCTGGTCCAGAGTCAGGACTGAAATTGTCCCTAGACAGGCGCCATGTCCGCGATCGAGAAACCAGTTTTGACTCCTCCCGCCACGGCGCCAGCCCTTGCACCTGCAGTTCAGCGAGAGCACGCTCCGACACCGTTAAGTAGATCGAAATGGCAAAAATTTGACAGCCCCGCGTTGGTCGTGTTGCTTGCGGCTGCGATCGTTCGGATGCGAAATCTTGGTCCTCCACCTCAACTGGGGCCATCAAACCGGTGGGCGGCTAAGGCTTTTGGAGAGGATGCCTGGTAAGAATGAGCGAAACAATGCATAAGGCAGATTGGCGAGAGATTGTCAGCCGGGCTGCGGGGATTCTCGTTCTCCTTGCCGGCGTACTTCTGGCTGCCAGGTTGTGAACGGCGAGGACTTCGCATCACAACCCCATTCCTAGCATCTTTGAACTGAATTCGACACCCGCGGAGTCGATCTATCTCATTTCGTGCTCGGCATCAGCGACTGGTTTTTCTGGTCGCGTTCAGCTTATTGAGCTATTGTGATCAGTTTCGCGATTGCATTCGTACTGCACGGCATCGGAATCCATCTTCGTGGGCTTGCTCTATCGTGCGATACTGCCCATGTTCGCGCGGGGGCCGATCGTACTCGGGGGATCGTACTCGGGGGGTTGACTGGGTCTGCTGTACTCGATTATGCAGCTTCGCAATCCTTTGCTTGCGAATCACATTAAGTGGATTTCTTTTATGGCGTCGCAGATAGCCTTCGGTGTCGTGGGCTGCATTGTTGTCGTGCGTCAGGAGCGTGTGTCAACTGGTGAGAACCTGCCCTCCGTCGAACGCGCGGGAATTGAAGCTCCCGGCATAATTCCGCGAGAAAGCGGGGAGAAGCAGCCGTGAACACATTTCGGCATCTTTGTGTATTCACAGCGCTCGCCGCGACTTTTTACTCGGGTTGCGTCGCACCGCACGGCCAGCCGACCAACTAGGGCAACGTCTCTGGCCGAATAGCATCATGCGTCGCTATGTGAACAATCACGGCAAGTTTTAGCTTCGACACTTCCGGCTTCCGCTCAATCTTGTCCTGAAAATTCAGCCACTTACGGTTTTGTAAGTTTGGCGCGGCTTTTGCCTTTACCCCATGTGCGAGGGCGAAGGCAGTCGCGACTACCTTTCTCGCCTTTCGCCAGTATGCAACTGATCGAGAGGCTCGTGATGAACAACAGATCGAAACCAACGATCCTTTACTCCAGTGACCCAGGGATGGACGACGTGCTCGTCTCAGCCGCTAAAAACGGAAATCAGCGGGCTTTTGAAGTCCTGGTTGAGCGTCATCAGCAAAGAATGCTTGCGTTTGCTCGACGCTATACCCGCGTCCGGGAGGACGCAGAAGATGTTGTCCAACAAACCTTCCAAAAGGCCTTTATTCACTTGAACAAATTCCAAGGGAAATCTTCCTTCTCGACTTGGTTAACACGGATCGCTATCAACGAAGCCCTTATGTTGATGCGTCGAAGTCATGCGCTGCGCGAGATACCCGTTAACGATTCAAGCGACCAGGGAGTCGCTGCGTCAGCAATGGAGATACACGATGCAAGTCCGGACCCCGAAACCAGTTACTTGCGGCGCGAGAGAGTGCAAATTCTGTCAGAGACGCTCGAGAATCTTCGGCCAGGGCTGCGTCTAACAATC
>Ga0210406_10007667_pt1 | contig 10912 bp, 8 predicted proteins | sample IncBWC30MmetaG_FD_155454 | JGI IMG/M metagenome (GOLD analysis project Ga0210406, IMG submission 155454) | Forest soil microbial communities from Barre Woods Harvard Forest LTER site, Petersham, Massachusetts, United States - Inc-BW-C-30-M | ecosystem: Environmental > Terrestrial > Soil >... | reverse complement strand
CTAGAAGATTCAAAGCTTAGCGGCCGCCTCATCTGGCGGAACCAAATCCGTTCTGTATCGTATTACTCTTCATGAATTCACTGAGGCACGTTTTCCGGCGATTCGGGCGCGCCCCGATGTTCACCTCGGTGGCCTTGATTACGCTGGCGCTCGGAATCGGCTCTAACACGGCCATTTTCAGCGTCGTCAACGGAGTCCTGATCAAACCGCTGCCCTATCCTGACGCGCGGCAACTGGTGGGGGTCTGGCACCTCGCGCCGGGGGTGACCGGAATCGCAGGCAACATCAACTGCTCGCCCACCATGTACTTTACATATCGGGAGGAAAACAGTACTTTTCAAGATTTTGGTCTGTGGTCGAACGACGGCGTAACCGTGACGGGCGCGGGCGACCCCGAGCAAGTCCGCGCACTCGACATCACCTACGGTACACTCCAATCCCTGGGCGTTCAGCCGGCGGCGGGACGCTGGTTTTCGCAAGCTGACGATACTACCGGCGCGCCAGACACGGTGATACTCACCTACAGCTATTGGCAGCGGCACTTCGGCGCAAGCCCGGAATCCGCGGTTGGACGCACGTTGATCGTAGATTCAAAACCACACGTCATCATCGGCGTGATGCCGCAGAATTTCCGGTTCCTGAACTCTCGCGCAGATCTGATCTTGCCGCAGAAATTCGACCGGAATAAGATCTTCCTCGGCAACTTCAGCTATCAGGGAATCGCGCGATTGAAGCCGGGCGTCACCATCCGACAAGCCGATACCGACGTGGCACGGATGTTGCCCATCTGGCTAAAGGCTTGGCCCGCGGCGCCCGGTTTCAGCCGGGCGCTTTTCGAAAATGCGCGCTTTGCGCCTTTGGTTCAGCCCTTGAAGCAGGAAGTCGTGGGCGACATCGGGGCAACGTTATGGGTTCTGATGGGAACCATCGGGCTGGTGCTTCTCATCGCATGCGCGAACGTCGCCAATCTCCTATTGGTGCGCGCCGAAAGCCGGCAACAGGAACTGGCTATCCGGGCGGCTCTGGGCGCCGGGTGGCGGCGAATCGCCGGTGAGATGCTACTCGAAAGCCTGACCCTCGGCATCTTGGGCGGAGCGCTGGGGTTGGCGCTGGCGTATGCGGCCCTGCGTATGTTGATCGCTCACGGACCGGCGACCCTGCCGCGGATCGGCGAAATTGGGATCGATCCGCTGGTGCTGGGATTTACATTCGTGGTTTCGCTGCTGGCCGGCTTGTTCTTTGGCTTGATACCCGCCATCAAGTACGCTGGGCCGCAGTTGGCCTTAACACTTCGCGGCGGCGGGCGCACCATGAGTTACGGTCGCGAACGGCATCGCGCGCGTAATCTGTTGGTCGTGGCGCAAGTGGGTTTGGCGTTGGTCCTGCTGATTGGATCGGGGCTAATGATTCGAACGTTCCAGGCTTTGCGGAGCGTTCAGCCGGGATTCACCCACCCCGAGCAAGTGCAACTGCTGCATATTTCAATTCCAGACGCGCAGGTGAAGGAACCAGAGCGTGTGATGCGTATGGAGAACGAGATGATCGACAAGCTAGCAGCCATTCCCGGCGTCACCTCAGTCGCGTTAGCCAGCGCCGCTCCGATCGAAAGAATGAACAATCAGAACGATCTGCTCTATGCGCAAGACAAGACTTATTCGCCGGGGCAGATTCCCCCGGTTCGGGCGTTTCGGTACATCTCGCCAGGGTTTCTGAAAACCGACGGTACACCGTTGATCGCGGGACGGGATTTTACCTGGACCGATGTCTATGAGAAGCGCCACGTGGCGATGGTTTCCGAGAATCTGGCGCGAGAAATGTGGGGCTCGCCCGCCGCCGCGCTCGGGAAGCAAGTGCGAACGGGACTCCAAAATGACGCTTGGCGCGAGATCGTGGGTGTGGTGGGCGACGTGTATGACAATGGCGTGGAGCAGAAAGCCCCGTCGTTCGCCTACTGGCCGTGCATGCTGGATCATTTCGAGCTCGAAGCATTGCACGCGACGCGCTACGGTGTGTTCGCGGTCCGGACGAATCGCGCCGGCATGGAGAGTTTTCTTGCGGAAGCCCGCCGAGCTATCTGGTCCGTCGACGCAAATGTGCCGGTGTTCCTGGTTCGGACGCTGAGAGATGTTTATGACGAATCGATGGCGCGAACGTCTTTCACGCTGGTGCTGCTCGCGATCTCGGGCGTGATGGCTCTGGTGCTGGGCGTGGTCGGGATTTATGGCGTCATCGCCTATGCCGTCACGCAGCGGACTCGCGAAATCGGCATCCGCATGGCGCTGGGGGCGCAGCCTGCAGGACTTCAGGGAATGTTTGTGCGCCAAGGTTTGGTGTTAGCGGCAGTAGGTGCTGCGCTCGGTCTGGTGGCGGCTGCCTCGCTCACTCGTCTGATGTCGTCGCTGCTATTCAAAACCACGGCGCTCGATCCTATAACTTACGCGCTGGTCTCCGGACTGCTGATAACGGCGGCGGCTCTAGCGAGTTACTTTCCGGCGCGGCGAGCGACGGCAGTGGACCCGGTCGAGGCTTTGCGTACTGCGTAACGCGATGGCGGTCACCACTTTCGAAGTCTCGCGAAAATAACTTTAAATGTCGTCCCTTCAATTAATTACCAGCCAGAATATGGCTAATAGTCCTGCAAATCGTTAATAGACTCCTGCTATGCTTTGGTTTAACCGAAGCGGGAGGCAGTCAATCCGATGGGCGTTCTGCTGCACGCGCACTACCGCCTTATGGGACCGGGCGGCCAAAAGGTCGTTATGCCGGCGCCGGTCGACAAAGATACGCCCAACGCGCCGTGGTGGTGGGATCATCTCGCCAATCAAGCCGCCGATTTCAGGCGCGCGGGTTTCACAGCCGTGCTGTTGCCTCCGGTCTCGAAGACCGCTTCGGGCGCGGCTCCGGACGCCGATGGTTACGGGCTCTTCGACAACTACGATATTGGCTCGAAGAATCAATTCTTCAGTATCCCGACGCGCTTCGGGGACCACGAACGATTGCGCCGTATGATCGCGGTCATGCACGCTTGCGGGATGCAGGTGTATGGCGACGTCGTGCTGCATCAATACTACGGCGGAGACAACGCCACGTATACGTATCTGGGCGCGGACGGCAAGACTCGGAATGGACGGTTCCCTAAGCACCCATCCTGTTTCGTGGGGGCTCCTCCGCGCGTCCCGGTCGACCCGGTAGCGAATCCCGAAGGCAACTTCGCCTTCGGGGACATGGCATCCTACTTCAATTCGACCCCCAAGGGCTACATGCTTTCGGGCGCTATCGATGCGGCCGACTGGCTTACCCGGACGCTGGACTTCGACGGTTACCGGGTCGACGACACCAAAGGCATGGCGGTAGAGGCGGTCCGGCAATTTCTGGAATCGAAGGCCATGGCCGGCAGGTTTGCCGTAGGCGAGTATTTCGACGGCGATCCGTCAGCGCTGCACTGGTGGGTTGAGAATAGTGGAATGGGCGGAAGATCCGCCGTCTTCGACTTTACTCTGCATTGGGTCATCCAGGCCATGTGCAATAACAATTCGCGCTGGTGGATGGGCGGCTTACAGGGGGCAGGCTACATCGGCGTCGATCCAACCAAGGCGGTCACCTTCGTCGACAACCCGGACACGGATCTGTCGTACGGCGAGAACGTGATATGGAACAAAATGCTGGGTTACGCCCTAATATTAACGGCCGAAGGATACCCGTCCGTTTATTACAAGGACTACAGCACGGACCCAGGCTGCTACGGCTTGAAGCCGCTGATCGATAACCTGATCTGGATCCACGAGAACCTGGCTTTCGGAACAACCTGGACGCGCTGGGGGAACGATCCGCAGGTGTACGTGTTCGAGAGGCAGGGATATCCAGGCCTGCTAGTCGCGCTCAATAACGATCAGTCCAACAGTTATCAGCGTACCGTCCAGACCAGCTTCGGCCCCAATACTCAGCTGCACGAGTACACGGGCAAGCATCCCGACATTTGGATAAACGCGCAGGGGGAAGCGACTTTTACGGTCCCGCGAAACATCAACGGCCAGAGCTATCTTTGCTTTTCGCGCACCGGCTATGCGCAGCCTTTCTCGCTTGGTCGAATGACGACCACACAAACATTTTTCGGCGCAGCGGACTTGGATACGGGACCCGTCATCAACGGAAGTGTTGCACAGCCGAACCGTATTTGGTGCGAGCAGGGCACCGCGATCGAAGTCGAGTTAAAACCGGACACAACGAGCTTCAGCGCCGCGTCGAAAATTATCCTGGAAATTGCCGACGATAAGGGAGTCGTGCTGAAGGGCGTGCAATTTACAGCGGGCTCAAAAGAGGCGCGAGCGGCTATTAGCGCCCCCAAATCGGGATGGTTCGCATTGCGCCTGACCGGCGATGCGCTGCCGCCTACCGGGGCCGCATACGAACTTACCGTAAATTATACGGGCACGCAGGAACTCGCGCTATGAGCTTCGCAATCACGACGCGATCTTATGACAACTTCCGCTCCGGCGCCAATGTTCAGGAGACGATTCTGACGCCGGCGGCGATCCGCGCGCAGGGCATTGTACGGCTATTCACGCTTGCTCTCCCCGGTGATGCGCGAGGCTGCGAGGCCCAGCCGCTCATCGTTCCTCAAGTGAAACTGGCGGACGGAAGCACGCACGACGTGGTCTATATCGCCAGCATGGCGAATCAGGTGTTCGCCTTCGACGCAAACACGGGTACGCAGTTATGGATGATCCAGTTAGGCACGCCCATCAAGGGGACCAACCAAATCGACGGATATCTCATCAACGATCACTGGGGTACCCTGTCGACGCCGGTGATAGACACGGCAGCCGGCGTGTTGTACGCATGTGCGTGGATCAGCGCGGATGGAACCGTGGCGAAGGGCCAGCACTATCTGTGCGCGATCCGTTTGCGCGACGGCAGCTCAGTGCATCCGCCACTCAATCTGGAAGGCGTTTCCTACGATCCCGGACATGGATTGCCCGTTCAAAAGTTTCGGTCGGTCGAAAGAAAGCAGCGCGCGGCTTTACTGCTCGTGAACGGCGCCGTGTTCATCGGTTTCGGAACCATCGCCGAGACTGCTTCCACGGCCCGAGGATGGCTGATTGCAGTAGATACTGCCAGGTTTCAGGTATCGGCGGCCTGGACGTCGACATCCCGCGGGAGTGGCGGAGGAATCTGGCATTCTGGCGGAGGACCTGCGGCCGACGCCCAAGGCAACATCTACGTCGTGACCGGGAACGGAGCTTTTGATGCCGTAACCGACTTCGGAGAGAGCATCGTCAAGCTTCGGTATACTCCGCCGACAGGCGGCATGCAGGGATCCCTGGCGGTAGCGGATTGGTGGACGCCCTGGACCGACGACGGCCGTACAGGCGGACAGCCGGAGGGAGAAGATAACTCCGTGCCTCGGCCGTCCAACGTACGCATGGTGCCGCGCCTCGCGGCCAGGGGTGTTCACCCTAAGGACATGGGTGGGGCCTGGGGCGATCAGGATTTCGGGTCGGGCGGACCCGTGCTGGCCCCCGACATCAGTGTCCTGCTGGCCGCCGGTAAGGATGGCATTCTTTACACCGCCAACCTGCAGAACCTCGGCAAGACCCAGCCCGCGAACCTCGCGCCGGCGACAACCGAGCAGAACTACCAAAAGCTAAAAGCGCCCCCGATCTTCTACACCTATTACCCCGGTCCGCAGCTCAATCCTGCGCCGACGGCGGTGAATACGTTGAATGTACTGGAGGGGCAGCGGTCGCATCACTTGCATGGGACGCCGGTGCTCTGGAAGAGCGCCGCGCATGGTCTCACGCATTTCTGCTGGGGCGAAAACGGCAATCTGCGCGCGTGGTCGATCGCGGGATCGGGCGTGTCGACATACCTGGCTTGCAGCGCGGAAGTGGCGTCGGTCGATTCGCCGGTCCCGCCCGGTGGAATGCCCGGTGGAATGATTTGTCTCTCGGCCAACGGAGCGAGCGCCGGAGTTTTATGGGCATCCATTCCGTACACGGACGCCAACATGGAAGTAAGTCCGGGTCGGTTTCTGGCCTATGATGCGGCCAATTTCGGCAGATACGCCGATGGCAGCGGGTCGATTGTGCCTTTGTGGGACAGCCAGCAGTGGAACTGGCAGTTTACTCACAACAAGTTCAACCGCCCGTTGGTTTGGAATGGCAAGGTGTTCCTGCCAACTTACGATGGGAACGTTTTGGTGCTTGGGCTGGCGCCAATATAAATCGGCGACTTCGGTTGTTCGGTGATTTGCTGCAGGATACCGAGCATGTCCCAGTTCTGCCACCCCGTCACAAATTTCCCATTCTCGATCTGGACTATGGTCATTCCGGTGGCCTGAACATTCTTGTTGGTCGGAGGCATCCCCAGCCCTTTGCCGGTGTGCCGCATGGTGCATACCCATCGAAGACAAACCTTGTCGCCCTCGGCCACGGCATCTTGAACTGAGATATGAATATCGGAGAAGGTTGCACGCATCCGGTCAAAAAAAGGATAAAAGCCCTCGGTGCCTTTTATCGCGTCGTTTGAATCGTATATCACGGCGTCGGTCGCCAGCAATTCACGAATCGCTTCGCGCCGCCCCTTATTCCAGACTTCCTCAAACCACAATTTAGCCAACTCCTTAGTGGCTTCGGACATTTTTCTTCCTCTCCTCCGGGCGAGACCGGCGTTTCCCCGATCGTTCATGGTAGCAGGTCACTAACGGTGACTTGTGAAACTTACACGCTATCTTGAAGATCATTGGGATGTGGGCGTTCCTGTTCGCGATTTCGGCCGTGCTGGCGTCAAAGTCTCCGCTCTCGCTTGCGGTGGGCACCATTTGGGCGATCCCGATGAGGAAAGCGTCGCGCGGCAGATCGTCAATCAAGCCATCGACGGCGGCATAACCTTCTTCGACAACTGTTGGGAATATCACGAGGGAAAGTGCGAAGAATGGCTCGGCAGCGCTCTTAAAGGCAAGCGCGACAAAGTCTTCTTGATGACCAAGGTGTGCACGCATGGCCGCGACAAAGCGCTCGCCATGAAGATGCTCGAAGAATCGCTGCATCGGCTGCAGACCGATCACCTGGATCTGTGGCAGGCGCACGGCATGGTGTTCGAGAACGATCCGGCCTTGTTCATCCGGCCCAATGGCGCGGCCGAGGCTTTGGAGCTCGCCAAGAAACAGGGCAAGGTGCGGTACGTCGGGTTCACCGGCCACAAAGATCCCAATGTTCACATGGAGATGCTTAAAACGAACTTCCCGTTCGACGCTGTGCAAATGCCTCTAAATCCATTCGATGCGACCTATGAGTTTAGTTTTGAGCGATTGGTTCTGCCGGAGCTGAACCGTCGCGGCATTGCTGTTCTGGGCATGAAGCCCATGGGAGGTACGGCCGAGTCCGCTAGAAAGGGCGTCGTAGGCGCTGACGAACTGCTGCGTTACGCCATGAGCTTGCCGGTAACGACCACCATTGCGGGTATGGAAAAGCCCGAAATCTTAGAGCATCACCTGCGCATCGCCATGAACTTTCAGCCGATGAAGCCCGAGGAAATGCAAGCGCTGCGCGATCGCCTGCGCCCATTCGCCGCCGATGCGCGCTTTGAACCCTACAAAGTTTCTCTGAAGTTCGATAATCCGGAAGCGCGGCTCGCCCACGAATTTCCTCTCGACCTGCAGCAGAAGGAAGTCAAGGAGATGCTGGGCGCGTCTCAGAACACCGGCAAACCCTACCCGAAATACAGTCCGCCGCAGTAACAAGCAGAATGGCGAATCGTCTTTCTCGTCGCAGTTTTCTACAAACTACCGCCTTGGGCACAGGAGGTCTGGCTATGGCACAACCCGGCGCGAGCGTACCGAAGCGGTCCCTGGGACAAACCGGACTCGACGTATCGTGCATGGGCCTGGGAGGCTATCATCTCGGGACCATCCAGGACCAGCAAATGGTCGACCGCGTCGTAAATGAAGCTATCGACTCCGGAATCAACTTCTTCGATAACGCTTGGGAGTATCACGATGGGAGGAGCGAAGAGGTGGTTGGGCAGGCCCTGGAGGGCAAGAGGGATAAGGTCATCGTTATGACCAAAGTCTGCACGCACGGCCGTAAGAAAGACGTGGCCATGCAGCAGCTCGAGGAATCGCTCCGGCGGCTGAGAACCGACCATATCGACGTGTGGCAAATCCACGAAGTCATTTACTGGAACGATCCGGATCTGATCTTTGCCCCGGGCGGTGCGGCGGAGGCGCTAGTGGATGCGAAGAAGCAGGGGAAGGTGCGATTCGTCGGATTCACCGGGCATAAAGATCCTCGCATTCACCTGAAGATGCTTTCTCACAAATTCCCATTCGACACCGTTCAGATGCCGTTGAATTGTTTCGACGCAACGTATCGGAGCTTTGAGCAGCAGGTCCTTCCCGAACTGAATCGTCAGAGTATCGCAGCATTAGGCATGAAGAGTTTCGGCGGCAGCGGCGAAATGCTGCGAAAGGGTGCGGTCACTCCCGCGGAAGCGCTGAGGTACGCGATGAGCCTGCCGGTGGCGGTCACCATCAGCGGCGTCGATACGCTGGAAGTGCTGCATCAGAACCTGGGGATAGCTCGCGGGTTTAAGCCACTGGAAGCCTCCGCTATGCAGGCTTTGCGCGAGCGATGCCGGAACTATTCCGCCGACGGACGCCTGGAGCTGTTCAAGATGACAGTGAAGTACGACGGAAAAATCGGACGCGAGCAACACGGGTATCAGTCGCCAGAGGAATTGCCGCTGTAGCCCATTCCCCCTGTTCGTGACTCAGAAAATACTCTAGAGAAGGAGCGGTCTATTCCGCCCGTAGCGCCTCAGTGGGATCCACTGTGGCGGCCCGTCGCGATGGCAAATAACTAGCCAGCGTGGCTGCGGCCACCAGACCGCAACAGCGGCGTAGGTAATGGGATCGAAGCGGCTCACTTCGAACAACAGCGACGACATCAGGCGGTTGAGCGCGACTGAGGCGCCGAGTCGGCAGACAACTCCGGCTGCTGTTAGTTGCGATCCGTGACGCACGAACATCCCCGCCAGTTGCTGGCGCTGCGCGCCGAGCGCCACTCGAATTCCGATCTCGCGCGTGCGCTGCGATACCGAGTAGGCAATGACACCGTAAATGCCGACTACGCCCAGTAATAGCGCCATGCCACCGGCTACCGCGAGCATGATCGGCACCCGATTTACTCGTTACAACCTGAAATCGATTCGCCTGCCGGACCTTCAGTCCGCGCAGGATCGTATGATCATTGGCGATGAGTACCTTAGTCATGTTTCGTCGCCCGGCCGTCTCTGAGTTCCCACCGGAATCCGGACCGTGACTGTTGTACCCAATGCTGGAACGCCGCTGACGACCAGCTCTCCTCCTAGCAGCCGGGACCGCTCCCGCATCCCCAGGATGCCCAGCGAGTTGATGGCTGAAAGCTGCTCCGCCGTGATCCCCCGTCCGTTGTCCTGAATCTCCAAAGTCAGAATGCCGTCCTCTTCAGCCAACCGTATGCGCACCTGAGTCGCGTTCGCGTGCCGCGCGACATTGGTTAAGGCCTCCTGGAGGATACGAAAAAGTGCCGTCGCGCGGTCCCGGTCGATAGCCAGATCGACCTCCGGCAAGGCTAGCTGGACCTTCGTTCCCGTCCGAGTCTGAAAATCCTCCGCAACCCATTCCACCGAATCCACAACATCCAAGTCGTCCAAAATTCCTGGTCGAAGCTCCGTTGCGATTGTGTGGATAGCTTGGATTGCCTCATCCACGAGTTTCAAGATAGATTGACTTCGCTGACCCACTGGCCCTTTATCCGCCGGGAGATCTCGAAGGAGAGCCGTAAACTCAAGCTTGATGGCAGCTAAAGCGTATCCCAATTCATCGTGAATGTCCCTGGCAGCTTTGGCTCTTTCATCTTCTCGCACCGTCTGCAACCGTCCTGCCAGAGCTTGCAACTGAGCGAGTGATTGCTCCGATCTCAGAATGTTGCTCAAGAGGCGCTCGACCTCCCGAGCGGCTTGATTAGGCTTCAGAAACTCGTCGGGGGGGACGTAGTAGGGGTTATTACAAATAATTCCGCCATAAACGACCACCGGGTGAGTACGAATGATACCCAGTATGAGTTCCGGCGAAAAGTGCTGGCGGCGGTATTGGCACAGGGCTCTGACATCGTGATCGCGGACAAAGTTGTTGACCTTGGATTCGAACTCGATGAGACTCTCAGGTGCTGTTTCTTCTACCAGCGCCCAGGTCATTTCCCCAAGCCATGTTCGCATTCCAGAAAACTTACCGTTGCTTCCCCCTTGTATTGACTGGGACAAGAAGCCGATCAACCAATCCGGATCAAACGGTCCGGGCTTAACATAGGGTTTGTTGGCCAGGATCAGCGCACCGCTCCGCAGGTGACGATCGACGTCAGTCCCAGTTTTACGCAGAGCATTCAGCACAGCGGCTCCACTCTTCTCGTCCGCGACGAAGAAACACTTTTCACGCCGCTCAAGACCGGATCTCAGAAAGGGCAAGGCCGCCGCAAACTGCTCTTCTTGAGTTTCGTAGATAAGGCATAGATGTTGGTGCAGACCCAGTCCTGCTGTCAGTTCGCCGAGACGCAAAAGGTCGGGTGGTTTAGTGTCGCCCATCTGGCCCTCTCTTCGGTGCCCTCGATAACTTCCTCCAGCTTAGCCGAACGCAAGCCAACACGAACCTCGTACAAATCACTACAGCAACAGAGCAAGTAGTTCTACACGAACTTCAAGTTCCTCTCTATAGCGCCGTTCGTAGACTCCGGCCATACTGGTCATTTGCTCAATGGCAGCGATCCACTCTTCTAGAAAGAGTCACAGGTGACTGACGGCAGGAGAGCCAAAGGCCTATCTGCCGCCAAAAAGAAGAACGGATCGGCCGAGAGGCGGCGGCAGTCGTCCACGAACA
>Ga0210406_10007666_pt1 | contig 10913 bp, 8 predicted proteins | sample IncBWC30MmetaG_FD_155454 | JGI IMG/M metagenome (GOLD analysis project Ga0210406, IMG submission 155454) | Forest soil microbial communities from Barre Woods Harvard Forest LTER site, Petersham, Massachusetts, United States - Inc-BW-C-30-M | ecosystem: Environmental > Terrestrial > Soil >... | reverse complement strand
AGCGAAGCCGCTTCGCTCGCCGGCCATTTGAAACTTTCGAACCTCTGCTGGATTTACGACAACAATCACGTCACGCTCGACGGTCCCGCAGATTGGTCCTTCAACGAAGACGTCATGACGCGCTTTATCGGCTATGGATGGAACGTGACGCGTGTCGGCGACGCCAACGATCTTGGCATGCTCGCTCGCGGATACGACACCTTCTTGAAAACGAAAGATCGCCCTACGCTCGTCGTCGTGGATAGCCACATCGGCTACGGCTCCCCGCACAAACAAGACACCTACGAAGCGCACGGCGAGCCGCTCGGCGAAGCCGAAGTGAAATTGGCCAAGAGGAATTACGGCTGGCCGGAAGACGCAAAGTTCCTGGTGCCTGACGGCGTCTACGATCAATTCAAGAACGGCGTCGGCAAACGTGGCGCCGAAGCCCACTCTGCCTGGAACGCGAAATTCACCGAGTACAAAAAACAGTTTCCGCAGCTGGCTGACCAAATCAACCGCATGCAAAGTGGCCAGCTCCCCGACGGCTGGGACAAAAACCTGCCCTCCTTCCCTGCCGATCCCAAGGGGATGGCTACCCGCGAGAGCTCTGGCAAAACGCTGAACGCGCTCGCGGCGAATGTTCCCTGGCTCATCGGCGGGTCGGCTGACTTGGCGAAATCCAACAAAACGAATCTCACCTTTGAAGGCGCAGGGGATTTTTTCCCCGATGCTTATCATGGCCGCAACATCCACTTCGGCGTGCGGGAACACGCCATGGGCGCCATTGTCAACGGCATGACGCTTTCCAAGCTCCGCGCCTTCAGCGCCACCTTTTTCAATTTCAGCGATTACATGCGACCCAGCATGCGCCTTGGCGCCTTGATGGAAATTCCATCCATTTATATTTTCACGCACGACTCCATAGGTGTCGGCGAAGATGGGCCGACACACCAGCCCGTCGAACAGCTTGCCGCCTACCGCGCGATGCCCAACATGCTGGTCTTTCGCCCCGGCGACGCCAACGAAGTCGTCGAAGCCTACAAAGTCGCTATGCAGCACACCCACGGCCCCGCAACACTCGTCTTCACTCGCCAGGCGATGCCTACCTTGGATCGCACGAAGTATGCCCCCGCATCAGGTGTCGTCAAGGGCGCCTACGTCCTTGCCGACGCCGCAGGCGCAAAGCCCGATGTTATCTTGCTCGCCAGCGGAAGCGAAGTCGGCCTCTGCACTGCGGCTTATGAAAAGTTGACCTCCGACGGCGTAAGAGCCCGTGTGGTCAGCATGCCCAGCTGGGAGCTTTTCGAAAAGCAGGACGCGGCTTACAAGGAAAGCGTCTTGCCCGCCAGCGTGACCGCGCGCGTTTCCGTCGAGATGGAATCCGTTTTCGGTTGGGACCGCTACGTTGGCCCCAAAGGCAAAATCATCGGCATGCGCTCTTTTGGAGCGTCCGCCCCGCTGAAAGATTTGCTCAAGAAATTCGGCTTTGAGGTCGAAACCGTTCTCGCCGCCGTCAAAGAGGTCTTGGGAAAGTGAGCGCTGCATGAAAGTTGTGATTGGTTCCGACCACGCCGGCTTTCAACTGAAGAACGCCATGGGCGACGTGTTGCGCTCGATGGGCAACGACGTTCTCGACGTCGGCGCTTTCAACGAAAATCCGTCAGACTATCCGGATTTCGCGGAAGCCGTTGGCCGAGCCGTCCTCGATGGCAAGGCCGAACGCGGCGTGCTCATCTGCGGCAGCGGTGTGGGCGCCAGCGTTGCCGCCAACAAACTCCCGGGCATTCGCGCGGGCATGTGCCATGACACCTATTCGGCTCATCAAGGCGTTGAGCACGACAACATCAATGTGCTCGTGCTCGGTTCCCGCGTCGTTGGCGTGGCCCTTGCGCATGATCTGGTGACGGCATTTATGGGCGCGAAGTTTTCAAACGAAGAGCGCCACGTGCGGCGGCTCGCCAAAGTGAAGGCCCTGGAGACCAAGTACTGCACAGGCTCCTGATCCCTGGTTGGCATTAACCCGGACCGCCCCAAGAACAAGTGACCGGCGCGGCCAGACTCCCAAGGAGTACAATAGACGTTCAACCGGTTTGCAACGCTAGAGGAGAACTATCATGACCACGACCACCACAATCCCTAATATCGGCACAGCCCAGGGCGCCAATCCCTTGAAAGCGCTGCTGGGTTTCGGGCAATCCCCGTGGATGGACTACATTCGCAGAGACCTGCTCACCAGCGGCAGCCTGAAAAAATATATCGATGACGATGGGCTCCGCGGCATGACGTCCAATCCAGCGATTTTCGAGAAAGCCATTACGGGCAGTAACGTCTACTCGGACATCCTCAATTCGCCTGACGCAAAGAAACTCGACGCCAAAGGTCTGTTCGAGAGAATCGCCATCCGCGACGTTCAGGATGCCTGCGACATTTTCAAAACGGTTTACGCCGAGTCCAAACGCCGTGACGGTTACGTCAGCCTGGAAGTCTCTCCCTATCTCGCCAGCGACACCCAGGGCACCATCGAAGAAGCGCGCCGCCTCTGGAAGTCCGTAAATCGCCCCAATGTCATGATCAAGATTCCCGCCACGCCTGAAGGCCTTCCCGCAATTCGCCAAACGCTCGAGGAGGGGCTGAACATCAATATCACCCTGCTCTTCGCGCAATCCGCGTATGAGAAGGTCGCTGAGGCTTTCCTCGCCGCTCTGGAGGCCCGCGCGGCCAAGGGCCAAGACATCAGTCATATCGCCAGCGTAGCCAGCTTCTTTGTCAGCCGCATCGATACCCTGGTCGACAGCAAGGTTGACGAAAAACTGAAAACAACGTCCGACCCGGCACAAAAGGGCTTGCTGGAAGGTCTCCACGGCAAAATCGCCATTGCCAATGCCAAGCTGACCTACAAGAAATACCAGGAGCTGTTTAGCGGCGCTCGTTGGAATGCTTTGGCGGCCAAAGGCGCGCAAACGCAACGGCTGCTCTGGGCCAGCACAAGCACGAAGAACGCCAAGTATCGCGACGTCATCTACGTCGAGGAACTGATTGGCGCTGACACCGTGGACACCATTCCGCCGGCCACTTTCGACGCCTTCCGCGATCACGGCAAACTCCGCAACAGTTTGACGGAAGACGTCAACGGAGCGCGCACGATCATGGACAACCTCGCCAAGGCCGGCATTTCCATGAAGGAAGTGACCGACAAACTCCTGGTGGACGCCGTTAAACTTTTCGCCGATGCGTTCAAGCAGCTTCTGGACGCGACGGGAAAAAGCGCAGGGGTGGGTGCGTGAGCGTGAATCGCCAGACCTACACACTCCCGGACAAACTCGAAAGTGATGTAAATGCCTCGCTTCAGAATTGGAAGAAGGGCGGCAAGGTAAAAAGTCTCTGGCAAAAAGCTGCCTCGCTTTGGACCGGTGCCGACGAGGATAAGTGGCTCGGCTGGCTGGATATCACCGAACAACAGATCGAAAACGTTGACGCGCTGAACGAGATCGCCGCCGACATCAAAAAGGCAGCCTTTAAGGACGCCCTGCTGCTCGGAATGGGCGGCTCCAGCCTCTGTCCCGAAGTGCTCCGCTTGACCTTCGGCCAGGCCTCCGGATATCCAGACCTCCACGTTTTGGATTCCACCGATCCCGCGCAAATCAAATCCATCGAAGAGAGCGTGGATCTCGCCAGCACCATCTGCATCGTTTCCAGCAAATCCGGCAGTACGCTCGAGCCCAACATCTATAAGCAATACTTTTTTGATCGCGTCAAAGCCAAAATAGGCGAAAAAGAAGTCGGCAACCGGTTCATCGCCATCACTGATCCTGGCTCAAAAATGCAGCGGCTCGCCGAGAAAGACAAGTTTCGCAAAATTTTCATGGGCGTGCCCAGCATCGGCGGCCGCTACTCAGCCCTTTCAAATTTCGGGATGGTGCCCGCCGCCGTGATGGGCATCGACGTCTTGAAGTTCCTGAAAAACACGCAAAAAATGGTGGAAGCTTGCGGAGCAGACACCGATGCCGACGCGAATCCAGGCGTGATCCTCGGGACCATTCTGGGCATCGCCGCTAGTCAGGGTCGCGACAAGATCACGATCATCACTTCGCCCGGAATTCTCGACCTCGGCGCTTGGCTCGAGCAGTTGCTTGCCGAATCCACCGGAAAATCCGGCAAAGGCCTCATTCCCGTCGACCGGGAACGTCTCGCCAAACCAGATAGCTACGGCGCTGACCGCGTTTTCGCCTATCTGCGCCTCGAGTCGGATCCGGACAGGGAACAATCCGCTGAAGTCGATGCCCTGGCAGAGGCTGGGAATCCGGTCGTCCGCATTGTACTACCCGACATCTACAACCTCGGCCAGGAGTTCTTCCGCTGGGAAATCGGCACAGCGGTGGCCGGCGCTCTGATCGGCATCAATGCCTTCAATCAGCCCGATGTCGAGGCCAGCAAGGTGGAAACGCGCAAGTTGACCACCGAATATGAATCCAGTGGCAAGCTCCCTCCCGAATCGCCTTTCTTTACAGGCGACGGTGCGAAGCTCTACGCCGATATGAAAAATGCCGCCGAGCTTAAGGGCGGTGGCACTCTGGCTGGCTTTTTGAAGAAACATCTCTCTCGCATCGGTTCCGGGGACTACTTTGCCGTGCTCGGCTACATCACCATGAACGAAGCGCATGAAGAGGCGCTCGAAGCCATCCGCCTCGCCGTGCGTGACAGCAAAAAAGTCGCCACGGTCCTCGGCTTTGGCCCGCGTTTCCTGCACTCCACCGGACAAGCCTACAAAGGCGGTCCCAATTCCGGCGTTTTTCTGCAGATCACTTGCGACGACGCGGTGGACATCCTCGTTCCGGGGCAGAAGTACACCTTTGGCGTCGTGAAAGCAGCGCAGGCGCGCGGCGATTTTGCGGTGCTGGCGGAGCGTGGCCGGCGCGCGTTGCGCGTCCATCTCGGTAAAGATGTGGCCGCAGGTCTGGCGACGTTGACGAACGCCGTCCATGAAGCGCTCGCATAAAAATAAACTGCAAAGACTTTAAAGCAAGCAAGCTCTATAAAACAAAGGCACAGGAGCAATCGCGATGCAACTTGGCATGATCGGTCTTGGGAGAATGGGCGCCAACATGGTCCGGCGCCTGCAAAAAAACGGCCACACTTCGGTTGTCTATGACCGCAGCGCGGACTCCGTGAAACAACTCGCCGGAGAAGGCGCGACGGGATCCACCTCGCTCGACGATTTCGTCAAAAAACTCCAAAAGCCTCGCGTCGTCTGGCTGATGGTTCCCGCAGCGGTCGTCGATGCGACCCTCCACGATCTAACCGGCAAGCTCGAATCCGGCGACATCATCATCGACGGCGGCAACTCCTACTACATCGACGACATCCGCCGCGCCAAGGAACTTTCCGCGAAAGGCCTTCATTATTGCGACGTTGGCACCAGCGGTGGGGTCTGGGGTCTCGAACGCGGCTACTGCCAAATGATCGGCGGCGAACCGGAGGTCGTGAAACACCTCGATCCCATCTTCAAAACGCTGGCCCCAGGCCGCGGAAACGCCGAGCGCACTCCTGGCCGCGAAAAGGTCGGGGGCACCGCCGAGGAAGGCTATCTCCACTGCGGCCCGTCCGGTGCCGGCCATTTCGTGAAAATGGTCCACAACGGCATCGAATACGGCCTGATGGCCGCGTACGCCGAAGGCCTCAACATCCTGAAGCACGCCAACGCTGGAAAATCCCAACGCGAAACGGACGCAGAGACCACCCCGCTGCGCCATCCCGAACACTATCAATATGACTTCAATCTGGCCGACGTCACCGAAGTCTGGCGACGCGGCAGCGTCGTGGCCTCTTGGCTGCTGGATCTGACCGCCATCTCCCTTCTGGAACAGCCGACTCTCGAGCGCTTTTCAGGCCGCGTCTCCGATTCTGGCGAGGGCCGCTGGACCATTCTCGCGGCCATCGAATCTACTGCACCCGCGCCCGTCCTAACCGCATCTCTTTTCCAGCGCTTCACGTCGCGCGGCGAGGATGATTTTGCAGCCAAAGTTCTCTCGGCCATGCGTTTTCAGTTCGGTGGCCACATCGAGAAAAAATCTGGCCACTAATTTGTCGATCGGCAAACTAAACAGCTGAGATAGGACTACCCCAATGAATTCGAATCACACCGATCTAAGCCCCACCGGCTCCCCATGCGTGATGGTGATTTTCGGTGCCAGCGGCGACCTCACCAAGCGCAAGCTCATCCCGGCGTTAATCAACCTCGCGCAGGAAGGTCTTCTTTCGCAACAATTCGCCATCGTCGGTTTCGCCTTCGACCAGATGAACACCGACTCTTTTCGCTCGCTCCTCAACGAGGAGATTAACAAATTCGAGGACCATCCCGTCGATGCGAAGCTCTGGCAATGGTTTCTCGATCGCATTTACTACGTGCAAGGCGATTTCAAAGACCCTGCCGCCTATCAGCGCTTGAAGGACCAGATCGGGGAGGCGCAGCAGAAGCACGGCACACAGGGCAATCTCTTCCATTACCTCGCGGTCTCTTTTGAGTTTTTTTCGCTGATCGTCCGAAACCTTGGTGAAATTGGCCTCACCAAGGAAGAAAACGGAAAGTGGACTCGCGTGATCGTCGAGAAGCCTTTCGGTCACGACCTTTCGTCCGCGCAACAGTTGAACAAAGAACTTAAGCAAATCCTTACAGAGAAGCAGATTTTCCGCATTGACCACTACCTCGGCAAGGAAACCGTTCAAAATCTCATGGTTTTCCGCTTTGCCAACAGCATGATCGAGCCACTTTGGAATCGCACGTACATCGATCACGTGCAAATCACGGCCGCCGAATCCGTCGGCGTCGAACACCGCGGGGCCTTCTACGAAACAGCCGGGGCCCTCAAAGACATGGTTCCCAACCACCTTTTCCAGCTCCTCACGCTCACGGCGATGGAGCCGCCCATCTCTTTCGAGGCCGACGCCGTCCGCGACAAACAAGCGGAAATCCTGCACGCGTTGCAAGTGCTCACGCCCGAAGATGTTTTGCACCACACCGTTCGCGGCCAATACGGTGAAGGCATTGAAGACGGTCAAAAGGTCCCCCCCTATCGCAACGAGCCCAGCGTCCGACCGGATTCGAATACGGAAACTTTCGTCGCCCTCAAGCTCAAAATCGACAATTGGCGCTGGGCCGATGTCCCTTTTTATCTCCGCACCGGAAAACGTCTCGCCAAACGCGTGACGGAAATCGCCATCCAATTTCGACGCACGCCTTTCATGTTGTTTCGAAAGACGCCTATCAAGGATCCGCGCACCAACCGCCTGGTGATCCACATCCAGCCTGACGAAGGCATCTCGTGGCGCTTTGCGGCCAAGGTTCCTGGCTCGGTCATGAAGCTCGGCCTCGTCAACATGGACTTCGACTACGCACGCGATTTTGGCACTTCGCACAGCACCGGTTACGAACGCCTTCTGTACGACTGCATGCTGGGTGACGCAACTCTTTTCCAGCGCGCCGACATGGTCGAAGCCGGATGGGCTGCCATCGAACCGGTCATTGACGTCTGGAAGGCGCTTCCCGCTCGCGGCTTCCCCAACTACGCCTCGGGGTCCTGGGGACCGAAGGAAGCCGACGAACTTATGGCCCGCGACGGCCGTGCCTGGCGGACAATCGGCGAAGAAGAAGACGACGCGAGGAGTTCCGCGACGGCCACGGAAAACCTGAAGAGTGCGGGAGCCATGAATCGCTAGCACAGGGTGCCATGATCGACTACCAAGCCAACACCGAAGTTCGCATCTTGGCGGATGGACCGGCCATCGCGAATCGCTGTGCGCAAAAGTTTGTGGAAATTGCAGCGGCCGCGGTAAGAGAAAAAGGCTCCTTCGACGTGGTCCTGGCGGGAGGTTCCACACCCAAGCTTCTCTACGGCCTGCTCGTCGATGATCCAGCTCTGCACTCCCTAGTCCCTTGGGACAAAATGCACCTGTTCTTCGGCGATGAGCGCCACGTAAAGCCAGACCACCCGGACAGCAATTTCCGTATGGCCAGCGAATCGATGATTTCCAAGTCTCCTCTGAAACCGGAGCAAGTCACGCGCATGAAGGGCGAGTACCCGGTGGCCGAAGATGCCGCCAAGGAGTACGACCAATACCTTCGAACGTATTACAAACTGGCAGAGGGCCAGTTTCCTCGCTTTGATTTGGTGCTGCTCGGGATGGGCAACGAGGGGCACACGCTTTCGATTTTTCCGGGCACAAAAGCCCTGCGCGAAACTCGTCGCATTGCGGTGCATAATTGGGTAGGCAAAGTCCTTATGGACCGCATCACCCTCACCGCCCCAGCCGTCAACAACGCGGCCAACATCATCTTCATGGTGACTGGCGCCGACAAAGCTCCAGCCCTCACAGCAGTCCTCGAACGCTTTTACGAGCCGGATCAGTTGCCGGCCCAGTTGATTCAACCGGTGAAGGGCGCCCTGCTTTGGCTGGTGGATACCGCCGCCGGCAGCATGCTCACGCGGGCAATTCGCGAATAACTTAGGAGACTGACATGGCCACCACAACCAGCACAGGCAACATTGAGACCTACCTTGGCGCAAAAGCCGAATATTTTCTGGGATACAAGACCCCGAAAATCGCAAAAGAACGCCTGCATCTTCCCGGCCCGGATTTTATCGACCGCGTTTGGACCCTCTCCGACCGGAACAGCCGCGTCCTCAGCAATCTCAATCGCATGTTCCATCACGGCCGCCTCCGCGGCACCGGCTACCTTTCGATCCTCCCCGTTGACCAGGGCATCGAGCACTCCGCCGGCGCCAGCTTCGCAAAAAATCCCGATTATTTCGACTCGGAAAATATCGTCAAGCTGGCGGTCGAAGGCGGCTGCAACGCGGTAGCCTCAACGTTTGGCGTCCTTGGCACCGTCTCGCGCAAGTACGCCCACAGAATCCCCTTCATCGTAAAGATGAATCACAACGAGCTCCTCACCTACCCGAATCGCTTTGATCAAGTTCTCTTCGGCACTGTTCAGGAAGCCTGGAACTTGGGCGCCGCAGCCGTCGGCGCCACAATTTACTTCGGCTCCGATCAAAGCACCCGCCAAATCGTGGAAATCAGCCAAGCCTTCGCCCATGCCCACGAACTCGGCATGGCCACCGTGCTCTGGTGCTATCTCCGCAACAACGCGTTCAAAAAAGACAAGGACTATCACCTCTCCGCCGATCTCAGCGGCCAGGCCAATCATCTCGGCGTCACCATCCAGGCCGACATCATCAAACAAAAAATGGCCGAAAATAACGGCGGCTACATGGCCCTCAACATGGGCGATTCCAGCTACGGCAAATTCGACAAGCGCATTTACACCGACCTCGCCAGCGATCATCCCATCGACCTCTGCCGCTATCAGGTCGCCAACTGCTTCATGGGCCGCGCCGGAATGATCAACAGCGGCGGCGCCTCCGGTGCCAACGACTTCGAAGAAGCCGTCACCACCGCCGTGGTTAACAAGCGCGCCGGCGGCACCGGCCTAATCTCCGGCCGCAAAGCCTTCCAGCGGCCCATGAACGAAGGCATCCAGCTCTTAAACATTATCCAGGACGTCTACCTAAGCCCGGACGTCACGGTAGCCTAGAGTCACGGGCAGGTACGCGCAAGCGGCCATGCAGGTGCGGGGCTTTAGCCCCGCGCTTTTCTCCGAGCTTTGTCTTATTCTTTAACACGTGCCAGCTTTTTCTAAGAACGCCGCGCCCGCTCTTGCGCGAACGTCTCGCGAAGAAGATCCTGAAGCCCAGCGGCATTCCAAAAAACTCCGCCGGCTCCTCCTCATTTCCTTTAGCTGGCTACTGGCCCTGCTAATCGGCGCCGGCGTCGACGCTCTCCTCTCCGTTCGCCGCCTCGACCGCGCCTCCCAAGAAGTGAGCCGCCGTTTTACCGCTCGTAATCACGCCCTCGGCACGATCGTCGTTTCTGTCCGGGTCTACGACGACCACCTCGAGCGCTTCCTGCTTCGGGATCAACTTCAAGAGTCCGGCCCTGATACAGCCGACGTAACAAATAAAATCGCGGCGGTCCGGGCCGCCTTGCTCGATTACCCTCCCGATGGTGATCCCGATGAACAACTCCTTCTCGCGACAATGCAACAGGCGCTCCACGAAGAAGAGACTTCCTGCGCCATGGTCCTAGCCTGGCGCTCCGATCTTCGCCAGCAACGCGCCTATCAATTCATCGGCCAGCAGCTCATTCCCTGGCGCACGCGCATCTTTGAACTTTCCGCGCAGATCTCCTCCCTGGAAGAACGCAGACTCGCTCTCGAAAATCTCGCCGTCGCCACGCGCTTTCAATCGCTCGAATCCCGGCTCGTCTGGCTCGTCTCTCTCGCTCTAATCGCCGGCGTTTTGATGTCGCTCGTCTGCGGCTGGTACATCCTTCGCCTCGAGCGCCAAGCTCGCCTGCGCTATGAAGCGCTGGCCCGCAGCCGCCTCGAGCTTGAAGGCCTCTCCGCCCGCCTCGTAGAAGCGCAGGAAGAAGAGCGCCGCTCCATCTCCCGGGAGCTTCACGACGAAGTCGGCCAGTCGCTGGGCGCGTTGCTTGTCGAAGTCGGCCAGCTCGGTAAGCTCGTACCGCCTGAAGACCGCGTCACCCAAGCCCAAATCGTCCAAATAAAATCCGTCGCCGAATCGGCCGTCAAATCCATTCGCGACATCGCTCTCCTTCTTCGTCCGCCCATGCTCGACGATCTGGGCCTGGTCCCCGCCCTGGAATGGCAAGCCAGAGAGATCTCCCGCCGCAGCGATATGGAAGTGGAAGTTCACTCGGAAAACGTCTCGGAAACCCTCGGCGACGAAACGAAAGTCACGGTCTACCGCCTCGTGCAGGAAGCTTTAAACAACGCCGCCACACACGCCTCCGCCAAAAACGCGAAAGTAGCCATCGCTCAAAAACCCGATAAGATCATGGTAGAAATCGTCGAT
>Ga0210406_10007665_pt1 | contig 10914 bp, 10 predicted proteins | sample IncBWC30MmetaG_FD_155454 | JGI IMG/M metagenome (GOLD analysis project Ga0210406, IMG submission 155454) | Forest soil microbial communities from Barre Woods Harvard Forest LTER site, Petersham, Massachusetts, United States - Inc-BW-C-30-M | ecosystem: Environmental > Terrestrial > Soil >... | reverse complement strand
TGTTCACGCGGGATGAACTGACGGCGCTCGTTCTGGGCGCAAGACTGGTGCGAGCCTGGGGCGGCGCGGCAAGTACACTCGCTGCCGATCAGGCCTTGCAGCGCATTGAGGCGGTATTGCCGCCCGATCTTCGCGAACGCCTCGACGCGATCCTGATGTACGCGCCCGGCTTTCAGATGCCGCAGCTTTTGCGCGAGCGGCTCGACGTCCTGCACGAGTCCTGCATCGACCGGCGAGCCGTGGCCTTCGCTTATACACGGGAGGATGGCCAAAGCAGTCAACGCGAAGTGCGGCCGCTGGCACTCTACTTCTGGAGCGGCGTATGGACCCTGGCCGCCTGGTGCGAGCTGCGCAAGGACTTCAGAACCTTTCGCATCGACCGCATGCAGGACGTTCAGGTGCTGCGCCGCGAGTTCGTCCAGAAGAAGGGACAGAGACTCGAAGACTATCTCCGCCAGGTGACCAAACCGCGTCCCCCTGCGACGTTGCCAAACCCCTCCTGATTCTTATTTCTTCCCCAGCATCAGGTCGTCGATGCTCTTTCCCGCGTTGGCCGGCATAGTCAGGGCATGGGCACTCACAGCATGCGGTACCAGATTCGGCGGCCAAAGCGGATCGGCTGCTGCGATCGGGCCAAGCGCGACGTCGGGAATCTTCGTGCTGATGGCTGTATTCATGGTGTCGATGAATTTGTTGGCGACGACTGCATATCCCGTATTCGTGGGATGAATGCCGTCGAGAGAGAAGAAGCCGCCCAGAAACCCTGCAGTGCCGGTGTATCCGTTGATAGTGATGCCCGAGGTTGTCAGCTGTTTGAATAAGGCGTTGATATCCACCAGCGTGGCTCCAGCTGCCTGGGCCTGCGTGGCGATTACCTGATTGAAGGCTGTGACCTGGGCCTGCACGGTGACAACCTCCGCGGCGGAGAGTACGCCTGCGTCGTCGATCGGCCCCTTCTGTTTTTGGCCCAGGATCAGAGGAATCTCCGCCAGCCCCGTCGGGTTCACATAGTCGCCCGGCACGATTCCGAGAAGTCCGCTCAGCACGGAAGTTGGCACGCCTGTCTGTTGCGAGGTTTCGGCGAGCACCAGCGCGGCCGGTTGAAGATACGGCACCTGGGTGACGTCAGGAATATTTCCGATGACCAGATGCGCGGAAGTCAGCGTCGTCAGCTGCGTCATCAGCGCCTGGTACTGGGTGGTGAAGTTGGCGACGGAGGTCATGCTGGCGGGCTTGCCGGTGAGGTCGGCGATCAGCGCGTCGTTATTGCCGATCCACAGGAAGATCGTTGTCGGCTGAGCGTTGACGGCGAAGGTCGCCTGGCTGTAGGCCTGCCCGTAGCCAAGGCCGGGAAATCCGAGAACAAGCTGGTTCAGCTGCTGTTGTCCGGGTGCGGGATTTACCAGCGGGACTGTATTCAAGGCGTCGTTCAACAGGGCGCCGGGGACAGCCAGGTCGGTCACTTGTGTGGCGAAGTTATCGCGGCCCGTCGTGGTTCCGCAGCCAGGCGGAATCACCGGCGGAGGACAGACAGTTGTGATCACCGGCGGAGGCCCAACCGAGACCAGTTGCAGCACGTTAGGCGCACCGGGGTAGGCGATCAGCGGCAGGACGATGTTGAAGCCTGCCTGCTTCGCTACGAGCGGTGCCCAGCCATGCACTTGCTGTGTGTCGAGCAGCGAACTGCTCTGGTAGCCGGCGGTCAGCGAGTCCCCGAGAAAGACCGTGTTCGAGAAGTTGCCGGCGTTCTTTGCCTGCGCCGCCTGGATCGGAGCCAGCGGATTGGAACTGCCGCTGGAGCAGCCGACGAGGGAGAGGCTGAAAGCGGTGGCGAGCAGGGTGCTCGAGAGCAGCGAGGCTGAACGAGTATTCATTTTCATGGCGACGGACTGGCCCCTTGGAAAAAGGTCGCGAACCTCGGTACGCTCGCGGCAGTAGTGCTTTCTTCAGACGTGGCTTTGTATCACACTCGAGGTGCCGTGGGGAACCGGGGGTACTTCGGCGGCTATCTGCCACCGGCGAACGCGGAGATAGGATAGGGGAGGTGAAGAGCTGGGTGGAGATATCACAGCGGCGGCTGACCGCGAACTACAGGCTGCTCGTCGAAGCCGCCGGCGGCGACACCGCCGTGCTCGCGGTCGTAAAGGCGAATGCGTATGGGCACGGTGCAGAGGTCTGCGCACCCGTCCTGGCGCGGGCCGGCGCACAGTGGCTTGGAGTGACGGACATGGCCGAGGGCGCAGCGGTTCGCGAGGCGCTGGCGTCGGCCGGATTTGCAATCGAAACGCAGCCACGGATCATGATCATGTGCGGACCGCTGCCTGAGGATGCTGAGGGAGTTGTGCGGCATCGATTGACCCCGGTCGTCTGGGAGCAGCAGCAGATGGAGGCTCTCGCTGCTGCAGTCCGCCAGCGAGGCGGCGATGCGCCTCCGCTGCCTGTGCATCTGGAGATCGATACCGGAATGGCACGTCAGGGCGTCGCCCCGGGAGAAGAGTTGCACGCGCTCCTCCATTGGCTCAAGCGCCAACCGCACCTTTGCCTGGATGGCGTGATGACGCACTTTGCTTCGTCGGAGGTGACGGAGTCGGCGCAGACCCTCGTCCAGAGGAAACGTTTCGAGCACGCGCTTGCTGCGGTCGCTGCAGCCGGTCTGCAGCCGGCCTGGGTGCACGCGGGTAATTCGTCCACCATCGATAACCAGGGGACAGAAGAAAACCTCGTATGGCTGCGCGCACTCGCGGCGAGCGTCCACGCGCGGTCTATGGTCCGGACCGGGATCGCGCTCTACGGGTATTGCCTGCCCATCGATCGGGCAAATTCCAGTGGCGATGCAATGCAGGCGAAGGTGCGCCACCACCTCGAGCCCCTGATGACGTGGAAGACGCGCGTAACCGGGCTGCGCGACGTGCAGCCGGGCGATACGGTCGGGTACAACGCGATCTTTACCGCCCCGCGGCCAATGCGGCTGGCCCTGCTTCCGGTGGGCTACGCCGATGGACTGCGCCGCGAGCTCTCGGGCTCGAACGCGCAGGCGGGTGGTTGGACGATGGTGAAGGGCAGACGGGCGGCGATCGTCGGGCGCGTTTCGATGAACCTTACGGTGGTAGATGTCACCGGGATTCCCGGCGTCGCGCTTGGCGACGAGGTCGTTGTGCTGGGCGATGGAGTGACGGCGGACGATCATGCCCACCTGGCCCATACCATTGCGTATGAGATCGTGTGCGGAGTGCGTGCGCAATCGCGGCTGGTGTGATTTGCGTGCTGGCGTCGCGGCCATTAACATCAGGCTAAGAGAAACGAGAGGAACCACTTCATGGAATCGATCAACGCAGCGCGCCGCACCGAGGATATCGCGCTCGATTTGCTTAAGTTCGTTGCCGCGCACGCCAATGTAGGGAGCAAGGGCGCAGGTTCCACCGGCTTTGGTGTTACCGCATCGGCCAAGCCAGAGGAACAGGTGACGCAGCTGCTCGAACTCTACGCCCGCTGCCGCCAGGTGGTTGAGGCCCCAACTGAAACCCGGACCGAAAAGAAGTAGTGCCGGCCTCGCAACCACTCCGCGTCGCCGTGGTTGGAGCGGGAGCCTTCGGGCGCAATCATCTTCGCGTCTATCGTGAGCTCGAGCAGGCCGGGGAGGCGGTTCAGCTTGCCGCAGTCGTCGACCCCAACCCGGCGGTCGCTGCGGAAGCTGCGGCAAAGTTCGGTGTTGCCCCCTTCGAGACGATTGAGGCCTGCCTGGAGGCGGCGGCGCCGCTCGATGCTGCTTCCATCTGCGTCCCTACAGTGCACCATGCTTCCACAGCTGCACCGCTTTTAGCCGCTGGTTTAGATCTTCTGATCGAAAAGCCACTGGCCGCCAGCCTCGCCGATGCCGACCGCATTCTGGACCTGAGCCGCAGGCATGGACGCATCGTGCAGGCCGGGCATCTGGAGCGCTTCAACCCGGCCGTGACCGCCGCCCGGCAGCAGTTGCACCAGCCCATGTTCTTCGAATCCCACCGATTGAGCGTGTTTACCCCGCGCTCGCTCGATGTCGACGTCGTCCTCGATCTCATGATCCACGACCTCGATATCGTGCTCAGCCTGGTCGACTCACCGGTTCGCGAGGTGCGGGCCGTGGGGCTGCCAGTGCTCTCGAAGAAGGTCGACATCGCCAACGTGCGCCTGGAGTTCGAGAATGGCTGCGTTTCCAACTTCACCGCCAGCCGGGTGAGCACCGAGCGCGTCCGCAAGCTTCGGTTCTTTCAGCCGCACCAGTACCTTTCGCTCGACTTTGCCCGCCAGGATCTGCTCATGATCGACGTGACCGCGGCTGCCGGCATGGATCCGGCGCAACTCGCGGCGCTGGCGCAGATGGTCGGCCAACACCCTTCAGCCGGTCTGTCGCTCAAGAAGATTTCGGTCGAGCAGGGTGAGCCGCTGCGGCTGGAGATTGCCTCGTTCCTGAACGCTGTCCGGACAAGAACCACACCGGTGGTCTCGGGCGAGGACGGCCGGGCCGCGCTTGCCCTGGCTCTGGAGATTAACCGGGCGATCGTGGCCCATTCGGAACGAGCCGGACTCTGAGACCCCAGCCCGGGCTCCCACCGCAAAAATAGTTGGAAAAAGTGGAATTTTTTCGCCACCACAAGAGCGGCCGTCAACACACCACGTTTACCACGCATTCCACCACGTTTTCACCACAAAAACACCACAGCAAAACACGCAAATTTTCAAAAACCCCCTGCAAAAACAGCCTTTCACCATCCGGGAAAAAATAACCAAAAATCCCGAAAATCTAGTTCATCGTCTTGACGGAAACGCCTTCGGGGAACTTCACCTCGAATTGGTCATCCTCAAGCTTCTGGTTCAGGGTCAGTTTGGTGATGGTGATGGTCAGACCGTACTGATCCTGCGGGCGTTTGATCTCGATCTTCATCGGGAACTGGATGTCGCCGAAGTTCTGGTAGTTGCTATAGAACGCCTGAGTAACGACGTGGCCGTTCTGGTCGTAGATGTCCTGCTGGTAAGGCAGCAAGGTCGACCTGCCGATGTGGATCACGCGAAGGGTATGCGCGATGTTGCTCTGCGGAGGCTCCAGAATCGTGAGCTCATAATCCGGCTCTTCGACTAGTTGTTTCTTATCTTGCGGATCCGGGAGGATTCGGGAGTCCTGGGTCAGGTCGACGACCTGGTCAGGGGAGAGACCGCGCACCAGCAGCGAGTCGAAGATGACCTTCGGCCGCAGGCTCTCGAGGCCATGCTGCGAAGTAGGGGCAACGTCGCTGGTACCGGTCATGGCTATATTCCGTCTGGGAACCCATAGTTTCCATGTCTTTCCGTCGCTGACCATGTCGAGCCCGACCGACCCGAGGAATGGTACTCGCAGCAGGACGCGAAGATCCTCCGGCTTTCTGAGGAAGATGTAACCGCTGAAGCTGGGAAGTTCCTTGATCTGGCCCTGGCGGGCGCCACCCTCGGAGGCGACGATCTCGACTGTGGCGTTGATCGTCTGCACAGCGTTGAAGCGGGTCTCGACCTGCGACAGGAGTTGGTCGAGGGTTGCGCTGATCACCACCTCGGCGGGGCGGGTCTTAGGGACTGCGCGGATGTGAGTAAGGCACCCGGTCAGCGCCGGAGCCAGCGTGACCAACCCCATCGCTAACGCTTGTCTTATCCTCATTGGCACAAACTTCAAGTATATCTGTCCTCGCGCAGAACGCCGGGCTTGGCATCCCAGGGGTAAACCGCGTGACTATGTCTTGCTATACGTGTTGGATGAACCGCGGTTCCTGAAGGCTTCGCGAAGTTGACTGCAAAATAGACGCGGTTTTAAGGCGATTGGACGACAAATGTGGGCTGCGGCGGCTGAATTTAGTGCTTTTCTGCCTGGCGGTAAGCGAGCACCTGCTGGATGTGCTCCTTCAGATCGACAGAGAAGCGGGTGTGACCGGCGGCGTCGCTGACGAAGTAGAGGTAGTCGGTCTGGGCGGGATGAAGGGCGGCGCGGAGGGAGGCTACGCCGGGGTTGGAGATGGGTCCGGGGGGCAGGCCCGTGTGTTTGTATGTGTTGTAGGGCGAGGGGGACTGGAGGTCGGAGGCGTAGATGGTGCCGCGCCAGCGGTTGTCCAGCAGAGCGGCGTAGATCACAGTCGGATCGGTGGCCAGGGGCATGGACCGGGCAAGGCGGTTGGTGAAGACACCGGCTACGAGGGGGCGTTCGGTCTCCTGGCCTACCTCTTTTTCGATGACAGAGGCCATGGTTACCGTTGGGACTATGTTGGTGCGGTCGAGGCCGAGTTGCGTGGCGGTCTGGCGGAAACGGTGGACCATGGCGGTGAGGATCTGGAGCGGGGTGGCGTGGCGGGAGAAGCGGTAGGTATCTGGGAAGAGATAGCCTTCGAGTGATTGGGGGTGGGCGTTGGGAGGGAGGAGGTCGGCGATGAGCTCGGTGTGCTGGCGCTCGGCGGCGAGGAAGGTGTCGCGTTTGGCGAAGCCGGCGGCTTCTACGGCGGCGGCGATGTCGAAGATGTTGAAGCCTTCGGGGATGGTGATGGCCTGGGTGTAGACGTCGCCGCGGACGAGACGGTCGTAGACCTCAGATGGCGTGGCTGGGCGGTCGAAGCGGTATTCGCCGGCTTTCAGGGTGCCGCCTTTGCGGAGGCTGAGGAACTCGAAGGCATAGCGGCTGCGGACGATGCCGGCTCTCTGGAGGCGGGCGGAGATGGCGGCGGTACCGGCGCCGGACGGGATGTCGACGAAGGTTTCAGTGGCGGGGCCGTAGGGGGAATAGACGACGTAGGCGGCTGCTGCGGCGGCGAGGAGGAGAAGCAGCAAGAGTATCCCGAGAAACTTCAAATCTGCGCCTCCGTTTGGGCTGCTGGATGGCGGTCCACGGATTCGCCATCGGTACATATCTAATCCCGACTATTTTACGGTGCGACCGTTACACTTAAGACCGTGGCCGAGGATTCGTTAAAATCCAACACGTTCCCCCATCAGGCTGCGGAAAAGGATCCGGAGCCCAGCGGTCTTGTGCCGCGGATTTTGGGGTTCGATGTGGGGGATCGAAGGATAGGGCTGGCAATCTCGGACCCGCTGGGATATACGGCGCAACCATTGTTTACGCTGCATCGAGCGGGCAAGAGGGCGGATTTGAAGTCGGTGGGGCGTGTGATCCGAAAGCATGGAGTGACGGAGGCGGTGGTGGGGAATCCGTTGTATATGTCCGGCGACCAGAGTCCGCAAGCGGTCAAGGCGCAGGCGTTTGCCGAGGAGCTGCGCGGGGAGTTCGGGATCACGGTGCATCTGTGGGATGAGCGGTTGACGACGACACAGGCGCACCGGCATCTGGACGACGCCGGGCATGCCGCGATGGGGCGGAAGGGGATCATCGATCAGGTGGCTGCGGTGTTGATTTTGCAGTCGTTTCTGGAGGCCCGGGCCAACCAGCGAGGTCGATCGTAGGGTCTTGCTACAGTGGCGGAGGCGTCCGGACGACGGTTTTTTGCGTCCTAACATCGTATAATCGTTCTTTACACCTCAAAGCGTGGCCGCACGAACATCTGCGAGCGCGCCAAGTATTGTCCGGAAGGCCCCAAGATGCCAGAAGAAGTAAAGAAGAGGCTCGCAGAAGAGATCAAGTTGCTGGAACACGAGCTGACGACCGAACTGCCGGCGGAGATTAAGAAGGCGGTCGCTCTGGGCGACCTGAGCGAGAACGCCGAGTATCACATGGCCAAGCAGCGCCAGGTCTTCGTTAACGCGCGGCTGGGACAACTGAAGAAGCGGATGGGCGAGCTGGCCATGGTGAACCTGGTCAACATCCCCAACGACAAGGTCGGCTTTGGCTCGCGGGTTACGGTGTTCGACTCGAGTAAAGACGAGGAGATCAACTACCAGCTGGTGACGAGCGAAGAGTCTGATGTGGCGAAGGGTCTGATCTCGACGACTTCGCCAATCGGCCGCGCGCTGCTGGGCAGGCAGGTGGGCGAGACGGCGACAGTAATTACACCCAACGGCAAGCGGGAGCTGGAGATTCTGAAGCTGCTGACCATTCATGACGCTGCCGAGTAAGATGAGCGGCATGCCTCTGGACGTGGTATTAAGGAAGCGGCGACGGCGGGGTTTTTACCCCGGAGGAATAGTTTTTTGACCTGGACACGCGCATTCGGCAAGGGCAGCGGCTGGCTGCTGCAAAAGATCGTCAACGGGCTGGCTCTTACCCGGATCTCTCCGAACATGCTGACGTTTATCGGGCTGGTGATCAACATTATTGCCGCCTGTTTTTTCGGGTTTGCAAGGGCGAACAACGCGAACCGCATGTTTTTGTATGCCGGGCTGATCATCATCGGGGCTGGTGTCTTCGATATGGTGGACGGGCGCGTGGCTCGGAAGACGAACCAGGTTTCGGTGTTTGGGGCTTTCTTTGACTCGGTGATGGACCGTTACTCGGATGTGGCGATTTTTTTTGGCCTGCTCATCTTCTACGCTCGGGGCAATCGGCTGTTTTACGTGGGGCTGGTTGGATTTGTGATGACGGCGTGCGTGATGGTGAGCTACACCCGGGCACGTGCCGAGGCGCTGATTGGAACCTGCAAGGTTGGGTTCATGGAGCGGCCGGAGCGGATTGTGTGCGTGATTCTGGGCGCACTGTGCTATCGGTGGGGCGTGATGGCCCCGGCTCTGTGGGTATTGGCGCTGTTTGCAACGCTTACTGTGATTCATCGCATCCGTTATACGTATCTGGAGACGGAACGCCGCAAGCTGCAAGCTGTTCGTTAGTTACCGGCGAGACTGGAAGGGTATAAAGTGGCTAGGGAATTGCTTGCTGTAAATGATGGTCGTGGAACGGGTCCTTGGGCTGAGTGGGAAAGACAGGGAAATCAGCACATTTTGCACGATTTGATATGAGGGGTTTGGAGTTTTTTTCCCTCTTTGCAGTTTTCCTGCACAAGGTTGAGCAACTAATTTCCTCTTACGGGGTTCTATGCTCGCCATTTCTGAACCAAACGAAGCAGCGGGAGCGATTGCGATGGCGACCATTCACCTTGTCTGTGGATGCGACTCGATTTTGCGGCTGCAGCAGGTTCTTGTCGACCTGAGTGTACGCTGCGGCCAGCCGGGAGTGATGGATGATGTGGGGTATTTTTTGTCCAAACCCGGCACCCTCAGACGGGTTCCTCACCTGCTGCTGTTTTCGAAGGCCCCGACGTTGGACCTGGAGAGGCTGACCGCGAACGACTTGCTGGGAGCTGTGCTTCTGTATCGATACATGGTCCTGGGTTGCGGGATCGGGATGTTCAGTACGAATGACAGATCGGGAAGAGGCACTCTGGTAGCCCCGGCGGCCCTGCGCTCGGCTATGGCGGAGATGGCCAGTCGCAGTCTGATGGACCGTGGCGTTCTTGCTGTTTTGATCTCTTTTCGGGATGGGGATACTGCGAACGATCAGAAAGGACCGGAGAAGAGCCAGCTTTTCGGCTGTTCCACAGTGAATGAAAAGACTGCACGATGGGCATGGCGGCAGCGAGAGACGCCGGACTATCTGCCGCTGGAGACAACCTTCGATGCAACTCTCGCCAAGATTGGCACGCGTACCAGAAGGAACATGCGCTACTATCGCAAACGCGCGGAGGCGGAACTGGGCTGCGTTTTCCTGCCGGAGGTTCAGATTACGAAGCGAGAATTTCTCGACTTCAACCGCGAATGCATGTACGCCGTTCCGGCCAAAGTCGCCTCGTGGCGCTATTACTCTCTTAAGGATCTTGAGAAGCCCCTTTTCATGGGGATCAAAGATAGCGCCGGGCGCTGGCTGAGCTTGCTGGGTGGGAGGAGGCACCATGATGGCACGGAGATTTTATGGCAGATGAACCGGAGCGGCCTGTCGGCCTACTCGCTCAGCATTGTGATGCGGTCCTACTTCATCGAGCATGAGATAGCGCACGGCATGAGGAAGCTCTACATGGAAGGCGGGACAGCGCATCCGATGCGATTCTCCTTTATACCCGACAGGGTAACGGATCTGGTTGTTGTACGGCGCTCGCGTCTGGGGCTGGTAGTCCCGACGCTGGCACATCTTTTTATCAAGCCGGACAATGAACTTGCCCTGATGCTGCTGGACAAGAGCCTGTACGGGGGGTCGACGAACGGGAGCCAACGTCTTGTTTCGCCAGAAGAGGAAGCGAACTAAGACCTTTTTCCTCTGCTGTTGGATTCTGGGTAAAGCCTCTGGCACGGAAGAGGGTCCAATCTCGTAAACTGAAGGACGGAATGCATACGCAACCCGTTCTCCTGATTCACGGCGGCGCCTGGGCGATGCCCGACGACGCTGTTGCTGCCCACGAAGATGGCATCGCCACCGCCCTGGCTGCCGGATACGCGCTTCTCGAGCAAGGGGGCAGCGCAGTCGATGCTGTTGAAGCTGCTGTCGCCGTGATGGAAGACGATGAGACCTTCGACGCGGGGCGGGGCTCGTTTTTGACCCAGGATGGCCGGGTGCAGATGGATGCTCTGCTGATGAACGGGGAGAATCTGCGCACCGGCGGTGTGGCGTGTGTGGAGCGACTGCGGAATCCGATTCATGCGGCGCGGCTGGTGTTGGACAAGTCGCCGCATGTGTATTTTGTGGGGGCTGGGGCGGAGAGATTTGCCCGGCAGCATGGTATGTCGCTGTGCGACAACATGGAGCTGGTGATTCCACGGGAGCAGGAGCGGCTGTATAAGGCTCAGGCGGATGAACGGGCCGGTCTGCGGGATGAGACATTCTCGGGCAGTCTCGACTCGCACGACACAGTGGGCGCGGTGGCCCTCGATCGACACGGCAATATTGCGGCGGGAACGAGCACGGGCGGCACTTTGAACAAGGCTCCTGGACGTGTCGGTGATTCTTCGTTGATTGGGTGTGGCTGCTATGCCGACAATCACGCCGCC
>Ga0210406_10007663_pt1 | contig 10915 bp, 12 predicted proteins | sample IncBWC30MmetaG_FD_155454 | JGI IMG/M metagenome (GOLD analysis project Ga0210406, IMG submission 155454) | Forest soil microbial communities from Barre Woods Harvard Forest LTER site, Petersham, Massachusetts, United States - Inc-BW-C-30-M | ecosystem: Environmental > Terrestrial > Soil >... | reverse complement strand
TGCAGTCGCCCAAGCCACCACCGAAATCGCAACCCTTGATGCAATATGGTAAATTCTGCGCCACGGCCGGCATTGCGCCTGACGCCGAAGCGGCATAGCATACCATCATCGCCCAAAACGCTTTTCGCATGGTGTCCTCCGTGTTGACATCAAGCGGCATTGCTGGTTCGCGACCCCACAGCTCTCAACGATTCCGGTCAATTCACGTTCGCGCGTTGGGCACGCAGGCGTGCGAGAAATCGCAGCGCCTTCAGTAAGCGGGATAGGCGGGACGTACCCGATGGTGGTCGCGATAACCGCGCGGATCGCCGCCGAAGCAATCACCATCTCAGTGTCGAACTTCCTTCAAGCAAACGACGATGCCCGTCGGTTCGGGCGGGTGTGTAGTCAATCTTGTAAAGCCCACCATCTCTCCTTCCTCAACCTCCATCCCAGGAACTTCGAGCAGCTCCAACACGTTAAGTCCTCTGTCGTCGAGAAAGAAAGTATGACGACCAAACAGTTCGCGGAATTGCGAGACTGTGAGATGATCCTTGAAAGTACCAATGCTGGAAACTGAGACAGGATTTTGCCAATCTGGACTTTGCTTAACTTCATGAACTGCTCCTGATCTTTTGCATGCGATCATTCGCGAATGCGGTGCTGCACTGGTTCTCCCAATTATTCAAAGAGAAGATCCCGAGCGCTGCTGAGTTGCCCAAAAGACCTCGCACGAAAGTACTTGTTAGCAGCTACGATGAACTACTTTATGGTCGTTTTCCGTTGCGACGACAACTTAAAGCGCTATAACTGAAGGCCGATCGAAGCCGCAATTGCACTCGCTTCACGACCGGGCCGGGCGCCTCGCCAGTATGCCAAGAACACTAGTTCAGATCGGGTTAGCGTGACCATACCATGCGCGCGGCGCCCGCGACAACCCGCCGTGAGGTCCCGGCTTAGTATTGGCAGCGCAGATGCTGTCGGCGGGCGCCCCACCTAAACAAACCGACGGCCTTTTTTGCCGGTAATTTTTGCATTCGCAGCGCGGGTCGCGCGGCCGGCGCGACCAAAGAGGGATGCCGCAATAATCGGGGGCGAGTTCTCGAGGAGGAGTAAGATGGCAGTCTATTCTATCAGCGATCTTAGCCGCCGCGAAATCCTGAAGATGTCAGCAGTCGTCGCGGGGTCCGCTGTGGCCTTCTCAACCAAGCTTGCCTCTGCGGCAGCATTAGCGTTTACACCGCCCCAAATACTTGGACCCTTTTACCCCCTCAAGGAGTTGGCTCAAAACTCCGATCTGACAAGAGTAGCCGGTAGATCCGGTCATGCGGCGGGGCAGGTGCTCAACGTTATGGGCCGGGTGCTGAACCTCGAGGGAGAGCCCGTTCGCAATGCAAAGATCGAGGTATGGCAGGCCAATTCTTACGGGCGCTACACGCATCCCAGCGACACCAACCCTGCACCGCTCGATCCGAACTTTGAGGGCTCCGCCATCCTAACGACCGACTCGGAAGGCCGCTATCGCTTCAAAACCATCAAACCGGCTGCCTATCCGGTAGGTCTCAACTTTATACGACCGGCACATATCCACTTCCAGGTGAGCGGTAGACAAGACAGACTCGTGACGCAGATGTACTTTGAAAATGATCCGTATAATGACAAAGATCCATTCCTCAACAGTGCAGGAGGATTGAAGAAACTACTAATAACAAAACTGCTGGACCCCACCTCAGAGTTCGAACGGGACTCAAAAATGGTGATCTTCGACATTGTTCTGTTCAAAGGGTAGCTTTCAAGCGTCTGAGGTTCGTTGTCGATCAGGCGTCAGTCGCTTTTGACGCTGCGTTGGGCGCGGGTTCTCCACCTCGTTTCCAAAACGGCCATCGAAGAGATAGCAACGCGCGCGATCAGCGCTACGAGGGCAAGTAGGACGGCGTTTCCCGCGCGCCGAGCCTTTTAATGGCGGTGTAGCAGTCCGGTTCAAAAACTGCCTGACACGAACAACATGTGATCCTCTTCCGCGCACTCGCAAGCTGATGTATTTTGCAAGAGAGCCGCTACCGGAATGCGCCGAAATCCCGGCAATCATTGGCGGCGTTTGTGCCCACGGCGGGCACTGCACTTGCGACATTTCGGACGCGGCGGCCGCGACGACTAGCATAATTTATTGCCACCCTCAGAAGGAGGACATCCATGCATTTCTGTCTTACGGGACAATATACGCCACGCGCTCTCAACGCCATCTTGGAAAACCCCACTACCAATCGCCAGGAAGCAGCAAAAAAAACTTATCGAAGCGGCTGGCGGGAAGTTGATATCGATGTACAGCTTTGCTTCGGACGGCCCAAGCGTTCTGGTGATTTTCGATGTACCTGATCCAAGTGCCGCTCCAGCCATTTCAGGCCTAACCGTCACGGCTGGCACCCTGCAGAACGTGAAACTGACACGGCTGTTCACGCAGGACGAAATTAAGCAGGTCCGGCAGAATGCGGCCAAGCTGCGCTCCGCTTACAGCCCTCCGGGCGGCTGACCTGAACCGCTTAGACCGTGAAGTGGTCGCCCCATTGTCTGCAGCGCCGGCCAGCTGATGAACGATATCAGTAGCAGGTCCGCTTAGCTCCGGAATGTTCGCCGGCTCGGCCAGTCTCCGAGCCGGTCTTTTGTTTGTCCCCGCCGAAGCCAGTCTGTTAGACTGCATGTCTGTCTTTTTTCGCGCGAGGGCAGAAAAGGCTGCCGGGCAATTTCCGCTATACCTCGTTAGCGACCGAGCTCGCGGCGCTGCAATATGTCGCGATGGGCCAGAAGGGCACCCGCTCCAGGTCGCGACCTCGGTTGAAACAGATCAGTCCCTGCGCTGAACGGCAATGATTGCGCGCCGATGGGTGCCATCGCCAACCTTCTTATCCTCGTCGTGCGCCTCGACCTTGAATCGGAGCTTGCGCCCATCAACTTCGAGCAGCTCAGCGCGCACCGTCACCTTCTTGCCTTTTGGGGTGGCTCCGAAATGCTTGACGTTGACCTCGAAACCGACGGTGGTGTGCCCTTCGGGCAAATATGCCTGTACGGCGTCGATGCCGGCACGCTCCATCAACCCGATCATCGATGGCGTGGACAGCACGCCATCGCCTCCCATGTGCTTGACCACGAGCTTGTCGTCGACTGTCGTAACGATCTCGGCTTTGAGCCCTGGTGTCAGGCGACCGGTTGGCATGTGTCTCTCTCCCGCATTGCGCCGCATTAAAAATCAGCTTTAGTCCCTTTAAGTTGGGAAACATGGGCGACTTCAAGCAATGATCGTTTGTGATAATCAGGTTAGCACACAAAGGCTCTCGCAACGAGCCCTTCAATTAAATGTATCCGGTCTCTGATTGGAGCATGTGCTCGGGGCCATCATGGATATCAGCGCGCATGCGATCTCATTAGCGGATAGGCCTCGTCGGGCCATTCGGGTCACCAGTGTTCGCACGCGCCGGGAAGACCGATCCTCCATTGTCGTCTCATCCTCTCGCAGACCTCGGCGGGTAAGCCATTGATTACGTCATCGATGATAGCCTCCTGGCTTTGCGCTGTTCCTTTGTTCGTGCCTGGCGGCCGTTCCTTCGTCCCGACCAGCGGGCGCGGAGGTGCGCCGCCCGTTGGGACGTCAAGGTTGGCCGTCGCGCGTGCCTTGCCTCTCGCGCCAGCATTGCCAGGCCACGCCTTGACTGTCCCGAGCACGGTGCGAGGATTAAGCGGGTCGGTACGCGGCTTCATTGGTTTTGACGCACTCGAAGGCGCGCCCCTCGTGAAGAACCGCCCAGGCGATGCGGGCGAGCTTGTTGGCGAGCGCAACGTTGTGGTGTAGGCGTTTCTTTGCGGCCTCGATCCACGACTGGAGCCCGTAGCGGTCCCAATGCCTTGGCCCGATCTTGACCAACACGACCCAAGCGGCCTGAACGAATAGACTGCGCAAACGGCGATTGCCGCGCTCAATGGCCTCCCGCCCGCGCCGGATCGCCCATGAGCCTTCGGCCGTAAGGTGCGCGACTAGAATCATCTTCATCATCAGCAATGCAAACTTGCGGCATCATATTTCGGAAGCTACACTCGCCGCGGCGATCAGGACCAGGGTGGTGAAAATGCGCAAAGCATTGCCCAGTCTCGTTCTCGTGCCGTTTCTGTTGTTCGGGTTGATACTTGCGCCAAGCGCACATGCCGAGAGTGATTTCAAGGTCACCTTGCTTGGTACGGCCTCACCGCAACCGTTCCCAGACCGATTTGGACCCAGCACGCTCATTGAGGCCGGCGATCAAAAGCTTCTGTTCGATGCAGGACGCGGCGTTCCGATCCGGCTGCCTCAGATCAATGTGCCGCTCACAAAGATCACAGCACTCTTCCTGACGCACTATCATTCGGATCATACCTCCGGAATTCCCAATCTATGGCTTACCGGGTGGTTGTACGGGCGAGCGACACCATTTCGCGTTATCGGTCCTGTTGAGGCAAAGACCCTGATGACCGATCTGGAAAGGGCCAAGGCGCGCGCCCTGCTCGGCTATGTCCCGCGTTACTCGCTGTTTGATATGGTGGATGAGCCCGTAGGGCGCGCCAAGACGCGCTGATCCAACCAAGGAAATCAAAACGGGAGGTTCTGGTGAGCGTCAAAAAGGAAGCGCCGGTTGCCGACGACGACAGCGACAGCTGCTTTCGATGCAAGCGGCTTCCCCTCGAAACATAGAGGAGAGAAAATATGCCTAGCGCCCGCTGGACAATGATTATCCTTTGTTGCTTGGCGAACACGATCAACTATATCGATCGCGCCAACCTTGCCGTTGCGGCGCCGATCATGCAGCGCGAGTTTGGGTTTGACTCGGCCACTATAGGATTCATCCTGAGCGGGTTTTTCTGGACCTATGCAGTCATGCAATTGCCGTTCGGTTGGTTCGCCGATCGCGTGGGAGCCCGCATCGCACTGGCGGTCGCCGTGGTGTGGTGGTCTATCTTCACGGTACTCACCGCCGCGGCACGAGGGTTCGTTAGCCTGCTTGGCTGCCGGCTGCTGTTGGGGATCGGCGAGGCCGGCGCCTATCCCTCGATGGCAAAGGTAGCCGCCAACTGGTTCCCCAACAACGAGCGAGGGCTGGCCTCTTCCATCTTCGACAGCGGCGCGCGCATCGGCACCGCCCTGTCGTTGCCGCTCGTCGCCTGGCTGATCAGCACCTTCAGCTGGGAGACGTCGTTCATCGTCACCGGCACGATCGGCATCATCTGGGCCGTGTTCTGGCTGCTCATTTATCGTGATCCAGAACACCATCCGTCTGTAACGGCCGAGCAACTTGCGCGGCTTCAGGCGCAACGCCGAACGAAGACCGCCACTGGCCCGAAGGTTCCCTGGTCCTCGCTCTTCCGTTACCAGACGATTTGGGGAATGATGATTGGGTTCTTCTGCCTCAATTTCGTCATCTACTTCTTCATTACGTGGTTCCCCTCATACTTGGTCCAGGCGCGCGGCTTTTCGCTCGCACAGCTGGGGACGCTGGGCTTACTGCCAGGGCTGGTGTCCATCCCGTGTGGGTGGCTGGGCGGTCTGGTCTCCGACAGGCTCTATCGTCACGGCTGGAGTCTGACCGCGGCCCGGAAGACCTGTCTGGTCGGTGGCATGCTGATGTCGTCCGTCATCACGCTCTCGGCGTTTGCGCCGAATGCGTACGTGGCGCTGGTATTCTTCGCGATCGCCTACGGCAGTCTGGCGTTCACGGCAGCGAGTATCTGGGCGTTGCCGGGTGATGTTGCTCCGACGCCAGCCCACGTGGCATCGATTGGCGGCATTCAGAACTTCGCCTCCAATCTGGCCGGAATCGTTACGACCACGTTCACCGGCGTCATGCTCACGATTACCAGCGGGTCATATGTCGTACCGCTTGTCGTGGCGGGGGTCTTTTGTGTGGTGGGTGCCGCTATGTATCTCTTTGTTGTCGGTGAAATCGCGCCCTTGCCGCCATTGAACCGCGGCTCGCCCTTGGGCGAGGCTGGTGCGATGCGCTAGCGCCGAAATCAGCGGTTCTCGGGTTTTGCGGGGCATCGTCAATTCCAAGAACGAAGCCTTGTCCACCTGAGCCGCAAGTGAGAGACTAAAAGTGAGGCGTACCGACTTCGGGGCGGGGGAGTTCGGGTCGTAGCAGATCGGCGCGACCGTATGAGGGAGTTGGCCTGATGTCCGCAAACGAACCCTCAGGAGCTGAACTTGCCGAACGTGCGCGCGCGCTTGCCGAACAGGCTCTGCACGAGCAAGCGGCGGGCAACGCTGACGAGGCCGATCGGCTTTTGTCCGAAGCGCAAAAGCTGGACCCGGAGGCAGTCGCTATTGTGCTGAACGCGCACGATGCAGCCGTCGCACCGGATGCGCGGGACACGCCCACGGCAAATCGGGATGCTGAACGGATCCGCCGTGTCGAGCCGGATGTCGACCCCGCAGCTCATCCCGGCGCCGATCGGAAATCAAGATCCTCTCCGGAAGCAAGCATGACCGATCGACTGGAGCCACCGAGCCCGGCACATCCGCTCGTTGAGAGCGATCAAATACATGGCACGGCCGTTTACGACACGGCCGGTAAGCGGATTGGGACGATCAGGCGTCTCGTGATCGAGAAAGTCGGCGGCAAGGTCGTCTATGCGGTCACGGCGTTCGGCGGCTTCCTGGGCGTAGGCGCGGAAATCCACACGATTCCGTGGCAGCGGCTGCGCTACGATACGGCTGTCGGCGGTTACAGAACCAACGTTACGGAAAGCCAGCTGCAGAACGCGCCTGAGTTTTCCCGGGAAGATCGGCTTCTTTTGTCCCATCAGCAACGCAAAGAGCTCAACGAGTACTATACGATTCCGCCAGCCGGTTGAACTCTTTGCCAAGCTTCGGCAGTCGCGGTAGGGACGAGGATTTCTCCCGCCCACCGGGGTCGCCGGAGGCAGTTGCCCGCCTCGGCGTGTCGGCCAGGGTAAGAATCGGAGGGGCGATTTTCGAAGAGCCGCCTATATCCCGCTGAAATCCTGATGAGTGGCGCACGTTCGTTTCGGTTCCAAGCGCCGCCTACGCTTGGGAAAGGAAATACGATCCGGGAGACAAATCATAACAGCGGCGCAGCGTTTTTACACATGTCCGCTTATCCCTGACAGCGGCGGAATAGCAGACATCCCCGATAGCTGGTTAGAGCCATAAAAGCTTTTTGATAGTTGCAGCGCCCTAACATCACTTTCAGCTCATATCACTTTGGCGAAGGGTAGAATGAGCTAACATAGCTCTTTCATCGTGTTGCCTGACAATCTCTGTCACCAGGTAAAACCGATAGATCAGATGAAATCCGACAAAAACCCAGAAGACCCCGCCAATCATCGACAAAAATGAAAACTTACCGATCACGCCTTCAAAGATTGTGTAAAGGCCAAGAAATCCCATGATGTATAGCGAATAGAAATAGGGAAGAAATCCAAGCCGAACTAGGAGGTTTTTCCGGCTCCTGTTTCGTTCCGCGGATACGAGAAAAAAATAGGTAAAAAGACCTGCTGAGGCAGCAACGCCACCTAACACCGAAGCGTATGTGTACAAGTAGTACTCTTGGGTCCACCCCAACCGGATGAATTCGACAATCCCGTAAATCATTGCAGCAAGAATAGGCACCTCGATTCTGGCGGCCATGATGTCGCCCTTCGTCCCCTTCAGCTCTGGAGGAACAGTAAAGGAATCCATTTTAGATCCCCTTCATTTCTCTATCTGGATACTCAAGCTGCTTTTTCTAAGGTTGCGTAGCGGCCCGTATGGAATTTCTGGGTCCTCTCGCCCGCTCCTAGCTCCGAAGTTGACGCAATGCTATCGTGTTTTTGGACCGAGACAATGGGCTCCTGGAGCGCTGCGCTGGACGTCAGCGTTGGGTCACACCCGGAAGAACTCAGGTTGAGCATATAGAGTCCGCTTCACCCCCAAAGAGCGCACATCTAGCGGACATGCCGGGCCGCCCGCTTCGGGCCAATCGCCGACATTGGGCGGGGGATCACGACGACTACCACCCTGCCCAGCACCCTGGCACTTACGGGCCGGTGGAGGAGCCGTCCACAGTATCAATTGCGGAAGTCGCGACCACTCCGGGTCATCAGCGGTTGTTTTAGACTTTGGGCAGCGGAATGTCGTCGCTCTTGATTGCGTCGGCGATCGCAGTTCGGTTCCCGCGCCAAGCCGGAAGGGACGCCCGATGAATCGCCTCAATCGCTTCCTCGCCACCCTGCTGATGCTCTGCCTGAGCAGCGGCGCACGCGCCTTTGAGGACGCGCTGCCTCCCGAGATCCGCTTCGCCGAAGTCGATGGCATTGCCATGGGCGCGCAAACCGGCGCGACCTGGGGACTCGGTTTTATGCGTTCTTCATGCGAAGAGGAAGGTCGCCGAAAGCTTCTGTTCAAGTCGACGTGGTCCACCGTGTCTGACGGCGTTAAACGCATCAGCGGCTCTTAAAAATTTGGCCTCGACGGCGGCGAGGACTTTTTCAACAGAATCGGTCCCATTGCAGACGTGGTCCACCAGCTTGAAGATCTCTGCACTTGGAGCTCAGGCGGACATTCCATAACACGGCATTCACGATGTTGCTCGAGCACTTCAGCGCACTAGGCCACATTGCTTCTTGAATTCTTGAATTGAAATATCTGCTCCGAGCGGGAACAGTTAAAATCAGTCACGCTCTCCGCCATACCTGATCTCCCTCAGGCATCCTCCAGGACCATAGCTGCGCATTTCTCCCCGATCATGATCGAAGGAGCATTGGTGTTGCCGCCGACAACCAGGGGCATGATGGAGGCATCGGCAACGCGCAGCCCTCGAACGCCATGTACCCGCAGACGGGGATCCACGACCGCGTCGCGACCCGTGCCCATTCTGCAGGTGCCGACAGGATGCAGGTTCGAGACGCCGCGATTGCGGATGTCCTCAATGAGTTGCTCGTCCGAGCGGACGGCGGGCCCCGGCACCACCTCTTCCGCGATATATGGCTTGAGCGCTGGCTGTTCGGCGAGCTTTCGCGCGAGCCGAACGCCGCGGATCATGGCATCGACGTCATGTGCGGTTTCCATGAACTTGAACTCGATCCTCGGCGGAGCGAACGGGTCGCGGCTTGCGAGGCTCACCAGCCCGCGACCTTCCGGACGCAAGTGAACGGGAGACATGCTGAACCCCGGCCATTTATGGGGGTGCATGCCGGTGCGGTCTCGGGTCTCGATCGACCAGAGATACGTATTGATCTGGAGATCGGGACGATCGAAGCGGGGGTCCGTGCGGGTCAGGATGCCGGCATGCGTGGCGATGGCTGTCATCGGCCCATCTCGTCCAACCAAGTATCTGGCGCCGGCCGCAAGCTTTCGGAGCGGCGAGCGATGGAGCTCGTTGAAGGTGCCGGTCTTGGTCGAGCGCCAGGCGACATACGAATTGAAGTGGTCGTGCAGGTTGGCGCCGACCGGAGCGAGGTCGTGCGTGACCTCGATACCCATCTCGTTCAGATGGTCACCCGGTCCGACGCCGGACAACAGCAGGAGTTGCGGCGAGCCGTAAACGCCGCCGGAGACAATCACCTCGCCCTTGGCCCTGGCGATCTCCATGCCACGGGACGTGCGGAACTCGACGCCAACGGCGCGGCCGTTCTCGATGACGATTCGTGTCGCATGCGCGTTCGGCTTGACCACCAGGTTCCGGCGACCTCTAGCCGGTTTCAGATAGGCGGTCGCGGTGCTCCATCGGTGCCCCTTGCCGACCGTTGCCTGATAGTATCCGGCGCCTTCCTGCGTCGCGCCGTTGAAGTCGCGATTGCGCGGAATGCCGGCCTGGACGGCCGCTTCGATGATCGCATCGATGATTTCGTGCTTGTAGTGTGCGTCGGTTACATTGAGCGGGCCACCGACGCCGTGGAACTCGTCCTCACCCCGCTCCTGGTTTTCGGCCTTGCGGAAGAAAGTCAGAACGCTTTCGTAGTCCCAGCCGACACAGCCGAGCTGACGCCAGCCATCGTAGTCGGCCGCCGTCCCGCGCATATAGACCATGCCGTTAAGCGAACTCGTCCCGCCGAGCATTTTGCCACGCGGCTGGTAGGAGGTGCGCCCGTTGAGGCCGGCAACGGGCTCACTCTCGAACCTCCAATTGTAGGTTTTGTGTGTGAAGAGCCGGTAATAGCCGACTGGAATGTGTATCCATGGCGAGCTGTCGCGCCCGCCCGCTTCGAGCAGGAGCACCCAGTAGCGCCCCGTCTCCGAAAGCCGTGCTGCCACCGCACAGCCGGCAGACCCAGCGCCGGTCACGATGTAGTCGTAAGATTCCGCCTCCATCTGGCTCCCCACCGCCCTACTCCATTGCAAACCTGCGTTGCCGACACTTAGGTGGGGTTTCGGAACCCTGTCGAGCCCAGGTAGCGGTGGAGGGAACGAAATGATCAAGTCTTTCGCCGACTCGGGCTTTAGACACCTTAGGCGAACGCTTTTCGGATGCGCGCCCAGTCAGCCAGCGCGTGTTCATGCCCGGGCACGAGCTGGATGGTGAACTGCATGTAGCCCGCGCTGCGCAGCGCCTCGATGCGCTGCTTGATCTCGGCCTCGCTTGCCGTAAAAGAGGTGGCGCTGATTAACTCGGCGCTCACGAAGCGCTTCTCCTCGGGCTTCACGAACATCAAGTGCCCGCGATGGTTCTGCAGGTAGGGCGCATCCTTGGGCTCGAAGTCGCGCGCTAGGTCGATATAGCCTTGCATCTCGGGCCTGGTCCTGGACACCATCGTCACACCTGGCGCCAGTCCGGCCAGCGCCTCATCCGCCGCGCGATGCAGCATAACTGCCGCGCGCGGGCCCGCTTGTGCCATCGCACGCTCGGAGTCAGCCGGTTCACCGTCTTTCAGCACGCAGCCTAGCGCAAAGGCCGTCGCCTGAAGATCGCCCATCGCA
>Ga0210406_10007661_pt1 | contig 10920 bp, 10 predicted proteins | sample IncBWC30MmetaG_FD_155454 | JGI IMG/M metagenome (GOLD analysis project Ga0210406, IMG submission 155454) | Forest soil microbial communities from Barre Woods Harvard Forest LTER site, Petersham, Massachusetts, United States - Inc-BW-C-30-M | ecosystem: Environmental > Terrestrial > Soil >... | reverse complement strand
CGTTCCGTGAACTATGGGAATATCGCGAACTGATTTATTTTTTCGTCTGGCGCGATATTAAAGTCCGTTATAAGCAGACCGCCATTGGTGCGGCATGGGCCGTGTTGCAACCGTTCCTCACGATGCTGGTCTTTAGCCTTTTTTTTGGAAAGCTCGCACATATCCCTTCCCAGGGTCTGCCTTATCCGATTTTCTATTACAGCGCGTTGCTTCCCTGGACCTACTTCGCCGGCGCGCTGCAGAATTCCACCGCTACAATCGTCGAAAATCAGCGGCTCGTCACAAAAGTCTATTTCCCCCGCCTGGCGTTGCCGCTTTCGTCCGTGCTGTCAGGCCTCGTGGATTTCGGCATTTCATTCTTAATGTTCATCGCGTTGATGTTCTATTACCGGATTCCGTTGGGTTGGGCTATGTTGATGGTCCCGGTATTTCTGATGCTCGCCGTGCTTACGGCGCTCGGCGCGGGACTCTGGCTCTCGGCGTTGAATGCGATTTATCGCGACGTGCGTTACGTCGTACCGTTCCTCGTTCAATTCTGGATGTTCGCCTCGCCTGTCGCTTATCCAAGTTCGCTAGTTCCCGCGAAATGGCGTTGGCTCTATGGGCTCAATCCAATGACTGGCGTGATCGAAGGATTTCGTTGGTCGCTTGCGGGTCGTGGCACGCCCCCGGGACGACTGATCGTGGTCTCGTCGGCCGTCGTCCTTGCGATTTTGCTCGGTGGATTGGCGTATTTTCAGAAAATGGAAGCGACGATTGCGGATGTTGTGTGAAATCTATACGATTCAGATGATGAGCAGATCCGTTATTCACGTCGAAGGATTAGGCAAGCGCTATCGCGTTGGCGAGCGCGAGCGCTATCTCGCGTTGCGTGATGCGCTGACACGTGCGTTCACAGCGGCACTCAAGCGCAACGGCAAGCGCCCCCCTGACTTTCTCTGGGCGTTGCGCGAAGTCAGCTTTGACGTTGCGCAAGGCGAAGTCGTTGGCCTGATTGGTCGCAATGGCGCCGGAAAAAGCACGCTTCTGAAGCTTTTGGCGCGGATTACGCGACCCACCGAGGGCTGGGCGGAAATTCAAGGTCGAGTTGGCAGCCTCCTTGAGGTGGGCACCGGGTTCCATCCCGAGCTCACTGGACGCGAGAATGTTTACCTGAGCGGCGCGATTCTTGGAATGAAGAAACGGGAGATTGGCCGGAAGTTTGACGAGATCGTCTCCTTCGCGGAAGTCGAACGCTTTCTAGACACTCCACTGAAGCACTACAGCAGCGGTATGCAGACGCGCTTGGCGTTTGCCGTTGCCGCACATCTAGAACCAGAAATTCTGCTGGTCGATGAAGTTCTCGCTGTCGGCGACCTCCAATTCCAGAAGAAGTGCCTGGGTAAGATGGGGGACGTCGCCAAGACGGGCCGCACGATTGTTTTCGTCAGTCACCAGATGAATCAGATTCGCCGCCTCTGTCCGCGGGTTGTGTGGATCGACGCGGGAGTAATCCGCATGGACGGAGCCGCACACGATGTGCTCGCCAGCTACGAATCGGCCATATTCGCGGGAGACCGGGCTAATGGTCTGCAGCGGGGCGCCGCAACGAGAGCTCGGTTCCTACGTTGGGAAATCGCCGGTGCACCAGCCGATCAGCTTCACGTGCTCTCGACGACGGGCCCTGTGACGGTGAAGTTTTGGGTCGAGTTGGCCCATCCCGTGAGAAACGGCGAGCATGGCGTGGCCCTTTTCAACGCCGAGCGACAGCTAATGTGGGCGCGCGCCGCGCAGAATCTAACTCTCAATCCGGGTGTGCATGTCTTTTCTCACTCTTTTCCGACGCTCCCTTTGCGCCCGGGCGCTTATCAGTGGCAGGTGAGCTTTTGGGACAATTCCCAGATGCTCGATCTCTGGGACTGTCTACCCGAAATGATCATCGCGACGGAAGTTCACCAACATCACATGGATCAATGGAACGGAGTCTTGAATATTCCAGCCAGGTTTGCGCATGAACACGAGGAGGAAGTCGCCGTTGAGCGCGCCCCGCGTATTTGACCTGAAGCGCCATATTAGCTTGGCCTTCTCGCTCGGCGCGGCGCTTTCGGCGCTGTGGGTCGCACTCAAGCAGACACTAGACTTGAAGACGGCACTCGTGATTGATTTATTTCTGTCGGAAGCGTGAGGGGCATTGAAGGTCCGGGCGTCGTGAACACCACTCGCACATTTCACCAAGGGCTGATCTTTTCGATTAAAAGATGGTTTGTAGATCATTTTCCGGATGCTCTGCTTGGGCGGATGGAGTATTACCGTCATCCGGAGTTGCTAGATCATTGGGGAGGTCCGTTCAATGGCCAATGCTTCCGACAGATAGCGTATCTAGATCTGGCTCTCATGTGTAATTTCGAAGCAATAGTTGAGACGGGAGCATTCCGGGGCTCGACTACTCTTTTCCTCGCCCGGAATTCAGGAGGTGCTCCCGTCTATTCTTGCGAGAATAGTGCCAGGTACTTTGAGTTCGCCAAGTGCAGGCTACGGGGCGTTCCAAATCTGTCTCTGTTCAAATCGGATTCCCGCAAATTCATTCGTGAGTTGAATATTCCCCGACATGCGAGAACCTTTTTCTATCTCGACGCTCATTGGGGAGTAAACCTACCTTTGCGAGAAGAACTGGATTTGATCATAGGGAGCTTCGACAATTTCGTAATTATGATCGACGATTTCGAAGTCCCGAACGAACCCGGTTATGGATTCGACGACTACGGCATGGGTAAGAGATTGTCTCTAAGGGATTTTCCTCTCCATCGAGACAGTCGGATTGCATGCTACGTTCCTTCGAGGCCCTCCTCTGAAGAATCTGGTCTGAGACGCGGTGCGATCGTCTTGGCGAGCCCCGAATTAAAAGGTAAACTCGACTTGATGAACACGTTGATTCCCATAGGTGACGTAATTGCTTAAGCTCCACTCCGAAAGAAAAAGTTGAGACGGATTCTGATCGCTTCGAGATTGATCGCCAAAGCTAGGTCCACAATTACAGTCTCTTGGATTGGATATTGAAATCGATACGCAAACTCGCTGCACGCGTACTCTTCAAAGGGGCGATGATAATTGACCCACAGAGGCAAACTCGGCTTATCCAGGATGAATATTTAGCTTGGTTGTCTTACGCGAATTCTGGAATGCTGGAGGCCGGAAACCAGTATCTTTTTGACTATGCTATTAGGCACCTTCCCAGCACTGCCCCGATACTGGAGATTGGCTCCTTTTGTGGACTCTCGACGAATGTCATTACTCATTTTAAGAGAATACACGGCAAGCGAAACGCCCTTATTACCTCTGACAAATGGCAATTTGAGAACGTTAATAATCGTCTAGAATTACCAAGTTCACCCGTACTATTTTCAAATTACAGAACGTTCGTGCGAGACTCTTATATCCGGAACATCAAGATGTTTAGTCCGGATGATTTACCGTTCACCTTAGAATTGATCTCAGACGAATTCTTTGACGCTTGGAAGAACCGGAAGACCTGCACTGACGTCCTAGGAAGACCGCTGAACCTCGGTGGTCCCTTAAGTTTTTGTTACATTGACGGAAATCACAGTTACGAAGTTGCGAAGCGCGATTTTCTAAATTGTGATAGGTATCTCGAAATCGGTGGCTTCCTGCTCTTTGATGATTCCATGAATTCTCAATTCGGTGTTTGCAGACTCATGCCGGAGATCGTCTCGGAGGGTCGCTACACCCTCATTGCCACCAACCCAAATCATCTGTTCCAAAAAGGCGAATTTATGCCTGATTAATCTGCACTGACAAGTCCGAAGTTTTTTAGATTAATGTATCCTTGGCCATGCATCCAATGACGACAACGCCCGAAAATGAGAGGTCAAAATCCCATTTATCATCTACCCAGGAAGATGAAAAGGTTTTATCTTTTGGACTCACGCAAGATGCCCCTGTCGAGTAGAATGCTTATGGCCCTCCTACAAGTCGTATGAAATCCATTCTCATAACCGGCAGCAGCGGCCTGATTGGCTCGCAGGCCGTGGAGCATTTCGACCATCAGGGATATCTCGTCATCGGTGTGGACAATAACATGCGCCGTGAGTTCTTCGGCCCCCCAGGAGATACGACCTGGAACCTTGCACGCTTAAAGAAGGCCACGTCGCGCTTTGACCATCGCAACCTCGACATTCGGGATCGTCAGGGAATCTTCGCGCTCTTCAAAGAACACCGCTTCGACGCCATCCTCCACTGCGCCGCCCAGCCTTCGCATGACAAAGCGAAGGAAATTCCGCTCGTCGATTTCGAAGTGAACGCCCTCGGAACCGCGAACGTTCTAGAAGCAACGCGCCAGTGTTGCCCCGAAGCCCGGCTCGTATTCCTAAGCACAAACAAAGTCTACGGCGAAGTTCCGAACGAGAAGCTACTCAAAGAATTGCCGACGCGGTACGATTATGCCGATCCCGCTGATCGGAACGGAATCGACGAGGAATGCCGAATCGACCGCACAACCCATTCGGTATTCGGCGCCTCCAAGGTTGCTGCCGATGTGTTGGCGCAGGAGTACGGAAGGTATTTTGGGCTCAATGTGGGAGTTTTTCGAGGCGGCTGCCTCACCGGCCCCAATCATTCCGGAGTGGAGCTCCACGGCTTCCTTTCCTATCTCGTAAAGGTGGCTATCTCTGGCGAGATTTACAAGGTCTTCGGCTACAAAGGCAAACAAGTGCGCGACAATATCCACAGCTTTGACGTTGTCCGCGCCGCCGAAGAGTTTTTTCTTAATCCGCGGCCGGGCGAGGTCTACAATATTGGTGGCGGAAGGGAAAATAGCATCTCCATCCTGGAAGCGTTTGACCGGATTGAACGAATGACCGGGAAACGCGTACGGTGGGAATACCGCGACGAGGCAAGAAAAGGAGATCACATTTGCTACATAACGGATCTCCGTAAATTGCGCTCCCACTTTGCCAACTGGAGTTTGAGCTATAGCCTGGAAAGAATTCTTGAGGAGATCGTGGAATCGGAGGAAAAGCACGCAAGGGCAGCTCGGAGTATTTGACTGTCATGCTTACCATATTCTCGACGCCTAAACCCTTTCAAGGATACATCGGCATCATCCAGAGAAACGCAATCCAAAGCTGGAAACGGCTCCACCCGGACGTGGAAGTTATTCTTTTTGGTGATGATGAAGGGGCGGCAGAAGCGTCAGCGATTCTGGGCGCTCGTCACGTGCCGTCCGTTCAACGCAACGAACACGGAACAAAATTCCTCCCGTCGATCTTTGATCAAGCTCAAGATCTCGCGCGTCACGAAGTGCTGTGTTATGTAAACTGCGACATCATATTGATGTCAGACTATATCCGCGCTCTTTCGGACGTTGTGAATCGCTTTTCGCGATTTCTGATGGTCGGACGCCGATGGGACACCAACATTCTGCAAGCGATTGAGTTCGATGAGCCGGAATGGCAAGAGGGTCTACGGCAAAAAGCTCGAGAAGAAAATCATCAGCGGCCGCCTCAATGGATCGATTACTTTGCTTTTCGGCGCGGGCTGTATTACAGGAACACGCCTCCTTTCGTAATCGGACGCACCAGTTGGGATAATTGGTTACTGTGGAAAGCGCGTGCGTCGGGAGCGGCCGTGGTGGATGCTTCCTCAGTAATCCTAGCAGTTCATCAGAATCACGATTACTCTTACCACCCGGACGGAAAAGTTGGCGTCTGGAGCGGAGAAGAAGCAATCAGGAATTACAAACTTGCTGGGGGGTGGAGACATCTGTATACCATTGAAAATGCGACGCACAAACTTAACGAAAGCGGACTACGGCGCAACTGGCGCCATGAGGTCATTCTGATTAAAAGAGAAATCGAACGGGATTGGGCCTTGATGAGAGCTCTGCCAAGAGCTCCGGCGTGGATCTGTTCTCGCCTGCGCGGCGGACAACAAGGCTAAGCGACTTGCGCATCTACTTGTGTTTGGGCCTCGTCTATTGACCTCGCACAACCGAGGGCACCGCAGAATAGCAAGAAGGAATCGGTATACCGCCGAACTCGGACAAGAATTGTTCCGGCAGCGATGCAACAGATCAGTTTGCACATAACGACGAAGTTCTGGAGTTCACTCTGCAACAGAAGGGATGTGGAACTGTGTTCGAAGCAAGAATTCGGTCTGCCACTGATGCTAAACCTGGCTTTGGGTCGGCCAGCGGGCGCCTCCAAGAGTCCATACGTCGACGCGATGAAATAGCCAGATCGCTTCGAATGTTTGTCACAAGACGAATCCCTCACTCTTGGGTTGTATCATGCGTGAGCGTCAGATGAGTTAGACCCTGCGTTCGTCAACTTTCAGTGCGCAGGTATTCTTACACTTGGAGCCGGGTCGCTGACCTAGATATGAACATTCTGTACCTGTGCCGAGAACCTGACTCGTGGGATCACAAAGAACCCGGATTATTTGCGCGGGCTTTTCGCCGATGCGGCGTCGACATTGTCTGCCCAGAAGATGGGTTTCCTATCAACGGACATATCGACGACCTTCTAGACCAGTGCCAACAAATACCTAACATGATCGTGTGGCTGGAGTCCGCACGCGCAATGCTCCCCGAGGGTCTGGAAAAGGTGAATATCCCAACTATTTCATTCCAATCCGATACCTACGCCTACACACGTCATCGGATTTGCTGGTCAATGCTGTTCGACTATGCGGTCGTTTTCCACCCAGGCTTTGAGACCGTATTTCACAATGCAGGCCATCCCCGAGTAATCACTTGGTCGCATGCGGCCGATCCGGAACTGTTTTCGGATCAGCAACAGCAGCGAATATTCGAGGTGGGGTTTGTTGGCCGTACCGACGGCACTCTTTTCAAGAATCGACGTGCTGTTCTGCGGAACCTCTCGCCGCAGTTTCGGATGAACGATTTCACTCGGTTTCATACACCCGAGGAGCTCGCCAGCGTGTATTGTCGATCGAAAGTTATAGTAAATGTGGCGAGAGATGATTACCCACAGGATGCCAATATGCGTGTGTTCGAAGCGATGGCGTCGGGAGCACTCTTGATCACGCGACTGCCGAGTGAGCTGACGTCGATCGGCTTCGAGGAGGGGGTTCATTTCGTCGGTTACCGTCAACGCGATGAAGTCGTCGGACTCGCGCGGCATTACCTTAATCACGATAGCACACGCTGGCGAATCGCGCAGACAGCTCGCGAAAAGGTTCTGCGAGAACACACGTATGATTGCCGCGTAAAAACGCTAATGCGAACGGTCGAGGGTGATGCCGGACAATTGTTCGCGCCCGCGAGAAAATGGTCTAATGACCGCGTTCTACTCACGCAGCTGGATTACTATGCGGCAAGCTCTTGTCTTGAGGCGGCGTGCCGATCGCTTCGAGATATCAGTGCGAAGAAACCGTTCAGTGCGCTGCGGGGGGTCTCCCAAATCTCCCGAGCGCTAGCTAGGAAGTCCTTTACCCGCGTTCGTACCCTCACGTCCGGAGATGGGCTAATCGGCCGTTGAGATCGCGAATCATCTTTTGCTAATAGCTCGTTCGAAAGAGAAAATAAGAAGTTCTGATATTTCAACTGTGAAAGGGCAGACTTGAAAAGCAGCCGTATTATGGGTCTGGCGGCACGATCCTCAGTCCTGCGCCAGTTATACGCAGCGTGCCGACAGGTACCGGTCCTAGGTTCGTTACTGCACCGAAAAGCGATGCGGGTGCTACCGCTGGGCCGCCGCATCTGGCTTCGCATACCGGGTGGACAAGCGAAGGGCTTGTGGATTTTCGTCGATCCGCGATTTGATCCCGACTACTGTAACGGGCAACATGAAGCCTGGGCGCAGGATCTGCTGCGGAAACACTTGAGGCGTGGCGATTGTTTTTATGATGTGGGGGCACATATTGGCTTTTTCAGCCTGATCGGAGCACGAATTGTAGGGGGCTCGGGATGCGTAACCGCGTTTGAACCCGATAGTCGAAATGCTGCCGTTTTCCGCACAAATTGCGAGCGAAATCAAATGCCCCAGATCAGTCTCATGCAAGCGGCTGTGTGGAGCTCCTCTGGGCAGATTTCGTTTGAACGGGCGGAGCAGGCGTCCAGCGGCATGGAAGGACGAGTTAAAGAGGAGGGCAGTGCGGTCTGTGAAACTGTGCGCGTTGCGGGGATTGCGCTTGATGACTATGTCTTCGAGCAGGGAGGCAGACCGCCTGCTCTCGTGAAGATTGACGCGGAGGGCGGTGAATCGGCTGTGTTGATGGGAGCCAAAGCAGTCTTGGACCGATACAAACCCTCCATACTATGCGAAATCCATGATCCTGCGAATGGAGCAGAACTCGCTGATTTTCTTACAAGGATTGGATATTCTGTCCAGGATCTTCCGAGCGTGAAAAAGGGCTACCTGTGGGCAGTGACGAACGCGTGACGTCGAAAGCGCTGCGAGCTCCTGAAGTAGGATCGTCCGTGCCTGTGAGCATAATTGCTTTGCTTGGTCGGCGGGACGAGCCGACGGACGCGCTCCACGATTACTGCGGGCAACTTAGGTACGCACTTGCGCGCCTAGGCTTCGCACTGGAGCTTGTGGAAGTCAGATGGGAACGTCGAGGATACCTCGGCGCACTCGTTCACCTCTGGGCTCAGAGCAAGCATTGGACAGGGCGGTGGGTTCTAATGCAATACACAGCGCTCAGCTGGTCAAGGCACGGCTTCTCATTTGGCGCGCTGGCAGTTCTTGCGGTCATGCGGAAACGGCAGGCGCACTGTGCCGTAGTGTTCCACGATGCCCAAGCGTTTCACGGGCTTCGTGCAGTAGATCGCTTTCGTCGCGCGTGCCAACTCTGGACCATGAGACGGGCGTATCGCATGGCCAATCGAAGCGTCTTCACTACTCCCATCGAGAACATTGCTTGGCTGCCCAAAGGGTCCCGAAAGGCGAGTTTTGTACCGATAGGAGCGAATATTCCCGAATTGCAAATTCGGCCAAAAGAAGCGCATGGCGAGACGGATCGACTGAAGACCGTGGCCGTATTTGGTGTTACTGGGGGCGAACATATCGCCAGCGAAGTTCGACAGATCGCGCACGCTGTGCGCCACGCCAACAACAAGAATGCCCCTTTGCGGCTAAACGTTCTAGGTCGCCATTCTAAGGAAGCGGAGCCGTTGTTGCGGCGAGCCCTCGAAGGAGTGGAAGTGGCTGTCACAACGCAGGGAGTGATCTCGACGGAGCAGATCGCCTCTGCTCTCTCCTGTTCTGACGTGTTGCTCTTCGTCCGAGGGCCGGTTGCCAACACTCGGGGAAGTGCCATCGCGGGGATTGCCTGCGGGCTTCCAATCGTGGGATATGCAGGCCCCGAAACGAGTTTCCCAATTACCGAAGCCGGTCTCCAACTGGTTCCCAATGGGGACTTGGAGATGCTTTCCTTAGCGCTCGACCGAGTCCTAGGTGACGACCATCTTCGGAGCGAGCTACGTTTGAGGAGCTTGCGCGCTTACGCCACGTACTTTTCCTGGGATCGGATCGCGGAGCAATTTGTAAAGGCGTTGGGAGATGACTAGCGCCCCGTATCGGGTTCTGCTGGTCGCAACTCACCCTGTACAATACGCCACACCGATTTTTCGTAAGATGGCGAACCATCCGAAACTCGACATTCTCGTCGCGTTCTGCAGTTTACAGGGAGCCAAAGCGGGGATGGACCCCGGATTCGGGATGGAGGTTGCATGGGATATTCCCCTCCTCGAAGGCTACCCATGGGTCGAGCTGCGGAACTGCGCTCTACGGCCACGCCTAGGACGATTCTTCGGGCTCGTGAATCCAGGGATTTGGAAGCTTGCGCGCAGCGAGAAATTTGACGCAATCATATTCTTCACCGGCTACCTTTACTCAACGTTTTGGATGGGTTTCGCCGCGGCACAGGTCTCCCGAAAACCGTTGCTTTTTGCCACTGATGCTCACACGTTAGGCTCGATCGACAAGCAAAACTGGAAGGTGCACGTTAAGCGATGGGTCCTGCCGTGGATATACGGTCTTCCGGATGTTGTGATAGTGCCATCGAGCGGAGGATTCGAGCTGATGCGTTCGCTGGGAGTCCCGGCAGAGCATGTCGCACTTACTCCTTACACCGTTGATAATGATTGGTGGATCCACCAAGCTCAGAATGTGAATCGGGCCGAGGTTCGCGGGCGGTGGGGCATTCCTCTCGACGCGTCCGTAGTGCTTTTCTGCGGAAAATTACAGCCCTGGAAGCGCCCGCAAGATCTCCTTAGGGCGTTCGCAGACGCGAACATCTCGAATGCGTGGCTTGCGATTGCTGGAGAGGGACCGCTCCGGGCGTCCTTGGAAGAAGAAGCGAAATTCATGGGCATCTTCGCCCGTGTCCGGTTCCTTGGTTTCGTGAACCAATCAGCACTGCCACAAGTTTATCGCTCAGTGGATCTTTTTGTATTACCCTCCGATTATGAAGCATTTGGAGTGGTGGTGAACGAGGCCATGCTATGTGGCTGTCCCGTTATAGTAAGTGATCGTGTCGGAGCCCGATTCGATCTGCTCCAAGAGGGAGAAACTGGGTTCGTGTTTCCCGCCGGTGACGTCAGTTCACTGGCAAAGATCCTGAAAGAGGTCTTACCGGATCGCCAGCGCTTGCAGATCATAAGTAGGGCGGCAGCCCATCGGATGGCCAGTTGGTCCCCGCATGATAATATCGAAGCGACCGTTAAAGCAATTGAGCAGGCGGTACGGCTGCGATCTAGACTCCCAGGCGAAAGGTAACGATGAAGTGCTATTTTCTCAAAGGAAATGACGAAATCCTGTCGGCGGCTCGGAACCCGGGACATTCTAGAGGTTGTGTGGCAGCAATCTCCGTATGCGAACGTGGCGTCTCCCCGGCCCCCGAACTCGCGCGGTCTGGGATTCATGAACGCGCAATGGGCCAATGAGAATTCTTATTTAT
>Ga0210406_10007660_pt1 | contig 10920 bp, 8 predicted proteins | sample IncBWC30MmetaG_FD_155454 | JGI IMG/M metagenome (GOLD analysis project Ga0210406, IMG submission 155454) | Forest soil microbial communities from Barre Woods Harvard Forest LTER site, Petersham, Massachusetts, United States - Inc-BW-C-30-M | ecosystem: Environmental > Terrestrial > Soil >... | reverse complement strand
CTCCAGCGCCTGCATCGCGTGCTCCAAACCACGGATACCGGAAGCCCCATCCTCGAAATCCCGCAGAAACGAATTGCCAGTGCCAAGCGGGAGAAAACTCAGCGTTGCGACGGCGTCTTTCCGGGCACCTGGTGAAGTGCCTGCCGACGAATCCGCTACAACCGAATCCGGAAATAAGCCATTGACGATCTCGTAAGAGGTCCCGTCTCCCCCCACCGCCAGAAACTTCCGATAGCCGCGCCCATAGGCTTCGCGCGCAATCTGCGTGGCGTGTCCCGCGGCGCTCGTCTCCGCCGTCTCCAGCGCAATCCCCGCGGCGTGCAGCCGATCCAGCGCCGCCCCCACTCGCTCGCCGCAACGCCCGCCACCCGCTGCCGGATTAATAATGGCAAGAAAAGTTTCGTTCATGTTAAGCGTTTGGCTCTCGGTTTCGCAGCTCGTAGCTCGAAGCGATTCTTCCTGACGACTGATGGCTGACTTCTAAATCTCCACCACTCCCCCCCGCGCCGCATCCGCCCCAATCTCCGCCGCCAATTCTCCGCGCTTGATCTTCAGCGACGCCGTCCGCGGAAAATCCTTCTCCCACACCAGATACCCACCCACGCGCTTGAAGTCGGCCAGTCGCCGATTCTGCGCCACCATCTCCTCGCGCAACCGATCGTCGAATTGCTGGTTCTGCTCCAGTCGCACCACCAGCACCAGGATCTCGTTGCCGAGCGTCTTTTGCGGCCACAAATAATTTGCCGCAAACACGCAGTATTCCTTCACCGCCAAATCTTCAAACACAGATTCGATATCCTCGGGATAAATATTTTTCCCGCCCTCGGTCACGATCATATTTTTCTTGCGCCCGACAAGCTGCAGGTGCCCATGCGCTTCAAAGCGTCCCTGATCGCCCGTCAGTAGCCAGCCTTCGACAATCGTCTGTGCCGTCAGTTCGGGATCATCCAGATAGTGCGACATGACGGCGCGGCTCCGCACCGCCACTTCCCCAATCCCGTCGCCATCCGGATTCAGCAAGCGCACCTCGGTCCCAGGAAGCGGCTTCCCCACCGTATCGGCGCGAAATGGTTTCAGATCGTTGAGCGTCACTGCCGTGCAAGCTTCCGTCAGCCCATACCCGCAAGTCACCGGAATTCCCAGATCGTAGAAGAACTGCAAGGTCGAGGGATCCGTGAATGCTCCGCCAACAATCAACGCCAGCAGTTCTCCACCAAACGCTTTGTGCACTTGCGGCAGCAGACGCCGGCTGATCTCCACATGCGGACGCCGTCTCGTCAGCATCTTATTTAGTCCGATCAACCGGTCCAGCATCCACCGCTTCCCCGGCTTCAGTTCATCAAACTTCGCGCGCAGCCCGCGTTCCAGATTCTTCAGCACCATCGGCACCAGGCTCACATAGGTGATGTGATAACGCACAAACGCGTCGCGCACAAATTCCGGACGCAGCGTCCGCAAATGGACCACGCAAGCTCCACAGACGAATGGCCCGATAAATCCCACCATGAAATCAATCGCGTGATTGGTTGGCAGAATACTCAAATAGCGCACGCCTGGCCAAAATGGATACCACGCCGTCAACGAAGTACACTGCTCCAGATAACTGTCGTGCGTAAGCACGCATCCCTTCGGACGCCCCCCCGTCCCCGACGAATAGACGATGCAGGCCGTGTCTTCGCGCAAGCGCGCCACCAACCGCGGCTCGCCCTTCCTTCGAAATTCTTCCCAGCGGTAAGCACCCCGCAAGTCCGCTCCCGCCGGAGCTTCCGTCACCAGCACAATTTCCGCCGCGAGTTTCGGGAACTCCGGTGACTGCGTAATCGCCCGCCACAAGTAGAATTCGACAACCAGAAATCGCGCCCTCGAATGCGCCAGCAGTTGTAGCTGCTCTCCCGCGGTCAGCTTGTAATCCAGAGGAACCAGCACGCCGCCGGAGAAAAATATCGAGTATGCCGAAATCAGCCACTTCGACTGATTCGTCAAGATGATCGCCGCCCGGTCTCCCGCCTTGAAGTCGGCATCCTCAAGCGCGCGGCAAAGCGGCTGTGCCATTTCCTTAAAGTCAGAATAGGTAAGCCGAACTTTTTCGCGCTCGCGATCGGCTTCAATCAGGCAGGTTTCGTTCGGCCAACGCTCCAGCGCATCCTTAAGCGCCGCACCCAAGCAGGCATATTGGCGGAGATCAAGCATTCAATTGTTCTGATTTCATCACGCTAAAGCCGCGCCTGGATCCGATTCGCCAGCGTCCGAAAATCCGAGACGCCTTGTAGTTCGTAGTCCGGCAACTCGATGCGGAAGTGATGCTCGAGCCGCGTCAGCAAATCGAGCGCCTGCAGGCTGTCGATTCCGAGCGTCTTGAAAAAGTCGTCGTCGGGTGTGAGCTTTTCCCGCGGCACCTTAAAATGCAAAGCCGCAAGATTCAGGATTTCGTCGAGCGTGTGATCGGCAGTAGGCACTGACATAAGCGTAATGTCCTTCAAATCACAAATTACAAATCACCAATTACAATTTCACGGTAAGTACGGCTGCACTCCCTCGTTCTCCACAAACCTGCGCAGCCCTTCTTCGACGGCTGGACGCGAATAAAGGTCGCAGAAAATATCAATCTCGCGCTTTAACTCCTCATACGGGATCGGCTTCATAAACGCCTTCGCCGCCGCTACCGTCCGCCGGTCAAATTTCCCTACCTGGCTGGCCGTGGCGCGTGCCACCCGAAGCGCCTCGCCCTCGGCGGCAATCTGGCTCACGAGGCCGATCTGCTGCGCCTTCATCACATTGAAGCTGCGCCCGGTCAGCAGCAGATCGCGCACCACGGCATTGCCCAAATCCCGCTTCAGCCGCGGAATCCCGCCGAATCCCGGAATCAGCCCCAGCCGCAGTTCCGGAAAACAAAATCGCGCCATGCGGTCCGCAATAATAATGTCGCAAACCAATGCCAGCTCGAACCCGCCGCCAAACGTCACCCCGTGCACCGCCGCGATCGTCGTCAGCGGCGCCGCGTCGAGCGCGTTCATCACGGAGTGAATGCGTTCCAGAAACTCCCGCACCCCGCGCAGCGCCGCACCCTTTTCCATCTCTTGCCCGCGCTGAAACAGTTCGCGTAAATCCGCTCCCGCAGAAAAACCGGCCTTCAATGTCGAATGGACAATCAACGCATGCGCTCCATTCGCCAGCTCAGGCAGAGCCGCTGCAAATTTTTCCAACTCGTCGAGGGTAAGCGAACCGATTTCATTGCAAGGATCGCGATGCAACGCAAGCTCAATCGCTCCATTCACGATCTGCCACGAAAGCGTCTGCCCTTTGAAGTCGCTCACGCGGTCGCCGCCTGGTTCGAGGCGTGGTTTTTCGAGGCCTCGTACATCGCGTCAATTTCGTTTCGAAACCGCTCTGCGATCAGGTCACGCTTCAGCTTTCCGTTCGCCGTCAGAAGCCCACTCTCGATGGTGAACGCTTCCTCCACCAGATGAAACGCCCGCACCTGCTTGTAATGCGGCAGTCCCGGATTCACAAGATCTAACACCGCCTGCGTTTTGTCGCCGCTCACTTTACCCGTGACCAGCGCCGCCAGATATCCGCGCCCATTGCCCACGACCACCACCTGAATCGCGCCCGGCAACTCGTGCAAAATCTTATCCTCAATCGGCTCTGGCGCGATGTTATGCCCCGACCCAAGAATAATCAGGTTCTTGATGCGTCCGACAATCTTCCAGTTTCCGGTCGCGTCCACTTCGCCCTGATCGCCGGTATGAAACCAGCCCTCCCGCAGCACCTTCGCTGTCTCTTCGGGACGATCCCAGTATCCCGGAAAAATATTCGGCCCGCGGACCACGATCTCCGCGTTCTCTGCGATCTTCATCTCCACGCCCGAAATAGCCGGGCCCGCGCGTCCCGGAATCACCGGCGCTTCCGGATCGTCCATGGTGCAGATCGCCGTCGTCTCGGTCAGTCCGTACACCTGCAATACCGGGATGCCCAGCATCATGAAAAACAGTTGCGTCTCCACACTCAGCGGCGCCGAGCCACAAATCAGAGCGCGCAGTTTGCCGCCGATCATCTTTCGTCGAATCGTAGGAAACACGAGCCGATTCGCGAGCCCAAGCCACAACCCGTCCCCGGCGCGCGATTTCCCTTCCTTCCGTCGCACCCACGCGCCCTTGGCCTTGGTGTACACCTTTAACGGAAATCCCCCCGTCTTCCAAAGCTGTTCATCGACGGCTTTCCGCATGCGTTCGAGGAGCGCGGGAACGTTCAGGAAATAATCCGGCGCCGCCATCCGCATCTCCGTGGCGATCTTTCCCAGATCCGTGTTCAACGTCAGCTTGCTGCCACGCAGCAGGCAGGTCAGCATCATGATCCACGAGCCCGCAAAGCAAAGTGGCAGGTAATGAAACACGGAATCCTGCCCCGGACGCCGTTTCATAAGCTGATCCAGTCGCCCCGAAGTGCAGCCCAGCATGTACCCGATGTTCCCCGCGTTCAGCATGACACCCTTCGCCTCGCCCGACGTGCCCGAGGTGTAGATGATTGTCACCACATCTTCTTCTGCAACTTCAAGCGCGGGATTCTCCACCGGCCCGCGCCCTGCCGTGAAAACATTTTCGAAGCAGAAATGCGGGGGCGCCTCAGGCCACGCTTCCACGATCGCATCGGCCAGCGACTGCTCGCCGCAAGCAATCACCGATGGCCAGCAATCCTTCATCATCGCGACCAACTCGGCCGGCGCCTGCCGCGCATACAGCGGGACCACCGTCAGCCCCTCCGCCATCGCGGCCAGATCCATCGCGACCCATTGCATCGAGTTATGCGCCAGCAGCGCGCAACGGTCGCCCTTCTTCAACCGCAGCCGCCGCAGATAAGCCCGCGCTACCAGCACCTGAGTGAGCAACTGCCGCGCCGTAAGCGGAACCGCCTGCCCATCGCGGAGTTCCTGCAGCACGATGGCATCACCGGTGCGCTCCAAACTCTCAAAAATCTGCTCTAGAAAAGTCATGTATTTTTCGAATTTGTCATCCTGAGCGTAGTGGATGATTCGCGAAGCGAATCGTCCGCGAAGTCGAAGGATCCCTACGTGCTCAACTCACAACCGTCGCAGCAAGGCATTCTCCCCGCGGGCTCTACCCGTACGCTCCCACCAGCCCGCGCAGCCCCTCGCTCATCGGCGGCAGATAATCCTCCCAGCTCCATTCGCCGCGCCGGGTCGGAAACTCCGGATAGCGCCGCTGCACTTCTTCTTCGAAATACACGCCCATGCGCGCCATCAATTTCAAATTCCTCACCACGGTCCGCGCGATCCCGTCGGCAATCCGCTCTCCGTCGCGATCCAGAATTTCCAGAGCCGCCAGAGTCCGCGCTTCCAGGTCCGGATCATCCACATTCATCAGCAACTCCTGATGCCCGCGATCGTTCATCAGATTCCGAATGCGCTCATCCATCGTGATCCCCGCCGACGCCACCAACGCCGGCATCGAAGTCACAATCCCGTGATAGCGAGAAGACACCATCATGCGGCAAGTCCGCAGAATGCTCACCAACTGATACATGTCGTAATCGTCCGACGTCAGCACCGGAACTCCGCCCAGTTTCTCCGAGATACGCCGGCAAGGCCGGGCGTCCATGCGCTCGGTCGCCGCCATGATCACGAACACATTCTTTTTCTGGCGGAACGCGGCCACCGCAATTGCAATTGAATTCAAATAATGTTCGTAGGCCCGGTCCGCCTCCGGCCCCGCATGATGAAAGTAGGGACCGCGGTAGTGGCTCTCTTTGTATGCGCCCGTCAGGCTGTGCAGCGCGGCCTTCGCGACCGACGCCTTCACCGGCCACTCAAACGGATTGATCGGACACACCACCAGCACCGGCGTCTTCCCGTCCCAACCGACATCGCGCAGCGCTTTCTGCCCATACTCCGCGCCCAGCGGCTCGAACGTCCACGCCGTGTCCGTGCCCAATTCCGTCGGCACGCCCAGTTCGCGCAGAATCTTCCGCGACTCCTCATTGCGCGTGATCACCAGCGAATTCCTGCAATAGCGGCCGCACATTTTCGCGACCAGCGGATCCATCTGTCCCGCCTCTGCGCCATAACCGACCGACAACTTGTTCTCCGCCGCCGCAATGCCCAGCGATCCGATCATCATCGTGGCCAGAGCATTCGCGAATTTCGATTTGAACATCGAACCTTCGCACGCCACCACACCATGATGCTTCGGAACTTCATTCGCCAGAAAGGGCGGAAAAATATCCGGCAGCCGCACCTGCGACGTCCCTTCGAAATAACCGCGCGAGCGGTCAAAATTAAACGTCATCATGCTGAGGTCCACATTCTCCGGCCCCAGAATGCGCCGGATCTGCCGCAGCATCTCTTCCACTCGCACATCCGATCCCGTATTACGCGTCCCGTTGTAGCCCGCAAACAGTAGTTTCAATTTCTCGCCCGGCTGCCACGGCTCCCCCTTTCCCATCATCCACTGAATCTTCTTGCCCTCGATGATGCCCGATACCCATGCTTCCAGGACGAAGTCCATCATGCAGCGGACCCTCCCGCTCTCGCGCTCTCCGGCCAGGGTTGATAGGGATATTCAAAATTGTGCTCGCGGCTGAACCGCAGTAGCGGAAAACTATATTGCGAAAACGGCGCTGGCTTGCATCCCATCTCTGCCGTGACCCGGGTGTTTTCGAATACCGTGTTCCACGTCAAGTACGGCATGAAGACTTTCATCAACGCCGCCCCGTGTCCGACTGGCCCTTTGCGCTTTGCCAACACCTTAACGACGGAGTCGAACGGATTTTCAAGGATGGGGAGAAACACCGGCGCGCGCTGGTTCTGCTCCGCCGCCAGCGCGTTGGTTAACTCCTGAAATGTCTGCGAGTCGTTGCCGGAAGAAAGATGATAAATGTCGTACGCCGGATTCGCCTTCATGTGCAATGTGGAAATCGCATCCGCCACGAAATCCACATTCACAATGTCAATCTTGTCATGCGGACGAAACGGCAGCACCGGCAATCCCGCCAGGAACACGAACGACCGCACCATGTCGAACTGCGTCGTCTGCGGATACCGGCTGTCACCCAATACGATGCTGGGCCTGAAAATCGTCAGCGGCACGTCCGGCAGCAACTCGCGCACCATGTGCTCGCAAAATTTTTTCGTCCGCGCATACGGATCGTAATCCGAGCGTTCCCACTCAATCGCCTGGTCTTCCGAAACAATTTCGTGGCTGCGCTTCCCCGCTACCGCCACCGTGCTCACATTTGAAAACCGCTGCAGCCCGTGATAATACTGTGCTCGCCTTGCCAACTGAACTACTTCGAGCGTCCCGCGCAAATTCACATTCAAGCAACTTTTTTCCGACTTCCGATTGAGCGAGGCCGCGCAGTGGATCACCGAATCGGTGCTGTGCACGAGCCGGTCATAATCGCCCGGGTCGAGCCCGAACTGTGGTGACGTGAGATCGCCGCGGAAAATGCGGATCTTCGCCTGTAGATATTCATAGAATTTGGGAAATGGCATGTGCAGCTGCAAAGCATGCCAAAGCCGCAGCTCCGCGTCGCGCGGATCGCGGCCGCGCACCAGCAGGTTCAAGGCCGCGTCATGCTGGTCGAGCAGATTACCGGCGACATGGGCGCCGATGTACCCGGTTCCACCGGTCAGGAATATCGCCACGTTGCTCCGTTCGTCCCCGTCTTCACCCCATCGCCATTTTCGTGCGCTGTCGTCGTCGTTATCGTTGGCGTCGCCGGAGGCATGTGCAGAACTCGCGGCGCGCGCGCTTCCAGCGGACGCCCCTCAATCAGCGGATACGTCCACCGCCGCAATGCCGGAATATGAATGTCGATCCAATACTCCCACCAGTCCAATCCCGCCGTGTCATACCGGAAAATTTCTTTCTCTTCGAGCGTCAGCGCCTGCGACAACTTCTCTACATTATCCGCGACAAAGTCATGCTCGTTGTGCAGAATAAACGGCTCGAACAGGCCTACTAATTTCTCCACGCGTTCCAGGTTACGCTCGGTTTTAGCAAGCGGCTTCTTCATCGCGGAAGGCAGCGGTGCCATCACCCGCTGAATCGATTGGATAATCATCTTCTGCGCCGGCGCCGACATGCGGTTATAACGCTCTTTCGAAACCGGAATCGCATCCATTCGCAAGCGCAGCCAGTACTCCAGACCCTCCTGCGCGCGATAGTGACGCCGGTGTCCCAGACTCGTCAACTCAATCGACCGCCCCATGTCGCAGGGATTGGTCACCGACGTCGCCAGTTGATACATCGGATCGTGCCGCCGCTCCACCAGCGCCGCGCTGATCAGCGTTATCCCCGCGCACACCGCATCCACCGGAATAATGTCCAGCCGCTTGCGTTCGTTCGAAGGCAGTTGCCGGAACGCCGTCCCCAGCAGATACGACAGCGACGCCGAAGTGTTGATCCCCTCATTCCATCCGCGAAACGGCTTCGCCACGGAAGTCTCAACAATTGACGGCCGCACGATCGCAATCGGCAGCCCCGCGCCATCTTTCCCGATACTCTTCGCAATCAGCGATTCCGCCAGGCTCTTGGTGAACGTGTAAGTATTCGGCCAGCCCAACTCCTTCGCGCGTCGGGTGCCTTCTTCCGTAAGATAATTCTTCAACCAGCGAACCCGGTTCTTGCGGATCTGGTTTTCCAGTGCCTGCCCGCTCAGCCCTTTCGCCGCATGCTCTTTCTCCAGCGCCTGCCTCTTCAATTCCTCGGTGACTTCCGGACCCTCCACCCGCGCTTCCGCCGACTCCACCAGTTCGTGCAGGCGATGCCACTCTTTTTCCGAGTCAAAGTTCTTTAAGTGCGCCGGAGTGTAATTCAAGCGCACCCGCTCACTCACGCGCCCATCGCGCTGCCCCGCCACGTAGCAAGTCGAAAGATGCAGCAACGCCGCGTGATCCGACCCGCGAATAAATTCGATCAGGTGATGCGTCGAATCCACATTCACAGCCAAAGCGTCCCGCAAATCCGGATTGAAATCCGTCAACCCCGAGCTGTTGATGATCAGATCGAGATCCTTCCGCAGCCGCGCCGCAGTCTCAGGGTCCAGTCCCACGCCGGGCTGCGAAACATCGCCCTCCACCACCTCAATCTTTTCCGCCAGCAGCGAGCCCAGCCGGTCTCCATATTTCTCAAACAGCGGATCAAACACCGGCGATCCTTCGATCATTTTCTCGAAGCGCGTCTGCGCCGGACTCGACTTCTGCCGCCGGATCAGCAGATACAGTTTCCCGATCTCGGGCAGATCCATCAACGTGTTCGCCAGCCACACCTTGCCGATGAATCCGGTGACACCAATCAGCATTACGCGCTTTCCGCCCAGCGCCTTGCGAACCGAAAACGGCGCCCGACACCGCTTTTCGTTGAAATACACAATCGGACGAACCCGCGGCGCCTCTACCCGAACCGCCGGCACAATCGCCGAAGCCAGCGCCTTCGGACCGCGTAACCCGAGCGCACGCACCCATCGTGCCGGACTCTGCTGCCCGTCAGGACCCGCTTCGCGAATCCGCGCAAACAATCCTCGCGGCCGGATCACCGGACTCAGCAGCCGTCCGGTCGCAACTCCATTGCGGAAATCGAGGCGGTTCGCAATAATCCACCGCACTCCCAGATGCCGTGCCAGTGGACGCATCACATGCTCCAACCCCTGGCTCACCAACACCACGTCCGCGCCAGTCGCCTGCAACGCCTTCAAGTGCCGCACTCCTTCTTCTTCGAGCAGCGGCTTCAGCTTGTATTCGAATTCTTCCTCGCCCAGCAGATCGAGCCGGTCGCGCGTAACCCCTCGCAGCACGGCGTGAACGATCCGAGTCGCGGCCACGCGGTTCGCCGCATACAAAAATGGACGCAGCGCCGCCATCAAAAGCACCAAGCTGCGCCGCACCGCCCGCGCAATAAACGTCTGGCTGTTCCAGGTAAAAAAGGCAATCGGCCGAACCGTGGTCAGTTCCAGCAGACTTCCCTCCACCCGCCAGTAAACGGGCGCCGAAGGCCGCGAAGGATGAGCCGGCAAAGGGATGGGCGCAGAGACGGCCGGAGCGACGGGAGCAATGCGCGTCGCCGACGGCATGCCTGCTGACGCCGCGACGGAATCAAGCGACGTTTGCGCCCGCCCTTCTTCGAGATTGTTCACAGGGTCCACAAATCAATATTTGGCTGTGCTATGTTTCACGACGTCCCGAGACAACGTTCCACGCCAACGTTAGGAGATAACTTTCTCCCGTCACACAGTGCCGCCTTGGAAACAGGGCGGAATCACCCATTTTAACCTCTCCTTTGCAAAGGACGAAGGATAACCGCCAGCCCAGTTCCGCTGGGTTCTCCCGATGTCGCCTCAGGCACCCATAAATAAGGACGCAGTGAACCAAGCGTCCCGACCCAGAAAGCTGAGAGCTAACGGCTGATGGCTGATGGCTGCCCCCTCATCGGGCCCGCGCCAGTTCCCGGATCTGGTTCAAGTACCCCACATACACCGGGATCGGAATATCCGGCGAGTCCCCATCATTCAGAAAATGGGACAGCCGAATCTCCATGGGAATCGAGCTGATGACTTCGCGAAACCGCGCCATCTTCAAATACTTCACCCGCCCGATCTCGAGCATCAACGAACGAAACTCTTCGCTGATAAAGCCCATCCTGCGCTCGCCCAAATAAACGGCGTCAAAGTGCCGCGCCCCGAGCGCCTTTCGAATGGGCTCGTCGGGTAGCGAGAATGTATACACCAGGTGGAACACATCCGCCAGATCGCCCCACAATACTTTTTCTTCGAGCGCGCTAAAGCGGAACGAGGCCGCACCGCGCTGCTGAACCACCCGCGCGTGATCACTCGCGCTCAGCGCGTGACGGCCCAGTTCGTTACGAAACCATTGCAGTCGCTCCCTCGCAAGGTTGTGTCGCAGGAATT
>Ga0210406_10007659_pt1 | contig 10921 bp, 5 predicted proteins | sample IncBWC30MmetaG_FD_155454 | JGI IMG/M metagenome (GOLD analysis project Ga0210406, IMG submission 155454) | Forest soil microbial communities from Barre Woods Harvard Forest LTER site, Petersham, Massachusetts, United States - Inc-BW-C-30-M | ecosystem: Environmental > Terrestrial > Soil >... | reverse complement strand
GTTGATAGTGATGTGCGATTGTCGCGAGGGGGAAACGTGTAGCGATGAAAGCCAACGCGACGGCTGCTGGTCAGCTCGGCTTTGACCTGATAGCGGGTGAGCTTCGCGGTGTAGTAGCCGACTTGATTGACTTCTTCGGTACGACGGCTCTTGATGTCGTTCGTGTCGAGGGGACCAGTGGTTGGAGCGACGAGGATGTTGCCGTACTTGCCCTGCGCGCCGCTTAGGTGGAGATGCGAGAAACCAAGAATGACGCCGTAGCTAGAATAACCAAAGCCGGAGCGGTGGCCATCGAAGGTCTCCATGTCGGGACCGACCTTGACGAGGCCGTAGGGGATTGCGGAGCCGACAAAGGTATTGCCGCCCCAGTCCACGCCGATAAAGGGATCGACGTTGCGAGTGTCCTGAGCGGCCTTGACGGGGGGCTTCCGCGATGCGGCGGTCTGGGCTGCGAGGGTTGACGCCAGCAAAAGCGTGGCGAGAGCGATGTGGGTCGTGCGTTGAAGAATTGACTGCATGTTTCGGTGCATTGTGAACATTCCCTTAAGGTATCGGTTTTCGGTGAAGACCGGTAAGACGGTGGGGGCCTGTCTGAACAGACCCCAACGCTGTCCTGCAAATGATAGAGCCTTAGAAGGAGTAGCGAAGACTGGCCTGCATGGCTCGCTGTCCTGTCTTGCTGGTGACTTTGCCGAAGGTCGCGTCGGTGTATGTGGAGTCCGGCGCAGACCAGTTGGGGTGGTTGGGGAAGTTGAAGGCGTCTAAGCGGAAGGTCAGGAACTGATCCTCGAAGGTCTGGAAGCGTTTTTGCAGACTTGCGTTGTAGTTCGCCGAACCGGGGCCGAAGAGGATATTGCGATTGCGCTGCGGCGTGAAGGTGCCTGGGGTTGGGGTGGTGAAGATGCTGGTGCCGTCGCCGTTCTTTGTCGCGAACCATGAGTTGGAGTCGGCGCCGACGGAGAATTTGCCGTTGCCGTGCAGGGCCGCTCCGGGAGTGACCTGCAGGAGTTGAGACTGGAAGCCGGCACCGACACCGGCGATGTCCTGACTGGTGGCTACGCTGAAGGGCGTTCCGGTCTGGAACTGGTAGGACTGCGAGAGCTGCCAGCCGCCAAGAGCTTCGTTGGCGAGACGGCTGCCGCTGTGGAAGGGGATACGGTAGACGGAGTTGATGGCTAGTACCTGGCGGATGTCGTAGTCGGCGTTGCCGCAGAGACCTTTGGTGTCGAGGAAGTTGGGCAGGAAGTTTTTCTGGAAGGAGCCGCAGTCCTGGGAGTGAGCGAAGGTGTAGGCAACGCCGAAGCCGAGATTGCGGCTGTAGCGGTGATTCACATCGATCTGCAGGCCTTGATAAAACGCAGTGTCTCCCTGATAGACCTCGGTGATCGCAGCATAGCCAGCGAATGGCCGATGCGCGTTGACTCCATTTGTGCCGAACTGCTGTGCAGTTCCGAGGGGCGCCTGGTTGAGGTCGCCCTGAAACTGCTGGTGCAGCGCGTGACGACCGACGTAGGAGATGTCGGCGACAGTGTCAAAGCCAATTTCGCGTTCTACCGAGACGTTCCAGGTGTAGGCCTCGGGTTGAGGAGAAGCCTGGCTGATCGCGCCGGAGAGCTGTGGGTAGGAGCCGGTGGCACCGGCGGTTCCACCTGGGTTGTCGACGCTGCCGGCCGAGATCGAGACTAGCTGCTGGAGAGGCGGGATGCCTCCGGCGAAGACGCCGTCGGAGACGCCTTGGCGGTTGACGTAGCGGCCGAAGCCGGTGCGTAGAACCGTCTTTTCGTTCAGTTGATAGGCGATGCCGAAGCGGGGCTGGAAAAGATATTTTTGAACGTGAATGTAGCCACGCGGCAGACCGTGAAAGAGGTTGTCGTATTGGCCAGAGGCTGCGATGGGAACGTGGTTCTTTGCATCGGACGTAAAGCCGTTGCCCCAGAGGACGGTGCCGTTCAGAGGATCGCCGGAACCTGCGATGGGATTCCCTGTTGTGGGGCTGACTTGTATGGCATTCGCGGAGCTGTAGAACGCGGGATCAAAGGTTCCCGCGTTATTCCACAGGCTGTAGTAGGGATGGATGCTGCTGTAACGAACGCCATACTCAAAGTGCAGCTTCGGGGTTACCTTCCACGAGTCCTGGACGAAGAACTCGTACATGTTGGCGCGGTTGGGCGTTTCGTTGCGAGGGCCGACTTCGGAGTAAGTATTAAAGAGTCCGAGCGCTGCGTCGGCGATGTCGTAGCTTGAGCCGAGAGTGTTTCCGCTCGAGAAATCGAATTTACCGTTCTGGTTGTTGGTCTGGCCGGGAGTGGAGTTTGCGAAGGCGATCTGGTCGTCGTCGTTTTCTCCGGAGCGCTCATAGAGAGCGCCGGCGCGGATGACGTGATTGCCGATGATACGAGTGAAGGTGTCGGCGAAGTCGAAGAGCTCGCCCTGCGAGTGCGATGGGTAGGTGCTGCCATCGAGCGTAGTGATGCTGGTGGTGGTGTCGAAGGCGACGGTGGGAATCTTGTTCTGAAGGTCCTTGCCCTGAGGGAAAAGGTAGGGGAAGTTGATGCCGTATTTCGTGCGGTCATAGGTGCCGGTCGAGGTGTCGATGCTCAAACGGGCGGCGTCGTGACTGGCGGTGAGAAGAACCTCGTTGGTCATCTTTTCGCTGAATGTGTGCACGTAGTCGAGAGACGCGGTCTGGTTCGGGCGACTATAGATGCGTGGGACGTTGCCGTAGTTCGAGGTCGCGAACGGGTTGTTCTCGTGGTAGAAGAAGTGGACCAGACGGAAGCGGACGTAATCCTTGTCGGTTGGAACGATATCGAGGTTGCCGCTATCGATTTGTTGCTGCTCGGGGTTGGTTCCGGTGGTGAGGAGGTTGGCGCTGCCCAGAGAGAAGTTGGGCGTTGGGTTGGGGAAGGCAGTGAGGAGACCGACGCCGTTTTGGCTCAGGCGGTTCTGCGGGATGATGTTGCCGGGAAAACAGCCGGGGCCGCCTGCGGTGGCACCGCAAGCGAGCGAGGACTTCGGATCCTTGAGGTAGTGTTTGGTTGGGCTGGAGAGCAGCGAACTGAAGTCGCCGGTGCGGAAGGCGGGATTGGGCACGGTCACCGCATTTGTCTGCAGCGGGTTGTAGCGAACGAATGCTTCCGAGTAGAGAAAAAAAACTTTGCCCTTGGGAAGGACATGCGGAATGTAGAGCGGGCCGTTGACGTTGCCGCCAAACTGGTTGAAGGTGAAATGGCCTACGTAGTTTGTCTTAAGAGCGGCGGGGTAGCTGGGATTGTTGTTGTTAACGAAGTTGTTATTTCGAACCCAGGTGTTGGCGTTGAGTACGGGATTCTGAAAATATTCGTAGAGACTGCCGTGAAATTTTTCACCGCCGCTTTTGGTGATGATGCGGACCTGGCCGCCGATGGAACGGCCATATTCGGCCGGGTAGTTGGTTGCGAGTACCTGGACCTCCTGCACGGCGTCGAGGTCGGGGGTACCGATTGAGTCTCCGCTGGCACGAATACGGACGGCAACGGCGCCGTCGTAGGTGAGCAGGTTGTCACGCTCGCGACCTCCGTTAATGTTTAGTGCACCTAATCCGGTGCTGAAACTGAAGGTCGATACATTGCTCGTGGTGCTCGTTATGCCAGCTTTGGTGAGGGCAAGGTAAATGGGGTTGCGTCCGTTGAGGGGCAGATTATCCGCCTGGCTGCCGGTGATGACACGGCCCAGGGTTGAACTGTCGGCCTGCAGGGGCGTTTCGTTCGCCGTGATCTCTACCTGCTGGTTTGTCTGGCCGACGGTGAGCGAGATGTTGACGGTTGTGGGGACTGCGGGATCCAGGTTGTTATTCGTTCTGGTCACCGTGTGGAAGTTCGGCGCGACGACCTTAATGGTATATTTCCCCGGGGCGAGCCCAGCAATGCTGTAGAAGCCGGAGCGGTTGGTTATCGTCTTGTGCTCGGCGCCAGTCAATTCGCTAATGACGGTGATCTCAGCCTGGTCGACGACAGCACCCGACGGATCGGTGATCGTTCCCGTGACGGAGGAGTTATCGGACTGCGCCATTAGAGCGACCGGCCTCGCAATCACCATCCCTGCGAGCAATAGCAGGAGAAGCAAAAATCGTTGGACGCCGTTCGCGGCAGAAACGGTTGATTGCGTGAACTTCCTCGACACAAGTGCCTCCTTGGCAAGAGTGGACCGTAAAAGATTTTTTGCCGCTTCGAGCCTCCCAAACGGAGAAACTCAAACTTCGTGCAGTCCCTTTCAGGTTCTTTCTTGTTTACAGATCTTGCCTCGGCTCTCTAGTTTTTGTCAGGTGATTCCACCGTGTAAAACAGTGAATACACGCGCAGGGGTAAAGCCATACTTAATAGAAAGGAAAAGGCTTCGGAGCGAATGCGACAGCGAATTTTAATCTCGCCGTTACTACCGATTGACCGGGATTAACGCCTCCGTAACGAACTGCTCCTCTCGTCGATATCTACTAATGGCAGGGGAGAGGACTTTGACGACTAGCTGGGCAAGTTTTGCTGAAGACAAGCAGCCATTTGAAACAAGAGTTGCAAACCATGTAGAGAGACTGGAAGAGGATCCACGATGGCATCTAGCGAGACGCATCGCCCGCAGCAAGGGGTTCGTGAAGTCCAAATTTCTCACAAGTTTTATCCTCTATATCTGCGAAAAATATCTGCTGGATCAAGCTGACGAGATCACCGAGCAGCAGATCGGCGAACAGGTTTTTCGACGACCACGCGGATACAACCCCGGGGAAGACAATATTGTTCGCAACTACGCCCGCCTGCTCCGGCAGAGACTCGACGAGTACTTCGCCGCCGAAGGCATCGACGAACGAGTTCGCATCGTCGTTCCTCGAGGTGGATATGCCCCCCTCTTCGTCCAAGACGATGCGGTTGTCGGCGAAACCAAACCGAACCCTACCCCTGTAGAATCTGACAACCTCGCTGTCCATGCGCCCCTAGAAGTGCTCCATCAGGAGCAGTCGCAGCCAGTTCTTGTTGTCCGTTCCTCCTGGGCGCTTAGAACTCTCTGTGCGGCCCTGTTTGTCGCTCTTTTCATCGTCTCGCTTCACGACATTTATCTCAGACCGCAGCGAAGCGTCTCGGGTCGCTTCTGGGGCTTTTTTTTCACTCCAACGCAAGACACCTTGCTGGTCCCTGCCGATAGCGGGCTCGTGATCTATCAGGATCTGACGAAACGATGGGTCTCCTTGGCGGAGTACGCCTCGGGGGAGTATCAGGAGCACACCGTATCACCCTTCGGTATCGATCCAACAATCGTCAATGAGCTCGGCGGGCGTCGCTACACCAGCGTCGTGGACCTCCACCTCGTTTCTTCTATCTCTCAACTTCCCGCAGTGGTAAAAGATCGATTCAAGGTGCGCTACGCGCGTGAGGTGACGCTGGACGATCTGAAACAATCGAACGTCATCCTGCTCGGATCGATTACTGCCAACCCCTGGGTGGAGCTCTTTCAGAAGGACCTGAACTTCCGGTTCGAGCCTCAACGGAATGAGGGCAAGATCATTATTCGTAATACTCATCCAATGGCCGGGGAGAAGACGTTTTATGAGACGGACCAGACGGCTCCGGGGCGCACCACATTTGGGGTGATTGCCCTTACCTCGAATCTGGATGGCACAGGCCACGTACTCCTCATCGAGGGAATCAACATGGCCGGCACCGAGGCTGCAGCAGACTATCTTTTAAGCGATGCTTCAAGAGCGTTTTTGAGTCAGATCTTCGACTCAAAGGGCAACTTGCTTCCGTTTGAGGTGTTGCTTGAGACAAGTAACATAGGAGCGAATGCCCCTCGCCCTCAGATTATTTCGCAGCGCATTGTTCGAAGGTAGGGTTACCGAGGCTCCTCCGATCATTACTTATCGATCCTGACCTTACTCCAATCAAAATGCTATTGAATTTTTCCAGCTCGCTTTCTGCATTGAACTAACATTATCCGCAGTACCTCTACATGGCAGACCAAATGAAAAAAGACGCGCACCCTTGGAAGGCAATCAGGGACGCAACCGCAGGGTTCGCTCTGACGCTTGCACTTCTACCCAGCTCGGTTCTGGTGGCGGGCACTCGGCTAGGCTCGGAAGCGGACTTCGTCGTTGCGACGCAGGACGGAGACAACTTCTCTCTGAAAAATCACGCGATCGGCGCGAAGTGGTCTGTTACAGAAGGAAAAGTGAACAGCCTGGTCGTCATTGACCGCATCCATGGGAAAGAGCTTCACGTCGCTGTGCCCTTCGCCATCCTTCTAGGAGATGGATCCATCTACGACGCCAGCGGCTTGAGGCTTACTCGCCATCCCGCGCAGCACGAACTGACCCCGCGACCGGAGGCTTCGCGCCTCGCCGACCGACTGCATGGCGAAGAGTTCGACTTTCCCTTGGAAAGCAGCGACCGTTCGTTGCGGGTGGTGTGGTCGCTCATTCTTCTTGACGGCTCTTCTTACCTCCGACAGCTCGTCGCGATCACTGCCGGAGGTCAGGACATTCCAATTGACCGTGTGGAGCTAATCGATTTGGCTCTTCCGGGAGCCCACGTAAGCGGATCGGTGGCGGGCTCACCCATCGTTGCTGGAAATTTGTTCGCCGGATTCGAGCATCCTCTGTCGCAAAGCAAGGTCACACGCGACCGCGCAACCGCCTGGATGGATCGCGACCTGCCGCTTCGCGCGGACCAGTCGATCACGTACTCTTCCGTAATCGGGGTGGCGCGTGCCGGGCAGATGCGGCGCGACTTCCTGGCGTATGTGGAGAGAGAGCGGGCGCATCCCTACAGAACTTTTCTTCACTACAACTCCTGGTACGATCTCGGCTATTTCACTCCCTATGACGAGGCTGGAGTTTTGGATCGTGTGAACCTATTCGGGCAGGAACTGACTCAGAAGCGCGGCGTGAAGCTTAACTCATTCCTCTTCGATGACGGTTGGGACAACCATAAGTCCCTCTGGCGGTTCAACGACGGGTTTCCGAATGGCTTCGCTTCGGTGAAGGAGGCCGCGGAGAAGTACGGCGCTGATCCTGGCGTGTGGATGTCGCCGTGGGGCGGATACTCCAACCCGAAGAAAGAGCGGATTGAGTTCGGAAGAGCTGCCGGATACGAGATAGTTAAAGACGGATACGCTCTTTCTGGTCCGAAGTACTATGCCGCTTTCCGCGATGTCTGTACGAATATGATTCGCAAGTACGGCGTCAACCAGTTCAAGTTCGATGGCACGGGGAACGTCGACTCCGTCTTCCCGGGCAGCAACTTCGACAGCGACTTCGCTGCAGCGATCCATCTTATCGGCGAGCTCCGGGCAACTAAACCTGACATCTACATCAACCTGACCACCGGCACGTGGCCTTCACCGTTTTGGCTAATCTATGCTGACTCCATTTGGCGAGGCGGCGAGGATGACGGCACAGCCGGCGTCGGAACCTACCGCGAACGGTGGATTACCTATCGCGATGCGCAGACGTATTACCACATCGTACAAAATGGCCCGCTGTTCCCGCTCAACTCGCTCATGCTCCACGGCATGATCTATGCGAAGCACCGCAAGCAGCTAGATAACGATCCTGGAAACGACTTCCGCAGCGAGATTCGCTCGTACTTCGGCACAGGCACCCAACTCCAGGAGATGTACATCACGCCGTCCTTGCTGAGCGATTCCAATTGGGACGACCTTGCCGAGGCGGCGAATTGGTCACGCGCCAATGCCGAGGTGTTGAAAGACACGCACTGGATCGGCGGTGATCCCGCGTGGCTTGAGGTGTATGGATGGGCATCATGGACGCCTGGCAAAGGCATCCTCGTACTACGCAATCCTAGTGATCAGGCAAGGGTGATTCGCATCAAGCTGCAGGATGCATTCGAACTGCCCTCAGGTGCCGCACAGGAGTACGTTGCGAAGAGCCCATGGAAAGAGGATGCCGGCCAACCCGGCATTGTGCTTCGCGCTCAACAGGCGCATGAGTTTCATCTCGCCCCATTCGAAGTACTCACACTCGATGTAACGCCACGAAGCATCGAATGAAACCAACAACGGCTCCAACTCTACTGGTTCTTGCCGCCGGCATGGGCAACCGCTACCGCGGCCTCAAGCAAATTGATCCGGTCGGCCCTGGTGGTGAAACCATCATCGACTATTCGATGTACGACGCACTCCGCGCCGGATTCGGCAAGGTCGTGTTTGTCATCCGTAGCGACATTGAGCAGGCGTTCAAGCAAGCCGTGGGTACACGGTTTGAAGAACATATCTCGGTCGAATACGTCTTTCAGGAACTCAATAAACTTCCGTCGGGATCTTTCGTCCCAGCCGGCCGCACCAAACCATGGGGCACGCTGCACGCAGTTCTGATGGCCACCGATGTGATCGGCGAGCCCTTTGCGGTTATCAACGCCGACGATTTTTATGGATCAGAGGGCTATCGCATATTGGCGCAACATCTACAGAGCGGTACCACGGACTACGCAATGGTCGGGTTTGTTCTGCGCAACACGCTCTCTGATTTCGGCGCAGTGTCGCGTGGCGTGTGCCGGGTCGATGACAACGCCTTCCTCCAAGACATCGTCGAACTGGCAAATATAGAACGCGACGGAATGCATGTCAGGAACACTGACTCGACAGGCCGGATAACCGCACTGTCAGGCGATGAAGTAGTTTCCATGAACATGTGGGGATTTAGTCCCCACATATTTGGACAATTTAAGGAACAATTTCAGAGATTCCTTAGATCAAACGGCTCGGATATCGAGTCGGAAAGTTATCTTCCCAGCACGATGAATGAGCTCGTTTTGGCTGGCCAGGCGCGGGTTAAGGTACTGCGCACGAAGGATTCCTGGACAGGCGTCACTTACCGCGAGGACCACCCACGCGTCGTCCAAACCATCAGCCGCCTCATCGACAGCGGTAGTTATCCGGATAGGCTTTGGCCATGAGCAAAGGGCACGATGTCAGCGCCATAGCACGCCATTTTCAAATCGATGGGGAATTTGCGGGTGCAACAACCCACGGCAGCGGCCACATCAACGGCTCTTACCGCATCACTTTCCATAAGGGAGGAAGGCCTATGCGCTACCTCCTGCAGCGCATCAATCCCAGCATCTTCAAAAACCCTGTCGCCCTCATGGAAAATATTCAGCGGGTGACGTCTCACCTTGCAGCGAAGGTGTCAGGTGAACCGGACCGCAACCAGAGGGTACTCACACTTATTCCTACGCGCGATGGGCGAGCGTGGCACGTAGATGCGGATGGCACCTATTGGCGCACATACCGCTTCATCGAGAACGCACACACTTTTGATGCCGTCGAGTCCACAGACCAGGCGTTTGAGGCAGCCAAAGCGATTGGACGGTTCCAGAAGCTACTAGTCGACCTGCCGGCGCCGCGATTGCACGATACCATCAAAGACTTTCACCATACGCCGAAACGATTCATGGCATTGGAGCAGGCAATCGCCTCCGATGTGGTTGGCCGCGCAATTCTTGCAAAGCCTGAGATTGAAATCGCGTTCGCGCATCAATCCATCACTAGCGTCCTGATAGATGCAAACCTGCCGGAGCGCATCACCCACAACGACACCAAGTTCAACAACGTCATGTTCGATGACGTCACTGGCGAGGGTGTCTGCGTCATTGACCTCGACACGGTTATGCCAGGATTGGCACTTCACGATTTCGGCGACATAGTGCGGACGGCGACGAGCCCGGCGAAGGAAGACGAGCAAGACATTACCAAAGTCGCGATGCAGTTTTCAATGTTCGAGGCACTCGTGCGCGGTTATCTTGCTTCGACTGGTGATTTCCTAACGAAAGCCGAGACGCAACACCTTGTCTCCTCCGGCAAATTGATGACGTTCGAGCAGGGCATCCGATTTCTCACGGATTATTTGCAGGGCGATGCCTATTACAAATTGAGCCGCGACGAAGGCAACCTTGATCGCTGCCGAACGCAGTTCAAACTGCTCGAATCTATCGAGCAGCAGGAAGAGCGAATGGATCGGCTGGTGCAGTGTATCGGGCAGTGATCCCCCTCGGGGAATATGATGCCGAAGTTTGCTCCGACCCAAAGAACACTCAGAAGCGAGCACTATAGCGCATTGGCCAATACAACCTGAGCGGAAACATGCTTACGGAAGATACCTGACCAAAACTGTCGAACAACTTTGCAGGTCGCAATCTTCCAGGGTATTCATCACCATTGCCACGCTACCTGAATGGCCAAACTGTCGTCAACTATTGCCTGGATAGCTCTTAACGTAAAGAGTGGTTCCGCAAACTACTGAAACTAAGCACGTAGAATTGAAAGCACGTCTTGAGAGTTTCTATACCGTGAATTAACTTGCTGGACTTGTTGGAGGAGACTCTAGTAAGGATTAGCCTAGGTTTCCATCCACGCAATTCGTGACTCGAAGCCTTCGTGACGTTCGTAGCCCAAAACCTCTAAGAGCATGATCGGGAGATCAGGCGAGTGAAGCAATCTTCAATTCGGACAGATCTCAGCCGTCGGGGCTTCGTTAGAGCGGCCGCAATCCTTCCATTTGCCGCAACCGGCTTCAATTTCATGGGTGATTCCGCGCAAGCCAGGGTCATACCGGTGCCAAGGTCGGGGCCGACTATGTTGAAGGTCTCCCTGAACGCATTCTCGCTCAGCCGCTTGCTGAATGCCAAGCTCAAACATGGAAAGGACGGTATCGACCTCTTTGACCTAGTTGATTTTTGTGCCAAGTACGGCATCGATGGGATGGATCGGACCGGGTACTTTTTTTCCAGGCTTCCCGGATGTCCCCCTGACGCCTATATCTTCGATCTCAAGCGCAAGGCCTTCGAAGTGGGCGCCCAGTTCCGCCAACTGCCAGTACATGACGTACCCCGTTGGCCCGGCCTCATAACAGGCTCGCAACTTCTCTGCCGGGCCACGC
>Ga0210406_10007658_pt1 | contig 10924 bp, 11 predicted proteins | sample IncBWC30MmetaG_FD_155454 | JGI IMG/M metagenome (GOLD analysis project Ga0210406, IMG submission 155454) | Forest soil microbial communities from Barre Woods Harvard Forest LTER site, Petersham, Massachusetts, United States - Inc-BW-C-30-M | ecosystem: Environmental > Terrestrial > Soil >... | reverse complement strand
CGATCAGCCCAATGGTGATGAATGTCACTACGCGCTCGAGGCGTAGCGCGCGGAACAGAGGCTTGTTCTGTTCCATCCAACTGGTGGCCATGAAGCCGTGTCCGGCGGCCTGTTCGAGGGCGCGCGCCACGTCGCCAGCCAGGTAGATATCGTCGAGCTTGAATTGGATGACGGAGATCACGTCGCCCAATCCAAACAATTCCTGCGCGTCAGAAAGCCGGATGAATGCCCAGGATGAGTCGTAGTCGAAAAAACCGGAGTTGAAGATGCCCGCGACGTGGAAACGAATGTACTTCGGCACCATGCCAAACGGAGTCAGCTCGCCCTGTGGGGAAGTGACCAGCACCACTGATCCGACGGTCGCGCCGATTTCTTCGGCCATGTCTTTGCCGAGAATGATGGGGGGCATGGCGGCTACGCGCTGCTCGACGCCGGCGAGATCGTCGGGGGATGTCGCTGGCGTGGCAGCCTTGTCCGCAGCGGCGGGCGAGACGCCCGCTGTGACAGCCGGCGAGGACGCCGGCGCTACGCTCGGGGTGTCTGCATCCAGCGCAGTCGCCGAGCCGAGAGTCACCGTTTTCAGCAGATCGCTGACCCTCCGCTCATACTGCGGCAGCATCCCCTTCAGCACCGCACCGCGCGCCCGCGGTCCACGTGAAATCAGCACCTGCTCGTAAATCGCCGGAGCAGCCGCCACCACGTGCGGCTGCTTCGACAGTTTCTCGAGCAACGGACGCCAATCGCGTATGCCGTCGCTTTCCACCCGCAGCAGACTGATGTGCGCGGTCGAACCCAGCAGGCGCGCCTGCAAATCCTGCCGAAAGCCGTTATTGATGGCCAGTGCGACGATCAGTGAAGCCACTCCTGCCGCTACTCCGAGGATGGAGATCCCCGTGATGACGCCGATGAACGCCTGGCGGCGTTTGGCGCGAAGGTAGCGGGTTGCGACGAAGAGTTCGAAGCGCATGAGAGCGGCTGTAAGCTATCAGCCATCAGCTTTCAGTTACAGCGGATTATAGCTGGCGTGCTTCCCATACTCGCGGCAGAACGGCCGGCACGGATTGGCGCCAGCGGCGAGAGACGACGCGGCGAGCCGCGTCTTTACGCGAAAGCGGCTGCGAGCCCGCAACCTGATATTCTTCTTCCTCATGTCTCCCATCCTGACCAGTTTGCTGCTGGGGCTGACCGCTGCGGGCGCGAATGTGTTCGGCGGCGCCATCATCGTTCAGAAGCATTGGGAGCGTTCTTATCTCCGCTACTTCGTCGCGCTCGGAGCAGGTTTTATGCTGGCGACGGCGCTGGTCGAGATGGTGCCGGAGAGCATTCATCTGCGCGGCGGGTACGCCGGGTTTCTCATCCTCGCGGGATACCTGCTCGTACATTTTTTTGAGCACACGGTCACCCCGCATTTTCATTTTGGAGAAGAAACCCATGCCGATCAGTTCGTGCATTCTCATAAGGGATATTCGGTTCTGATCGGGTTGCTTATCCACACGTTCTTTGATGGCATCGCGATCGCCTCGGGGTTTCTCGTTTCCCCAGCGCTCGGCTGGATCATCTTCTTGGCGGTTTTTCTCCACAAGATTCCGGAAGGATTCACCATCTCATCGGTGATGCTGGCCAGCGGCCGAAGCCGCGCGTTCGCCTGGGGAGCATCCGTGCTTTTGGGTATTGCGACCGTGGCCGGAGTGATGACAATGGCAGTCTTCCGCCAGGAAGTAAGCTTCGGCCTGCCCTTGTCGGCGGGGGTTACGATCTACGTGGCCGCGTCGGATCTGATCCCGGAAGTAAATAAGGAGCCGGGAGTGAAGATGGCGTTACTGGTCTTCGTCGGAGCCGCTTGCATGTTTTTGCTGGATCGGTTTTTTCATGTGCATTAGGACAGTACCCAGTACTCAGTACCCAGACCACCCTACTCGGGTAGGGACGTTATCAATCCGTTCAAGATTCTGCCGACCTCGGCATATCCTAGACGCTCGGCCAGCAGCAACTGCGTCTCAAGCTCAGCCAGTGAACCTGCGGAGTGCCGCAAAAAGTGGCGGAATTCACGGCGGCTGTAATGCGCCTGAACTCGGCAATATTGCTCGGAACCGAAACGGCCGCCCGACGGATTTGGTTGGTAAGACTGTAGACCTCGTGCTTCGGAAAACTGTCGGTCCGTTTGTAGATCTCCGCGACCATGTCCATGGCCTTCTGCCAAACCACGAGATCTTTGAAATGCTGAGCCATGTCGTCCGACCGCCCAGCGCTCTTACGCTGGGTACTGAGCACTGGGTACTTCTATCCGCTGTGCCTGATATGCATTACATCCCCATCCTGCACGATGTAATCCTTGCCTTCCAGGCGCAGTGTGCCTTTGGCTCTGGCGTTGGCTTCGGATCCCGCTTCCAGCAGCTGATCCCAGCGAATGGTCTCGGCTCGGATGAAGTGCTTTTCCAAGTCCGAGTGAATGGCGCCTGCGCCGTTTTGGGCCCGGGTATTCAGCGGGATCGTCCAGGCTCGGCATTCGTCTTCTCCTGCGGTGAAAAACGAGATCAGGCCCAGCAGGTGATAGCTCTTGCGGATCAGGCGTGAGAGGCCGCTTTCGGTCAGTCCATAGCTACCGAGAAATTCCGCCGCATCTTCGTCGCTCATCTCGGCCAATTCCGCTTCCACTTTGCCGCAGATCGCGCTGGCGCCGGCATTCGGACGCGCGGCCACTTCGGTCAGCTTATATTTTCCCACTGCCGCTTCCAGGTCTTTGCCGAGTTCGGTGCTCTCGCCGATATTGAGCACGTAGAGCATCGGCTTCTCACTCAGAAACATGAAGCCGCGGATGCGCTTCTTGTCTTCGGGCGACATTTCCATTTCGCGCAGTGGCTTTTCGGTTTCGAGAAACGCCTTGGCTTTGATCAGCAACTCGTTTTCTTTTTCGAGTTCCGGCGTCTTCATCTTCTTCAAGTCTTTTTCGAGTCGCTCCAGGCGTTTTTCGATCTGGCCGAGATCGCTGACCATGAGATCGAACTCGACGTTCTTGATGTCACGCAGCGGATCGATGGGGCCGATGTGCGGGATCGCATCGTTTTCAAATGCCCGGAGAACGTGAATGAGAGCGTCCACCTGGCGCAGATGGCCGATGTAGGCAGTCTCTTTCAGCGCGTCCTGGCCGATGGCGCCCACGTCCACATATTCGACCGAGGCATGTGTCAGCTTTTTGGGGTGGTAGAGCGCGGCCAGCTTGTCGAGGCGCTCGTCGGGCACCTTTGCGACGCCGATGTGTGCCTCGCGCGGGTTCGAGTATGCCTGCTCGGAAAGATGGACCTTGGTCAGAATGCCAAATAGAGATGTCTTGCCGACCTGCGGCAAGCCGATGATGCCAGTTTTCATTGTTAGTTCTCAGTTCCCAGTTCTCTGTTCTCAGTTGAATCAAAAGAATAAATCATTGGGACCAATACGCATACGCACGCGGACAGCGGGACGCCGTGCTAGGCTGAGCAGAATGCGGTTGAAACGAACAACTCACCATAAACATCTCTTTTGCTTTCTTGCCGAGGCGCTGATTGCTTGGATCGCTTGTGCCATCTGCGTTTCGGCGCAAAGTGCGGCGCAGAGTCCGGGGCGGATCCACTTCCTCTTGCAGTCGCGCGAGGTTGTCGAAGGCCATTTGAAGTCGTTTTCAACGAAGAACAGCGAACGTGAAGCGCTGATCCGGCAGTGGTTCGCCGATGCTGGGTGCAAGGGTGCGAATCTCTCGGAGCAGGCGCTTGACCGCAAGCTGCCACCGAATGTTATTTGCGTGTTGGCTGGCGAAACGCAGCAGGTTATTTTGGTCGGCGCGCACACCGATAAGGTTGAGAGCTTTGGCGACGGCGTGGTCGATAACTGGACTGGAGCAGTGTTGCTGCCAGCCCTCGTTGACAGCCTGGGCGGGCAGTTGCGTCATCATACGCTGATCTTCGTCGGGTTCTCATGCGAGGAAGAGGGGCTGGTCGGATCCAGGTATTACGTGGACCACCTCACTGATGCGCAGCGCGCCCGAATTGAGGGCGTGGTGAACTTCGATAGTCTGGGACTCGGTCCGACCGAGGTCTGGGTTTCGCACGCCGACAAAGTGCTGCTTGACGCGCTGGCCTCGGTTGCGGCGGCGAGTAAGCTCCCGGTGACCGCCAAGAACGTGCCCGAAGGCGCCACCGCCGATTCCGAATCGTTCGCTCGCTACCAGATCCCGCGTATCACCCTGCACTCGGTAACGCAAAAGACCTGGCCGATTCTGCATTCGCCGTCCGACAAGATGGCAGCCATCAAGATGAACGATTACTACGACAGTTATAAGCTGATCGCCGCGTATCTGGCGTTTCTCGATGATGCGCTAAAACCGGCGGCGGCGAGGACGGACAAAGCGGCGCACTAACGGAACCCTTTCATGAATTGTCATCCCGAGCGGAGCGAGGGATCTGCAGTCCGCGGCAAGATGCAGATCCCTCGCTCCGCTCGGGATGAGAAGAGCAGTAAGGATCTCCGAGACTCAGTCAGAGCGATTCCCATTTACCGCAATCCTTGCGCGGTGGTGTACAACGCAACCAAGCCCAGCAAGAGCACCGCCACCTCGAACTTTTCCGACCACATATGCAGACGGTCGAATTCCATGCGCAACGGATTGTCGGGAGGCAGATCGTCGATAACGCCGGCCTCTGCGCGAATGGAATGCATTTTCGGAGAAATCGCGAACTGCGAGATCACGGTCAGCAGCAGCATTAGCACGATTAGAACGTGCCGCGCCGCCAGCGGGCGCGCATTTCCCAAGGCCATCCGGTTATAGAACATGGATGCGACCAGAAAAACAATTCCGGAAGCGATGGCGATGTAGTGCAGTCGATCGAGCGAGCGGCCTACGATTGATCCCGCCAACTGGCGAGTCGGGAGAAGTCCAGGCGAAAAGGCGGTGGGAGCGAGTACGAACGCGAAAAAGATCAATCCGCCCAGCCAGACCACGAGCGACAACAGCATGAGGAACCGGAGAAATGGCATGAGCGAAATTATAGAGGCGCGAGCGGCAATTTAGATGTGGTGAAAGACTTATCCACAGGCCGAACCAGCGCTGTCACTTACTCCGATGCACGCGACTGTTTACCCTCATCCTTCCTCATCCGTCCGGAAGGAAATCTGAATGCAGCGTTCGTTGACGGCCACTGATGTGAATTTCTTGTCGTTGCAGTCGGCAATATTTTGCGTGCAGTGTGAACTGCTCAGCGCAAACAACACGCCGCAGTGTCTGGCGTGCGGCAGTGGCGCGGTGCTGAGTCTTTCGCGCGTGCTCGGCGGATCGCTTCGCGGGCAGCAGACGGCACATCTCATCGCGGATGCGGAACTGGACCGGCTGGTGCGATCGCTGCTTTATACGGTTCCACAAGTCGCGGAAGCCCGCGAAAATCAGGACGAGCATTACATCGGCGCACGTCCGATGAAGGTTTCCGCGGCGATAACTTCTATTCGCCATCGGATGCGGCCTCGCCATCATGGATCGGCTTCTATGCCCCACGTCCTCATTAACGCCGGAGAGATTGATCTCGAGCCGGGCATCAGCATCATCGCGGAAAAGGCGCAAACTTTAACCGGCGCCACCGGAGCTGCGATCGCGCTGCGCCGGGGCAACGAAATTGTTTGCCGGGCGCGCACCGGACGCACGGCTCCGGATATCGGGGTCCGCCTGCAAACCGATAGCGGCCTCTCGGCCGAATGCGTGCGCACGGGAGAAGTGCTGCTGTGCAATGACGCCGAGTCGAATCCGCGAGTGGATTGGGCGAGTTGCCGGCGGATGGGCGTGCGCTCGATCCTGGTCGCTCCACTGCGCCATTTCCGGAGGACGCTGGGAGTTTTCGAAGTGCTGTCGTCGACGCCCCACGCGTTCGACAATAACGATGTAGCCACTATGCAGTTTCTCTCCGGAATGATGGTGGCGACAATTTCGCGGCTGTCTAGTTTGCAACCGCGCCTGACTGGGGCGTCGGAAGAGTAAACTCGTCTGAGGACGTCAGTTCGCGGCTCGCAAGATCGATGGTGCTAGGGGATGTCCCGCATCGGAAAGGAGATTCCGATGAAGTATGTCTTCGGGATAGCCATAGTCGTGGCCGTGGTCGTGGTGGGCTGGGATTTTCTTGAACCCGAGATAACCAACATTATTTTTCAGGATGAACTGCACGATCTCGCGGCGCAGGCTGGCGCCCGTGTCGGGCTGTTAGTGCCCTCATCGGATGAAGAACTTCGCAACGCCGTGATTCGCAGAGCGGCAGGGCATGAAATTCCGCTCGAGCCCAAGCAGGTGACGGTGCGACGCACTGGCATACCGGAGTCTCCAGTCCTGTACCTCGCGGTCAACTACACGGTGCCCGTGAATCTGCCCGGATATTCTTTCAAGTTGCATTTCAGTCCCAGCAGCACTAGCGGCAGGTTCTGAGCGCAGCGTCTACGCGAGCAAGCTACACCGGCACCGGCACGCTCTCGACGATCTCGCGCAGCACTTGCTCGGCTTGCTCGGATTTTTTCAGGGTGGAAGTATAGAGCGAACCTACTACTACGCGGTGGGCGAAGACGGAAACCACCAAGGGTTTGAAATCTTCGGGCGTGCAATAATCGCGGCCCTCGAGGAAGGCCATGGCTTGAGCGGCGCGGTAGAGCATCTGCGAGCCTCGGGGAGATACTCCGAGCGAAAGATACTCGGACTCGCGCGTCTTACTGACTATGTTGAGCAGGTAAGTGATGAGGGATTCGTCCACGTGGACCTGGGCTACGGCTTGCTGAATTTCGGCAACGTCGGCGGCGTTGAGCACGGGGCGGAGGTTTTCGAGTTGAGCGGCGCCGGCTTCGGCACGGAGAATCTCACGCTCGGCGTTGCCTTCGGGATATCCCATGCGAACGCGCATCAGGAAACGATCGAGTTGCGACTCGGGCAAGGGATAGGTGCCATGGTGCTCGATCGGATTCTGCGTGGCGATAACGAGGAACGGTTGCGGCAGCGGATAGGAATGTGCGTCGATGGTGACTTGACCCTCGTTCATGGCTTCGAGCAGGGCGGACTGCGTCTTGGGAGTGGTGCGGTTGATTTCGTCGGCTAAGAGGACGTTGGCGAAGACTGGTCCGCGCTTGAATTCGAATTTCTGCTCTGTGGCGGAGTAGATCGAGATGCCCAGCACGTCGGAGGGCAACATGTCGCTGGTGAACTGGATGCGCTGAAAGGTGCAGTCGATGGCTCGGGCCAGGGCCTGGCCTAGCGTGGTCTTGCCGACTCCGGGGACGCCTTCGATCAGCAGGTGGCCTTTGGCGAAGATGGAGACCAAGGCGAGGCGGAGGACGTCGTCTTTGCCGCGGATGACGCGGCGCAGACTGTTTTCGAGTTCCGCGGCGCGGCGGGAGGTTGCTACCAGAATTTCGGGGGCCATCAGGGGCGATTCTACTATGGGGGGCGCGGAGGTGGCGGTTACCAATGTCATAGTGCGGAGGCGCGACTTGCCGCATTTGGTTTCCCCTGTGCACCTCCGTGTACCTCTGTGTTCCCTGTGGTTGAAGAAGTGCTTGAACCACAGGGAACACAGAGGTACATAGGGAAAACCTGCCGCCGAAACTCTTTGCTGTTCATGGAGACGGCAAGTTGCGTTTACTGGAAGAATTCCGCGGGTCGTCCCGTCAACCGCTCGATCCTTTTCGCCGTTGGCGGATGCGTCGAGAACAAGTTGCCGAAACTCATCCCTCCTAAGAACGGTGCAATAATGAAAAGATGCGCGGTGGATGGGCTGGCTACCAGAGGCAGCCGCTTGGAGTAGGCTTCTATCTTTGCCAGGGCACTGGCCAGGGCGTAGGGATTACCGGTCCAGTGGGCTCCGGTGTCGTCGGCGCCGTATTCGCGGGAGCGGGAGACGGCGAGTTGGATCAACATGGCTGCGAAGGGGGCGAGGAAGATCATGGCAATGGCGGCGATTCCGCTGCCTCCGCCGCGATCGTCGCGCTCGCCTCGCATGCCGCCAAAAATCATTCCCCACTTAGCAATCGACGCGAGGTAAGTAATTGCGCCCGCTAACGTGGCGGCGATCGAACTGATGAGGATGTCGCGATTGCGCACGTGGCCTAGTTCATGGGCCAGCACGCCCTCGAGTTCTTCGTCGTTGAGTAGTCCGAGGATGCCCTGGGTTACAGCGACGGAGGCGTGGTTCGGATTGCGTCCGGTGGCGAAGGCATTGGGCGAGTCGGTCGGGATCAGGTAGACCTTGGGCATCGGCAAGCTGACTTTTTGCGCCAGGCGCTCGACGATGTTGTAGACGCGCGGCAGATCATCGCGGCCGACAGGCTGAGCGCGGTAGGTGGCGAGCGCGATCTTGTCGGAGAAAAAGTACGAGACGAAATTCAGGACGGCGGCGAAGGCGAGCGCTATCAGCATCCCGTTCTGGCCGCCGAAAGCGCGGCCGGCCAGCATGAGCAGTAGCGTCATGCCGGTGAGCAGCAGCGTGGTCTTGAATATGTTGCTCATGATTGTTGCCTCAGTGTTGTTGGCTCAATCGATTAGATGCCGGGCTCCGGGCTTTGGGCTCTCGACAGGCTCTGGCCACAGGCAACTGCCGAGCCGCGCTCGGCTTGGACGGACGAATGCGTCCGTCCCTTACGCGAGCCTATCCTTGCCGCTTCAGTGCCCGATCCAGCGTTTGGTCTAGGGCTGCTCTGGCTTTTTCGTAATCCGCGGGCGTGATCTTGCCTTGTTTCTTTTCTACCTCTAATTGGAATAGTTCTTCTTTCAGCGCTTCGAGCAGCATCGATGATCTTGCGACCGGAGTGCTGACTGCGGAGGTCGCGGGCGCCGGCGAGGTTGGCGTCGTTGGATGAACGGCTGCGCTGCGGTCGGTGAATGCAGCGCCAGGCTTCGCCGGGGAGATCACGGCAACGGAGGACACGGGTTGCCGTTTTGTGACGACCCAGCCGCCGATAGCAAGCAGCACAGCGAATCCGCCGAGGATGGGCCAGCGATATCGCTGCAGTGCATCGGGTGCGTCGATGGGGACGCCGAGTCCGCCGCCGGGCCGATTGTCACTCGAACGATTATCGCCTGCCTGCGGTTGGTCCGGTTGCTGCTGTTGCTGTTGCAACTGATCCTGCTGCCGCGCCGCGCCGGAGGCAACCTCTCCCGGCGATTCGGTGATGACCCCGTTGCCCGTCAGGGTGAAGGCGAGCGGCTGGCCGGGCTTCGTCTGTCTTGCAACCTCCACTTGGCTGTCGCCCTGGCTGGGATCCTGCATGGACTGGAAGCTTGGCGGATTCGCCGCCTTGAACTGCATCGTCTTCGGTAGAACGACGACGAGGTGCTCGGCAGGATAGAGGGGCTTGGGATCGATCTTGATCTCGCCCGTGTAGGGCAGAGTGAATTCCAATTGAAACTGCGTTTCTCCGGGACGAAGCGGAAAGTTAATCGCGTAGCGGTTCTTTTCCGCCTGGGGCGCGGCTTCCGTGGCGATCGGCTGGCCGTTCGGGGCGCGGGCCTGTACTTGTTCAATCTTCGCGCCGGGGGGCAGATAGAACTCGAAATTGTGATCGTTCATCTGCGTCTTCGCGGGAGAAGACTGGTTATTGACGACAAACAGGCGCACGCCCTGCATGCTTCCGCTGTCGGCCTGGAAGCGGATGACGTCGGCCGTGACGCTGAGGCCGCTTACTTTGGTTGCGACGTCATAGACGTTCAGGTCAACGGAACTGACGCCCGGAGGCGCGATCTGGTGATAGGTGACTCCCTGATGGACGGCGCGGATGAGGTGTGGTCCGGCTCCTCCGGTGAGTTTGAAGCTGAATTTTCCGTTGCTGTCGGCTTTGGTGTTGGCGGCAATTTCCATAGTGGTGGTGAGATTGATGAGAATGACTTCGTCGCCTGCGGCGGGCTTGTTGGTCGTGCCATTGGTGACGGTGCCGGAGAGGGTCTGGGCGGCGGCCGAGGCGAGGGTCAGCGCGAAGACGGCGGCTAGCAGTGCGGGCTGTGCGAGTCTAATCAAAACAACTCCCTTGATTGAGCGGAACGATAGAAGTTTGCCAACAACGTTCAGGTGCCGCCTTCCCGGTACTCCATTTTCCCAACTCAATCTGGAACGCGCGAGCGCTCCGGTTTGCTGGTTCCCAATTCCTGGCGAACTTCGGCAAGATTGCGGTCGGGTTTGGCAAAAAATTCTATGTACTCGTCGTGGCTGAAAAACGCGTTTACGTAGTCAGCCTGGGTCAGGATGTAGCCACCCCAACCATTCAACATAGCGATTTGGAGGAAGGATGCGAAGTCTTCCAATTCGTGGCCCAAGAACAGATCGCCGGGCGCTTCATGTAGCAGCCGTAAGTCTTGGTAGCTCTGACGCAGCCTGTAATACACGTGCCAGTTCTCGCTGCTCGGCCAGATACTCCATTCGGTGATCCAGAGCAAAGTCGGCATCCGGTATGTCAACGAGTTTGCGATCCAATGGGCCATGCCAAAAATACGGTAGGGCTCTGGGGGATAGCTGATACGCTCCACTTGGTTTTCGGGCAGAGTATCGGGCCTCGCGCGTTCTCGCCCGCGAAGCCATTCCTCGCATTCCTCTTTTGAATAGAAACGCATTTGCGGCCCTTACTCGATCCCAAGTTTGTTGATTTAACAAGGAGATTACACTACCTGCCCCGCAGCCTGTTCCAGCCGCGCAATCTCGGCCATAATCGCAGCCGCTTCTTCTTCGAGCGACATGCGCATCGATTGATAGTCCGCGTCGGGCACCTTGCCTGCCTTGTATTCGAAATTCAGGTCGCGCAGGTTCTCGTAGACCGCTTCCTTGCGCTCGCGGAGATAGCCGAGCCGCGTCTTTTCTTCTCCGGCGTAGACTTCGCCGGGATAGAAGAAAACGTAATAGAGAGCGGCGGCGGTCACGACGGAGCAGACGAAAAGGATCATCGGGTT
>Ga0210406_10007655_pt1 | contig 10926 bp, 11 predicted proteins | sample IncBWC30MmetaG_FD_155454 | JGI IMG/M metagenome (GOLD analysis project Ga0210406, IMG submission 155454) | Forest soil microbial communities from Barre Woods Harvard Forest LTER site, Petersham, Massachusetts, United States - Inc-BW-C-30-M | ecosystem: Environmental > Terrestrial > Soil >... | reverse complement strand
GCCGTGATGGTCCTTCCGAGGATGGTCGGTCCGGTGTTGTTCACGGCGGTGGTCTTGGCGGTCTTGGTAGCCGCGCTCTTGCTGGCGTTGGTCGATTCGGTCAAACGGATCGTCAATACATCGCCGACGCGACGCGCCTTCAGATCGGCGAACAATTCGATTTGTTGGCCTTGCTGATAAATGGCGCCGTCGGTGCGCGGCGTCGGCGGCGGCAACACGCGCGCGACCACCGGATCCGGTTTGGGCGGCCTCGAGGGAATGAGCCCGCATGCAGACACGGCGCAGCACACCAGCACTGTGAGAACACGAATCATTGTAGGTTGGTCGTCAGGAATTGCAGCATTTGATCGGTCGTACTGATGGCCTTCGAGTTCATCTCGTAAGAGCGCTGGGTTTCGATCATGGAAACCAACTCGGTCACCGAATTCACGTTCGAGGTCTCGAGCGCGCCTTGTGCGATCGTGCCCAAGCCGTTGGTGCCCGCGGTGCCGACCTGCGGCGAGCCGCTGGCCGCGGATTCGACCAACAAGTTATTGCCCGTGGACTGCAAACCCTGCTCATTGATGAAATCCGCCAATTGGATTTGGCCGACCTGGGTGCCCTTGGTGTTGGTCGCCGAGGTCACGGTCACGACACCATCGGTGCCGATGGTCACCGATTGCGTGCCCGCGGGAATGTTGATGGCCGGCTGCAGCGGGTACCCGCTGGCGGTGACCACGTTGCCTTGGTTGTCCAACGAGAATGTACCGTCCCGGGTGTAGGCAATGGTGCCGTCGGGCAAGGTGATCTGCAGGAATCCGCGCCCGTTCACCGACATGTCCAAGGAGCCACTGGTTTGCAGCACGCTTCCCTGGGTAAAGTCTTTCTCGGTGGCAACGATGCGCACGCCTGTCCCTAAGGTGAGGCCCGTCGGGTACTGAGTGTTCTGCGTGCTCTGTGCACCCACCTGCCGGATGTTCTGGTACATCAGATCCTGAAATGCCACGCGGCCAGCTTTGAATCCTGTGGTATTGGTGTTCGCCAGGTTGTTGGCGATCACGGCCATGCGGGTGTTTTGCGCGTCGAGGCCGGTTTTTGCGGCCCATAAAGCAAGATTCATTGGATATTTCCTTTCTTAGCCATTCAACATCATGCGTTGGGCACTTTGTTCATTGGTGTCGGTCGAGTTGATGCTCTTGATCTGAAATTCATACAGACGCTGCAGCTCGATCATGCTGATCAGCGACTGCGCCGCGTTGACGTTGCTGGACTCCAGCATTCCGGAGGTCACGGAGACTGATTCGTCGGTCTTGGCCTTGCCGCCGGTTTTCAGGCGCAGTAAGCCGTCCTCACCCTTTTGTAGAGTGGCGGTAGGCGGGTTGACGAGCTTGATGCGATCGACCTGCGTCACCGCAAACGGCGCCGAGCCCTGCGGCACGACCGACACCGTACCGTCGCCGCCGATGCTCACCACGGTGGAAGGCGGTATGATCAGGGGCCCGCTTTCGGTCAAGACCGCCAAGCCGCTGGCCGTCGTGACCGCGCCTACGGGCGAGATCCGCAAATCGCCGGCGCGCGTATACGCTTCCTTCCCGTCGGTTCCGCGAACTGCAATGAACCCTGTGCCGTTCACTGCGATGTCAAGGTCGCGTCCCGTACTCTGCATGGTACCTGAGGAAAAATCCGTGCCGGAGTCTCCGGCGACGGCGTTGACGCGCGTGGCGAAACCCGGTCCGTAGATCGGCTCGCTGTCGAACGACACGGCGTCGGCGCGAAAGCCGATGGTGTTGATGTTGGCGATGTTGTGGTTGTTGACCGCCTGCGCTTGCATGATTTGCTTCGCGCCGGTCATGGCCACATAGAGTCCTCTGTCCATGATTAATGCGTGATGTTAATGACGGTTTGGGACAGCTGATTCGACGTGGTGATGACCTGGGCGTTCGCCTGGAACGCGCGCTGCGCCGTGATCATGGTCACCAGTTCGGTGGTCAGATCCACGTTCGAGGCCTCGAGAGCGCCGGATTGAACGGAGCCGAATCCAGCGGAACCCGCCGTGCCCGAGATTTGCGTGCCGGAAGAGAATGTCTCAGCCCAATTGGTGTTTCCCAACTGTTTCAGGCCCTGTGGGTCCGGAAAATTCGCCAATGCCAACTGTCCTAATTGTGTGGAGCGGCCATTGGTATAGACCGCCGACACGACTCCCGTCGCATCGATCGCGACCGTGCTGAGCTGCCCGGTGGCGAAACCGTTCTGAATAATGGAGGTCACACCGAAGCCGCCGCCGAATTGCGTGCTCTGGGCAAAATTGAAGGTCATGTTCATCGCCGCCGCGCCGTCCGCAGGTGCGAACCCAGGGAAATTCAGCGCGCCGCTTGCCGGCGGCGTGACCGCGCCGGTGTTGGAGAACGTCAGCGGATTGGTGTTGGCATTCAGTACGCCATTGACCGTCATATTGACGTTCCACAAACCTGGCGTAGCGGTTTGCGTGAAGAAGAACGTTGCCGGAAACGAGTTGCCCAGTGAGTCGAACACCGTGGTCGACGTGGATTGGTTGTACGTGGCCGGATTGGTGGGATCGAATGCACCGCCGGTGGGCGGCTTCGTGCCGGCCGGCAAATTCAAAATCACGGTCCCGCCGGTCGTCGCCAACGGGGTGCTTTGCGCGGTCTGCAAATTCAGGTCCGACAGCGCGCCGGTGTTGAACCCACCCGTGGTCGTGGGCGGATAAACCTGCAGCGCCTGGCCGGTCGCGGTCACGACGTTGCCGCTCTTGTCTTCGGAAAATTGTCCGTTGCGCGAAAACACAATACCGCTGCTGGGATCCTTCAAGGTAAAGAAGCCGTCGCCGCTGATCGCAAGATCGAGGTTCGACCCTGAAGTGCTGATATTACCCTGCGTAAATTGCTGCGCCGTCGTCGCGAGGCGTACGCCTTCACCGACCGGGGAGGTATTGAGGTTCACCGCACCGGCGGCAAATACATCGGCGAATTCGGCACGAGACTGTTTGAAGCCGACCGTATTCGAGTTGGCGATGTTGTTGGCCGTGACGTCCAAATCGGAGCTCGCCGCAGTCAATCCCGATAACGCAATGCTAAAAGAAGCCATGTATTACTCCTCGATGAATTAGTTTGAGATCTGCTGCACGCTGCTGAACGGCACACTGCCGATTCCCGCCACGTTCACAGTCAGTCCCGTTGATCCCGCACCCATGCTGACGCTCTCCACCGTGCCGTTGACCAGCGTGGTCGCGGCCGTGCCGCCCTTGGTGGCGCCCGAGTACTGCGCTGTAAGCGTGTAGGTTCCGGCGGGCGCATGCGAGCCCGTGCTCGTGGTGCCGTCCCAAGAGAAGCTCGTAAGGCCGGCAGATTGCGCGCCAAGGTTGATTTGGCTCACCAGGGCACCGCTGCTGTCGCTGATGTTGAGCACCGCTTGCGAGGTGGTCTGCGGAATATTGACGGCGCCGGTAAGCTTGGCGCCGGCCGCCAGCGTGGCCGTGCTGCTGTTCACCAGTGCCTGGTGACCCAGCAAAGACGAGGCTTGCAGCGCCTGGCTCGAGGAGAGCGAATTCGACAATGTGCTGAAGGAAGTGTTGAGCGAGGTGATGCCTTGCACTTCGCTGAGCTGCGCAAGTTGGCTCAAGAAGGTGTTGCTGTCCACCGGACTGGTCGGATCCTGATTCTTCAGCTGCGCCAGCATGAGCGTCAGAAAATCGGTGCCTCCCAAGGTGGTCCCGTTGGTCGCGGGTGTTGAACCCGTGCCGCCTGTGCTGCCGGTTCCTCCCGTGCCGCTGGTTCCCGTGCCGGTGCCTGTGCCCGTCGGCGCGGTGGCTGCATGTATTCCATTCATTAGCATTGGTGCTTACCTTTTTCGCCTAGTGGCCCATCGCAATGGTCTTGATCAGCAAATCTCGTGCCGTATTGATCGCCTCGACGTTCGTCGCAAAGCTGCGGTTGGCCGAGATCATGTTGGTCATTTCTTCGATCGAATTGACGTTCGAGCTGAAGACATAGCCGTCCTTGTTCGCCGAGGGACTGTCCGGTTGATAGCGCATCAAAGGCGGGGCTGTGCTTTCCACCACCCCGAGCACGCGCACGCCGACTCCTGCATTCTCTTGATCGAAACCGGCGGCAGAATTGTCCATCATGGTTTGAAAAACCGGGTGCCGCGCGCGATAGACCTTGCTGGGATCGCCGTTGACGCTCTCGGCGTTCGCCAGGTTGCTGGCTGTGGTGTTGAGCCGGATCGTTTCGGCATTCAGCGCACTACCGGCGGTGTTAAAGACATTGAACAAAGACATGTTCTCTCCTTACGCGCTGCTACTGGCCGTGAATGGCCAGCGTCAGCTCCGCGATTGTCCCGTTGATAAAACCCAGGCTCGCCTGGTAGCGCACGTTGTTTTCCGAAAAGGCCGCCTGTTCGACCGGCATTTCCACCGTGTTGCCGTCGAGTGACGCCTGGTAAGGATTGCGGTACTTCAGGTCAGCAGAAGCCGTCGCGCTGTCGTTCATGGCGATGTGCGACCCCTGGGTAGTGGCCAGCGGCAGCGGTGCTGCATCGGTGTGCGCCAAGACCGCGCTGAAATCGATGTCGCGGGCCTTGTAGTTAGGCGTGTCGGCGTTGGCGAGATTCGTCGCCAATATGCCGATGCGCTGACCTTGCAGCAGCAGCGCTTGCTCATGGATACCAAATACGTTCTCGAACATGCGATTGACTCCTCGGGTTAGCAGTAGCAAGAGGTGTGCCAACCGCGACAACGGCGGTTGAGCACGCACAAACGTGCGTCCAGTCTCAGAAATCGCCGGCAAACCATGCGATTCGGCTGTGGCGGCGGCCGCGGGCGGCAAGAACTTGCCGCCGGAGCGCCACCTGCGGCAGCGTTGCACGAGATGCCGGCCGGGTTTGCCGTACCGGATGGCACGGCGCTTGCTTGTTCATGGACACTATGCGAACAGCGCCAAAATTTCGTCGTGCTACTTCGATTCGACGCGTCGCGCTCAGCGCGCTGGCGCTCACGCCCCTGCTTGCCGCCGCCCAAGTCTTCGATCCTCAGGACACTGTGCAGCTCGAAGCGCTGGCGAGGTCGGAGGCAGCGCTGCAGTTTCCACAGCTGACCGACCGGCAGCGCTTCCTGGTAGGCCCCATCGAGGCTCATCTGCAGCAGGAAAAGTGCAGCCGGCCCATAAGGCCCCTGGTCGCCTCGCCGCAGCATATGAAGGATCGGGTGGTGATCGAGCTGCGCTGTCAGGACCCGAAGCCCTGGCACATCTATGTACCTGTCCGAATCGTCGGCACCTCGACGGTGGCCGTCGCCGCACATGCCATCGTCGCGGGTACCCTGATCAAGGAAACTGACGTAAGGACCGAGCAACACGACATTTCGGAGCTGCCGCTTGGCTTCCTGGATGACCCCTCCATCGCCATCGGCTTGACCGCCAGCCGGCCGATCGCGGGAGGGGCGTATCTTACGAATCAGCAATTGGTGGCCGCAAAAGCCGTGCAGAGAGGGCAATCGGTCACTTTGATCGCCGACGCGGGCGGCATGAGCGTGCGCATGGCAGGCCGTGCCTTGAGCGATGGCCTGATGAATCAGAGAGTTAGGGTCCAGAATCTATCATCCGGAAAGATCGTCGAGGGAATCGCACGCTCTGAACAGACCGTCGAAATAATTGTGCAATAGCCCTTAAGTGATGCGCGTCACAGCCGATAACGGATGTAACGGGCGGTGTTGGACGAATTCACTCAAGTTCATCCAAACCCCGACGATAACCATGCATGGGCAGTTCCCTTGCCCCAGGAGATTGCGGTGACTGACAAAATCAGTGGAATATCGGTAGCCGAGCCGGTCGCGAAGCCTGCGGGTTCGGGCAGCAACGCCGTTGTCGCTGACAAGTCGCAAGGGGAAGGATCGGCGGCTGCCTCAACGGCACAGACCGCGGATCATGTCACCCTGACCGACTCCGCGCGCTCCTTGCAGAAAATCGAAGAAGCCGTGGCCAAGACTCCGGTTGTCAATGCGGCCAAGGTGGCCGCCGTGAAGCAAGCCATCAACTCTGGCACTTACAAAATCGTTCCGGCCCAAATTGCCGACAAATTGCTGAAGTACGAGCGCGGTCTGAAGTAGCCCATGACTCAGGATGCCCGCCGTTTGGAAGATTTGCTGGATCGCGAGATTGCGCTGGCGCGCGATTTAGCGGCCACGTTGGCCGCTGAGCAGCTCGCCCTAACCGGTCAGTCAGCCGCCGCCGTCGAACAGAATGCCGCGGAGAAAATTCGCGTCCTTGAATCCATCGAGAAGCTCGAAGAAGAACGCCGCGCACTGTGCGCCAGTCCTTTGAGCGCAGGTATCGCAGCGACCGTCGTGGAACGCTGGCGCGCGTTGATGGAACTCATGGCCGGTTGCCGCACTGCCAATGAAGTCAATGGCCACATCATCCATGTACGCCAGCACCAGACCCGCCAGTTGATCGATATCGTGCGCGGTGGTCCTTCAATCACATACGGCCCGCAAGGCAAGACCTTCGCGAAGGCGCTGCGCGCCCTGGCGCGGGCTTGAACCATGCTAGTACTCAGCCGCCGTGCCGATGAATCGATCGTCATACAGCCTGCGGATGGCGCCGACGCGAACATGACCCTGGCTCAATTGTTCGCGAATGGTCCGATCCAGATCACCCTGCTGGGCGGCACCGGCCGACGCGTCAAAATGGGTATTGAAGCGCCGGAACAACTCGCCATCCGGCGAAAAGACGTCGACTAATCCAATCGCCCAGACTCCCAGGCGAGGCCTCCGATCATTGACCGCGCTGCGGTCGATTTTACTTATCGGCAAACCGCGGCTTACATATCTTTGCCGCAATTGTCGAGTCCTTCGCTATCGCCGTGGAATGTGCATAATGGCGTTCCTCAAACAATTCCACGAGACCGAACGCATGGAGCGTCGACTGCACACCCGCCACCGCGCCCGCACCACTGTGTACGTGGTGATGTCCGGCCGAAAGAGCCGAATTTGCAAGGCAAAGAATTTGAGCGCAAACGGGGTGTTCGTGGAGACGGAAAATCTTGGTCTTCGCAAAGGGCAGCAAGTCCAGTTGGCCTTCGCCATTAACTTAGGTTTGGTCACCAAGATTCATCGGCGCACCGCGATCGTAGCGCACGTCACGCGCGGCGGAACCGGCCTGATGATGGAGCAGTTCGCGGGGCGTTGAGCTAAGGAGCCGGGCCGCTGAGCTTGACACATCCTGTAAACTGCAGGAATGCCGCCCTTCGATCCTCCCCGCTCGGATGCAATCCGCATCCGCGGCGCTCGCCAGCACAATCTCAAAGATCTTGACCTTGACCTGCCGCTCAACGAACTGATCGTCGTAACGGGGGTCAGCGGGTCCGGAAAATCCTCGCTGGTGTTCGACACCCTGTACGCCGAGGGTCAGCGCCGCTACGTCGAGACCTTCTCGCCGTACGCGCGCCAGTTCTTGGATCGCATGGATAAGCCGCAGGTCGACCGCATCGAAGGCATCCCGCCATCAATTGCCATCGATCAAACCAACCCGGTGCGCACCTCGCGCTCCACCGTCGGCACCATGACGGAATTGAACGATCACTTGAAAGTGCTGTTTGCCCGCGCTGCGATTTTGCACTGTCGAGGGTGCGGCCGCCCGGTGCGACGCGACACGCCGGCCAGCATCCAAGCGCACCTGGCAAGGAACGCGCGCGCGCATGCCGATCCGCTGCTGCTGCTGACCTTTCCGGTACCGATACCTGAGAATTTTACCGAGGCTGAAATCAAAGGATTGCTCGCCGGCCAAGGCTACACGCGCATCCATGAGAAGCGCGGCAATACTTTGCAAGTGATTCAAGACCGGTTTCGCTGGTCCACGGTGGAGGCGGCCCGCGCCGGCGACGCCGTCGAGTCAGCCCTCAGGGTCGGTCAAGGCCGCATCGACATCTATCCGGTGGGCGATACCGCTTCCGGCACATCGGCCGCGCCCTGGCGCTTTTCCGCGGGGCTGCACTGTCCGGACTGCGATATAAACTACAAGGAACCCAGTCCCAGCACCTTTAGCTTCAATTCCCCGATCGGCGCCTGCGACACCTGTCGCGGTTTCGGCCGCAGCATCGGTGTCGACTATGGGTTGGTCATTCCGGATGCATCGTTGAGTCTTCGCCAAGGGGCCATCAAACCATGGCAGACCGAGTCCTATGAGGAGTGTCAAACAGATCTGTTGAGGTTCGCGCGCAAGCGAGGCGTGCCTGTGGACACCGCCTGGCGCGACCTGACCGAGGCGCAACGCGCCTGGGTCATCGACGGCGAAGGCGAATGGACCAAGAATGTGTGGTACGGCGTGCGGCGCTTCTTCGCGTGGCTCGAAACCAAAGCATACAAAATGCACATTCGCGTGCTGCTGTCGCGCTACCGCTCGTACACCGAGTGCAGTGCCTGCCGCGGCGCGCGCTTGAAACCCGAGGCATTGCTGTGGCGGGTCGGCAATCCGGGAATGAATATTCGCGAGCTGATGCTGCTGCCGATCGATGACACGCGTAAATTCTTCGCCGCGCTCGAATTGCCGGCGATGCTCGATCAGGCCGCGGACCTGTTGCTCAAAGAAATTCGCGCACGCCTCAAGTATCTTGCCGACGTGGGCTTGGGCTACTTGAATCTCGACCGCCAGTCGCGGACCTTGTCGGGCGGCGAAGTGCAGCGCATCAATCTCACCACGGCGCTCGGCACCTCGCTGGTCAATACCCTGTTCGTTCTCGATGAACCCTCGATCGGCCTGCATCCTCGCGACGTCGAACGCATCGTCGGCGTCATGCACCGCCTGCGCGACGCCGGCAACACCCTGGTGGTGGTCGAGCACGATCCGAAGGTCATACAAGCCGCGGATCGAGTGCTGGACATCGGCCCGGGTCCCGGAGAGCGCGGCGGTGAAATCGTGTTCTATGGACCGTTGCGCGATTTATCCACCGCGACAGGATCTCTGACCGCCGACTATTTATATCGTCGCAAACGCATCGAGGCGCCGGCCGCTGCGCGGGTCGCCGGGGTCGCGCAAGTCGCCGGGGTCGCCGGGGTCGCCGGGATCGCCGGGGCGGGGGTCGCCGGGATCGCCGGCTTGTGCATCGAAGGTGTCGCAGAGCACAACCTCAAAAACATCGACGTGGTAATCCCGCTTCAGCGCTTGGTTTGCGTGACGGGGGTGAGCGGCTCGGGCAAGTCCACCCTCGTGCACGACGTGTTATTCCCCGCGCTGATGCGCGCCAAAGGCAAACCCACGGAAAATCCCGGCGCGCATCGTGCGCTGAAGGGCGCAGATCTCATCGATGACGTTGTAATGGTCGATCAGAGCCGCATCGGCCGAACCACACGCTCGAATCCCGCCAGCTACGTCGGCGCATTCGATGCCATCCGCGATTTGTTCGCACGCCTGCCGGAGGCGCGCGAGCGCAAATACACCGCAGGCACGTTCAGCTTCAATGCCGGCAATGGCCGCTGCCCAGGCTGCGGCGGCAATGGCTTTGAGCACGTTGAGATGCAATTCCTCTCGGATGTGTATCTGCGCTGTCCCGATTGCGACGGCCGCCGCTATCGGCCCGAGGTACTCGAGGTCAAATTGTCTCGCGGAGATTTTCCGCTCAAGAGCATTGCGGATGTTCTGGAACTGACGGTGTCCGAGGCGCTGGCGTTTTTCTCCCAGGACGCGGAAGTTTGCCTGCGTTTGGCGCCTTTGGCCGAGGTTGGGCTCGATTACTTGCGGCTGGGACAGCCGGTACCGACGCTCTCCGGCGGCGAGGCGCAACGCTTGAAACTGGCGGGTCACCTGGCTGACAGCGCAGTCCGGTTACAGTCCCCCAAAAAATCATCGCGCGCCTCCTCCGGCAACGACCGGGACCGCCGCGGTTCACTGTTCTTGTTCGATGAACCGACAACGGGCCTGCACTTCGACGACGTCGCGAAGCTGTTGCGGGCCTTCAGGCGCCTGATCGAGGCGGGGCATTCTCTTCTCGTCATCGAGCACAACCTCGATGTGGTCGCTGCGGCCGATTGGATCATCGATCTGGGGCCGGAGGGCGGCGAGGCCGGCGGCAACGTGGTCTGCGCCGGCACGCCCGCCGAACTGATGCAATTCGCCGCGTCGCACACCGGCCGCGCGCTCCTCGCCGAAGATCGCGCCGGCCACGCCGTGCAGGATTCGGCCGCTTCCCGCTACGCCGATACGCCCCTACGCCAACCGAAGCTGCCAACGCACATCGAGATTCACGGGGCTCGGGAACACAATCTGAAAAACGTCGATGTGAACTTGGGACTCAATGAATTCACCGTCATCACCGGTGTTTCCGGCAGCGGCAAGAGCACCCTGGCATTCGATATTCTGTTTGCCGAGGGTCAACGCCGTTACCTCGAGTCTTTGAATGCCTATGCGCGGCAATTCGTGCAGCCGGCGTCGCGCCCCGATGTGGATGCGATATTCGGGATTCCGCCCACCGTGGCGATTGAACAGCGCACGAGCCGCGGCGGACATAAGAGCACCGTAGCGACACTGACGGAGATCTACCATTTCCTGCGTCTGCTGTATGTCAAACTGGGCGTTCAGTACTGCCCGGTGTGCGAAGCGCGCATCGAGCCGCAGTCGGCCGATGCCATCGCCGCGCGCCTGCTCAAGGATTACCGCGGCAAGAACATCACCCTGCTGTCGCCTTTGATCGTCGCACGCAAGGGCCTGTACACGGCACTGGCCAAGTGGGCACGCGGCAAGGGTTTCGCTCACCTGCAGGTCGACGGCAACCTGTTGCCTACGGCGAAGTGGCCGCGGCTCGACCGGTTCATCGAGCACAACATCGAATTGCCTGTTGCTACGCTTAAGGTCAGCGCATCCGGCGAGTCAGAACTTCGCGAGAAGCTCGACTTGGCTTTGCTCCATGGGCGCGGCGTGGTGCACGTGCGCTCAGCCTCCG
>Ga0210406_10007654_pt1 | contig 10927 bp, 9 predicted proteins | sample IncBWC30MmetaG_FD_155454 | JGI IMG/M metagenome (GOLD analysis project Ga0210406, IMG submission 155454) | Forest soil microbial communities from Barre Woods Harvard Forest LTER site, Petersham, Massachusetts, United States - Inc-BW-C-30-M | ecosystem: Environmental > Terrestrial > Soil >... | reverse complement strand
CGGCACCATACCAACGCGTAATCTGTCCCTGTTCGTCGCGCAGTGGGTTGTAACGGAGAAAAAACCAGCGATAACTTCCATCACTTTTGCGCAGTCGCATCTCCAACTCAAAAGCAGAGCCACGAGCGACAGCGTGACCAAAAACAACGTCGAGCCGCCCTTTGTCATCAGGATGAATGTACTTGCCAGCGGACTGTTGCCACTCTTCGAGACTATAACCGTGGTAATCGAGCGCGACGCGGTTGGCGTAAAGGCGTTCACGGCTAGGTCCGTATACCACAATATGTTGAGGCGCAAGGTCCAGCATCTGCCGGAGCTCCATTTCCTGCTCTCGGATCTTTTCCTCGGCCGTCTTGCGCTCGGTGATGTCGAGCACGGTCCCCACTATTTCACCCAAGTCGCCGCGTTGGTCAAGGACCGCATGGCTTACGGAGTGGATGGTCCTGATTCCCGTGATGGGGTGAACGAAACTCAAGTCCACTTCGAAATCCGCCTTGTCACGGATGGCTCTGTCGAACTGCTCCTGGACCGCGGCCCGCTCGTTCGGGACGATCCGCTGAAAGAATGTTTCGAGTGGCGGTAGTGGCTCAGCGAGATCGTAACCCAGCACGCGGTAGCATTCCTCCGACCAGTAACTGGGTTCACCAGTCGCAGCGTTCCAGGCCCAACTCCCGGTGTGGCTCAGTCTCTGCGCTTCCGCCAAGTACGCTTCACTGCCCCGGAGGGCTTCCTCGGCTCGTTTACGATCTTCAATGTCGGTTAGGACACCATACCATTTGACGATGTTGCCGGTTTCATCTCGCAACGGAATGCCACGCTGCAAATACCAGCGATATTGCCCGTCCGCGCGGCGGAAACGCACCTCGTCCTCAAAAGGCTCGCCACTGGCAACACACGCGAGCCACTTAGCGTTGTGTCGCTCAAGATCATCGGGGTGAGTTGCGGCATGCCAACCGGATCCGGCGATTTCCTCTGGAGGCATCCCACAGTACTGTACGAATCGGCGGTTGGCGTAAGAATTCGAGCCGTCGGGTAGGGCACTCCAAACTATCGTCGGAATGGTATCGACCACCTCGCGAAGCTCGGCTTCTTGTTCCCTGATCACCGCTTCGGCGTGGCGTTGCTCGGTGATATCAGTCACCGCTCCGACAAACTCGCGATTGCCAGAAGCATCCTGTAAAGCGTGAGCTAGCGCGTGGACGTGCTTGACTCGACCATCAGGCAGTAGCAAGCGATAGGAATGCTCGAAATCTGTCGCTCCCGCAAAGGCGCGATGAATGACCTCTTTGAAGTCGGCGCGGTCTTCGGGATGGACGCTCTGCACCAGTGAATCTATTGTTGGCTTGACAGAGCGGTCGTACTCGAAAATGCGATAGGTTTCGTCTGACCAGACAATCTCGCCCGTGTCAGGTTTCCATCCGAAGCTGCCTGTGTGACTGAGTTTTTGAGCTTCGGCCAGGTAGGCTTCGCGGCGCCGCAGTTCCTGAGTTAGGAGCTCTTGCTCCGTAACGTCCATGACGGTGCCGATGACTTCCGTGACTTCACCTGACTGCGTAACAGGATGAGCAACGGAATGGAGGTACTTTATGGTTCCGTCTGGAAGAACGATTCGGAAATCACCGTATGAGTCTGCACACTCCTTGCCACTGGCCTCCATTTTCGCCCGCTGCTCAATCTGTGCCCGATCCTCAGGATGAACCCTTTTCAAAAACTGCTCCCAAGCCGGACCGGTTTCTTGCGGGCTGTAGCCGTAAATGTGAAAAATCTCTTCCGACCAGAACAGCGCGCCGGTCCGCACATTCCAGGCCCAACTACCCGTGTGCGCAAGACGCTGCCCTTCGGCAAGATAAAACTCGCTTCTTTGCAGCTCCTTGGCATTCCGGCGAAACTGTTCTCCCGCCGTCTTGCGTTCCTCGATATCGAAACTCGTTCCATACCACTTGACGATGTTGCCGTTTGCATCGCGAAGTGGCACTTTCCGGTGGAACATCCAGCGGTAATCTCCATTCGCGCCGCGAACGCGAGTTTCGTACTCGAAGATTTCTCCAGTTGCGAGGCAGGCTCGCCACTTGGCCACAATCCCCTCAAGGTCCTCAGGGTGAACGAAAGCCGTCCAATTCCAGCCGGTCACTTGGTCCAAAGTGACGCCCAGGTACTCCAGCCAAGGTTTATTGAAGTAATCGAGGTAACCGTCGGGCCTGGCGGTGTGAATCAGCGCAGGAATCGAGTCGACAAGGAGTTGGGCATTCACACGCTCCGATCCCTGTTCTGAGGAGGCCATGGCGGGCATGATACACCCAGAGAATCTGCATGCGGCGGCCGGCACCATTGTTGTACCTGAGTTTGGTTGAACGTGAATGAGGGCCACGGCTTTCTCCATTGGCTTGCCCTCCTTTCGATGAACTGGGCGGGATTATGGCTCTGCCGGAACGCTGTCGTCTTGAACGAATCGGCTTCCGTTAGAACGTCTTTGCGCAAAGGCAAAGGGCAGCGGCGGGCCGACAAATCCTCGGTTTTGTATGAGCGGTCGATGTGGCCTAAGTCGTTCATTTGTAATGGCGTGGCGTAGGGGGCGTTCCAACGGACGAGGCTTGGGGCAACGAGTCCGACGGTGGAAATGGTGGGTGTTTTGTTCAAGCGCTCGCCAATTGTCGAGATTTCGGCGCTGAGTCAGCCGCGACGGGTTTGTCTTTTCAACTACTTACGATTGGCTCGTTAATTGCCATTTAAGCGACGCAAGTTGTGATTGCGACGAGGAAGCAGATGCTGAGGATCACGAGGAAGGCAAACGGGAAAGTGGTCTTTAGGGTTAGCGGTCAACTAACTTCGGAAAACGTGGCGGAGATAGAGACACTCATTACGGCAGAAACAAAAGGCAGACGAATTGTCTTGGACTGTACGGATCTGAGGTCGGTAGATGGCGAGGCGGTTAAATTTCTGGAGAAGTGGGAAGCTGACTCGATCAAGCTGAAGAACTGCGGCCTTTACATCCGAGAGTGGATCAGGCGAGAGCGGCTGGAAAGAAAATCTGACAAGAGTTCGGAGAGATAGCAACCAAACGGTCCCAATGACTTGAGTTTGTCGGTAGAAGGAGCAGTTATGGTCACAGCAACACAATCGGCCCACGAAAGAGAACTGAGTGCACCCCTAAGCAAAGCCGCAGATGAGGGGCTCTTTGCAGCTTTGGACGCGAAAAAGAGGAGTTCCACCGCGTGCCACTTCGAAGAGGCTCTGCGGACAAAAATCGTGGGGCAGGAAGAGGCCGTGCAGGCGCTCGTCGATCTTTATCAAGTGTTCTGCGCTGGGCTGCATTCTCCCGGGCGCCCCGTCGGAAACTTACTGTTTCTGGGACCGACGGGTTCCGGCAAAACGCGCACGGTTGAGGCCGCAGCGGAGATTCTGTTCGGAGACAGTCGAGCGGTGATCAAGGTGGATTGTGCGGAATTCCAGCACTCCCACGAAATTGCGAAATTGATTGGTTCGCCGCCAGGATATCTGGGGCACCGCGAAACACATCCGCTCATAACGCAAGAAGCGTTGGCTGCAAGCCACCGCGATCACATGAAACTGAGTTTTCTGCTGTTCGACGAGATTGAAAAGGCGAGTGACGCGTTATGGCAGCTGTTGTTAGGGATGCTGGACAAAGCGTCGCTTACACTGGGCGACAACCGCAAGGTGGATTTGTCACAGACCGTGATCTTCCTGACCTCGAACCTAGGGGGCAGCCAGATCGCCGATCTGATGCACGGGGGTATGGGGTTCATCCAGCCGAAGGACAAAGCGACAACCGGATTAGACGAGAAAGTGCAGAGGACCGCGGTGGAAGCGGCGAGGCGGAAGTTCTCGCCAGAGTTCATGAATCGCCTGGACAAAGTTGTGGTGTTCCATCCCCTGAAGCGCGAGGAACTGGATGAGGTGCTGGATATCGAACTCAGGCAAGTACAGATGCGGGTGCTGGACTCGACGACGCGTCCCTTCTTGTTTCGAATCACGAGCGAAGGCCGGGAGTTCCTCCTGGAAGCGGGAACCGACCAACGGTACGGAGCCCGCCACCTGAAGCGCGCCATTGAGCGTCATGTGGTGTACCCAATTGCCAGACTACTGGCCACTGCGCAAGTGCATCGTGGTGATGCGCTGATTATCGATCACCATCTTAGCGAAGAGGGACTCGTTTTCTTAAGGGACAAGGAAAACCGGTCTTCCGACCTTCCCTTACCGAACTCGGGACAGCTGATGACTGCGGAAGCTCGAGTTTGAGTGGCGTCCACAATTCACTAGGGATGCAGGCGTTGCAACGATCAAAAACAGGAGCACATCATGAGTACAGCAGCAGATTCGGTCATGGAGCTTATTCGGGACCCAGAAAGCTCACCGATACATGCCCCCTATCTTGCAGGTGAACGGACGGTGCGCAAGTCAGAACGCACGGAATCCTCGTTCCTAGATGCGATCGTAGGGCGCCACGGCAGCCTACGCTCCATTCTCAGCCAGGTGGAGGCTGTCGCAGGCACGAATACAACCGTTCTGATCACCGGAGAGACCGGCACCGGCAAGGAAGTCATCGCGCGAGCGATTCACGAGCTCAGCCCCCGCCGAAACCGAAATCTGGTGAAGGTGAACTGCGCGGCAATGCCTGCCGGCCTCCTCGAAAGCGAGCTCTTCGGACACGAACGCGGAGCCTTTACGGGCGCTATCAATTCTCATGTCGGCCGGTTCGCGTTGGCGGATCGTGGCACTCTGTTCCTCGATGAAATTGGAGACATGCCGCTTGAACTTCAGCCTAAGCTCCTGCGTGTGCTCCAGGAGCGCGAGTTTGAGGCCGTGGGCAGCACTCGCACAACGCGAGTCGATGTTCGCGTCGTTGCGGCGACCAACCAAGACTTGAAGCGAATGGCTCAGGATCGTGAATTCCGCGAAGATTTGTACTTCCGGCTGAATGTTTTCCCGATTTATCTGCCGCCCCTGCGCGAAAGGAAAGCCGATATTCCCGAGCTTGTGGAATATTTCGTTCAACAGTTTGCCGCCTCGATGGACAAATCGATCGAATCGATTCCTCAGGAAACCATGCGCTCCCTGGTGCGCCATCATTGGCCCGGCAACATTCGAGAGCTCCAAAACCACATCGCGCGTGGCGTCATTCTCTCCAATGATGGCGTCTTTAAACCAGCACCTCTCGAAAGCTATCAGCCGTTGGAACCCGAGATTTCAAACCCCACCCTCGAAGACAAGGTGCGTAGAGAAATTCTGGCTGCTTGCCAGCGCGCTAATTGGAAGCTCGGAGGTCCGCGAGGAGCAGCTGCCAGACTTGGCCTGAAGCGCACCACTCTGTTTTACAAAATGAAGCGCCTTGGTATTACGCCGCCAGCAGATCATTTGCAGGACTGAGTCGAGAATTCGAAGTGCGCCTCGGGCTCCCATTGGTCTTCGCAGCTTTAAGTGGGCGAAGGCGCAATCGCTTTACCAGATGAAGTGTATTGTCACGGCCTTGGCAGTCGCTTTGGGCTATTGCCACGACCTCGACTCAAAGGTCAGGCACTGCAATGGACGCAAACGCGTCATTCGGGCGCGACGCCCATCGCATGAATGAACTCGTCGTGCGCCTGCGAATAGTCCAGCTGTGACTGGAGGAGCCCTTGGCGTCGTACTCCTGGGCAGTCGCCATTGCAGCTTGCGATTTCAGCGCAGCCCCTTGCAAGAGTTCTTGCTGCAGCACGCGGTTCGACTCGCTACGCAGCGCCACAACCTCTTCCGACACCTTGAGCATCTCCTGCGTTCTTTCGAGTTTGTTGTAGCCAGTGTGCACGGCAAGTTCGACCTCGTCCCTCAGCCGGGCCGGATTCTCCTTCGCTTGAGCCAATTGCGCTTCACGTTCACCCTTCACTGCTCGCTTTAGCCCTCCGTCGAACAGGTCATACCCGAGATGAATGCCAAAGGTGCCGAAATTGCGGGCCAGGAATGGGACATTATTCTGGTAGCTGTACCGGCCGAACGCCTCCACATCGAGGACCCATATATCTGTCTTGGCCAAACGGACTGCAGCTTCCGCTGTTACGCTCGAAGCCGCCATACTTTTCCGGCTACCGCCTCGTCCGGACGGTTGCAATCGCCGAGAGTCCGGGGCGCAGTTTGGCGGCAAAGGCGTTATCGTCCAGCCCAATCTTGACCGGGATGCGCTGTACCACCTTCGTGAAATTCCCGGTCGCGTTGTCGGGCGGCAGCAGAGAAAATTGTGATCCGCCAGAACTTCGTTGCTTCGCTATCCGCGAGCGTCAAATTCGCGGCAATGAGTTGCTTTTTGATCGAGCGGATATCCCGGCGTAGTAACGCCAACTGTTGATTGGTAATCGCGTCCGCGGTGCTGTCGGCAGCGGACGATTGGGAAAATGTATTATCTTGAGCAACTGCCTTTGGACTTGCGACCACGCAAAACCCAGCGAGTAGGAGCGCAGCAAATGTGATTTTCTTCAAAGTGTTCCTCTCTATAGATCAAATTAGCGAGCTTTATGACGCGACTTGGCGCAAACTCCTCGGCGCCAGCTGTTAGTAGCGGTGCAACCGGCTTGCCAACCGAATTGCCGTGACGTGATTGCAAAATGCTGAGGGGACTGGTGGTTGCGCGAGTACGAGGCCTGAGGTCTCGCCTAGTTTTGATCGGCGCTGCCAAGCGTTTAGCGTTTTTGACAGACGATTGACACCGAAACGTCCGGAACACCTGGGCTCATTCCTTGCTGCACTGCCTCATTCCTAGAAGGACCTTCACGCTTATTTCCTTACGACAGTTGTCGTAACTCCGCTTTCGTTTGCGCCCTGCTCCGAGGGCTATGCGCGGAATTGCGATTGCATTGACCCAATTCATCGAAATAGACACGCGACGCTGTGCGGTGAAACTACTGCCGACTTAGTGCGTGCAGGGCTGGAACAATATCGCTAGAACCTTCAAATCTTGCGACGTGAAAAGCCATTGCTCGGCATGGTTTTCAAGAGTCCCGGTTCGGGAAATAAGACCCAAGCGATGGCGCTTTGCGAGATTCTGTAAATGCCCGGCGCAAATGCCCGTGAGGTTCGTAACTTCCTCGCACGTGAAGATTTTTTGGCTCGCTTTGACGGTGATCATGACTCAAGCCCTTGCGACCTCCGGAGTCCCTTACGTTTCCATGATTGGGACGATGAAGCGGGCGTTCTGCGAATGGGAGTCACGAGAGCCCGCTGCGTCCGATCCAAGAGCTGTCGTCTTGCACGAAAGAGCCGCGCCTTGAAGATCCCAGTTGAAACACCGAGCATGGCGGAAGCTTCTGCTCCCGACAACTCGTCGAAGTAACTCATCGTGAATGCCTGTCGAAGCATGGGTTTCATTTTTCCCAGGACCCCGTCGATGAATTGAAGAGTCTCGCGTTCCGCGTGAATCATTTCCGGATCCGGTTGCGAGCCTGGGATATTCTCCGTCCAACCGTCGTCCTGCGGGACACCGCTTTCGGAAAGAAACTTGACCGCGGAAGGTTTGCGTTTCCGCTGCATCATCAAAGCAGCATTCATTACGATGCGCGTCAACCAAGTCCTGAGAGCAGACCGCCCCTCGAAGCCGGACACGTGGCGATACGCCGAAAGAAACGCCTCTTGCACGGCGTCTTCCGCGTCTTCTCTATTCCGCAGAATGGAGTACGCAATCGCTACGAATCTTTTGCGCGATGCGACAAACATCTCCTCCAAAGTGTCCTTTCTTAGGACCTCCTCTCGTGTCTCGACCAGCTTGCTTGCTTCGTAGCTTGCCGTCTTAGAAGGGGCTGAACGCACATTCTTTTTTAGTGTCCGGAATGGGGGCAAAGACTTCCCGGCTGCAGTTTCGTTGCTTTGCCCGTTCGAACTCGCGGTATCCAATGCGTAGGTCACTTGCGATCTCCGTTTCCTCACTTGCTCCGTCATGCAAATCTGTGCCCATGGCGGACTTCGCCAAGGCATTGCAGCTATGCGGTTTGTTTTCAACGGAAAGAAGAAATGCCGCAGGGCAGTGCGAAGACTCGATATTTTTCAACTTCGTTTTTTAAGCCAGAAAATTGACGGTAACGTCGACGTCGTGACCTGGGCGCAGGCCCAATAACGTCTAACGCATTTACTTCTCTTCATGCGCCTTTCCCATCAACGAGATGTTACGACCAACTTGTGACTGCGCTTTGGCCGGAACGTTCCGGTGAACTCCACCCAAAACGACAACAGCGTCCATGCTGGGGCTTGGTTTTTGAACCGACCTGCTCTCGCATCCGCCGCCGCTCTGCGACGGATCATCGACAATTTCGTCAAGCAAGAGACGCGACAGGACCCGCAGCGACTCGTCACTGTTTGGTTTCGTCATCCGTAAGAGGCTCAATCGACGCGGTTTGTGGTTTCGCGCTCCGACGCAATCGCTTGGAGACTGCATTGCATGGTAGGGGTGTGCAAACGATTTTGGTCTTCAACTGCGATTGCTGTCACCAACCGCTGGTTCACCTGAAGTCTTAGTGGGGATGCTTGATGAGGATCGTCGAGACAATGCAAAAGGCGGATTGGCCGGCGATCATCAGCCGAGTTACGGGTGCTGCGCTTCTCCTCGCGGGTGTGCTTCTCGCCGCGGGGTTGTGCGCCGCAACTCCGCAAGACAACTCCGTTACCAGCATTTTCGATTCGCACTCCACGCCAGCGGATTCGATCCGTCATCTCTCTTTCTTCGTCCTCGGCGTCACCGGACTGATTTTTCTTGTGGTCTTCAGTTTATTGACTTACGTCGTCGTGAAGTTCCGCAGCCGAGCGGCGGACACAGACCGCGAGCCGGCGCAGGTGTATGGAAGCACACAGATTGAACTCGCCTGGACCATCATTCCGATTCTGATCGTTGTTGTCCTTTTTCTCGCGACGGCGAGAGTGATTCACGCAATCCAGGACGCGCCTAAGCCAGCTGAGGCAGTGGAGGTAACCGCAATCGGACATCAGTTTTGGTGGGAATTTCGCTATCCTGGCCTCGGCATCGTCACCGCGAATGAACTCCATGTTCCCGTGAGCGATCCATCCCGCCCCACACCGACATTCTTGAAATTGCTTTCCGCCGACACGGATCACAGTTTCTGGATACCTCAGCTTGCAGGAAAAACAGACTTGATTCCGAACCGCGTGAACGAAACCTGGCTCGATCCTCACGAGACCGGCTTGTTTCTTGGCCAATGCGCGCAGTACTGCGGGACGCAGCACGCGAAGATGCTATTGCGCGTGTACGTGGACAGTCCGGAGGACTTCAAGGTGTGGGTACGCGAGCAACGGCTGCCGGCGAACGAAGATGAAAAAGAAGCCGCGGGAAGACGCGTCTTCGAGAGAACTGCGTGCCTAAACTGCCATGCAATCAACGGCACAAACGGCACCGGGCGTTTTGGTCCGGACCTGACCCACCTGATGAGCCGCCGCACGATCGCGTCAGGCGCAGCGGAGAACAACTCGCAAAATCTTCGGTTGTGGGTTCAAAACCCGGATTCGATTAAGCCCGGATCTCTCATGCCGGCAATGAAATTGAGCGACGCAGACCTGGATGCGCTCGTGCGCTATCTCGAAACCCTGCAGTAGAGAAAGAGAGCGGAAGATCAGCAATGTCGTCGGATGCCATAGCCATTCAAACCGCAGAAGCCACAGGTCAACCGTGGGTTCAAACCCTGCATGAGTGGGTGACCACGGTTGATCACAAGCGGCTGGGGATTCTGTACATCCTCTACGCCCTGTTCTTTCTCGTCATTGGCGGTATCGAAGCAACCATCATGCGCGTCCAGTTGATGCGCCCGCACAACGATTTTGTATCCCCGCAAGTGTTTAATCGCATGTTCACCATGCATGGCACGACCATGATTTTCTTCGTCGCCATGCCCATCCTGTTCGGCTTTGCCAACTACCTTGTGCCATTGATGATCGGCGCGCGAGACATGGCGTTTCCCCGCCTGAACGCCTTTAGCTTCTGGCTGACAGCCTTTGGCGGATTGCTGCTCTACTTTAGTTTGCTGGGTGGGAACGGACTTTACGGAGCCGGTAACGCCCCGGACGTGGGCTGGTGGGCGTACGCCCCTTTGGCCTCGCGTGCGTTTTCGCCGGGCCACAGCTCGGATTACTGGACGATCGCTCTGCTGGCTTCGGGATTTGGCAGCATCGCCACCGCCATCAACATCATCGCCACGATCCTTTCCATGCGGTGCCCAGGCATGACGCTGAGCCGTATGCCGCTGCTGGCATGGCTGAACTTGGTGATGTCTGGAATGGTTTTGCTCGCGATTTCGCCTCTATCGGCAGCTCAAATCATGCTGCTCGTGGATCGCTATCTTGGCGGCCATTTCTTCGATACGCAGGCAGGCGGCTCCGCCACGCTGTGGATGCACTTCTTTTGGATATTTGGACATCCCGAGGTGTATGTCCTGATCATTCCCTGCTTTGCGTTCGTCTCTGAAATTATTCCGGTGTTTTCGCGCAAGCCGATTTTCGGATACCCCGTCATGGTGGGTGCCACCGTTTGCATCGCTTTTGTGAGCATGAGTGTTTGGGCACACCACATGTTCACGATTGGAATGAGTTCCTACGCCAACAGCTTTTTCACCATAACCACGATGGCAGTGGGCGTGCCGACCGGAATCAAAATCTTCAACTGGCTGGGCACGATGTGGGGAGGCAAGATCCAGTTCAAGACGCCAATGCTCTTCTGCATTGGTTTTCTCTTCCAGTTCTTGATCGCCGGCCTCACCGGCATCATGTTGGCTTCGTCGCCTTTCGACTGGCAACTCGGCGGCTCCTACTTTGTCGTCGCCCACTTCCACTACGTGATCGTCGGCGGAATTCTGTTCGCTCTCTTCGGTGCATTTTATTACTGGTATCCCAAAATCACCGGACGAATGCTGAACGAAGGCCTGGGCAAGCTACATTTCTGGCTGTT
>Ga0210406_10007653_pt1 | contig 10929 bp, 9 predicted proteins | sample IncBWC30MmetaG_FD_155454 | JGI IMG/M metagenome (GOLD analysis project Ga0210406, IMG submission 155454) | Forest soil microbial communities from Barre Woods Harvard Forest LTER site, Petersham, Massachusetts, United States - Inc-BW-C-30-M | ecosystem: Environmental > Terrestrial > Soil >... | reverse complement strand
CAAAGTGAAACTGACGCCGGGCAGAAAAACCTTGTCGACGAATCCCTTCAAGATCGCCGGAAATCCCATGTTCCAGACCGGGAACGAAAACACGATCGCCTCGGCGGCCAGAAGGCGATCCACATATGGCGCGACCGCACGACGGTTTACCGCGACGTTGTGGTAGTCGATCCGATCCTGTCGCGACATCACCGGATCGAAGGCCTCAGCGTTGAGGTCGCAATCGTCGACCTCGTGTCCCTTTGCACGCAAGACCTCGACGACCTTCGTGTGCAGGGCGGCGGCGAAACTCGTCTCGACCGGATGGGCGAACAGCACCAGGACGCGCAACGCGCAGCTCAGTTCTGCGCCGCGCGCGCCCGCGCCTCGAGGCCCGGGAAAAGGAAGTTTCTGCCGGCGGAGAAGTCAAAATCCGGGTTCTCCCAGGCGATCATCTTGCCCGGATTGAGCAGCCCCCGGGGATCGGTCTCACGCTTGAACGCGAGCTGGATCGCGTCGGTCTGTTTCATGCCGCCCTCCTCCAGGGTGTAACGGTGAGGGTTGAAGATCATCGCGCCCATCGCTTGGTGTTCGGCAATGATCTCGTTGAGCCGCTCTTCCGTGGAGAATCGCACCAGCGGCAAGCCCGCGAACCCTATCCGTCCGTTGAAGCGGATGACCTCCAGATGACCTCGGACCTCATCGCCGTAACGGTCGTGGATTCGCTTGATCAACCCGAGCGCGCCCTCGCTGGGATACCGGACCTGCAGGTAAGTGATGCGGGGATCCACCCGTAACGCGCGCAGCGTGGTGTGATTCCAGGTCAGTTCGTAATTGGGGGGCAAGCCGGCGAGCGTCTCGGGGGCCGCGCGGCTCGAGTCGAGCAGGATACGCGCATCCTTGTAGGGCCGGGTAAAGGCTTCGAAAGCGTCGAGCGCATGCGGAGCGATCATCAGAATGACGACGCTGTCGCCTTGCGGGATGAGCGCGCGGTGACGCAGAAAATACTCGTGCGGCGTCGGTCCCGCGACAACCGTGATAAGTTTCTTCAGGATTCCATCCTGCTCGCCGAGCGCCAGTGCGTAGGCTGTCGCAGCGTCGAAACTGTCGAACCCGACAATGACGTTGACCCAATCGTAGCACGCCGTGAGCGGCATCTCGACTTCGGTTATGATCCCGTTCGTCCCGTAGGCGTGCACCGCCTTGTGCAGATCCTCCCCCGTCAATTCGAGCGTGCGCGGTTCCGCCTCGAGCGTCATGACGCGCAGGCGCAGCACATTGCCGAAATCGCGCAAGCCGCCCCAGGTGATCGAGCCGATGCCTCCGGACCCGCCGGCGACGAAGCCGCCGACCGAAGCTGTGCCCCGGGTGGACGGAAACATCCGCAGTTCCTGTCCGGACGCTTCGCACGCTTTGTCGACGTCGATCAGCAGCGCGCCAGGCTCGCAGATGACGCGTCCCCGCTCGATTGAGCGGATCTTGTTCATCTCGACGAGGTTCAAGAGTACGCCGCCGATGAGCGGCATCGCCTGGCCATAATTGCCGGTCCCCGCGCCGCGCGGAGTGACCGGAATCCCCAGTTTGTGCGCAGCGGCGAGGACGGCCCGGACCTCGGATTCGCTTGTCGGCGAAACGACCACGTCGGCGGTCACAGCCTCCAGTTCGCGCTTGAGCACTGGCGAATACCAGTAGAAGTCGCGACTCTTTTGTTTGACTAGGATGGGATTGTCCTCCCACTTGATCGGACCGATCTCAGCGCGCAGCGCGGCGATGTCGTAGGCCTGGCTCATGTCGACAGACCCTCGAGACCATCGAGTTCGGCGTAACTTGGAGGCGTGGCGTTCGACGCTTCGCCCCCTCGCAGCACGATCCGATCGGATTGCGGGCGCGCCATAAGCTCTATGAAGTCACGCGCATGCGTTAGGATCATGTCGGCTGGGCCACCGGGGCGCAGGCGTCCCAGATCGAGCCCCATGGCGCGAGCCGGCGCCGAATTGACCGCCTCGGCCCAGTCGGCGAACGGGTAATCGAGGTGCAAGATCCGAACGCCCTCGCGCCACACTTCCATCATATCCAGGTCCCCGTATGGGTAGAATGGATCGCGGATGTTGTCGCTCGCGATCATTGCGTTGACACCGGCGTGCTTCAGTTCATGCAACGCGGTGACGCCGCGCCAGCGTGGTGTGCGGCCGGTCCGGCGATCTTGAAGGAACATGTTGCACATCGGCAAGGACACGACGCTTAAACCCGCGCGCGTGACAGCATCGATGGTCCTTTGCCGCTCGTCATCATCCTGCAGCGCGAGCGAGCAGCAGTGGCCGACCAGGATGGGTCGCGCAAAGCGTCGCTCAACCGCCATGTCGGCGATGACCTTGAGAGAGCGAGCTGCGGGATCGGAGCTTTCGTCGACGTGGAAGTCGAGTTCCCAGCCCTTGCGCTCCGCGAGTTCGAAGAGGACGCTGAGCCCCTGACGCAGATCCGGCTCCATGCGGATTGCGGCGCCGAGAATCCCCGACCCATAAGCGTCGAGCATCGCTTCGACGTCGGCGACGTGCGACGCGTCCGCCAGATGGTCGATGGTGAAAAGAGGCGACGCCTGGAGGTCGATCCTGCCGCGCCAGCGCTCTCGCGCTTCAGCCAGGACAGGCCAACTGATTCTCGTCTGCGGGCCGACGCTGTCGATATGGGTACGAATGGCCGTTGTCCCGTGCGCGTAGGCGCAGCGCAGGCTGAACTCCATACGCGCAGCGACGTCGGCCGCGCTCCATTTGGCGGAACGGTCTTCGACCGTCGCCGCGATCGCGCTCGAGAAATCCCCGACCGGGTTTCGTTTCCGTCGCCAGATATGCCCCTTGTCGAGATGGGTGTGGACGTCCACGAAGAGCGGCAGCACGATGCGCCCTGACATTGCGACTTCTGGCGCGTCTCCAAAGTCGACGGCGCCATGTGCGGCGATCTTCGCTATGACGCCATAGTCGACCAGGATGTCGAGGATCGCGAACCCGTCATAATCGAGCGGCCCGACCGGCTCCGGCACGGAGCGGCCGAGCACGCGCGCTCGTTTCAGCACATAGGGTCCGGCGGCGGGGAGGGCGAAAGGCGCGGCCGCACCTGCGAACGTCTCCTGCCGATTGTTCAAGAATTCCGCGCCCTTCATTTCGGGCGGAGGTCGAGGCCCACGCCCTTGTTCACGAACTGCAGAGTGTAGGCCTTCTTGTAATCGAGACCGGCCTTCTCGACCCCCGCCTTGACCATCGAATCGTAGAAATTCTTGATGCGCTCGTCGGTCATGGCCCCGACCCCGAGCTTATGCGTGTCGCCGGAGTCGACGAGACCATATTCCTTGATTTTGCCGATCGAGAAGGCGATCTGCTCATCCGTCATGTCCGGATTGTCCTTCTTGATCTGCGCATTTGCTTTCGAATTGTCGCCGTAGAGGTAGTTGTACCAGCCGATCGCGGACGCGTCGACGAACCGCTGGACGACGTCCGGATGATTCTTGACCAGATCGGCGCGGGTCTCGATCGTCGTCGCATAGGTCCCGTAGCCATTGTCGGCAAGCAGGAAGATGTTCGGCTTGAAGTGTCCCTCGCGCTCGACGGCGAAGGGCTCGGAGGTGACATAGCCTTGCTGAATCGAATGGGTGTCGGCGATGAATGGCCCGGGGTTGAATGTATAGGGCTTGACGACTTCCTCCTTGAACCCGTAGGCCGACCTCATCCACTGGTAGAAGGTGACCAGCCCCTCCTTGCCGACGAACGCTGTCGTCGCCTTCGGCAGGTCCGCCCATGCGTCGAGTCCAACCCCAGGGTGCGACATGAAAATTTGTGGATCTTTTTGAAAATCCGCGGCGACCACGACGATCGGCACGTCCCGGGCGACCGCGTCGAAGGCCAGCAACAGGTTGCCGCCCATGTAGAAATCCAACCGTCCGGCCGCCAGCAATAGCTCGTTGTTGGCCTGAGGCCCTCCCTGGACGATCGTGACGTCGAGACCGTATTTCGCATACGTGCCGTCGGCGACCGCCTGATAATATCCGCCGTGCTCGGCCTCAGCGAGCCAGTTCGTCCCGAATGAGACTTTATCGGCGGCGAGCGTGGACGACGCGAGCAGGCAAAGTCCAATGGCTAGGCCAGCGCCAGGAAATTTCATCGTTTGCTCCGTTCAGACTTGCGTAGCCGCATCGACGCTTGCAACTTGGGCGCCATTGAGGGCGCCCCGGGGCAGGGGCGCCAGGCGCTCCCATACCGGGTCGCCGGAGGCTTTCGCAAGATGCGCAGATTGAACCCGGACGCGATCCATCCGCCGTTTGCAAAATACGCGCATGGAATAGAAGTCGACCCCGGCGCGCGAATGGTCTTCTGTTCCGGCCAACTAGGGATTGGCCGCGACGGCGTCATTCCCGAGGACGTGGAGGCTCAGGCGCGCCTTTGCTTTCGAGCCATTGCCGCGATCCTCGGCGAAGCATCGATGTCGCTCGCTGATCTCGTTCGCCTGAACGCGTACGTCGTTTCGGCTCAGTATTTGGGCGGCTACATGAAGGTCCGTGACGAATTTGTGAGCAATCCTCCGCCGGCCTCGACATTGATGATCGTTCAGGGTTTTGCTCGGCCCGAATTCAAAATCGAGATCGAGGCCGTCGCCGCGCGCGCCTTGAGCGACTGGAGATCCGCATGCTGCCAACCAAGTTCTGGGCTGAGATGAGCTGGCGTGATTTTGCCGTCGCCGACATGAGTAAAGTTGTCGCGGTTCTGCCGGTCGCCGCCATCGAGCAACATGGCCCCCACCTGCCGGTCGGCGTCGATATGTTCATCAACGAGGGCTACTTCGCGACCGCGGTCAAACGAGTTCCGGACGATATGCCAGTGTTGATCCTTCCCACCCAGGCGATCGGCAAGTCCAACGAACATGTCGAATATCCCGGCACGCTGACGTTTTCGCTCGAGACGATCACCCGAGCGTGGACCGAAATCGGCGACAGTGTCGCGCGCACCGGGTGCCGCAAGCTCATTTTCATGAATTCGCACGGAGGCAACGTTCCGGTCATCGACGCGGTGGCGAGAGAGTTGCGGGTCCGCCACCGCATGCTCGCGGTCCACGCGGCCTGGCATCGGCTCGGCTATCCCGCGGAGCTGTTTTCTGCTCAGGAACGCGCGCATGGCATCCATGGGGGCGAGGCGGAGACCTCGCTGATGCTCGCCTTCAGGCCGAAGACTGTGCGCATGAGCGAAGCGCAAAATTTCGTCAGCGCGGCGATCGGAATCGAGCAGGAGTTTCGGCAGCTTCGGGTCACTCAGCCGATTGGCTTCGGCTGGATGGCGAGTGATTTGCATCCGCTGGGTACGGCCGGCGACGCTTCCAAGGCGACGGCCGAGAAGGGCGAAGCTTGCGCCGAGAACGGAGCGGAGGCGTTTTTGGACCTTCTTCGCGACGTCCTTGCTTTTGATCTTGCGCTCCTGAAGCCGGGACCGCTAGGGGGCCCGAACGACTGACCGGGCGAAACCCGATCAGCGAGACTTTAGATAAGCCCGCCAACCACCGAAGTGTGAGATATCCTCCGCCGTCTTCACCGCCTCGGCCTCGACCAGAAAGCCCTTCACCGAGTCGCTGTCCTTGAACCGGATCGTCCCAATTCCCAAGGGCGCTGGGATCTTGGCGACGAAAGCACCGAAACCCGCGGGGTCGAGCGTCCACACCTCCGCCTTGATAGCGGCGCCGTCGCCCTCGCCGACCCGCAACAGTCCCGGTTTGGGCGGAGAAGAGCCAGGCAGCGCGAAGAGACGATACTCCGGCGTCGTTTCCACTTCGCGCGAGAAAGATGCGCTGAGCTCAATCAGTTCGCGATTGAGGGGCAGGCCCGAGAGGTGCGCCCCGACGACTGCGATCTCGATGCGAGTGTCCGTCGCGCGCAAGCTCGTCTGTGGCGGCGCAGAAGCGGACGCGCCAGATCGAGACTCGATCGCCGCAGCAACTCCAGCGATGACGCCGTCGGCGCGAGCGGGCGCGATTAGCGTCACGCTCGACGGCAGCCCGTCGCCACGCGTGCCCGAAGGAACGGCGATCGCGCACAGGTCGAGCAGGTTCACGAAGTTGGTGTAAGTCCCAAGCCGGGAATTGAGGCGGATAGAGTCGGCCTCGACCTCGGCGATGGTGTAGAGGCGCGGCGCTGTCGGAACGACCATCGCATCAAATTCGGACCAGACGCGGCTCGTCTTCCGCTTCTGATCCGCGAGCCGATAAAACGCCTCGAACGCGGCGACAGCGTCAAACTTGCGCGCACCCTCGATAATCGCGCGAGTGACGGGAAGCAGAGCGTCCGGATTGCTCTCGATCAGCGGCTTGGTCGCAGCGTAGCGCTCTGCGACCCATGGACCTTCGTAGAGCGCCCGGGCGACCTCGGCAAACGGCTCAAAGTCAAACTCGACGATTCGGGCGCCGAGCGATTCAATAAGCTGAAGGTCTCGCGAGAAAGCCGCTGACGCATCCGAGTCGTCGAAGAACTGGCGCTGATCCGGGCGGGGAACACCCAGCCGAAACCCGCTCGGAAACGACGAAAGGGCAGGGGAAGGGAACGAGCGGCTGTAAGCGTCCTGTTCGTCGAACGCGCAAGCCTCCTGATAGACCATGAAGGCATCGCCGACATCGTGGGCGAAAATCGAGATGGTGTCGAGCGTGCGGCAGGCGGGAACGACGCCGGACGTGGAGAGAGCGCCGAGCGAGGGCTTGAGCCCCACGATTCCGTTGAACGCGGCCGGCACGCGGCCTGATCCCGCCGTGTCCGTGCCAAGCGAAAATGGGATGAGACCTGCGCCGACCGCTGCCGCCGAGCCGGAGCTCGATCCTCCGGGTATCAGGTCTGCGCGCAACGCGTTGCGTGGAACCCCATAGGGCGAACGGACGCCGACGAGACCGGTCGCAAATTGGTCGAGATTGGTCTTGCCGATGACGATTGCGCCCGCTCGTTCGAGCTTCTCGACGACGAACGCGGATTTTTCGGGCTGATAGGTGAAGGCGGGACAAGACGCTGTCGTGGGGAGCCCGGCGACATCAATATTGTCTTTGACGGCAAACGGAACGCCGTAGAGGGGCTTGCCCTCGGACCCGGACGCCCGCATGCGTTCAGCGATCGCCAGGGCCTCGGACTTTGGGCGGATCGCGATGAAGAGCGCCGGATCGTTGTGCTTCTTGATGCGCGCATAAGTCTCCTCGACCGTGGCCATCAACGACTTGCCCGCGGCGTGCGCGGCGAGAAGCGTTCCGATCGTGGTGGTCATCTGGTCAAGGTCCCTCAGGCAGCGCCGCGCCGGTTGGCGCAGCGATCAGCATTCAATGAAAGCAAAAGCCAGGCAAATCCAAGCCGGCGATTGCCGAAGCAAACCTCAGGGGTGACGGAAAAAATAGGCGTTCGCGCTCAACATTCGAGCGCGGCGTCGAAGGAGGAGGCGCGAGGATGTGGTGAGACGGCTCGGTGCGCGACGATGCGCTCGACAACGAGGTCGATCGCCGGTATGAGCGCCCGCTGATCGAGGACGCGCGATGGCGACCAACTTTTCGGCCTTCCTTACAATGACGCGCGATAGGGCTTACGCGCGGGAAATAACGATCGACCGGGCTCCCCAACCCTTCGCATTCGATGAGGCGATTGCGTGACTGCGAAGGCATTCGATCCGGAAGCTGTGGTGGACGCGATGGCGCCGTTGCTTGGTTTAACGCTGACGCCGGAATCGCGCGCTCAAACGCTTGTGCATCTGCGGATCGCGGCGGAGCAGGCGGAGAAGCTTCTTTCGGTCCCGCTCGACGATCAGCAGGAGCCGGCGCCGGTCTTCACAGCATGACCGCCGCGCTCATTGACGGAACGGCCCAGGCAATCGCCGCAGCGGTCAGGACGGGCACTGTGAGCGCCCGCGAGATCGCCCAAGAGACGCTCAACCGCATCGAAGCTCGAAATGGCGCGCTCGGCGCGTTCACTGATGTGACCGCGAAGCGCGCGCTCGCAAAAGCTCACGCGATTGACACCGCCCGCGCGCGCGGAGAGAGCCTGGGGCCGCTTGCCGGCGCGCCGTTCGCGGTCAAGAACCTGTTCGACGTCGAAGGACTGCCAACGCGAGCCGGCTCCAAGATCAATCGCGATCGTCCGCCGTCCAAGGCGGACGCAACAGTGATCGCGCGCCTGGAAGCCGCCGGCGCCGTCCTGACGGGCGCGCTCAACATGGGTGAGTTCGCCTACGACTTCACGGGCCGGAACGTTCACGACGGCCCTTCCCGGAACCCGCATGATCTGGAGCATATGACCGGAGGATCATCCGGCGGATCGGCTGCGGCGGTGGCCGGCGGCCTCGTTCCAGTCGCGCTGGGCTCGGACACCAACGGGTCCATTCGCGTGCCGAGTTCTTTCTGCGGATTGTTCGGCCTCAAGCCGACCTATGGCCGACTGTCGCGCGTCGGGACGTTCCCCTTTGTCGCGAGCCTCGACCATGTGGGACCGCTCGCGCGCTCCGTCGGCGATCTCGCGCTTTCTTATGACGCCATGCTTGGTCGCGACGGCGGGGACCCGGCGCAAGCCGACATGCCTGCGGCAGCGGCATCGCCAACGCTCAACGACAGAGTCGCTGGGGTACGCATCGCAAGGCTCGGCGGCTATTTCGCGCGCTCTGCCGATCCGAGCGCAACCTCCGCTGTGGACACCATCGCCCGGGCCTTGAAAGCGGACCGTGTCGTCGAACTCGCCCAAGCCGAGCAGGCGCGTTCCGCGGCCTATCTCATCACCATGGTCGAAGGCGCCGCGCTTCATCTTGCTCGGTTGCGCGAACGCGCTCAAGACTTCGACCCGGAAGTTCGCGACCGCCTTATCGCTGGGACGATGGTTCCTGGCGTCTGGGCCGCGCAGGCGCAAAAATTCCGCCGTCAGTTTCATGCGACGACGCTCGCGCTCTTTCGCGAGGTCGATATCCTGCTGGCGCCAGCGACCCCTTGCCGCGCCCCTAGGCTCGAGCAGACGACCTTTGTACTCGACGGCCGTGAGATGCTGGTGCGACCGAATATTGGACTCTTCACTCAGCCAATATCCTTCATTGGCCTGCCGGTTGTCACGGCCCCGGTCTGGACAGAGGGCGAAAAGCTCCCGATCGGAGTGCAGATCATCGCTACCCCTTGGCGCGAAGATCTCGCGCTCCGCGTCGCCTGGGCTCTTGAGCGAGACGGCGTTGTGCGCGCGCCGGTCGCAACACTGTCTTGAGCGTGGACATATTGCCCATCGTCGACCTCGCATCAGATGAAAGCGATGCGGTCTTGCTAAATCGGATCGTGGCAGACGTCGGCGCCGCGAGCCGCGACGTGGGCTTCTTCTACGTCGTCAACCACGGTGTCGACCCAGAGCTGATCGTCAAAGCCTTCGCCCAATCGCACGACTTCTTCGCGCTGCCCGTCGCTGACAAGCGGAAGCTTGCGATCGAGACAATTGGCGGCAATCGAGGCTATTCTGGGCTCCTTCACGAGGCGCTCGACCCCGCCCGGGGACCGGACATGAAAGAGGCCTTCAATGTCGGTCTCGAGCTTGCCGCTGACGACCCGGAATTGCTGGCGGGAGCGCCTTTCCGCTCGCTCAACGCCTGGCCCGGCGTGCCGGGTTTCCGCGAAACGCTGCTGTCCTACTATGACGCATGCGCGGGGCTCGGCGCGCGATTACATCGCGCGTTCGCCAGCGACCTGGGCGTCAGTCGCGATTTCTTCGACGACAAATTCGATCGGCCGATGGCGACGCTGCGGCTCCTGCACTATCCCGCTCCGCTGAGAGCCGCAGCGGTGCCCACCGGCGCGGGCGAGCACACCGATTATGGTAACCTCACGCTGCTTGCGACTGACGACGTCGGCGGCCTCGAGGCCCGCACGCGCGCCGGGCAATGGATCGAAGCGCCAGTCGTCCCCGGCGCCTTCATCGTCAACATCGGCGATTGCCTGATGCGCTGGACCAACGACGTCTATGTTTCAACCCCGCATCGCGTCGTCAATCGGAGCGAGAGAGAGCGGTACTCGATCGCCTTTTTCTACGATCCGAATCCGGACGCGATGGTCGAAACAATTCCGAGCTGCGTGGGGGAGGGAGAGGTCGTGCGTTATCCGCCGATCTCGCTGCCGACTATCTGAAGATGCGCCTCGACGCGAGCAAGCCGGCGTAGGCCGATCGGCTCGGCGTTTGACACATTTCGACCTGCGGGCCCAACTCATGCTCCCATGCGGTGGCGAGGTCGCGAAAGGGCAGCGAGGTTTTGGATAAGAACATTATTGTATCGTAGATATAACCATACTCTCTCAAGCAAACGCTGACTCGGAAGTAAATGGCGCCATAACCCCTTGGAATCGCACAAAACGGAACCGAAAATGGCGCCAGCGCGATCGGCTGGGGTAAAGTGATCTCCCGAAAAAATACCACCCCGAGGACAGTGGCAAGATCAGAAAAGGACTGTTTAGTTCCAATTTTCTGAACTCAGCGAAGTTGCGGCGTCCGGGCCAGGCGGCGTGTCCCGCTCCGCATCGGCCGTGGTCCTGGGTAAAGCGATCTCCTGAAAAAAACACCAAGCGTGGCTGATGGATGAGTGGCCTTGTGCTTCAGTCTTCCGCTCTTTGGAAATTCCGGCATGTGGATGTAACAGATTGTCGGCGATTATTGGGTTCCCGAACCCTCAACTTCGCGATGATGCTTCCTGGGCTTCGCGGGACTAGGCTTTTGGATACCGACGATTGCAGCAACGGGCCTAATCCGCCCGCTGATGTCGTTTAATTAAGTAGGACCTGACCTTGCAGCGATCCTGATCAGATCGACGCTGATTAGCGTTCTAAAGCGACGAGTTGCACATCCGGGAATAGCGGACGATTCCAGCGGACGAGGAACCCGCGGTTAGAAATGCAACCCCAGCAACCCGGTTCTATCGCTCACTTAACGGAAACCTTGCT
>Ga0210406_10007652_pt1 | contig 10930 bp, 11 predicted proteins | sample IncBWC30MmetaG_FD_155454 | JGI IMG/M metagenome (GOLD analysis project Ga0210406, IMG submission 155454) | Forest soil microbial communities from Barre Woods Harvard Forest LTER site, Petersham, Massachusetts, United States - Inc-BW-C-30-M | ecosystem: Environmental > Terrestrial > Soil >... | reverse complement strand
CTTGGCAGTGTCCACAACCATAGCAGTCAAGTTAAGGATTGAAGAAGTTCGAATATTGCGTCATTGCTGCGAGGCAAATGACTATTAGTTTAAAGTAAAGCAGTAAGAATCATTTTGCGACACTTTTTCTAAATGAAATGCCGAAGCAATCCGGTGGTTAAGCACATTGATCTACCGGATTGCTTCGGCATTTCATTAACATACTTCCATATTTAGCTGCTACTTTTTCTTTCTGGTTAACAGTCATCTGCCTCGCAATGACGCGATATTCCTTATGTTGAAGACCATGATGTCCTCTCCTGCCAATACTTGCATCAAAAATATTTTTACCTGCACTCAGTACTAAAAATCATCCAATCATAATATGTGCATTCGGATACCTGTAAGAAGTAGTTACTACCCTGCGGCTTAAAGTCAGGGCTAAAGTCAGAAGGCCAACACGGCCAACAAACATCGAAGTGATAATGATGATCTTGCCAGCTACAGATAATTTAGGAGTAAGACCTGTGCTGAGCCCGACTGTACCGAAAGCGGAGATCTGTTCAAAAGTAATGTTAAGAAATCCTGCACCCTGTTCTGTGATGGTGAGAAGAAACACTGCGATAAAATTGAATGTCACCGCGAAGGCGAAAAGTGAATAAGCTTTAAAGATTAAGTCGTTGGGTATAGTTCTGTGTCCTATTTCCACTCTTAATCTTTCTCTTATGGTAGCGATTGCCGAAACTACAATAATGTAAAATGTGGAAGTCTTGATACCTCCTGCCGTGGAGGCAGAGGAGCCACCAATAAACATCAGGAAAATCATGACAATAATAATTGGTTCTGTAAGCTTTGTGAAATCAACAGTATTGTAACCGGCGGTTCTGGTTGTTACAGATTGAAAGAAACTGGTGATAACACGTTCCATGAAATTCATTTCGTTTAACGTGTTGTTTTTTTCCAACAAAAAAAATGCGACCATTCCAAAAACAATAAGAGCTGCGGAAGTATAAATGGCCACCTTTGATGAAAGCTTCCAGTCTTTCCATGGGAAAGCAAGGCGGTCGCGAAGATTTTTCAGAGAAAAGATATCTTCAATTACAGGGAATCCAAGTCCCCCGAAAATAATTGTAAATGCAACCGCCAGGTGTAGCATATATGCTTTTCTTACCTCAGGAGCGTATAGCCCATCTGTAAAAAGGCTGAAGCCCGCGTTACAGAAAGCGGAAACAGAATGAAACACTGAATAGAAAATTTTTTGTCCGAGGTTTTCAAAATAAACTTCGTTGCCCCAGGTGAAATAAATAGCTACTGCAAAGATCCCTTCAATCAGAAGTGTGATAACAATTATTTGCTTGAACAGACCCTGAGCGGAAAGTAATGATTCACTGCTGAAAAGATTCTGCATCATCGATTGATGTTTGATGCCGGTTCCCTTAGCAAAGAAGCTTGAGAAAAAAGTAGCGAAAGTGATGATGCCAAGTCCGCCCATCTGAATCAGGCAAAGAAGTATGAAGTGTCCTTTGAAAGTAAAATAAGTTCCTGTGTCCACCACTATAAGTCCGGTGACGCAGCTTGCACTGGTCGATGTAAAGAGAGCGTCAATGAAAGGCATGCTACCCGTTCCCACTGTTGAAGCCGGCAACATCAGGAGCAAGGTTCCCATGCCTATCAGTATAACAAAGCTTGCAATAAAAGTGGTAGCGGGCTCAAGCCTGATCTTATTTATTTTTGTGCTGATTTTGATGAATTCAAAAACAATCAGTACAAAAAAATAATTGGTGATCAGCATCTGGTAAGCTTCATGCACCGGCCTTATTTCGAAAAAATGAAGGAATACCATATTGAAGATAATGATCACCATCAACACACCCTCAAACCAGTTGCGGTTTAGAAACTCAATGCGGTGAAAAGAATAGAGCAGCCTTACCAGATAGTTGATCACATAGGTGCCAAACAGAAAATTAAGGATAAAAAAAAGATCTTTTAGCTCTTCCAGCTCATGGTAGAAGCCATAAGCATAAATAAGCACAGCAACTGATGCTATAGAAAAAGAAATGCTAAAAATCCTGAGCAGGGTGTAGGCAGCAGATTTGCTGGTATATAAAAGCTTATTGAGATTTTCAAAGGACATCTTCAAAAAGCTTGAGTTTTCTCGCTTCCTTTAAAAGTATATTTTTATTAATGGGAACAACACCCACATGCTCACATACAATTCCACCACCAAGGTTGGAGAGCGAAGCAAGTAATTTTGGGGCAAGCTGCAATGCATAGCATAAAGCCGCAATAGAAATTACTGTATCACCTGCACCTGATACATCACTGATCTCCCTGGTATGCGCGGGGATCAGATGCTGCTCTTTATCCTGCTCAATAAAAACTCCTTTTTCAGAAAGGGTGATGAGAATGGCTTTTGATTTTAAGGCGGATTTCAATTCTCTGACGGCTTTCAGTATTTCAGGAAGCTCATTCAGGTTGTTGTCGAGCTTCAGTCCTTCTTTGAGTTCTTTGCGGTTGGGCTTGAAGAGAGAAGCGTCTTTATAGGCAAGGAAATTTCTTTTCTTGGGATCAACAACTGTTGGTTTATTATTTTTATTGGCAAAGGCGATGATATCTCTGATCACTGATTTATTGAGTACACCTTTGTCGTAATCTTCAAAGATAATTACATCACAGGAAGGAATAAGTTTTTTTGCTCTTTCAAAAAGCAGCTTGGATTCTTTGTTATCTATTTCTGAATCTATTTCCTGGTCAACGCGCAGCATATGATGGCCCGCTGAAATTACGCGGTGCTTGATGGTGGTGATCCTGCCGCTGCTCCTGACAATACCTTCCTGTGGAAGCTTGCCTTTATCCAGCAATGACAGAAAATTATCGCCATCCATATCATCGCCGATAACCGAGCATAAAACGGGAGTAGCACCCATGGATTGGACATTGAGCGCGACATTCGCTGCGCCGCCTAAGCGCATCTCACGCTTCTGCACATGCACGATGGGCACAGGTGCTTCCGGTGATATTCTTTCAACTTTACCCCAGATGTATGAGTCGATCATGACATCGCCAATGATCAATACCCTGAGCTTGCTGAAAGCTTGAAAAATTTCCTCGATGGAGGAGAATTTTTTTATTTTAGTTTTGCCAGACATTCTTTAATTCGTCTCATCGCCTCTGTCAGTTTTTCGTCTGAAGCCGCAAAAGATATTCTAAGGCAGTGAGGAGCTCCGAAAGCATCGCCGCCCACGCTTGATACATGCCCTTCATTTAAGATGAACATAGCCAGGTCGCTTGCCTTATCTATAGTTTTACCATTAAAGCTTTTGCCCAGGTATGCGCTAACGTCAGGAAAAATATAGAATGCACCTTGTGGTACATTGGTTTTAATTCCGAGAATGTCTTTAGCAAGTCCAAGTACCAGGTCTCTTCTTCTCAGGTATGCTTTAGTCATTTCTTTTGCCGCGCTAAGATCTCCTTGTATACCTGCCAGTGCCGCTTTCTGCGCGATAGAGCAGGTACCCGAAGTTACCTGTCCCTGAATTTTGTCACATGCCGCCGCCAGCCATTTAGCCGCGCCGATATATCCAACTCTCCCGCCTGTCATGGCATAGCCTTTTGAAAATCCATTTACGGTAACTACTCTTTCTTTGATTGCGGGAATACTTCCTATGCTGAAGTGCGTGCCTTCGAAGTTGATGTATTCGTAAATCTCATCAGCAATGACAATGACGCGTTCATGTTTCGCCACGACATCAGCGATGGCAGTCAATTCTTTTTTGTTAAATACAGCCCCTGTAGGGTTGCATGGGCTGGAGAAAAGTATCGCTTTAGTTTTTGGAGTAATTGCTTTCTCAAGATCCTGTGCTGTTACCTTAAAATCTTTTTCAATGCCTGCGCTGATAATCACGGGAGTTCCTTCGGCAAGCTTTACCATTTCAATATAGCTCACCCAGTATGGAGCGAAGATGATTACTTCATCACCGGGATCAATGATGCTCAGAAGCACATTGGCTATTGATTGTTTGGCACCTGTAGAAACTACCACATTTTCAGCAACCCATTCTATATTGTTATCGCGTTTCAGTTTATCGGCAATGGCTGCTCTCAGATCAGGATAGCCAGGGACCGGAGAATAAAAAGTATATCCATCATCGATGGCCTTCTTAGCGGCATCTTTTATATGCTGAGGGGTTTGAAAGTCAGGTTCGCCCACGCTCAGGCTGATTACATTGTGTCCAAGGGCAGCCAGCTCTCTGGCCTTTTTAGTCATAGCAAGTGTCTCAGATTCAGATAAAGCATTGAGTCTTGCAGAGACCGGATTCAAAGTCATTGTTGTCATTTTTTGAAATTGTTTTTAGCGGGGCAAAATTAGAAAAATTTAAGCGAAATAGGAAATGAGTTAGTATTGAGTATTGAGTATTGAGTAGGGGAATGGTATTGGGTGCTGAGATTCTAAGCAACGAAAGTCATCCGATGACTCACTGCGAAAGTTAGAAAAAGAACAGAACTTATCAGTCATCGGATGACTAATATCGGGATTGGTCACTACTCATCCGATGACTGATAGATTACAAAATTATTTGGAGAAAACAGGTGAGTCATCGGATGAGGTGCTTAGCACTCGGCACCGTGCACTCTTTTACTTCCCCACCACAACCTTATAATTCAACAACGCATTTGATTTCCCCACCAGAAAATAAATACCAGGCTCCACGCCGCTGACGGTTGCTGAATTATTATTGCTTTGGGTGAGTTGTATCGTTTGAACAGTTTGTCCTAAGTTATTGATGAGACTGAATGTTTCTTCTTTGGTAAAACTTAATGCGTCTCCTCCAATAAAATTTTAAATGTTGAATTTTAAATTTTAAATTAGGATAAATTAATTTTGAATTTTATACAACTCATTTATTTCAAAGGCTATTCATTTAAATCCTTTAATCCTATAAATCCTGGTTCAGACAATTTTATTATGAAAAAATACATACCAGTCCTTCTCGCAATATTCTCCACCTATAGCAATCTCTTCGCTCAGTCATCATCTTTTAAAACAACATTGGATGCTACCGTCTATGTTTTAAATTTTTCTTCCGCAAAAGTCAAGGCAAGGGATTTCATCAGGGCGTCTGCATCAAAAGTAATTAACGAAAGAGAAAGCAAAGCCAGTTTTCACGTGGAGTTCGACATACAGGAAAGTTCTTTGAGAAATTTCGATTCACTGCTTACGACTTTAGGTTATACTACCAACAGAGAGCTTAAAACTGTTAATTATTCAGAGAAGATCGGGCAGCTGAAAGTTCAGAAAGATTATCTGAAAAATAAAATTGCAGCCTACAATGCAGAGCTTGGCCGTCCTGATATTGATGCGGATCATCACTACCGTTACTGGGAGCAGGTAAGAAATTTCGAAGAGGAAATATTTAAGATCGATCAGGATATCGCTTCTTCCACGGTGGTAAATTCTTCCATTATGGTTTATCTTGATCTGGTAGATGAAATTACCAGCCCGACAGGCACCAAAGTTTCTTTTGTTAATATGCCCGGTGTGGAGTATAGTTTGTTAAGAATTGAGAATCCGGAGAAAGGAATTTCTGGCTCACTATACCGTGGTGTACTTTTAAAATACATGTTCACCAAAGGGAAAAGTTATGTGACCTTAGGGGCTTATAAAGATATTTCCAGTAATGCCCTGAATGACTCTGCAAGGATTCAGGAGATGTTCCAGTTTGGTTTTGGGCAGGATTTTTATCCCAAACATTTTGGTCGCGGGAGCAGAAAATTCTTTAATCTTTATACTGGTTATAGTGTTGGCGGATTCTTCGCCACCAGTAACACCAGGTCGCAGACTATCGCTAATCTGAACGCCTATTTCGGCGTAGAAATTTTCAAGAGCAGGCATGTGCTTATTGATAACAGGGTTGGATATTTTGTGCCTCTCACTTATAATAGAAACCTGCGTGGGTTATTATACAATGCTTCCTTTAATTTTGTATTCTGATAACATAACAAATCAGAGGATACAATATAGTAAAAGAAGGTTGAGAAGTTTATACAGTTACTTTTGCATCGAAACTTTTTTACCTAATAATAACCTTATAAACGATCTCTCTATAACTATCAAACTTAATTTTCCTTGAAATTGTTCTTCTGTTGTGGTTCGAATGTAATTAATGGTGTCGAAAAGAGAAGAATAGGGGGGAAATATGGAATTATTAGTTAAGAGAGAAAGAGAATTTATTAATAAAGTTAATTCATGGTCAGAGCGCCATAGAAAATCAGGCGCTTTTGCAGTTTTGAGGGTCTTACTAGGAATATTGTTACTTGGAGCTGGAATAGCGTTTGTACATACTGATAAATTACCTTCCATGCTTTATAACAGTGTGGGTTTTGGCTCATGGGCATTTTCATCTTTTATAATTATGATGCAATTTGCCGCCGGATTTATGATTGGAGTCGGTTTGAAAACCCGGTATCTCGCGATTGCCATGATCCCGATATTGTTGGGTGCAGTTGTTATGGAGTCTATGACTCATGGGCAGGCTGGCCTGGTGTTATCTCTGATAGCTTTAATAGGAGTGCTATTCTTTGCTTTATTTGATTCGGGATATTATTCTGCCGACAGGGCGCTTAGAAAAGAAATTGAGGAAGAGGAGAAGTTTTTCAATCGCTAAATGAGTAGTGGAAAAATTATTCCGATTAAAATTCTTGAAATGGAAACAGGCCTTATAGGCCTGTTTTTTTTATGATGCCAACCAACAAAGAATTTCATCCGTACAAGGAAAGGACTATATTTCTGTTCAGCAATTTTTGTTATTAATAAAAGTCCTTATATTAAGTCAAAATTTTAGAACTATGAGAGCATTGAAATACATCTTTTTATTTCTTTTTATAATGTCAGCCGGACTGGCTTCTGCACAGAACCAGCAGGCAAGAAAATATAATGATAAGATCATTACGGAACAGCACAACATTGCATCCAAGATGGTGAAATTCTTCAAAACCTTTAAGGCAGCTTCACTGGATGACCTGAAAAAGCAACGTGCCAGCCTGATAGCACAGATCGACAAATCCATGGCCAAAGTAAAAGCTATGGATGGTTTTGAGAATGATACCAAGCTTCGCGATGGTGCCCTGGAGATTTTGGGTTTCTATAAATCAACGCTCGAAAAAGAATATAATGAAATGATTCAGCTGATTGCCAACAGGAGCAGGTCAAAAGCTGATAATGAAACTTTGGAGAAATATAAAAATGATCTCATCAGCAGGGAAGATGAAATGGATAATAAATTTGCAAAAATCCAGGAAGACTTTGCCGCGAGACATAAACTTATTCTTCAAAAACATGAGATCAAACAATGATAAGAACATATATGAAAAAGGACATACTAATTATCTTGCTTGCCGTATTCACGTTGGCAGCATGTGTGAGAGTAAACCCTCATTGTAAGGCGGCTCATAAAAATATTAAAAAGCTCCATTTACAAGCCTGGTAATTATTTAGGCCTTGGTTTTGTTTATAAAAATTAAGACTAAATAATAAGTTAGTTTCTTTTTAATCAGCGAAAAGGATTTAAGGGATTATCGTGATTTTTGATAGAATTAAAATCATGATTAAACAGGATTTCACAGCGTTTCTGCCGATAATCGAAGATGCTTTTAAGCTTCTTTCTTACAATCAGGTATTCTAGCAGAGGCTCAAATATCCATCCGGGAGAGCGATATTCAACTCTGTCGTGCATGGTCGTCCGGTTATTCTCTTCATGAAAGCTATGTGTGTGAACCCATTTTGCATAAGGGCCTTTTACCTGAGTATCGGCAAAAGAGTGTGGAGGATTCCATTCGCTTATCAATGTTTGCCATTCCAAAGAAATCCCTGATATTTTTATATGATAATTTATCAATGTACCTTTTTTCATTTCAATCGAGTCCCCGGCTATAATTTTGAAGCTCAGATCAGGTGGTGTAATCTTATGAAGATTTTCAGCCTTGCTGAAAAAGTCAAAAACTTCAGGGCAGGGTCTATTTATTATGGTAGTTCTTTCTAATATTCTTGTTTGCATTACATTATTAATTAAAATATATGAAACTTCTCTTCTGATTAAAATATTGTGAAGGGATATTGTTTAAAGTAATAAGAGTTTTGATATTTAGTACCCAATACATTTTTTTGAGGGCCTTATTTTTATCAAAGCATAAAAAAATTTAACTAAACGGGTATGTCTCATCCAAGAGTATTTAGTTTTAATCCCCTATTTTAAGTATGATTAAGCCTTCTATGAAGCTTTGACTATGTTTTTACGGTAAGAATAAAATTTTATTGTTCCCAGGTAAACATTAGATCATATTATAGCGTTAAATAGATAAGCATTTTACAAATGGCAATATTTTTATAAAAAAAGTAACTAATCAAAGTTATGATAACCAATAAGAGTTTAAGGGTATTTGTGATGGAAGATCATAAACCCAATCAGCAAAAAATTGAAAAAGCCCTGAAGAAATTTAAATATAAGATTTTCTTTTTTTCGAAGGATGAATCAGTATTTGAGCTATTAAAATTCAGCCCTGATATTCTCATACAGGATTATGAAACGCAGAAAATGATCAAATGTCATGAATGGCCGGTGGACTTTCATTAATCTACATTGTTTTGTGATATTTTTATAATCTTCAATTATTGTATAAATTTGGTTAAGCACCTTAATTTAATTTATAAAAATCATGAAGAAGCTTTTTACATTATTTTTTTGCGTAGCCATACTAAGTGTCGCTTGTCAATCGAAATCAGATAAAGCAAGTATGAATACCACAATGGATACTATAAAAACCGCTCAGGGAAAATATTTCTGTCCGATGTGTACTGGCCAGGAAAGTGACAAACCCGGTAAATGCAGCCATTGCGGAATGGATCTGGAGAAGAAACAATAAATTTACCCCGAGCCTTTTTTCTTGTCTTATTAAATCTGACCTAAATTCCGGAAAGAGCGTAAGATGAGATTAAGATCTGTATAAAGGCTGTAATCACGGGCATACAGCAGGTTTAGTCTTCTTACTGTTGGCTCATCAAGGTCTATGTCTTTGTGATGACCTGCCGGATTGATCACACCTTTTTTTATGACAGGCAGATTCATTTCTGTGGTTTCCAGATAACCCACCCATGAATAGCCTCCTCCCAGTACAAGAAAACAATTTTTTACAAATTGCAGAGGCTTCTTCATCAGCCACATCAGCAGGGGGGATGAAACGATAAACAGAGCACTCAGGAAAACATCCAGGATACGTTTATTACGGAGGTTTTCTTTCTGAATCAGGTTAAGGCCTATGTTGATGGTATAGAAATCTCCCCGGCTTTCTTTAGAATTGCTTCCGATTACATAATTGCTCTCATCCGGTACGATCTTAAAATCAACCAGCCTGTTATTGATTCTGCTCATCCATTCAATGATCTGATGCGCGGGAATATCTTTTGAGCAGAATATGATTTCTTCTATTTTATAAATGGTTGCGATCTCTTCTATCTGATTGATGGATCCAAGAGATAATTCATGGCCGGGTATGGATCCCGATGGGGAAATATATCCCAGAACGTTTAATTGAGGGTTTACCTCCTTCAGTAATCGTATTACCCGTCTGCTCTCTTCATTATTGCCGACAATGGCAATGCGTTTTTTCTTTTCTTCGCCAAGGTTAATGTTCTTATGCCTGATAAAATGGATCAGCAACCTGAGGCCAATCATAGCAAAAATGGTCCAGGCTCCTCCGAGCAGGATCAGTGCTTTAGAAAAGCGGAACTGATCTATGAAATTCGAAAAGGCGGAAATAAGTATCGTTCCGATAACTGCACCCCGAATAATCCTGTTGGGCTTTGGTGAGTGGGAGTAGCCACCGGAAAAGTAAATCGTCAAAAGCCAGATGGCAATATATGCCGGCACCGCGATGAGCATGTATTGAGGCGGATATTCGCTCTTTACCCATTTATGATTTTCTTCCCAGTATGTTTTTAAAAAAGCCATGCCCGCATAGATGAGTGCAGCATCTGCAAGGGGAAGCAATGAATAGCGTACAGCACGTGCAAGCAAAGCCACCGAAGCCCTGAAATATATTGCCAGATTTATGAGCAGAGAAAACAAGCCGGCATTTTTAGAAGAAAAATGTTTTTTAGCGAAGATGATCATCGCACGGTAGAAGGTGAAGACATAGTTAACGCTTGCCCTTTTAGTACTTTCGCCTTTATAGTGGATTATTCGGGCTTCAGGAAAATAATAATTCTTATAGCCGGCTTTAATGATGCGGAAAGAAAGATCAATGTCCTCTCCATACATAAAATAATCTTCATCCAGCAACCCTATCTTATCCAGTACACTTTTTCTAAGGAACATGCAGGCACCAGACAATATTTCCACTTCATTGATCTGGTCATTATCCAGATATCCGAGATGATATTTTCCAAATATTCTGGATTTGGGGAATAAAGCCGAAAAGCCGAATATTTTATAAAACGCTACAGAAGGAGATGGTAGCCCGCGCTTTGATTCAGGAAGGAAATTTCCTTTTCCATCAAGCATCTTTACACCAAGGCCTCCCGCATCAGGATGCCCATCCAGAAAATTACAGCACTTTAAAAGGGTATCTTCTTCTACAATGGTGTCGGGGTTTAGAAGAAGAATATATTCGCCCCGGGCTTTTACAATTGCCTGGTTATTGGCTTTTGAAAATCCGAAGTTGATTTTATTATCAATGAGCGTGACATTGGGGAATTTTGCTTTGACCATTTCCACCGAGCCATCCACTGAATTATTGTCAACGACTATGACTTCGGTATCCAGATCCTTAACCGCTTTTTTGATGGTCTGCAAGGTCTGTTCAAGGAAATGGCAAACATTGTAATTGACGATAATGATGGAAAGCTTCTTCAATGGTGGAAGGTTTACTGTTCGTAAGCCGTCCGGCTCACTATGCT